>JAESFT010000072.1_pt1 | contig 168999 bp, 145 predicted proteins | sample 9269451 | NCBI WGS metagenome assembly JAESFT01 (sample SAMN14502557, study PRJNA617106) | algae metagenome | isolation source: Scytonema hyalinum WJT4-NPBG1 and co-occurring heterotrophs from well... | place: USA: Mojave Desert, Joshua Tree National Park, California | collected 2006-05-25
CCCTCAGGGGAGGGGTAGGGGTGGGGTGTTCGCCGCAGGCGAGCTCTAGGCCCAATGATGCAGGATGCGCTTCGCGCAACACCCCACCCGTCATCCTTCGGATGCCACCCTCCCCTGAAGGGAGGGAGGGGTGCCTGCCCCCAGCAGCGTGAACTTGTGACCGCCGCTCAGACGTGGATGGCCGGGACAGGCCCGGCCATGACGGGGGTGGAACTCACTCCCCCCTCTCCCTGCGTTGCTGCGCACGCTGTCCCTCTCCCTCGGGGGGGAGGGAATGCCCGGTGTTGTGCTCCGCCCCCCTTGCCCTTATGGCATCGCGGATCAATTCCCGACCTGCGAGGCCCCGATGAAAGCGCGCGTGACCGTGACCTTGAAGACCGGCGTGCTCGATCCGCAGGGCAAGGCCATCGAGGGCGCGCTGCGCTCGCTCGGGGTCGAGGGTGTGGCGAGCGTGCGTCAGGGCAAGGTGTTCGACATCGAGCTCGACACGGCCGACAAGGCCCAGGCCGAAGCTGCGCTCAAGGCTGCCTGCGAGCGGCTCCTCGCCAACACGGTGGTGGAGAACTACCGGGTCGAGATCGCTTGAGAATCCTGGATGGCGGCGCCGTGCGCGCCGAGACGCGGAGACCTGCATGAAAGCCGCCGTGATCGTCTTCCCTGGCTCGAACCGCGAGGGCGATGTCGTGAAGGCGCTGGCGCAAGCCGGCGCGAAGGTCGAGAAGGTGTGGCACACGGAAGCGGCGCTGCCCGCGCACACGGACCTCGCCGTGCTGCCCGGCGGCTTCTCCTATGGCGATTACCTGCGCTGCGGCGCCATTGCGGGGCGCGCGGTGGTGATGGATGCGGTGCGGGCGCATGCGGCGCGCGGCGGCCTGGTGCTCGGCATCTGCAACGGCTTCCAGATCCTGTGCGAATCGGGGCTGCTGCCCGGCATCCTCATGCGCAACGCGAACCTCAAATTCATCTGCCATCGGCAGACGCTGAAAGTGGAGCGCACCGACACCGCCTTCACGCGGCGCTACCGGTCGGGCCAGGTGATCGACGTGTGCGTGGCGCATGGCGAGGGCAATTACACGGCGGACGCCGAGACGCTGGCGCGGATCGAGGGCGAGGGCCTCGTGGCGTTCCGCTACTGCGATCCGCAAGGCCATGTCACGGCGGATGCCAACCGCAACGGTTCGATGAACTCCATCGCCGCGATCTATTCCGACAAACTCAACGTGCTCGGCATGATGCCCCATCCGGAAAACCTGATCGACGACCTCGTCGGCGGCACGGACGGACGCGGTTTGTTCGAGAGTCTCGTCGCTTAGTCCCTCTCCCCCGGAGGGAGAGGGCTTCGCCTGCGGATCGGCAGGCGAAGCAAGCGGAACGAAGTGAAGCGAGGGTGAGGGGGGCTCTCAGAATAAGCCTGAACCTCCCCCTCACCCGGTCGCGTTCCGCGACTCGACCTCTCCCCGCCAGCGGGGAGAGGGGTTTAAGGAGAGCCATGCAAAACCACATCGCGATCACCCCTGAGCTCGTGCGCGAGCACGGCCTGAAGCCCGACGAATACGAGCGTTTCGTCGCTCTCATCGGGCGCGAGCCGACGCTGACCGAGCTCGGCATCGTCTCGGCCATGTGGAACGAGCACTGCTCCTACAAATCCTCGCGCCTGCACCTGCGTACGCTCCCCACCAAAGCCCCTTGGGTGATCCAGGGGCCCGGTGAGAATGCGGGCGTCATCGACATCGGCGACGGGCTCGCCTGCGTGTTCAAGATGGAGAGCCACAACCACCCCTCCTTCATCGAGCCCTATCAGGGCGCGACGACCGGTGTCGGCGGCATCCTGCGCGACGTGTTCACCATGGGGGCGCGGCCCATCGCGGCGTTGAATTTTCTCCGCTTCGGCGAGCCCGATCATCCGAAGACGCGGCACCTCGTCTCCGGCGTCGTCGCCGGTATTGGCGGCTACGGCAATTCCTTCGGGGTGCCCACCGTGGGCGGCGGCATGGGTTTTCACCCGCGCTACAACGGCAACATTCTCGTCAACGCCATGGCCGTGGGCTTGGCGAAAACCGACGAGATCTTCTACGCGGCGGCGACGGGCGTCGGAAACCCGATCGTGTATCTGGGCAGTAAGACCGGGCGCGACGGCATCCACGGCGCCACCATGGCCTCGGCCGAGTTCGACGACGCATCCGAGGAGAAGCGCCCCACCGTGCAGGTGGGCGATCCCTTCGCGGAAAAGCTGCTGCTCGAAGCCTGCCTCGAACTCATGCAGTCCGGCGCCGTGATCGCGATCCAGGACATGGGCGCGGCCGGCCTCACCTGCTCGGCGGTCGAGATGGGCGCCAAGGGCGATCTCGGCGTGGAGCTGTGGCTCGAGCGTGTGCCCTGCCGCGAGGAGGGCATGACGGCTTACGAGATGATGCTGTCCGAGAGCCAGGAGCGCATGCTCATGGTGCTCAAACCCGGCATGGAGGCGCAAGCCGAGGCCATTTTCGTCAAATGGGGCCTCGATTTCGCGATCATCGGAGAGACCACCGATACGCTCCGCTTCGTGGTGAAGCACCACGGCGAGGTGATGGCGGATCTGCCCATCAAGGAATTGGGCGACGAGGCGCCGCTCTACGACCGCCCTCACCTCCAGAACACCTACCAGACCCGGATCCAGGCGGAGAGCATCGCGCCGCCGGTGGGCACCGCCGAGGCCGTGCGGCGCCTCGTGGCTTCCGCGGACGGCTGCTCCAAGCGCTGGGTGTGGGAGCAATACGACCACCTCATCCTCGGCAACACCGTGCAGGCTCCCGGTGGGGATGCCGCCATCGTGCGCGTCCTCGACGGGCCCAAGGGGCTCGCGCTCACCACCGACGTGACGCCGCGCTATTGCGAGGCCGACCCGGTGGAGGGCGGCAAGCAGGCCGTGGCGGAAGCCTGGCGCAACATCACGGCGGTGGGCGGCCTGCCGCTGGCGATTACCGACAACCTCAACTTCGGCAATCCCGAGCGGCCCGAGGTGATGGGCACGTTCGTGGGCTGCATCCGCGGGATCGGCGAGGCCTGCGGGGCACTCGACTTCCCCGTCGTGTCCGGGAACGTGTCGCTCTACAACGAAACCAACGGCCAGGGCATCCTGCCGACCCCCACCATCGGAGGCGTCGGGCTCCTCGACGACGTGACCGTGCATGCCACCGTGCGCTTCAAGCGCGAGGGCGACGCGATCCTGCTCATCGGCGCAACAGAGGGCTGGCTCGGGCAGTCGCTGTATCTCAAGGAGATCCTCGGCCGCGAAGAGGGCGCGCCGCCGCCCGTTGATCTCGCCGTCGAGCGCCGGAACGGCGATTTCGTGCGCCAGCTCATCCGCTCGCGCCAGGTCGACACGGTGCACGATTGCTCCGACGGCGGCCTAGGAATAGCGCTCGCCGAAATGGCCATGGCGGGCGGGATCGGGGCCGAGATCGGCGCGCCCGAGGGCGTGCCCCTCCACGGCTTCCTCTTCGGCGAGGACCAGGGCCGCTACGTGCTGGCCGTGGACGCCGACCATGCCCCCGACATCCTCTACGAGGCCGGGGCGCTCGGCATCCCGGCCGCGCTCATCGGGGCTGTCGGCGGGTCTTCGTTGATTTGGCCGGACGGCACGTCCATATCGGTGGCGGAGCTGAAAGCCGCCCACGAGGCGTGGCTGTCGGATTACATGGCGGGCAAAGCCGCTTAAAAGGAGAGACCCCGCGATGCCGATGGACGCCCGCGAGATCGAGAGCATGATCAAGGCCGCTCTGCCGGACGCCCAGGTCGAGATCAAAGACCTGGCCGGCGACGGCGACCACTATGCCGCGACCGTGATGTCGGCGGCCTTCAAGGGCAAATCCCGGGTCCAGCAGCACCAGATGGTCTATTCCGCCCTCCAGGGCCGCATGGGCGGGGTGCTCCACGCCCTTGCGCTGACGACCAGCGCACCCCAGGATTAGCCCCCGAGGCTGCCATGGATGCCGCGACCCTCTACGACGACGATATCGTGACCTGGTCGGAACAGCAGGCCGAGGCCCTGCGGCGGCTTGCGGCCAAGCCCGAACTCTCGAACCTCGTCGACTGGACCAATATCATCGAGGAGATCGAGTGCTTGGGGCGGAGCGAGTGGCGAGCGGTCGAAAGCCTGCTGATCCAGGCCCTGGCTCACATCCTAAAACGTTACTGCGATCCGGACTCGCTCTCGCGCTTGGCCTGGGAGATCGAAACCAACACGTTCCTTCGGGATGCACGCCGCAGATATCGCCCCTCGATGAGGCAGGCTCTCGATATCGATGACATATGGCGGAGAGCTTTCGAGGGAGCGTCGCAGGAGCTTGTGACCTATAAGCGCCGCGTTCCGCCCGGAATTCCGGATCGTTCCCCGTTTCCGTTGAACGACCTGCTTGAACCATCCTTCACTCACGAGACTGCCGTCCGACAGCTCTACGCAAGCCTCGACGGCTCCCACTGATCTATTAGGAGACACCGATGACCGACGCCCACACCAAGATCGACAACGAAGTGAAGTCCAACGACGTGGTGCTCTTCATGAAGGGCACGCCCCAGTTTCCCATGTGCGGGTTCTCGGGTCAGGTCGTGCAGATCCTGAACTACCTCGGCGTGCCCTATAAGGGCGTGAACGTGCTGGAAGACGGCGACATCCGCCAGGGCATCAAGGATTATTCCAACTGGCCCACGATCCCGCAGCTCTACGTGAAGGGCGAGTTCATCGGCGGCTGCGACATCACCCGCGAGATGTTCCAGGCCGGCGAACTCCAGCAGCTCTTCACCGAGAAGGGCGTGGCCGTGAAGCAGAGCGCCTGAGCCGATCGGAGGCGAGCGCCCGGACGGCGAGTGAACGCGAGCAGTTCGTCACCGATAAGGGCGTGGCGTTGAAGTAAGGCGCGTCACGCGTTGACCTAAAGGCAGGATCGGGGGCGCTTCAAGCGCCCCTTTCTTTTGTCGCATTTCCTCCCGTCCCGCTTTGCCCAACACTCCCACCCGAAGCCGCACAAGAACCACAAGGCGGCCGTTACGTGGGGTTATCGAAGCGATGATCGAGCCGGGTTCGAACGTTGTCCCGTTCCGCAGCCGCACGGCGGGAGCGCCGGGCCGGCACCCGAAGAGCCTCGTCGAGGCGGTCTATACGGTAGGCTCCCTGACGCTCAGGGCCGACGACCGGGCCGCCAAGACCGCCGCCGTGATGCTGCAGGCGCTGGGCTTCCTCGTGATCCACCAGCTTCTCGCCGACGGCACCCCCCGGCCCCTAAAGCGCGGCGAAGCCCGCCAGGCCATGGACCGCCCCTGGCGCCTCTCGAAACCGCCCTTCGCGGGCGAGACGGGCGTGCCCGATGCGGACGGAGCCTTTGCGAAGCCCTAGAGCGGGCGCCCGAGCGCCGCGCGGACGAGCTTGAGGGCGTCCGGGCTCGACCATTCGGCGGGGCCTTTCAGCACCGCGATCTCGCAGCCGTTGGGGTCGAGGAGCACGGTGGTGGGCAGGCCGACCACATGGCCCGAGCGCTGCAGGACCTGGAGCACCTTGCCGGCGGGGTCCGCGTAATAGGTGAGGCGCGTGATGCCGTTCTCCTGCAGCCAGGTTCGCGGCTTCTCGGGATTGCGGGTGTCCACGTTCACCGCGACCACCTCGAAATCCGCACCGCCGAGCTCCGCCTGAAGCCGGTCCAGCGCCGGCATCTCCTCGCGGCAGGGCAGGCACCAGGTGGCCCAGAGGTTCACGAGCACGGTCCGGCCCTTGAAGGCCTCCAAGGAGAGCGGCTTGCCGTCGGGGCCGTTGAAGGCGAGGGCCGGCATCGGTTTCGGGGCGAGCGTCGCCGACACCGCCGCGACCTCGCCGCGGGCGTGGGGCGCGAGGCGCTCCGCCGCGCGCTGCGCCGCCCGGCATTCGGCCGCCACCGCCGGCCCGCCGCCCGCAAGCCCGTACCAGGCGCCGGCGCCGACGAGGGCGAGCGCGAGGGCGGCGAGCGGAAAGGTGCGGCGGGGGACCAAGCGTCGCATGGCCGCCATGTGGCGGCTTTCGCGGGAGAGCTCAAGCGGGCTGCGACGCCGAATCCTTCACGATCGTTTCAAATCGAGCCCGTCTGCCGGGATCCTCGCAGCGGCGGGCCCCGGCTCTTCACGATCGCTTCACCCCCTTGGGCCGCGGGCCGCGCCGGGGTCTCGCATCCCCGGCGACTTGCCGTTATGGTGCCGCCGCGTTCCGGAGCCTGTCATGCGTCCAAGCCTGCCCGTCCTTCGTGCCCTCGTGCTGGCGGCTGCCGTTCTGGCGGGCCTGCAGGCCTGCGGCCGGCGCGGGCCGCCGGAGCGCCCGGACATCGCGGCCGCGCGCGCCGAGGCCGAGGCCAAGGGCGGGCAGCCCGCCCCCGTCACCCTGCCGCCGGGCACCCGCGAAAGCCCCGAGGGCCACATCATCCCGAAACGGCCCTTCGTTCTCGATCCGCTTCTCTAGCCCGCCCAGGGTGATCCCCCGTTCCCGATCCGCTCCTCTAGACGGCTGAAGCCGCACGGTTGTTCTGATCCATGCACGCGTTCCGTTATTCCGGCGGCGTTCTCCACGCCGAATCCGTCGATCTCCGCGCCGTCGCGGACGAGGTCGGCACTCCGGTCTATTGCTATGCCTCGGCGGCGTTCGAGCGCCATTACCGCGATTTCGCCCGGGCCTTTGCGGACCGCGACGCGCTGGTGTGCTACGCCATGAAGGCGAACTCCAACCAGGCGGTGCTCAAGCATCTGGCCTCGCTCGGTGCCGGCATGGACATCGTCTCGGAGGGCGAGCTGCGCCGGGCGCTCGCCGCCGGCGTACCGCCTGAGAAGATCGTGTTTTCCGGCGTCGGCAAGACGCGGCCCGAGATGGCGCTGGCGCTCGAGGCCCGCATCCTCTGCTTCAACGTGGAATCGGAGCCGGAACTCGAGGCTCTCGCCGAGGTCGCCCGCTCCAAGGGCGTACGGGCGCCGATCTCCATCCGCGTCAATCCGGACGTGGACGCCAAGACCCACAAGAAGATCTCGACCGGCCGCTCCGAGAACAAGTTCGGCATCCCGATCTCGAAGGCCCGCGAGGTCTATGCCCATGCGGCGGGGCTCGAAGGCCTCGAGGTCACCGGCGTCGACATGCATATCGGCAGCCAGATCACGGATCTGGAGCCCTTCGACAACGCCACCGCGCTCTTGGCCGAGCTCGCCCGCGACCTCATGAGCGACGGGCACCGCCTCCACCACATCGACGTGGGCGGGGGTCTCGGCATCCCCTATCGCGCCGACAACGACCCGCCGCCGAACCCCGAGGCCTATGCCGCCATCATCAAGCGGCGCACGGATGGGCTCGGCCTGAAGCTCGTCTTCGAGATCGGCCGCCTGATCGCGGGCAATGCGGGGGTGCTCCTCACCCGCGTGGTCTATGTGAAGCACGGCGAGGGCAAGACCTTCGTGATCGTCGATGCGGCCATGAACGACCTCATCCGCCCGACCCTCTACGACGCCCATCACGACCTGAAGCCCGTGGTGGAGCCCTCCCCGGACGCGGGCCGCATGACCGCCGACGTGGTGGGGCCCGTCTGCGAGAGCGGCGATTACCTGGCGCTCGCCCGGGAGATGCCCGAGGTGAAGCCGGGCGATCTCATCGCGATCATGTCGGGCGGAGCCTACGGGGCCGTGCAGGCCACCACCTACAACACCCGCCTCCTCGTGCCCGAGGTTCTGGTGCGGGGCGGGGATTTCGCCGTGGTGCGCCGCCGCCCCACCTACGACGAGCTCATCGGCCTCGACCAGGTGCCGGCCTGGGCGTGATCGTCCTCCCTCTCCCCTGGAGGGAGAGGGACAGCGTTGCGCAGCAACGCAGGGAGAGGGGGGAGTCATTCCACCATCTCCAGCAGAGGTGCCGCCGCAAGATTGCTGGGGAGAGTGGCACTCGCGGCCCCCTCTCCCGACCCTGCTTCGCAGGACCACCCTCTCCCTCCAGGGGAGAGGGACATCGCCCTCACGCATCTGTGCCCAATTGACCGCTGGTCAGGCTGACCCTGCGTGCTAGGTTACCTGTGGGGCAAAGGCCGCGGGCAACCGAGGTACAAGGAAATCTGCGTATGAGCGAAGGTCCGAGCCCGGTAGCGCCCAATCCGGCTCCCGAGCGGAGCGCCCTGCAACGCCGCCTCGAAGGGCTCGTGGGACGCGCCCGCTGGACGCTCTGGTGGGAGCGCGCCTGGCCGCTGCTCTGGTACCCCATCACCATCATCCTCGTGTTCCTGACCGTGTCGTGGCTCGGCCTGTGGGTCGATGTCTCGCCGATCATGCGCACGGCGGGCCTCGGCCTGTTCACGGCGGCGCTTCTCCTCTCGCTTCTCCCCCTGGTGCGCCTGCGCCTGCCGGCGCGGCCCCGGGCCCTCGATCGCCTCGACCGGGACGCCGGTCAGGTGCACGGACCGGCGCGCGCCCTCGACGACACCCTCGCGCTCGGCCAGACGGATGCGGGCTCGCGGGTCCTGTGGGACCTGCACCTGAAGCGCTCGGAAGCCGCGATCGCGACGCTGAAGGTGAACCCGCCACAGCCCAACATGCCGCTCCGCGACCGCTATGCGGTGCGCGCCGCCGGCATCCTCGCCGTGGTGGCGAGCGCCTTCGTGGCCGGCCCCGAGATCGGGTCCCGGCTCGGCGCCGCCTTCGATTGGCGGGAGGCCCAGGCCGCCGGACCGACCTTCCGGGTCGACGGCTGGATCGATCCGCCCCTCTACACCCGCTCCCCGCCGTTGATGATCGATCTCGCCAGCGGCGAGCAGCGCCTGCGCGCGCCGGTGAAGTCCACCATCGTGATCCGCGTCGCCGGCGAAGGCGACGTCGCCATCAATCCGGTGCAGGGGCTGACCGCGCTGGCGGCCCAGGACGGTCAGCAGCGCCCGAACGCCGCGCCGGCACCGGACAGCCAGCGCGCGGGCCTGCGCGAGCAGCGCTTCACCCTCGATGGCGATGCGGAACTGTCCATCCGCACCGGACTCGCGAGCCAGCACCGCCTGCGCGTGGAAGCCATTCCCGACACCGCCCCGGAGATCGCCTGGGGCGGGCCGCCGGAAGTGAATGCCCGTGGCACCTTCGAGCTGCTCTATCGGGGCAAGGACGATTACGGCATCACCGTCGTCGAGGGTCTCGTCGCAAAGGGCGAGGGCTTCATGGGCCGTCGCAGCCTCGTGCCGGCCCCGCCGCTGGCCGTGCCCGTCCCCTCCTCCGATCCGAACGCCCCCGACACCAAGGCGCCCGTCGACCTCACGAACCACCCCTGGGCCGGCGCGAAGGTGAAGATCACGCTGACCGCGAAGGACGAAGCCGGCCAGGAGGGACGCACCCAGGCCCTCGACTTCACCTTGCCGCAGCGCCCCTTCACCAAGCCCCTCGCCAAGGCCTTGGTGGAGCAGCGGCGCCGGCTCGTGCTCGATCCGGACGACCGCAAGCGCGTGCAGGTCGCCCTCGATGCGCTCCTCATTGCGCCCGAAACCTACACCAAGGAATGGGGCGTGTTCATGGGCCTGCGGGCGGCCTCCGAGCGGCTGCGGCGCGCCAAGGCCGATCCCGACCTCGTCGAGGTGGCGGATTGGCTCTGGGCCATGGCGCTGCAGATCGAGGACGGCGACCTCTCCGATGCGGAGCGGGACCTGCGCGCCGCCCAGGACCGGCTGCGCGAGGCCATGGACCGGGGTGCGAACCCGGACGAGATCAGCAAGCTCATGAACGAGCTGCGCCAGGCCATGGACCGTTTCCTGCGCGAATTCGCCGAGCGCATGCAGCGCGAGCAGCAGCAGGGCGAAAACCAGCGGAACCAGAGCCAGCAGCCCCAGCGCACCATTACCCAAAACGATCTCAACCGGATGATGGAGCAGATGGAGCAGGCCATGCGCCGCGGCGACATGGCCGAGGCTCAGCGCCTTCTCGAAGAGCTGCGCAACCTGATGGAGAACCTCCAGACCGCGCAGCCGAACTCCCGCATGTCCGATCCCATGGCCCGCGAGATGCAGCGCTCCATGGAGGATCTCGACGCCATGGCTCGCGAGCAGCAGCAATTGCGCGACGAAACCTTCCAGGAAGGCCAGAACCAGCGCATGCAGCAGGGCCCGCGCAACCGCCAGCAGCAGGGGCAGCGCGGCCAGCAGGGGCAGCGTCAGCAAGGCCAGCAGCAGGGCCAACGCGGCCAGCAAGGGCAGCGCGGGCAACAGGGCGAGCAAGGCGAGGGCCAGGAGCAGGCCGAAGGCCAGCAGGGCCAGGGGCAAGGCCAGCAGGGGCAACCCGGCGGCCAGGGCCTCGGGCAGCGCCAGCAGGCCCTGCGCGAACGCCTCCAGGACATGCAGCGGCGCATGCGCGGCATGGGCATGCAGGGCGAGCAGGGGCTCTCGGATGCCGAGCAGGCCATGCGCGAGGCCGAGCAGGCCCTCGGCCAAGGGCAGGATGGGCCGGCCGTGGACGCGCAGGGTCGGGCCCTGGAAGGCCTCCAGCGCGGCATGCAGGGCATGGCCCAACAGATGCAGCAGGGCGACGGCACCGAGGAGGCCAGCAACCAGCCCGGCCAGGGCGATCCGCAGGGCCGTGGGCAATCCGCCCAGCGGGACAACGACCCGCTCGGGCGCCCCACCCGCAGCCGCGACTTCTCCGACGGACGCGTGCGCGTGCCGGAGGCGAACGAATCCGCCCGCGAGCGCGCGCAACGCATCCTCGAGGAATTGCGCCGCAAGCTCGGCGATCCCAGCCGGCCGCAGATCGAGCTGGACTACTTCGAGCGCCTTCTGCGTCCACGCTAAGGAGGTTGGCGGCTCGGGCCCTCCCGTGGAGGCCCGAGCCCTGGTCTTGGAACCTCAGGTGCGGCAACGGCGCTGGTTCTCACCGCCTTGCCCGCCGCGCGGCACGCCCCAGGTTGCGGGAATCGTCCCTCGTGAAAGACTTCCATGAATTCGGCTGTTGATGTGCTGGTCCCGGTGGCCGTGGTCGCCGTGGCGGTGGTGCTGTTGCTCGGGCTCCTCAACATGATGCGGGGCGGCAGCGCCAACCGCTCGCAGCAGCTCATGCGCGCCCGCGTGCTCCTTCAATTCGCGGCCATCATCGTGATCATGGGCGTGATCTGGTGGAAGGCCGTCTAGGATCGGCAAATCGTCGGAAAAGGTCGGAGGCCTGGAACGGGCCAGCCCTCGAAACCGCTGAAGGCACGTCCAAGGCAGGGGCTGACGTGACCCCGTGGAAGGCCCGACCCCCGAAGGCTTCCACGCGTATCGGGTGGAGGGCCGCCTCGAGCGGGTGCCTATTCGCCGCTAACGCGGCCCGGTAGCCCAGCATGGGTGGGCGGCCCGCCCCGCGCTCCACAGAAAATCCTCGTCCCGCTGCCTTGGCAAATCTGCCACACGCAGCCGCTTTGCTGACACCCGGGCGCCATATTCTTGCGCCCGGGCCGGATCGGGCCTAAGAAGCTCCAGAACGAGAAACGGCCCTGCTTCGACTTCAGCGAAGGACAGTCCCATGCGTCTCCCCTCGATCATCGGCACGAGCCTCATGATCGGCCTGTTGGGAACAGGGGCTTCCGTTGCGGCAGATGCCAACCGCCTGCCCGTGCCGGTGATTCCCGGCAAGCCCAACTTCTTCTCAGAAGTGCGCGTCGGCGGCTTCGCGCACGACCCCTACAGCCCCGAGGGCGGATCGGTTGATTTCAACGGCGAGATCCTGTTCGCCAAACCGTTCACGGCCGCGGATCTCTTTTCGAGCTACTTCATCCCCCGCCCGCATCTCGGCACCACCCTGAACTTCAGCGGCCGCACGAGCATGATCTATGCGGGGCTGACCTGGACCTACGACGTCACGCCCTGGCTCTTCGTCGAGGGCTCCTTCGGCGGCGCGGTTCACGACGGCAACACCCAGTCGAACCGGGCCCTGGTGGCCGCCGATCAAAATGCCCTCGGATGCTCGCCGCTCTTTCGCGAATCCGTCTCCGTGGGCGTGCGGCTCTCCGCCAATTGGAGCGTGATGGGCACGGTCGAGCACGCCTCGAATGCGGGCCTGTGCACCTTCAACCGCGGCCTTACCAATTTCGGCGCGCGGCTCGGCTACACCTTCTGATCGCCTCCCGCCCTCGCCTTTCGGCGGCACCCGGCTCGCCCTTTCGCCACCGATCCCTAGGTTCATGATTGCCTGCCCGTCCCGGCGGGCAGCATAGGGCGGCGCGCCTCACGCCCGGCCCCTTCCCGAGGAAGCGATGGTCCTTCTGAACCGCATCTACACCCGCACCGGCGACCAGGGCTCGACGGGCCTTGCGAGCGGCGAGCGCCGGCCGAAATACGACCTGCGCATCGAGGCCTACGGCACCGTGGACGAAACCAACGCCTGCATCGGCCTCGCGCGGCTCCACACCGGCGACCACCCGGTGGATCCCATGCTCGGGCGCATCCAGAACGATCTCTTCGATCTCGGTGCCGATCTCGCGACGCCCGACACCGGCAAGCCGCTCAAATACGAGCCCCTGCGGGTCGTGGAGGCCCAGGTGACGCGCCTCGAAGGCGAGATCGACCAGCTCAACGAAGCCCTCGAACCCCTGCGCTCCTTCGTGCTCCCCGGCGGCACCCCGGCCGCCGTAGCCCTGCACCTCGCCCGTACCGTCTGCCGGCGGGCGGAGCGGCTCACCGTGGAACTCGCCGCCAAGCCCGACGAGATCGTGTCGCCGGCCTGCCTGCAATACCTCAACCGCCTCTCCGACTTCCTCTTCGTCGCCGCCCGCGTGGTCAACGACAACGGCGCCCGCGACGTGCTCTGGGTGCCGGGGCAGAACCGGTAAGCGAATGTGCTGCGGGGCCCAGGGCGGAACCGATAAGCGAATGGTGAGTGGCGAATGGCGAATGGACGAGGCATAACGAAAACGGCGGCGCCCCGCTGAAGCGCCCTCCATTCGCTCCTCACCATTCGCCATTCGCCCCCATCATGTTCCTCCCCCTCCACGACGGCGTTCCGCTTCGGCATCTCTCGGCGCCGGTGGCGACGCGTTCGTTGCTCGGCGCCTGCACGGCGGCCTTTCTCCTCACCTTCTGGGGGCCCGTGGGCGCGGACTGGATCGTCGCGGGTTTCGGGCTCATCCCGGCGGTGCTCTTCGGCACCGAGGCCCTGCCGGACGGGCTGCCCTTCGTGCCCGCCGACTTCACCCTCGTGACCTCCGTGTTCCTCCACGGCTCGCTGCTGCATCTCGCGGGTAACATGCTGTTCCTGTGGGTGTTCGGCGACAACGTGGAGGACGCCATGGGGCACGTCCGCTTCCTCGTGTTCTTCCTCCTGTGCGGCGCCTTGGCGAGCCTCGCCCACGCCTTCGTCGATCCGGAATCCGTGCGCCCGCTCATCGGCGCCTCCGGCGCCGTGTCGGGCGTGGTGGCCGCCTATTTGATCCTCTATCCGCGGGTGAAGGTGTGGGGCCTCTTTCTCAAGGGCATTCCCCTGCGCCTCCCGGCCTATTGGGCCATCGGCTTCTGGTTCGTGCTCCAGATCGGCGCGGCCTTCTTTTCGGGCGACGAGGCGGTGGGCTGGTTTGCCCATCTCGGCGGCTTTCTCGCCGGCGCGGTTCTCGTGTTCGTGTTCCGCCGCCGCTTCGATCCCGTGATCGCCCGGGTGCAGGCGACCGAACTCAGAGCGCTGCCCCGATCGTGAGGGCGAAGGCGAGCTTCGGCCCGCCCGCCGCAAACCCCTCGAACCGCGGGCGGGCGCCGTCTGCGCCGCGTTGACAATGCGGAAGCGGCGTCGTTACGGTCCCGCGCCATGTTTTCCCCATGGGTTTGGCTCTGACCGGCTTCGCTGAAGCCAGGCCGCCGCCCCCTGCCTGTGTAAGGACGCTACCGATGAAGGTTCTCGTGCCCGTGAAGCGGGTCGTCGATTACAACGTGAAGATCCGCGTGAAGCCGGACGGCTCGGGCGTCGAACTCGCCAATGTGAAGATGTCCATGAACCCCTTCGACGAGATCGCCGTCGAGGAGGCGATCCGCCTGAAGGAAAAGGGCAAGGCCACCGAGATCGTCGCCGTGTCCATCGGCCCGCAGCAGGCCGCCGAGACGATCCGCACCGCGCTCGCCATGGGTGCCGACCGCGGCATCCTGGTGAAGACGGACGGCATCGTCGAGCCGCTCGCGGTCGCCAAGATCCTCCGGAAGATCGTGGAGCAGGAAGGCCCCGGCCTCGTCATCATGGGTAAGCAGGCCATCGACGACGATTGCAACCAGACCGGCCAGATGCTGGGCGCCCTCACGGGCTGGCCCCAGGGCACCTTCGCGTCCAAGGTCGAGATCGGCGAGGGCTCGGTGGACGTCACCCGCGAGGTGGACGGCGGCCTTCAGACCGTGACGCTCAAGATGCCGGCCATCGTGACCACGGATCTGCGCCTCAACGAGCCGCGCTACGCGTCGCTGCCCAACATCATGAAGGCGAAGAAGAAGCCGCTGGACGAGACCACGCCGGAAGCGCTCGGCGTCGACGTGGCGCCGCGCCTCAAGGTGGTGAAGACGGCGGAGCCCTCGGGCCGCCAGGCCGGCGTGAAGGTGGGTTCCGTGCAGGACCTCGTCGCCAAGCTGAAGAACGAGGCGGGCGTCCTCTAAAGGCGCCCCTCCTCAATCTCACATTCCGTTTCGCAAGGTATCCGATGCCCGTTCTCCTCATTGCCGAGCACGACAACGCCACCCTGAAGGACGCCACCAACAAGGCGCTCTCCGCCGCCAAGGCCATCGGCACGCCCGTGCACGTGCTGGTCGCCGGCGCCAATTGCGGCCCGGCCGCCCAGGCCGCCGCGACTCTGGATGGCGTCGAGAAGGTGCTCGTCGCGGATGCGCCGGCTTACGAGCACATGCTGGCGGAGCCGATCGCAGCCCTCATCGCGGCCCAGGCCGGCCCCTACGACGCGGTCGTGGCGCCCGCCACCACCATGGGCAAGAACGTGATGCCCCGCGTCGCCGCGCTCCTCGACGTGATGCAGGTGTCGGACGTCACCAAGGTGGTCGCCCCCGACACCTTCGAGCGGCCGATCTATGCCGGCAACGCGATCCAGACCGTGCAATCCACCGACGCCAAGAAGGTGATCACGGTGCGGACCTCCACCTTCCAGGCCGCGGGCACCGGCGGTTCCGCCTCGGTCGAGACGATCGGCGCCACGGAGGATCCGGGCGTGTCGAGCTTCAAGGGCTCGGAGATCGCCCATTCCGACCGCCCGGAGCTCACCTCCGCGAAGATTATCATCTCGGGCGGCCGCTCGCTCGGCTCGTCGGAGAACTTCACCAAGTACATCGAACCCATCGCCGACAAGCTCGGCGCCGCCATGGGCGCCTCGCGCGCCGCGGTGGATGCGGGCTACGCGCCGAACGACTGGCAGGTGGGCCAGACCGGCAAGGTGGTGGCTCCCGACCTCTACATCGCGGTCGGCATTTCAGGGGCGATCCAGCACCTCGCCGGCATGAAGGATTCCAAGGTGATCGTCGCGATCAACAAGGACGAGGAGGCGCCGATCTTCCAGGTGGCCGATTACGGCCTCGTGGGCGACCTGTTCCAGATCCTGCCCGAGCTCGAAAAGGAACTCGGCAAGACGGGCGGCGAAGTCGGTTAGTTTAGGTGTGGCCTCTTCACGACTGGCGGCGAGGCCGCTTGATTGGGGGACGGCCACTTCACGGCGAGCGTTAGGACAAGGGCTTCCATGGGCATCGAGATCAAGACCATCGGCGTGATCGGCGCCGGTCAGATGGGCAACGGCATCGCGCATGTGTGCGCGCTCGCCGGTCTCGATGTGCGCCTGAACGATCTGAGCGAGGACCGGATCAAGGCCGGCCTTGCGACGATCAACGGCAACATGGCCCGCCAGGTCTCGAAGGAGGCGATCTCCGACGCCGACCGCGAGGCCGCCCTCGGCCGCATCAAGCCCGCGCCGTCCTACGAGGATTTCGCGGGCTGCGACATCGTCATCGAGGCCGCGACCGAGAACGAGGAGGTGAAGCGCAAGATCTTCACCTCGCTCTGCTCGTATCTGCGCCCCGAGACCATGCTGGCGAGCAACACCTCGTCGATCTCGATCACGCGCCTCGCCGCCGCGACCGACCGGCCGGAGCGCTTCATCGGCATCCACTTCATGAACCCGGTGCCGGTGATGCAGCTGGTGGAGCTAATCCGCGGCATCGCCACGGAAGACCCGACCTTCGAATCGGCGAAAGCCTTCGTGTCGAAGCTCGGCAAGACCGTGACGGTGGCAGAGGATTTCCCGGCCTTCATCGTCAACCGCATCCTGCTGCCGATGATCAACGAGGCGATCTACACCCTCTACGAGGGCGTGGGCTCGGTGGATTCCATCGACACCGCCATGCGGCTCGGCGCCAACCACCCCATGGGCCCGCTGCAGCTGGCCGACTTCATCGGCCTCGACACCTGCCTCTCCGTGATGCAGGTGCTCCACGAGGGCCTGGCGGATTCGAAGTACCGCCCCTGCCCGCTTCTGGTGAAATACGTCGAAGCCGGCTGGCTCGGCCGCAAATCCAAGCGCGGCTTCTACGACTATCGCGGCGAAAAGCCGGTTCCGACGCGCTAGCGCAGGCCTCGGGATCAACCAACGTTTCGAACCGACGGCAACCGCGCAAGCCGACCTCTTGCGACCTCCGATTCGGTGCGAGCCGGTCAGGCCGCCTGGAGCGCCCGGGCAACGGCTTCGGGTTCGCGATCGATCACGACCAGATAAGCCCGCGCGGCAGGATCCGGCATCCGACGTTTCTGCTCCCATTCGCGAACGGCCGATACGGCGAATCCATAGCGGGCCGCAAACTCCTCCTGCGTGAGTCCCTGCCGCGTCCGGATTGCCTTCACATCGACCTCGCGCGGAACGTGGACGCGGTAGGTTGAGGAATCGGCCTCGTTGCGGGCGATCGATGCGGCCTCCGTGGCCGATTGGATGAGGCGTTTGCCTAAGGCTGTCATGGCTGTTCCTCCTCCTTGTCCGTGTGCCACCGATGGGCTCGCGCGAGGCCGTTGCGGTACTCGTCGGCGAGCGTGCCGAGGATCTGACGCAGCGCGTTCCGCTCGGCTTGGCTGATGTCCGCCCGCTGTCCTTTCGAGACCAGCGCCAGCAGGAACACCGGCACATCTGCGGCGGCAAAGTACGTGATCACACGATAGCCGCCGGACTTGCCCTTGCCGCGTCCACCGATCCGAACCTTCCGGGCACCGCCCGTGCCTGGGATGATGGTGCCGGCCTCGGGATCGCGCGCGATGGTCTCCTCGATCTCAGCCAGCTCCGTGTCCGTCACGCCGGCTGCATTGGCATCGCCCAGGAAGGTCGGCGTATGGATCACGGTCTGCACGGGAAAATCCTACGGCAATGCCGTAGTTATTGCAACATCACCCGAACTGTGGGTTATGCCTCGCTCGCGGCGTGCTTTGCCGTGAGCTCAGTGTCGATGCCCCGCACCTTGGCGAAGGACAGGCGGGCCGTGTGGCGCCCGGTGTAGGCCACGAGTTCCGGTAGTTCCGGCAGGAGCTTGAACATCAGCATCCAGCTCAAGGCGCCGCCCCAGAGCAGATCCAGCGCCGTGAAGCGCTCGCCCAGCAAGTAGGGACCCTGCTTCAGCTGGCCCACAAAGGTGCCGAGCATGGTGTCGAAATCCCCGTAACCGCTCATGCCGGGAGGCGGCGGTTCGCGCTTGAGGGCGCGATCCGTGATCGCAGGCTCGAAGGCCGAGCCGTAGAAGGCGAACCAGCGCAGATACGGTCCGCGCAGGGGATCGTTCAGCGCCGGCGCAAGCCCGGCTTCGGGGAAGAGGTCGGCGAGGTAGAGATAGACCGCCACCTGCTCGGTCACGATCGCATCGCCGTGGCGGATCGCCGGCACCTTGCCCATGGGATTGACGGCAAGATAGTCGGGCCCGCGCTGGTCCCCCGTCTTCATGTTGAGAACATGGAGCGTATAGGGCGCGCCGAGTTCTTCCAGCAGCATCAGGACACCGCTCGAGCGGGTCTGCGGCGCATGGAAGAGGGTGATGGAGCGGTCGGGACTCATGGGATCGTCCTCTCGTGGTTCGAGAGGCAGGAGATCGAAACCGGATGCCCCTGGCAAGGTGCAGCGGGAGCGCTCCCGCTGCACCGCTGTCGTTAGCGCGAGGCGCGCACCGCGCGAGCCCGGTGCGGCTGGACGGAGCCTGTGGTGAAGGCCGGCGCGAACTCGCCCGTGGCGTCGGCCACGGCGGCGACGGGCTGGGCCGGGGCCGTGGTCAGAGCCGAGCCGGTGAACCAGGAACTCGCGGCGGGCTGAGCCGCGACCGCGACGGGCTGCGCCGTCTCGGCGGGGCGTGCCGCTGCGGTGCGCAGATCGTCGAGCATGCCCTTGCGCTTCGCCTCGTAATAGAAGCCGCGCTGATAGAGGGCGACGGCGCGGCTCGGATTACCGCCGGCGACCCGATAGGCGTTGGCGAGATAGGCCACCGCATAGGTGAGATTGGTATTGGCATCGAGGAGCCCGGCCGCAGAGCCCGTGTAGCCGAGGCCCCGGGCGGTGCCGTGACGGATCTGCATCAGACCGTAATTCCCACGATTAGCGGCCCGTGGATTATAGTTACTCTCTTTACGCACGACATGATGAACTAAGGACTCGGGAATTCCATGCGCGTTTGCATGTTGAGAAATCAGAGCATCAAGGGATGAACGATCCGCGGCGAGGGCAGGAAATGCCAGGACCGCGCAGGCGCAGCCCAGGAAAACGCGAGATATCATGAAGCTTCCCCTTGGTCAGGTGAAGCCTTCCTCTGCGGTGAACTTGGCCATAAAGTGTCAGCTTGGCCGTAGGCTTAGGCCATATGGCCGAGGGGCGGTCTCGCGGGGCGGGGCCGTAGGATCCCGCACCATCAGGCGAGATGAGCCCAGATGTCGTCCTGAGGCGCGTAGCCGAGGAGGCGCCGCGTGGTCTCGATGTCCCAGGGCATGCGGCGATTGGCCGACATGCCGTTGACCACGATCCCGGGCGCCGGCCACTCCTCCGCAGGGGCGACGAGCGCGGCTTCCATGAGGGCCGCGTAGTCCCGATTGGAGAGCCACATGTTGCGGAACCAGGTGAGGTCGCGGTCGGAGCCGTCCTGCGGCACTTCCCGGCCTTCCTTGGGCGCAACGCCGGCGGCGCTGATGGTGCGGGGATCGTTCTCGCCCGGCTGGCACCAGCCGATCCGCACCGACACCGTGCTCATGCGCCCGCCCGAGAGCGCGGCGGCCGACAGGCACAGGCGCTCGCCGAAGAGTTTCGAGGCCGCGTAGGCGTGGTCGCGAACGACGCGGTCGCCCTCCGGCCGGCTGGTGCCGGGCCCTGGCGCGAGATCGGTCGTGAGAAGGCCGGGACCGATGCCCTCGGCGAGCGGCGGGTCCTTGTACTGGCCCATGACGTGATTGGAGGAGGCGAAGACGAAGCGGCGCACCTTGGCCTCCAGGGCCGCGCCGACGAGGTTTGCCGTCATCGTGAAGGCGTCCGCGGATGCGCCCCACGGGGCGTCCGGGGCCGGGTTCTGGGCCGCGAGATGCACCACCGCGTCGGCCCGTTCCATGGCCTCGCGCCAGGCACGGTCGGAGAGGTCCGTGAGATCCGCCTCGATCATCTCCAGGCGATCCGAGCCTTGGCCCCCAGCACCCTTGCGGTCGATGCCGATCACGGCCTGGCACCAATCCGTGGCGAGCAGATGCGCGATGAGCTTCGACCCGAGATTGCCGGTGGCGCCGGTGACGAGGACGGTCGAGTGAGGATTGTTGGACATGGGCTCGCGGGGTTTGAGGACGCTTCGCCGCCAGTTGTCGCTTCGGGCCCGGCGGCGCAAGGATGTGCCATAAAGAGCGGCTCTGTGGATTGCGCAAGCGCTGCCATCTCGACGGGGGCTTGAGCCCGCGCTAGGGCTTCCGCACCCTTTCAGGAACAGGACACCACATGCCCTTCTCGCGCGAGGCCTGCGACCGCAACGCGGCGCTCTACGAGACCATCCGGACCATGCCCTTCAACGCGGAGCTCGCGGCGGGGACGCTGAACGAGGCGCGCTTCAAGCACTACATCACCCAGGACGCGCATTACCTCATCGGCTTCGGGCGCGCGCTGGCGCTGGCCGCCGCCAAGGCCCCGAATCCGGATCGCTTGGTGCAATTCGCCAAAGGCGCCGAGGTGGCCGTGATCGTGGAGCGGGCTCTGCACGGCTCCTTCTTTCAGCAATTCGGCATCGGCCCCGAAACCTTCCAGGCCACGCCCCTCTCGCCCGCCTGCCACCACTACGTTTCCTATCTTCTCGCGACGGCGCACAACGAGCCCTACGAGGTGGTGCTTGGGGCTCTCCTCCCCTGCTTCTGGATCTACGCGGAGGTCGGCCGGGACATCCATGCGCGGGCAGCCGCCAGCAACCCCTACCAGGCCTGGATCGACACCTATGCGGGCGAGGAGTTTCACGCGGCCGTGCGGGCGATGATCGAGGCCACGGACGAGGCCGCGGCCGGCGCCTCGCCCGGGCTGCAGGCGCGGATGCACGCCGCCTATACGCGGGCGGCGCAACTCGAATGGATGTTCTGGGACTCGGCCTACCGGCTGGAGCAATGGCCGGTTTGATTAGCGCGGGGTGCTGAACCCGTAAGCGATGAGCTTCAGGGCTTCGGCCTTGCGCTCGGCCTCCGACGCGAGGCCGTTCATGGCGAGCACCAGCCGGCGCCCGTTTTGCTCGGCCGAGGCCACGAGGGCGAAGCCTGCGGCCTGGGTCTGGCCGGTCTTGAGCCCATCCGCGCCGATGCCCGCATCCAGCAGCGGATTGCGGTTGCGGTAGGCCTGCCCCGCGAAGGTGAAGCTCGGTTGCCCGAAGCGAGCGTAATGCTCCGAATAGGTGCGCACGAGATGGGCGCCGAGGGCCGCCATGGCCCGCATGGTGACCCGCTGCTCGCCCCCCGGCACGCCGTTGGGATTGGCGAAGCGCACATCGCCCAAGCCGATCTCCCGGGCGCGGCGATTCATCAGGTCCACGAAGGCCGGCACCGAGCCCGCGACGCCTTCCGCGACCACGATCGCGGCGTTGTTGGCCGATTGCACGATGAGGGCCTGCAGGAGGTCATCGACGCTAACGGCAGCGCCGGCCCGAAGCGGAATGAAGGCGCCGGATTTCGCCTTCGCGGCCTCGGCGCTCACCGGAAAGGTGCTTTGGGGCTTCAGCGCGCCGGCCTCGATGCGATCCAGCACGATCTCGACCGTCATGAGCTTCGCAAGGCTCGCGGGCGCGGTCGGCGCGTCGGCGTTCTTTTCGAACAGCACGCGGCCGGACGGCACCTCCATCACGATGGCGCGCGGCGCGCTTGTCTGCGGCGGCGATTGGGCGAAGGCAGCCCCTGCGAATAGGACGCCGACGAGCGCTGCCAGCAGTCTCACGAGGCGTCGTCCTTGAACCACACCTCCACCAGCTTTTTCCGGCAGCCTCACGCAGCGTCGTCCTTGAACCACACCTCCACGGGGCCCTTGAGCATGATGAGGAGCGGGTTGCCGGCGCGGTCCTTCCCCTTGCCGGCGGCGACGCGGATCCAGCCCTCGCTGATGCAGTATTCCTCGACGTTCGTCTTCTCGACGCCTTTGAAGCGCACGCCGACCCCGCGCTGCAGGAGCTCCCCGTTGAAGTGCGGGCTGTTGGGATCGGTGGAGAGACGGTCGGGCGGGGTATCGGTCATGGGGTTCCCTCATGCGGATGTCGGCGAGGGACATAGCACGCCCTCGCCACGAGCCAACCGGGCTTGCCCTTGCAACTCCCCGAGCCGCCCTTCAAGAGGGAGGGCGGGGACAGCACGGGGGCTTTCGGTGACGGTATTTCTCACGCATACGCCGGAGGCCTTCGCGGGCTATTACGGCGAGCGCGCCCGGGCGGCGCTCGCGGCCATGACAGGGGTTCGCATGAACCCGACGGGCCGCGTGCTCTCCCCCGAGGACTTGGCGCGGGAAGCGCAGGGCTGCGCGATCATCGTCTCGGACCGCCAGACCGCGGCTCCCGCGGAATTCTTCGCCGCGGCGCCCGAGAGCCTCGTGGCCTACCTGCGCTGTGCGGTCGATATTCGCAACATCGATGTGGCGGCGGCAAGCCGCGCCGGCATCCTCGTGACCCGCGCGACGCCGGGCTTTGCGGCGTCCGTCGCCGAGCTCGCGCTCGGCTATATGTTGGATCTCGCCCGCGGCGTGTCCTCCGCGGTGCTGGAATATCGCGCCGGGCGGATACCGCAGGCCCGCATGGGGCGCCAACTCGGCGGATCGACCCTCGGCATCATCGGCTATGGCGTGATCGCCCAGCACCTCGCGCGCATCGCGGTGGCGATCGGCATGCGGGTTCTCGTCAACGATCCCTATAAGACGATCACCGACGAGGGCGTGACGCAAACCTCGCAAGGCGAGGTGTTGCGCGAGGCCGACTTCCTCGTCTGCCTTGCGGTCGCGACCGAGGAGACCGAGAACCTCATGGGTGCGTCGGCCTTCGCGGCCATGAAGCCCTCCGCCTTCTTCATCAATCTCTCCCGCGGCAACCTGGTGGACGAAGCGGCGCTGGCGGAGGCCCTCGATGCGGGCCGGATCGCAGGCGCCGCCATGGATGTGGGCCGCGCGCTCGACCAGATGCCCTCGCCGGCCCTCGCCCGCCGTGCCGATGTGGTGGCGACGCCCCATACGGGCGGCCTCACGCCCTCGGCCGTGGAGCACCAGGCCTTCGATACGGTGGAGCAGGTGCGGGCGCTGCTCGCCGGCGCGGTGCCGCCCGGGGCCGTCAATGCGGTCGAGGCCACGCGCCTCTCGCGGCTGAGGGGTTGAGCATGACCGACACACTCGCGCCCATCGCCGTGCCAACCGGCGCCTGCGATACGCATATCCATGTCTACGATCCCAGCGCGCCGCTCGCCCCGAACGCGCTCGGGCCGGCGCCCGTGGCCTCCGTCGAGGATTACCGCGCGGTGCAGAGCCGGCTCGGCCTCAGCCGCGCCGTGATCGTGCAGCCCACGGCCTACGGCTTCGACAATGCGTGCACGCTCGCAGGCATTGCGGCCTTGGGCCTAGAACGCACCCGCGGCGTAGCGGTCGTGGACGAGGCCGTGTCGGACGCCGAGCTCGCGCGCCTCACCGCGGGCGGCATCCGCGGCGTGCGCTTCCAGATGCTGCCCGGTGGCGCGATCCCCTCCTGGGAGCTCCTCGACCGCATCGCGGCTCGCGTGCAGGCGGTGGGCTGGCATGTGCAGCTCCAGCTCGACGGGCGTACGCTCCCTGATCGCGAGGCGCAGATCCGCGCCTGGCCGGGACGAATCGTGATCGATCACATCGGCAAGTTCCTCGAGCCCGTGCCCCTCGATCATCCGGGCTTCCGCACGCTTGCCTCGCTCCTGGACACGGGCCGCGTCTGGGTGAAGCTCTCGGCGCCCTACGAGGTCTCGAAAACCGGCGCGCCGCGCTACGAGGATGTGGGCCGCACCGCTCGCGAACTCGTGCGGCTTGCCCCCGAGCGCATGCTCTGGGCCTCGAACTGGCCCCATCCCGGTCAGACGCGGCAGCCGGACGAGACAGACCTCCTCAACCTCCTCGGCGAATGGGCGCCGGAGGAGGCCACGCGGCAGCGCATCCTCGTGGACAATCCGGCGGAGGTTTACGGGTTTTGAGCCTGCATCACGGCATATACTGCCCGCCATTCACCTCGATGATCTGGCCCGTCACGTAGCCGCTCATCTGCTCTGAGGCGAGGTAGAGGAAGGCGCCGACGCATTCTTCCGCCGTGCCGAGGCGGTCCATGGGGATCGTGGCCTGCATGGCGGCGAGCTGCTCGGGCGTGGAGAAGCGCTCGTGGAAGGGCGTCATGATCACGCCCGGCGACACGGCGTTGACGCGGATGCGGTCCTTAACGAGCTCCTTCGCCCAGCCGCGGGTCGCGGTGGCGATGAAGCCTTTGGCGGCGGCGTAGATCACGGAGCCCGGACCGCCGCCGTTGCGGGCGGCGATCGAGCTCAGATTGATGATCGACCCGCCACCGCCTTGACGCCGCATCTGCGCCGCGCCCTCGCGGATGAAGCGCACCACCTGCTTGACGTTGAGCTCCAGCACCGCGTCCACGTAATCGTCGGAGTAATCCTCGACCCGCGTACGCTTGATGAGCGCGCCCGCGTTGTTGACGAGCACATCGAGGCGGCCGAAAGCCTGCACGGTCTGCTGGACGATCTCCGCCGCCGCCTCGGCGCGGGTCACGTCGCCCTGCACCAGCAGGGCCTCACCCCCGCTCGCACGGATAGCGGACGCGACCTCCTCGGCTTCGTCGAGGCTGGCATTGAAGTTCACCGCCACGCGGGCGCCGTTGCGGCCGAAGGCGCGCGCCGCGGCGGCGCCGATGCCGGTGCTGGCGCCGGTGATCAGCACCGCCTTGCCCCTGAGATCGGGAATGGCGGCGACTTCGGGGGACGGGACGTTCATGGGATCTCCGGAAGGGCCGGCCGCTACTTGAACAGGCTCGGCAGCCACAGCGACAGCGCAGGCACGTAGGTCACGAGGCCGAGCACGATGAGCATGGGGATGTAGAACACCAGGATGCTCCTCGACACCGCCTCCATGGAGACCCTGCCGATGGCGCAGCCGACCGCGAGCGTTGGACCGACAGGCGGTGTGAGCAACCCGATGCCGAGGTTGAGGATCATGATGATGCCGAAATGCACGGGATCGACCCCGAACTTCACCACGATGGGCAGGAAGATCGGCGTGCAGATGAGGAGCATCGGCGCGAGATCCATGAACGTGCCGAGCAGCAGCAGCAGCACGTTGATGAGCAGCAGCAGGGTGTACTTGTTGTCCGCGATCGAGAGGAAGAACTCGGCCGCCTGAGCCGGCACCCGCATGAGCGCCATCATGTAGCCGAAGGCCACCGAGAAGCCGATCATGATCATCACGATACCGACCGTGCGCACCACGCGCCCGACGAGGAGCGGCAGCTCGCTCCATTTGTAATCGCGGTAGATGAACATGGTGACGAGGAAGGCGTAGATGCAGGCCACCGCCGCGGATTCGGTCGGCGTGAACACGCCGCTTAAGATTCCGCCGAGGATGATGAAGACCGTGAGGAGTCCCCAGAAGGCCTCGATCACGATCTTGCCGGCCTTGCGGAGCGGGATCACCTCGCCCTTGGGGTAGTTGTTCCGGTAGGAGATGATGAGCACGAGCGCCATGAGCGACAGCCCGAGGAGCAGGCCCGGGATCGCGCCGGCGAGGAAGAGATCCGAAATCGAAATGGTGCCACCGGCGGCGAGCGAATAGATCACCGCGTTGTGGGACGGCGGGATCAGCAGCGGCTGCAGCGAGCCCGACACCGTGACGTTGACGGCGAACAGGCGCGGATAGCCGCTCTTGATCATCTGCGGGATCATCACCGAGCCGATAGAGGCTGTGTCCGCCACCGAAGACCCTGAAATACAGCCGAAGAAGGCCGAGGCCAGGATGTTGACGAGGCCCAAGCCCCCGCGAATGAAGCCCACGAAAATGCGCGCCAGGTTGACGAGGCGCTCCGCCATGCCACCCTCGGCCATGATGCCGCCGGCGAGGATGAAGAACGGGATCGCCAGCAGCGCGAAGTCGTCCATGCCGTCGGAGGTCTTCAGCATCACGGCTTCGAGCGGGATGTCGATCCAGATGGCGGCGAGCACCGCCGCGAGGCCAAGGGAATAGGCCACCGGCATGCCGAGCAGGCACAGGACCGTGAAGCCGCCGATGAGGATGAGGATGTCCATGGGAAGGCGTCCGGTCTTACTCGGTGGAGACGTGGGTCATGGCGTCGGTGTTCGGTTCGGCCAACACGTTGCCGAGCCACAGACGCTCGATGACGAAGAGGGTCGTGATGGCGCCGCCGAGCGGCACGGGCAGATACGAGAAGCCCGCCGTGATGATCGGGAAGTCGGCGAGCGCCGAGTGCCAGGTGGTTTGCACGAGGCTGATGCCCCACACGAGCATGAAGAGATTGGTAAAGGCCATGGCGAGTTCGATGAGCCAGCCGATCACGATGCGCCCAACCCCGCCGATGGCATCGGGAATGATCTTCACGCCGATGTGCAGGCCTTCGCGGTAGCACAAAGCCGCCGCCATGAACGAGAACCAGATCATGAGCAGCACGGCCGTGGGTTCGGGCCAGGACGAACCGTAATTCAGCACGTAGCGTGTGAACACGCCCCAGGGGATGATGATCGTGATCACCACGAGGCAGAAGCCTGCGATGATCATGCACAGACGGTGCAGCGCATCCATCGCGCGGACATAGGCGGCTTGCATCGATGATTCCCCCGCGCAGGTTCGGCGGCTGCAACGCGCGCCTTCGTCCTGCGTCCCCTCATGAAAAGGGCCGGCTCGCGCCCGGTGTCGGGAGAGAGCCGGCCCCTGTTTCGTGGCCTCTAGGCTGCGATCACTTCACAGCCTGGATGCGCTCGATCAGCGCCTTGTGCTGCGCGCCGTACTTGTCCCACACGGGCTTCACGGCGTCCTGGAAGGGCTTCTTGTCGGCGATCTGAACGATCTCGACCCCGTTCGCCTTCATGTCGTCGAGGGCCTTCTTCTCCATCTCGTACCAGAGGCCGCGCTGCTCGAGCTGCGCTTCCTTGGCGAGCTTCATGATGAGGTCCTGGTCCTCCTTGGCCAGCGTGTTCCACACGCGCTTGGAGAAGACGAGGATCTCCGGGATCATGAGGTGCCCGGTCTCGGAGAAGTACTTGGCGTAGCGGTAATGCTGGCCGCTCGAATAGCTCGGATAATTGTTCTCCGCGCCGTCCACGACACCGGTCTGGAGCGCGTTGATGAGCTGATCGAAGCCCATGGCGACGCCGTTGCCGCCGAGCGCGTTCATGGTGTCCACGAAGAGCGGGTTGCCCATCATGCGGATCTTGAGACCCTTGAGGTCCTCGACCGAACGAACCGGCTTCTTGGAATTGTAGACGTTGCGGGTGCCCGCATTCATCCAGTTGAGGCCGATGAGGTTGAGCGTCGGGTGGTCGCTCACTTTCTTGAGCAGCTCCTGGCCGATCTCGCCGTCGATCACCTTCTCCATATGCGCGGTGTCGCGGAACACGAAGGGCAGGTTGAACACGTTGAGGTCGGGCACCAGCGTGCCGATGGGGCCGACGCTGATGCGCGCCATGGCGAGCGCGCCGACCTGCGCCTGCTCGGTCATCTCCTTCTCGCCGCCGAGCTGCATCGACGGATACATCTGGATCGTGAGGCGGCCCTTGGTGGCTTCCTCGAGCTTCTTGCCCATGCGAACCACCGCTTCCACGGTGGGATAGCCGAGCGGATGCACGTCGGTGGCCTTCAGCACCATCTTCTGCTGGGCCTGAGCGCCCGTGCCGAGCGCGGCAACGCCGAGGGCGAAGGCGCCCGCGAGCGATAGGAGATGTCTGCGTTTCATGGTGTCCTCCGCTTCCCGTGCCAGCCTCTTGTTGTGATGGGCCGGCGCTTCGTTCTGTCGGGCTCGTCTGGCGCCCGTGCCGTAACGCTAGTCCTGACTTGTCAATTGGTCAAACAGGTTGATCTCCTGTTCTTGGTGTTGCAAGCGCACCCTCGGCAGGTTCCTGGAGCGCGTCCGTAAGGTAGGCGCAGCGTGCAGTAGGAGCGCACCGAACCTTCGCACAGGGGAACGGAAGTTTCAGTGTGCCAGCAAGCGGCGATGCAAAGTTTCGTTTTGACAGGTATAATGGAATAAGTATTCTACCTGTCAAGATTGATAGAACACGCGTTCCGCATATCGGGATGCAAGTTCGGGAGAAGGTGCGCATGAACAACCTGCGTCCTGGCTTCCCGGCGCTCGGTCCAAGGGGCGACGGCATAGCCTTGGGCCGTGTCGCCGAGGCCATGCCGAGCCCTGTTCTTGGCAACCGACCCCTCGGGCGAGACGAGCTCAAAGGCGGCCCTTAACCTGATGAGGTGCATCCCATGGACGAGAACATCGTACCCACCACGATCACCCCCGATGCGGATTACGCCTCGGAGCTCGCGGGGCTTTTCGACCTGCGCGGCAAGACCGTCTTCGTGCCGGGCGGCACGGGGGGCTTGGGCGAGGCCATCGCCTGGGGCCTGAGCATGGCTGGGGCCTCGGTGGTCGTTGCAGGACGCGACCGGGGCAAGGCGGAAGCGCTGGCGGCCGAGATCGCCGGCACCACGGGCGGCACGGTGGCGGGCGTGCCGATGGAGGTCACGGATGTGGCCTCGATCGAGGCCGCGGTCGCGGAGGCGCATGAGCGGTTGGGCTCGCTCGATATCCTCGTGAACTGCGTCGGCATCCAGATCGAGGAGCCGCTGCTGGACGTGAAGGAGGAGAGCTTCGACCGCGTCTACGAGGTGAACCTCAAATCCGCGATGTTCCTGGCGCAGAGCGTGGCGAAGCGCCAGATCGCCGCCGGGCGCGGCGGACGGCAGATCCATCTCCTCTCCGTGCGCTCGCAGCTCGGCATCCGCGGCAAGGGCTATTCGGCCTATTGCTCCACGAAAGGGGCCCTCGTGATGCTGGTGCGCCAGCATGCCATGGAGCTTGCCCCTCACGGCATAACCGTGAACGGCGTTGCGCCCACCTTCGTGAACACGGAGATGATCCGCCACGTCTACGAGCGGCCGGAGTTCCGCCAAGCGATTCTCTCGCGCATCCCGCTCGGGCGTATCGCGGACCCCAAGGATGTGGTGGCTCCGGTGCTGTTCTTCTCCTCCCCGGGTGCGGGCTTCGTCACGGGTCAGGTGATGTACGTGGACGGCGGGATCACCGCGAGCCAGTAGCGCCGTAGACTGCTCGCGCGGTTGCCACGTCAGCCGGCGGCCGGCCAACCTGGCGCGCCACCTCCGCGACCGGGTCCACGAGGTCGCGGTTCGTGGCCGCGAGCGTGCCGTCCGGGCGCCAGAGGTTGTTCTCGAAGCCGACGCGCACATGGCCGCCGAGGGCCAGCCCGGCCGCCATGCAGCGCGCTTCGAGCGGTCCGAAGGCGCAGAGGCTCCAGGGCCAATCGGCGGGCCAGCCCTGCACGAAGGGCACGAGGTCCGCAGGCGACGAGCGCTGGCCGGCCGTATAGCGCCCGAGCACGAAGAGGCCGTGCGGCGCCGCGAAAGGCACGATCCCGCGCCGCTGCAGGTCGATGAGCCAGGCAACCTCTTGCGGAGCGTAGAGGATGAATTGCGGCGCCACGCCCTCCTCCCGCATCCAGGCGAAGAAGCGCCCGGCCTCCCCTTCGCCGCCCGGCGGCACGATCTCGCGCAACGCCACCGACACCGCCTCGGGCTTGAGGTCCCGCACCACCGCCATCTGCTCAGGCGCGGAATAGCGCTCCACCGCCTCCGTGGTGATCTGGATCAGCATTCCTGCGCCGACGCGGGCCCGCACGGCCGCCATCGCATCGCGGTAGAGGCCGGGATCGAGGCTGTGGCCGCCATCCGCCGCCCGCACATGCAGATGCAGCACGCTCGCGCCGGCCTCGCAGCAGCGGGCTGCTTCCTCCGCGACGTCCTGGGCCGAGATCGGCAGCGCTGGGTGGTCGACCTTGCCCCGGCGAGCGCCGGTCGGAGCAAGCGCGATGACGGTGTGGGGGGTCACGGGGGCTCCATGGGGTGAACGCCAGCATGGGACCAGAGATTGCCGGCCCAGGAAAGCGCCGTTAGGCTGCCCCAAGGGGACCGGTCGCCGGTCCGCGCCGGTTTTGGCCAAGGATGTTGCGATGAACACCCATGTTCTCCACCGCTCGATCGGGCTCGATTATCCCGTGGCGGTGAGCGGGTCCGGGGTGACAATCCGCGACAGCGAGGGGCGGGACTACATCGATGCCTCGGGCGGCGCCGCCGTGTCCTGCCTCGGGCACTCGCACCCGGACGTGCTCGCGGCCATGCATGCCCAGCTCGACCGGCTGGCCTACGCCCATACGAGCTTCTTCACCACGGAAGCGGCCGAGCGCTTGGGATCCGATCTCGTCGCCCATGCGCCGCCCGGCATGAGCCATGTCTATTTCGTCTCCGGCGGTTCGGAGGCGGTCGAGGCGGCGCTCAAGATGGCGCGGCAGTATTTCGTGGAGATCGGGCAGCCGCAGCGGCGCCACTTCATCGCGAGGCGCCAGAGCTACCACGGCAACACGCTCGGCGCGCTCGCGGTCGGCGGCAACGAATGGCGGCGCACGCAATTCGCGCCGCTACTCATCGAAACCCACCACGTGTCCCCCTGCTTCGAATACCGCGAGCGCCGCGCCGACGAGAGCCCCGAGGCCTACGGCGAGCGGCTCGCCGGGGAGCTGGAGGACCAGATCCAGGCTCTCGGGCCCGACACCGTCATCGCCTTCGTGGCTGAGACCGTGGGGGGAGCGACCTCCGGCGCGATCACGCCGGTACCAGGCTACTTCAAGCGGATCCGCGAGATCTGCGACCGGCACGGCATCCTGCTCATTCTGGACGAGGTGATGTGCGGCATGGGCCGCACGGGCACGCTCCACGCCTGCGAGCAGGAGGGGATCGCCCCCGACCTGATGACGATCGCCAAGGGCCTCGGCGGCGGCTTTGCGCCCATCGGGGCCGTGCTTGTGGGCGGTAAGATCATCGAGGCCATGGAGCGGGGCACGGGCTTCTTCCAGCACGGCCACACCTATCTCGGCCATCCGCTCGCCTGCGCGGCGGCGCTCGCCGTTCAGGAGGTGATCCGCCGCGACAACCTTCTCGAGAACGTGCGCCGCCAGGGCGCCCATCTCGCCCGCCGCCTCAACGAGCGCTTCGGCAACCACCATCATGTGGGCGACGTGCGCGGACGGGGGCTGTTCCAGGCGGTCGAACTCGTGGCGGATCGTGCCTCCAAGGTGCCTTTCGATCCGGCCCGGAAGCTCCATGCGCGGGTGAAGCGCGAAGCCATGGCGCGGGGGCTGATGGTCTATCCCATGGGCGGCACGGTCGACGGACGCCAAGGCGATCACGTGCTGCTGGCCCCGCCCTTCATCGTCGATGAGGGCATCGTGGACACGATCGTGGAGCGGCTCGGCGATGCGGTCGACGCTGCCATTGCGGGGAGTTGAGGACTGTCCCGGCCCGCGTGGGGCGATCCGGTTGACGCTGTCATCGCACAGACTTAAGGCAGTTTAGCCTTTAGTCGTAGGCTGACCGGCAGCCTGCGAGACCAAGAGCACCAAACAGGGGAACCATTCATGAAGGCATTCAAACATTTGGCGGCCGCTCTGACGCTCGGCGTCGCCGCGCTGTCCACGGGCGGCGCGCAGGCGCAGCAGAAGTTCGTGACCATTGGCACGGGCGGCGTCACCGGCGTGTATTACGCGGTCGGCGGCGCGGTGTGCCGCCTCGTCAACAAGGATCGCAAGACCCACGGCATCCGCTGCTCGGTGGAGTCCACCGGCGGTTCGGCCTTCAACGTGAACACCATCAAGGCCGGCGAGCTCGATTTCGGTCTCGCCCAGTCGGACGTGCAGTACAATGCGCTCAAGGGCGAGGGCGCCTTCAAGGAAGGCGGCGCCTTCGGCGATCTGCGCGCGGTGTTCTCGGTGCACCCCGAGCCCTTCACGGTGCTGGCCCGCAAGGAAGCGAACGTCACCAAGTTCGACGAGCTGAAGGGCAAGCGCGTGAACGTGGGCAATCCGGGCTCCGGCACCCGCGCTTCCATGGAGGAGCTCCTCGGCGCCATGGGCTGGAAGCTCGGCGACTTCTCGCTCGCTTCCGAGCTGAAGGCCGACGAGCATGGGCCGGCGCTGTGCGACAACAAGATCGACGCCTTCTTCTACGGCGTCGGCCACCCCTCGGCGAACATCCAGGACCCGACCACGACCTGCGGCGCGAAGCTCGTGTCGATCACGGGTCCGGCGGTCGACAAGCTCCTCGCCGACAAGCCCTATTACGGCAAGGCCACGATCCCCGGGAAGATGTACGCCGGCAACGAGCAGCCCACGGAAACCTACGGCGTGCTCGCCACCATGGTGAGCTCGGCGAAGGTGCCGGACGAGACCGTCTACCAGATCGTGAAGGCGGTGTTCGAGAACTTCAACGAGTTCAAGAGCCTGCACCCGGCCTTCGCGAATCTCGACCCCGCCAAGATGGTGAAGGACGGCAATTCCGCGCCGCTCCATCCGGGCGCCGCCAAGTACTACAAGGAAAAGGGCTGGATCCAATAAGCCCGACACGATGCGGGGCGGCTCAAGGGCCGCCCCGTTTGTTTGAGAGCACAAGCGGCGGGCCAGGGGTGAGGGGCCCGTTTGCTCCAGAGCACCAGGGGATGGGGGAAACGATGAGCAATCAACACGGGACGACGGATCACGTCGCCATGGCGCCGACCGCGATACCGGAGCAGCCGAAGGCCGCGACCCTCGCGCCTTCCGCCGAACTCGAACAGCTCGTCGCCGAGGCCGATACCGGCGGGCGCAAGCCCACGGGCGCCGTCGCCACCCTCATCAGCGCGGTGGCCATCGCCTGGTCCCTGTTCCAGCTCTGGTATGCCTCGCCGCTGCCTTTCGCCTTCGGGTTCGGCATCCTGAACGACACGGAAGCGCGCTCGATCCACCTCGCCTTCGGCCTTTTCCTGGCCTACACGGCCTATCCCGCCTTCAAGCGCTCGCCCCGCGCCTATGTGCCCGCCGCCGATTGGGTGCTGGCGGTGCTCGGAGCCTTTGCGGGCGCCTATCTCTTCCTGTTCTACCGCGAGCTTGCCACCCGCCCCGGAACGCCGACGACCCTCGACCTCGTCACCGCCGGCGCCGGCATCCTGCTCCTGCTCGAAGCCACCCGCCGATCCCTCGGCCTGCCCATGGTGATCGTTGCAGGCGCCTTCATCGCCTACACCTTTCTCGGGCCGTATATGCCCGACGTGCTGCAGCACAAGGGCGCCTCCATGGCGAAGTTCCTGCAGCACCAATGGATCACCACGGAGGGCGTGTTCGGCATCGCGCTCGGCGTCTCGACCAGCTTCGTCTTCCTCTTCGTCCTCTTCGGCACGCTTCTCGACAAGGCGGGCGCGGGCAACTGGATGATGCAGATCTCGATTGCCCTCCTCGGCCACCTCCGCGGCGGGCCCGCAAAGGTCGCGGTGGTGTCCTCCGCGCTCAACGGCGTGGTCTCGGGCTCGTCGGTGTCGAACGTGGTCTCGGGCGGCATCTTCACGATCCCGCTCATGAAGCGCACGGGGCTTTCCGGCGTGAAGGCCGGCGCCATTGAAGCCGCCTCCTCGATCAACGGCCAGATCATGCCGCCCGTGATGGGCGCCGCCGCCTTCCTGATGGTGGAATATGTGGGCATCCCTTATGCCGACATCGTCACCCACGCCTTCCTGCCGGCGGTGATGTCGTACGTGGCGCTCCTTTACATCGTCCATCTCGAAGCCCTGAAGATCAACGCGCAGCCCATCCCGCGCGAGGCGATGCCGGCGCGGATGCGCCTCATGCGCACCGGGCTCGGGCTTACGGGCTCCATCGTGGTGCTCTGCCTGCTCTATTACGGTGTGAAGGCCGTGCAGGCGGGGTTCGGGGCTTCCGCGTCCTGGGTGCTGCTCCTCGCCGGCTTCGCGATCTACGTGGCGACGGTCGCCTATGCGGCGCGCCACCCGGACCTCGAGCTCGACGATCCGAACGCGCCGATCATCCAGCTCCCCCGCGCCTGGGATGTGACCCGCACGGGCATCGATTTCCTCATCCCCATCGTGGTGCTGCTCTGGTGCCTCATGGTGGAGGAGATGTCGCCCGGCCTCTCGGCCTTCTGGGCCACGGTGACGATCATCGGCATCGTGGCAACCCGGCGGCCGCTCCTGGCGCTATTCCGCCGTCAGAATGTGGGAGCCGCGTTCCGCGCGGCGCTCGGCGACCTCACGGAGGGCTTCGCGCTCGGCGCCCGCAACATGATCGGCATCGCGATCGCCACCGCCACGGCCGGCATCGTGGTCGGCACCGTGACGCTCACGGGCCTCGGGCTCATGATGACCGAGTTCGTGGAGTTCATCTCCGGCGGCAACGTGATCATCATGCTGGTGCTCATCGCCGTGGTGAGCCTCATCCTCGGCATGGGCATCCCGACGACCGCAAACTACATCCTGGTCGCCACGCTCATGGCGCCGGTGGTCGTGGAGCTCGGCGCCCAGGCCGGGCTCGCGATCCCGCTCATCGCGGTCCACCTCTTCGTGTTCTATTTCGGGATCATGGCGGACATCACGCCGCCCGTGGGGCTTGCGGCCTTCGCGGCGGCAGCGATCTCCCGCGAGGACCCGATCGCGACGGGCTTCCAAGGCGCGCTCTATTCGCTACGCACCGCGGTGCTGCCCTTCGTATTCATCTTCAACCCGCAGATGCTGCTCATCGGGGTGGAGAGCTGGCCGGAGACCATCCTGGTCATCGCGGTCTCCATGGCCGCGATCCTGATCTTCTCGGCCGCCACCATGAACTACTTTGCGACCCGCTCGCGGCTGTGGGAGAGCGCGGTGCTGCTCGTCGCCTGCTTTGCCCTCTTCCGCCCCGACTTCTTCCTGAACCTCGCGGCGCCCGCGAACCAGGAGCTGCCGGCGCGGGAGTTCCTGACGCGGGTGCAGGGGGCCCCCGCGGACGCCCGCATGGCCTTCATCGTCGAAGGGGTGAGCATCGAGGGCGACGACGTGCGCAAGACCATCAGCCTGCCGCTCGGCGAGCCGAAGGCCACGCCGCAGGAGCGCCTGCGGGAGGCGGGGCTGACGGTGGCGGGCGCCGGCGACCAGCTCACGATCACCAATGTGGGCTTCGGCTCCTATGCCAAGCGCACGGGGCTCGAGGCCGGCTACAAGATCACCGGGGTGCTCGCGCCTACGCCCGGCCGGCCCTCGCCGATCTGGATCTACCTGCCGGCCCTGGCGCTGGCGGGCCTGATCTGGTGGCTGCAGACGCGGCGGCGCGGGGTGCCGGCCGACAGGCTGGCGGCGGTGCCGCAGGCCCGCGGGGCTTAAAGGTGGAGCGCCTTCGCGCGCTCAAGGAAATCGGCGTTGGGGCAGAACGGGGGCGCCTCGCCCTCGTCGGCCTCCTCGATCCAGCGGCCGCAGGCGACCGCCTCGTCGCAGAGGAGGCAGCGACGGGCAGCGGTGGCCAATGGGGCGCCGCGGGCCTCGCGGGCGGCCTGCGCGGGATCGAGGCCGAGCTTGTCCAGCATGGCGCCCATGAGCTGGGCCCGGTGGACCGCGCGGCGGCGCAGGTGCCAAGTCATTGATTGTTCCTCGATTTGGCGAGACTAGGCGGCTGCGAGACCCCACAGCCGCTGGTGCATGAGGCGCACGAGCCCGAGGAACAGGGGCACGGCCACGGCAACGGCCACGAGCCCGTCCGCGAGGGCGAAGACGTTGGCCTGGAACAGCCAGATCGAGCCCACGAGGGCAACGGCGGCCACGAGGGCGGCCACCAGGAAGAGGCTGCCGGCGGCGACGAGCGTGAGGCCGAGGCGAACCGGGCGGGGAAGGGGATCAGCGATGCGGGCCATGTGGGGGATCTCCGTTGCGATGCGCGCACCCTCGCACCGGCGCCGGGAGGGGGCCTTGCGGCAGATCAAAATCCGGTGATTCGCTTGGCGAAGGCGCGCGATCGGCCCAAACTCACGCGGGTTCAGGACAGCATTCGGCCCCGGCCTGACCCGGTTCCTGGGGACATCTGTCTCAAGAGGCGGAAACAGTCGTGCTTTCCAGCGTTATAGTCCTAATCCGGGCGGGAGTGCTGCTCGGTCCCATGGCTTTGCCCCAGCGGAACCTGCATGCTGGAGCACCGTGGCGCAGGAGCACAGCAGCCGCCGCGTGACCAGGAACGCTGCGGAGGACGAGGGAAACTGCCGATGAGCTGGTCCCCCCGGGACGAGGAAAAGTTGGAGGCCCTCTGGCACCAGGGCAAGGCGCCCGAGGCCATCGAGCGGGCCTTCCGCGGCCGGTTCAGCCTCGATGCCGTCAAGGGCAAGCTGAAGCGCATGGGCCTCGCGGGCCAGCCCAAGAAGGCCGCGAAAGGCGCCTCCAAGGGCGCCTCCAAGGGTGCTTCCAAGAGTGCCTCGAAGGGCACCGGCAAGGCTGCACGGCCGGCCAACGACGTTCAACGCCCCTCGGCGGCGGTTGAACGGGCCCGTTCGAATCAGGGGCGTTCTGCACCAAAGGCCGCGCCTGCGAAGGCTGCCGCGAAAACTGCGACAAAGGCCGGCGGCAAGCAGGCTGCCGCCAAGCAGGCCGCCCGCTCGGCCAAGATCACGGACACCGCCCGCAAGGGCGCGAAGGCTGCCGCGAAGGGCGCGCCCTCGAAGGCCCCGTCCAAGGCGCCCCCCAAGGCTCCCGCCAAAGCCGCAAAGGCACCCGTGAAGGGCGCGACCGCACCGGCGAAGGCCGCGAGCAAAGCAGCCGGCAAAACATCGGCCAAGGCGCCCGCCAAGACACCCGCCAAGACACCCGCCAAGACCCCTGCGAAGGCAGCGGCCTCCGCCAAAGCTCAGGCGGCGCAAAAGCAGGCCGCCGCGAAAGCGCCTGCAAAAGCCGCGGCACCCGCCGCGGCCAAGCCGGCTGCGGTCGCCAAGCCCGCCGCGCCGTCGACATCCGCCGCGGCATCGAAGCCCGCGGCTCCGCCCGCGCCGAAGCCCGCCCAGGCCGCCAAGCCTGCGCCGGCTCCAGCCCCGAAGCCCGCCGAAACCCAGGCCGCCAAGCCGATACAGGCCTCGAAGCCCGCAGAAACCCAGGCCCCGAACCCGGTCGAGGCCGCGAAGCCCGCGCCCGTCCAGGCTGCACCCGTCAGGGCGCCGGCAAGGCCCGAGCCGGCCCCCGTGACGGACGAGACCGCAACGCCCGCGCCCCAGCCCGAGGCTCCGCGCCCGGCCGCCGCGAAAGCCCCCAAGGGCCCCGTGGCGCCACCGGTGGCGCGACCCGCCGCCGAAGCCACGGCACCCGCTGCATCCCCGGCACCCGCCCCGGCTCCCGCGAGCGCGCCCACCGCCGAAACCGCGCCGCAGGCGCCGCCGCCCATCGTCCCCGCCCAGCCGCCGCAGACCGCGAAGCCGGCGGCGCAGCGCAAGGGCGTGTCGATCTGGGACATCTCCACGGGCCAGTGCCGCTGGCCCTTGGGCGAGAGCCAGGACCCGCCCTTCTTCTATTGCGGCGAGCCCACCGTGAGCCCCACGGTGTCCTGGTGCCAGGAGCATGCGCGCATCGCCTTCACCCCCGGCGGCCTCGCCATCATGGGCGGCCGCCGGGCCCCGCCGCCGCGGAAACTGCCGAACGTCTGAGGCGGTCGCGCCCCGCTGCCGCAGAAACTGCCGAACGTCCGAAGGCTTGCGCGGACGATCCCAACCTTCTCCTCATCCTGAGAGGCCGACCCGAAGGTCCCCTCCCCCTCGCGGGGAGGTGTTGGGGGTTGGTGCAGGCGGCACCACGCCCTCTCCCCCCTTGTGGGGGAGAGCTGGAGAGGGGGGTACGGCGACGAGAGTGCGCGCCTCAGAAGGGATCGCTGCGCGAGCATCCCTGCTGGATGCGTACCCCCCTCCCTACCCTCCCCCACAAGGGGGGAGGGGTGCGCCAAGCCGGCGTGCTTCAGCAATCGGTCGCGCCCCGCCGCGGAAACTGCCGAACGTCTGACGGTCGGTCGGGGCGGGCCGTCCCACCTATCCCCTCATCCTGAGGAGGCACGCCGCGCCGTCTCGATGGATCCTTCCAGGACCCTCGCGCGAACTGGAGGATCCTTCGAGACAGCCTGCTGCGCAGGCTTCCTCAGGATGAGGAGGTGGGTTGGTTTTCTACCCTCCCCCTAATGCAGCCGCCCCGTCTTCATGAAGCGGCTGCGGTCGCCGGAGGTCACGGTCACGTCGAACTGGTCGCCCTCGCGCTCGATGGTGAGGGGCACGTCCACCCCCGCGGCGCCGAGGGACCAGAGGCCCCGGTAGAGCTCGTTCAGGGACAGCACGGTCTGGCCCGCCACCGCGCGGATGATGTCGCCGGCGCGGAGGCCTGCGCGCTTCGCCGGTCCCTCGCCAGCTAACCCGATGATCACCGCCTGCCCCTCGTCCTCGGCGGCGTAGAGCCCGAGCCAGGGCCGCGGCGGCGTCTGCACCCGGCCATGGGTGAGGAGGTCGTCGAGGATCGGTTTGAGAAGGTCGATCGGCACCATCATATTGAGGGGCACCACGCGCCCGCCGGACGCCTGGTGCTGCAATTGCAGGGAGCCGATGCCGAGAAGATCGCCCTTGGGGCCGATGAGGGCGGTGCCGCCCCAATGGGGGTGGGAGGGCGCGGTGAAGATGGCGTCGTCGAGGAGGTATTCCCAGTAGCCGGCGAATTCCTGCCGGGCCACCACCGTGGCCGACACGGATTTTTGGCGCCCGCCCGCGCCCGCCACCACCACGTCGGTGCCCGGCACCGCGCGGCGGGAATCGCCCAATCCCAGCACGGGCGTATCGAGCCCGCCGAAGGCCTGAACGAGGCCGAAGCCCGAGGCGTAATCGTAAGCCAGCGGATGGCCCTGCACGAGCCGGCCCTCGCCCGTGGTGAGCCAGATCTCCTGGGCCTCCATGATGAGGTAGCCGATGGTGAGCACGAGCCCGTCGGCGCGGATCACCGCGCCTTGCCCCTCGCGCACGGTGCCCAGCGTCTCGGCCGTATAGGCGTCGTCCGGCACGGTGGCCCGCAACGAGACCACGGCCGACAACGCGGTCTTCAGATCGTAGGTGACTTCGGCGGGATCGGGCTGAAATTCGGTGGGGATCCGCCACTCGTCCGGTGCTGCCATCCGGCTCTCCTTGTTGGGCCCAATGTCGGATGGAGGGGGCTGGGGGGCAAGTCCCCAGGAAAGTCGTAACGGGAGCAAGTCGCGACGGCATCCACATCCCGACTCAACAAGTTGCCTGGAGCTTTCGAAGAGGAGCCAAATATCAAACACTTAGGCCTAAGTTACTGATAGTTTGAAATTTTTGTTGAACTCCGGACCTCATTCGAACATTGTAACCGTGGTGGATCGCCGGATCGCCCGGGTCAGAGGTAATCGTAGCCCTTTGGCGTCTGTGCAGCACGCTTGGCATTTAGGCTGGGCTATCAGGCGACAGATCAGACGGGTCCGGGGTCCACCGCCTCAACCTGCCACCAATAATCCTTTGGGTAGCCGTAGAACCGCAGAATAGCGCGTTGCTCTTCGGGCACTTTATATTTGTCGAGAGTGCGCCAGTTCGGCATGAGCTTCACGCCGTACCCACCTATTTGTCCAGTATGGGGAGCGCGAGCCATGCGTGGCTCCAAAAGCTTTGCGAAAGTTGGATCGCATTGCCGCGTATCATGAACATCAACAGCTTTGAAAAATGCGCTGGCAGCAATATCAGGTAGCTTCAATCCATCGCGCTCTAGATGGTTGTAGACGTACATGAGGTCTCTATGGAGAACCTCGAAGGCTATCTTTCCCCATGGTAGGTACAGGGGAACCTTTCCACCAACGCTCTTGAGATTGATCCACTCGTAGTATGCTTTCATTTGGCTATAGCGAAGGCCGCCTCTCTCGCTAAATTCGAGCTTAACCCGCTTGGGTTCACCGTAACGCTTGATCGAACGATGCAGTACGTAGTCAGTGATCCGCTCCAACAGGACTCGCGTCAGCCAGCAATAGAACCAATTATCCGACGGGATCCTCGCTGCATCTGGATTGAAATAACCTTCCATATTCTGTTTATTTGATATGATTGCGAAGAGTCTCACTTTTTGTTGCGCTACATAGCTACATACATAAGCCTTTTTGTGCGGAGGAAGTTTCTGAAAGTGAATGTCGCGCAGTTGGTGGCTGTTGATGCCGCGCATCATCTCTGCGATCCAGCCGCGCAACTCAGGTTCAACCTCTGCCTGGATGACTGCACCTGCCACGATGACCCACTCACTGGAACCTGTGGGAGTACGTGGCTTTACGGTCTTTAGGCCGGGATCGCCGGACTCGTCGATATATGCTACGTAGTGGTACTCGGGAGCAGGGCGCGACATAGCGCAAAATACACAACCTGAGAGCGCGCAGTGTCAATCTGAGAGCCTTAAGCAAGTGCTCCCGAGCTGGGCTTGTTGGGTCCGACGTGCGCTTTGAGGCAGCCCCGCCGAAGATTATGAAGCATCAGCCTGACACAGCCCGACTATGTCGGTTCGCAACAGAGCAGCGAGCTGCCGACCTGTGTTATTCGAGGTCGTCTTCGTCTAATTCATCCTCTGGTGGGGGCGCTCCGCGTGCGGTCTGCCTATAGTGCGTGACTTCTTTCCCGAAGATGCCACCTTTGGTGTTGCGCATTGGCTCCGCCGCCATAATCAGAACCGCTTCGACGTGATTCAGGATGGATGTGCGGTCAGTCGGGATTTCATCGGGTACATCCTCAAGCTCAAAATGGCCGTCCGAATTCGGCTCAGGACCTACTCCCATCAGACCGAACCAGGAGAAACGGGACCAACGATCTGCGAGATTGCCGATCGTATGGGCGCGTAGACGGCTGTAGAGGCGGCGCTTAGCGCGTCCGGCTTGGCCAACATAGATCAGGCGAAAGTTGTCATCGTAGAGGGCGTAGACACCGCGCTGATTGGCGAAGTCTACAAACTTTTGTTTCTTCTTTTTTACACCGAGACCAAGCAGCTCACCCGACCTGGGCCAAGCACCGTCGGGCGCAATCACGCTTCGACGCCAAAAGAGACCGTAATTTCTGATCAGCATAGGCCACACCGTTAAAGCAGTAGTTGTCGACAGCACACACGCTACAACTGCCGACTCTGATGCGCAAAGCACGTAATTGCCTCTGGCCTATGCTCGACAATCGCTCCAGTGACACCAGCGGTCAGCCATCGGTGAGGCTACACCATCAAATGGGTGAGCCGCAGTCGGGGATGCCTCGCACGCTTATTGCCCGATCACCCCCCTCACCCCCGCCTCCACCACCGCCCCCGCAAATCCCCCGCGATCACCCGGGCCGCGTTGTGGCCCGGCGCGCCGGTGACGCCGCCGCCGGGGTGGGTGCCGGAGCCGCAGAGGTAGAGGCCGGCTACCGCGCCGCGGTAATCGGCGTGGCCGAGCATGGGGCGCGCGGAGAAGAGCTGATCGAGGGAGAGCGCGCCATGAAAAATGTCGCCGCCGGTGAGGCCGAAGGTGCGCTCGAGGTCCAGCGGGCTCAGCACCTGTCGGCCGATGACGCTCCCCTTGAAGCCCGGCGCGAAGCGGTCCACCGTCTCGATCATGAGGTCCGCCACCGTGTCGCGGTGATCGTCCCAGGAGGCGCCGTCCGGGAGTTCGGGCGCCACGTGCTGGCAGAACAGGCTCGCCACATGGGCGCCCTTGGGCGCGAGGCTGTCGTCGAGGGTCGAGGGGATCAGCATCTCGACGATGGGCTCGCGGCTCCAGCCGAGGCTCCGCGCATCCGTATAGGCGCGGTCCATATAGGCGAGGCTCGGGGCCAAGATGATGCCGGCGGTGTGGTGGTCCGCGAGCGTTGAGCCCGGCAGCGCCGTGAAGCTCGGCAGCTCCGAGAGCGCCACGTTCATGCGGAACGTGCCGGAGCCCACGCGCCAGCGGCACATGCGGGCGAGCACGTCGGCGGGCACCGCATCGGCCGGCATCATGCGGGTGTAGAGCAGCTTCGGGTTCACGTTGGCGGCCACCGCTCGGGCCCGGATGGTGCGGCCATCGACGAGGCGCACGCCGGTGGCGCCGCCTTTCTCCACCAGCACCTCCTCGACCGGCGCATCGGTCTCGATCTCGACGCCGGCGGCGCGGGCGGCCTTGGCCATGGCCTGCGTGATCGCGCCCATGCCGCCGATGGCGTGGCCCCAGGCGCCCTTCTTGCCGTTCACCTCGCCGAAGGCGTGGTGGAGGAGCACATAGGCCGTGCCGGGGGTGTGGGGGCTCGCGTAGTTGCCCACCACCGCATCGAAGCCGTAGAGCGCCTTGACGAGATCGCCCTCGAACCAGCCGTCGAGGTAATCGGCGGCCGATTTGGTGAAGAGGTCGAGGAGCGCACGGCGGCTCGCCATGGAGAGGCCACCCAGCTGGCGTCCGAGCGCGGCGGCCTTGATGAGTTCGCCGGCCGTGCGGAGGTTGAAGCCCTCCACCACGTTCGGGGGCGCGCGGAGCACGAGATCGCGCAGCACGTCGGCGACGGCGTCGATCTCGGCCGCGAAAGCGTCGTAGCGCTCGCCGTCGCGGGGGTTGTGGCGGGCGGCTTCCGCCTTGGTGCGCCCCTCGCCGGCCAGCAGATAGCGGCCGGCGAGGGACGGCAGGAAATTCGCGGCGCGGCGCTCCACGATGCGGAGGCCGTGCTCGTGGAGCTTGAGGTCGCGGATCACCTTCGGGTTGAGGAGGCTCACCGTGTAGGCGGCGACCGAGTTGCGGAAGCCGGGGTGGAATTCTTCCGTCACCGCCGCGCCGCCGACGACGCCCCGGCGCTCCACCACCTTCACGGAGAGGCCGGCTTGCGCGAGATAGGCCGCGCAGGTGAGGCCGTTATGCCCGGCCCCGATGATGACGACGTCGTAGGTGGAGGGGGTGCTCACCCGTTTGGCCTCGCTTGCGTTCGGTGCGGTTTCCTTGCCGCGCCCGGGGTGCCGCGGCAACGCGGCCCGGCCGCCCTGTGGCACCGTGCCCCTGCTGGGGCGGGTCTGTCCAACCCACCCCCCATCCCGAGGAGCGGCGTAGCCGCGTCTCGAAGGATCCTCCAGGACCCTCGCGCGAACTGGAGCCCTCGCGCGAACGGGAGCCCTCCTTCGAGACGCACTCTTTGGGTGCTCCTCAGGATGAGGGCGTGGGTGGGATCGGTGCTGTGAACCGGTCCCGATCGTCCCGCCAAGCATGCCCGGCATGAAACGGCCACGGTTCGGGCCTCTCCTGTCGCTGAATCGGCATGGGAACCCGGGCGGCTCTCCAGGGCGTTTCCCTTACGGTTCACGGTTTTGAGAGGCCTCGCGCGGGTGGTCCGCTGGACGCCCGAGAGGCCTTTGGGAGAGCGTCATGTCAGCTGGGTTGCGTTTTGCGTCGCCCCTCATCCTGGTTCTCGCCGCCGGCACGGCGATGGCGCAGCAGCGCAGCTGGTCCGATCCGCCGGCGCAGATCCCCCCGCCTCCGCCCCCCGTGGTGGAGCCGGCCCCCGCGGCACCGCCCGCTCCGGCCCCCACGGCCCCGGCGCCCCGCGCCGATGCGCCGCCGCCGGCAGCCGCGCCGCCCGCGGCCGCCCCTCCGGTGCGGCAGGCCGAGCCCGTCACCTCCCCGCCCGTCGCCGCCCCTCCGGTGCGGCAGGCCGAGCCCGCGCCGAAGCCCCGCGATCCCGCCCCGGCGCCCCGCGTCCGGGAAGTCGAGCAGGCCCAGCCCGCGCCCCGTGTCCGCGAGGTCGAATCCGCGCCCCGTGCCCGCGAGGTCGAACCCGCGCCCCCGGCACGCCCCCGCGAGGCGGCTCCCGTGGAGGCCGCGCCGCCCGTGCGGCAGGCCCAGCCCCGGCGCACACCGCAGGCGCCCACCCAGGTGGCGGGACGCCAGGCCCAGGAGCGCGCGGCCGAGAACCTGGCGCTCGATTATCTCGACGCCTGGTCGGAGCCCAATTCCGCGGCCCTCGACCTCACCCGCGATTTCTACGGCAGCCGCGTGCTGTTCCACGGCCGCGAGATGAGCGCCGGCGCGCTCTTCGAGGAGAAGCGCCGCTTCGCCCAGCGCTGGCCCGAGCGCACCTACCGGGCCTATCCGGAAACGGTCCAGACCGACTGCGACGGCGCCAGGGACCTGTGCACCGTGCGGGCCGGCTTCGACTTCATGGCCCAGAACCCCGGCAGCGGACGCCGCTCGGCCGGCCGCGGCACCCTGCAGCTCATCGTGAGCTTTGCCGGCGACCGACCCTTGATCGTGTCCGAGAACAGCTGGATCGGCCGGTCCGGGCGAAACGAGAACGTGTCCCTCGAGGATCTGCAGGACTAGCGGCAAGGCCCGCGTCCGCCATGGAGCCGCAATGGAGCCGATGATGAACCCGATGGAGCAGATGCGCGAGGCGATCCGGGCGGAGATCGCGAAGGCGAACCCGATCGAGGGCGCCCGCACCTCGCTGGAACTGATCGCCGAGAGTTCGGTGCGCCCGGTCCGCGAGGGCGGGACCACCCGCTTCGAGGTGGTGGACGAGACGGGCCAGCCCCGCATGGCGGAGCGCGGCGGCGCCTCCGTGCCCTTCACCCTCGCCGACCTCGTGGCCGAGTTGCGCGGCCGGCACCCGACCCTGTTCCAGGCCGGCGCCCCCGCGGCACCGCCCGCGCGCCCGACGGTCGCCGACGCCGTGCCCGCCCAGCCCGCCGCGCCCGCGATGGCCGCGGCCCCGGCGCTCGCGGTTCCCGAGACGCCGGCCCCCGCTCCCGTGGCGCGCCGCGACTGGCTCGAGCTCGGGCCGCAGCCCGCCACCGCGTCGCTCGAAAAGCCGGTCGAGGCCGGCAAGCCCGCCGTGTCCGCGGCGGGAACCGCGCTGGCATCCTTGCGCGCCAAGCTCGGCGAGGGCGGTGCGGCGCTGGGCTCCTGGCGCGCCCGGCTGCCCAACGCGGCGCCGGCGGGCTTCAGCGGCAACTGGCGCTCGACGCTGGCGCGGATCGGCGGTGCCGGCACCGGCCTCCTCTCCTCCTTCGGCGAGATGCGCGAGCGCATGCGCGCCCGCTCGGCCGCAAAGCACAATCCGATGGTCGGCACCCTCGATTCCCGGCGCATGCGCTGGATCCCGGGGCTCGGGCTCGCCGTGGCGGCGGTCGCGCTGCTCGGGCTCGTCTCGCTGATCTACTCCCTCGTCTCCGGCCCCTCGACCTACGAGGCGCCCGCCGCCTCGGTGTCGCGGGCGGATGCCGCGACCACCGGGTCCATCGCCGGCCCCCGGGTGCCCGGCGCCAATCCGGGCGCGCTCACGGGCGTGCCGGAGATCATCGACACCGCCACCCTGTCGCTCCAGGGCAAGGTCGTGAAGCTCCACGGGGTGGAATGGACCCGCGGCGCCGGCGAGCCCGAGGATCTCGCGCGCTACCTGCGCGGGCGTCCGGTGTCGTGCGAGGCCGTGAAGCCCGGCAGCGACCAGCACCGCTGCCAGGTGGAGGGGCAGGATCTCTCCAAGGTGGTGCTCTACAACGGCGGCGGCCGGGCCACCAACGACGCGACCCCGGAGCTCGTCGCCGCCGAAGCCCATGCCCGCGCCACCCGCACGGGGCTCTGGGGGCGGCAGACGAACCCTTGAGGAACTGACGGAAGGACGGCGGAACGGCCGGGGCATGCCCCGGCCTTTTTCGCATCTAGCGGAAGGGCCAGCCGAGGCCGTCGTCGCGCTCGATTTCGGTGAGGATCTGCACGCGGCGCCCGTCCGGGTATTCGATGGTGCGCAGGCGCATGACCTGCAGCCCGGAGGGCGCGACCACGGGATCGACCGCCTGGGCCTGCCGCGGGGCGGCGCGGCTCGCCAGCGCGCGGCGCGACGGGCGCTCGGAACGCGCCACGGTTTCCCGTTTGTCGGGCCGGGCCGCGGAGCGTACGGGGCGCTTCGGACGCTGGGGCTTTTCGGCGACGGCCGCTCGCGCGGGAGCGGGCCTCTCCGCCACGGCGGGTTTCTCGGCAGCGGCGGGTTTGTCTGCCACGGCAGGTTTCTCGGGCGCGGGCTTCTCGGCCACCGCAGGCTTCGCGTCGGGCTTAGGCGAGGTCGCGGGCTTGTCGGTATCGGCCGCCTTGGCGGGTGCCGGCGCCTCGGCCTTGGGCGCAGGCGGGTTGGTGACGGGCTCCGCCGGAGCGTTCGACGGCGCGGGGCTCTGGGGGGCTTTCAGATTGGCGGGGGGATCGACCCAGCCCCGCCCCGACTGGGCAAGGGCGCCTGTGCCGCCGAGCGCGAAGGCCAGTCCCAATATGCCGAAAGCCGGCCACATCCTGGCCGGCTTGCCACAACCGTTCTGATTCATGAGGCCACTCCCCGGACGGTGCCCACCAAGGCAACGCTCGGGCGTGGCCGCTGGGTTCCGAGGCGATCGCGAGATTGAACGGCTTGTGAAGAGGGTTCCCCCGTCACTCCCCTCCCCACTTGCGGGGAGGGGCTGGGGTGAGGTTCGTGCCAAGTTGAACTCTGAAGTGCCTCCTGGACCACCCCCACCCGGTCGCTCCGCGCCCACCCTCCCCACAAGGGAGAGGGACGACCTCTAGATTCCCGCCTCCTCGAAGGCGTGCACCCACATGGCGCAGACGCCGGAGCGCACGATCTCGTCGCGGGTGAACTCGATCAGCGGCACGGGCAGCATCTGCGACTTCACGAGATGGATCACCGTGCGCAGCCCCGAGGTTTCCTTCAGGTCCGTCTGGCTCACGTCGCCGTTCACCACCACGGTGCAGCCCTCGCCGATGCGGGTGAGGAACACCTTCATCTCGGCGGGCGTGGTGTTCTGGCTCTCGTCGAGGAGGATGAAAGCGTTCTTCCAGGAGCGCCCGCGCATCACCTCGAAGGGCACGAGCTCGATGTCGCCGTGCTTGAGCGCGATGTCGAAGGCGGCGTCGCCGATGCGCTCCTTGATGGCCTCGATCACCGGCGCGGCCCAGGGCGCGAACTTCTCCTCGATGGAGCCCGGGAAGAAGCCAAGCGACCGGCCGCAGGGCACGCTCGGGCGGGTGAGCACGATCTTGCGGATCTTGCGGGTGCGGTAGAGGTCGGCCGCATAGGTGGCGGCGAGCCAGGTCTTGCCGGTGCCGGCAGGCCCCAGAACGATCACCTGCGGGCTCGACCGCAGAGCGTCGAGGTAATCCGCCTGCTTCGGGTTGAGGGGCAGGATGGGTTTCGGCGTGCGCTCGACCTCGAACTTGGCGTCGTGAAGCTCGATGATCTCCGCGGATTCGAAGCTGCGCCGGGTGCGGCGTCTCTGCTTGTCGTGGCGCTTGCTCATCGAGGGGACTCCCAGGTTGGAGGGCACAACATCGCCGCCCCGCCGACGGCGCCGCGAGCCGGATGGACCGGCTGCACGGCGACACCTGCGGGATGGCACACAACCGCCCGGCCGAGCGCTGCATCGGCGGGATGGCACACAACGATCCGACCGAGGGCTGCATCGGCGGGGTGGCACACAACGATCCGGCCGAGGGCTGCATCGGTCGGGAGATCCGACCGCGCAGCGGCATCGACGGGACGGCACAACGACGAAGCCCCGAACGGGATCGCTCGGGGCTTCGGGAAGGAGAGAATATCGGAGAACGGTGCGGCGACGGGGGCGCGAGTCAGAGGGTGGAAACACCCTGCATTCCGGCCTGGAGGAGCTGCCTTTGAGCCCATCGAAACCCGCTCTTCCCCGGCCGAGAGGCCGAGTGGATCCACACCACGCACGGTCGGCTGATTCGCCGCCCGCTATTGAGTCGAATGCAGAGTCTGTGACGTTTGTTCCGCCGAAGCGAGGGCCCGCCCCGATCGGCTGGGGATAAATCCGCCCGTCTCAGACCAAGGTTCGATTCCGCTGCGGCACGCCGGGACGGCCCGATCGCGAGGCGGCGGGTTCGATCCCGGTGCGATGGGCTTGCGGGGTCCGATCACGGTGGGCTCGAGGGGTTCGCTGCGGCAGGCCGTCACTTGTCCGTGGCCTGGCCTTGTCATCGCGCGCGGGCGCGACAGACTGATGACGTTCTCCAAGACGGAGCCGTCATGCGCCAAGCCCTCCTTGTCCTGTGCTGCGTGCTTGCGCTGGCGGTCTCGCCCCTGCGGGCTCAGGCTCAGACCGAAGTCGATCTCGCCCTCGTGCTTGCGGTCGACATCTCGAACTCCATGGACCCGGAGGAGCAGGAACTGCAGCGCAACGGCTTCGTGGAAGCCCTGCGCTCGCCGCAGGTCCATGAGGCCATCCAAGGCGGCGCGCTCGGGCGCATCGCGCTCGTCTACATGGAATGGGCCGGGCTCGGGCGGCACCATGTGGTGGTGCCCTGGACTGTGATCGAGGGAGCCGAGGATGCGGCGGCGTTTTCCGCACGCCTCGCCGCGGCTCCGATCCGGCGCGGCCCGCGCACCTCGATCTCGGGCGCCATCGAGGTGAGCATCAACCTCCTGGAGCAAAGCGGCGTCGAGCCGATCCGCCGCGTCATCGACATCTCGGGGGACGGGGCCAACAATCAGGGCCGCCTCGTCACGCAGGCCCGCGACGATGCCCTGAACCGCGGCATCACGATCAACGGCCTGCCCATCATGCTGAAGCGGCCGAGCGGTTATTGGGATGTCGCCAACCTCGACGCCTATTACCGCGACTGCGTGATCGGCGGACCCGGCGCCTTCATGATCCCGATCCGCGAGCGCGCCCAATTCGCGGAAGCGATCCGCACCAAGATCATCCGCGAGATCGCGGATCTCGGGCCCGATCCGCGCATCGTTCCGGTGCAGGCGGAGGGCCGCACCGATTGCCTCGCCGGCGCCATGCGCGACTGGGATGCGCGCTGAACCACGCGTCGATCCTCCCTGTGCCCCATGCTCGAAATAACGAGGCGCTGAACCACGCGTCGATCCTCGCTGTGCTCCACGCTTGAAACAACGAGGCGCCGAACGCTTCCGCGCTGGAAACACGAAGACAAGACGGCTAACAAGCCGCGTCGGAGATCATCCCCCATGCTGAAGACCACGATTGCCGGAAGTCTCCCGAAGCCCACCTGGCTCGCGGAGCCGGAGCGGCTGTGGGCGCCCTGGAAGCTGCACGGCGCCGCCCTCGATCAGGGCAAGGTCGATGCCACTGTGCTCGCCGTGAAGCTGCAGGAGGATGCGGGCATCGACATCGTTGGCGACGGCGAGCAGGCGCGGGTGCATTTCGTGCACGGGTTCCTGGCCAATCTCGACGGCATCGACTTCGAGAAGAAAACCGTGATGGGCATCCGCAACAACCGCTACGACGCGGAGGTGCCCACCGTCACGGCGCCGATCCGGCGCAAGGGTCCGGTCCACACGCTCGAAGCCAAAGCCGCGCGGGCCCACACCGCGCGCCAGCTCAAATTCACCCTGCCGGGACCCATGACGATCGTGGACACCATCGCGGACGAGCATTACGGCCGCCGCGAGGACCTCGCGATGGCGTTTGCCGACGTGCTGAACGAGGAAGCGCGCGAGTTGCAGGCGCTAGGCGTCGACGTGATCCAGTTCGACGAGCCGGCCTGGAACGTCTACATGCCGCAGGTGGCGGAATGGGGCATGGCGGCGCTGGAGCGCGCCCGCGCGGGGCTCACCTGCACCACCGCCGTGCACATCTGCTACGGCTACGGCATCAAGGCCAACATCGACTGGAAAGGCACGCTCGGCTCCGAGTGGCGGCACTACGAGGAAACCTTCCCGGTGATCGCGCGCAGCACCATCGATCAGGTGTCGCTGGAGTGCCGCAACTCGCGGGTGCCGGTCGACCTCATCCGCCTGCTGGAGGGCAAGGACGTGCTCGTCGGCGCCATCGACGTGGCGTCGAACGATGTGGAAACCCCGGAAGAGGTTGCGGCGACGATCCGCGAGGCGCTGCGGTTCGTGGCGCCGGACAAGCTCTACCCCTGCACCAATTGCGGCATGGCCCCCATGAGCCGCGAGGTGGCCTACGGCAAGCTCGCGGCGCTGGCCAAGGGCGCGGCGCTCGTGCGTCAAGAACTCCAACGCGCCTAGGATCTCCGCCGCGCCGGGCGCCCTCCCTCCCTTCAGGGGAGGGTGGCATCCGAAGGATGACGGGTGGGGTGTTCGCCGCAGGCGAGTTCTAGGCCCAACATCGCAGGATGCGCTGCGGCCAACGTCCCTCGGTGCTGCTCATCTGACGGCGTGCCGGATGCGCTTCGCGCAACACCCCACCCGTCGCCCTGCGGGCGCCACCCTCCCCTGAAGGGAGGGAGAAGAGCGAGGCCCCCAACCCTCAACCGCACCCTGCGGGTCTGGCCCGAAGCTCGCCCGAGCCGAGGGAAGCGGGGTGCAGCCCATCGCTGAAGCACTTTGCTCGGGCGCACCCCTCCCCCCTTGTGGGGGAGGGTAGGGAGGGGGGTACGCATCCGAAGGATGCTCGCGCAGCGACCTCTTCTGCCGCATCCGTTCTCTTCACCATACCCCCCTCTCCAGCTCTCCCCCACAAGGGGGGAGAGGGCAGGACGTGGTGCCTCCTGCACCAACCCTCTTTCCAAACGGGAGAGAGCAAGGGGACTTTCGGGCTAGCCTCTAGGGGCGGCGAGGCCGCGTTTCAGGATGAGGGAGAGGGTGGGAGGAGCTGGAGAAGCCCTACTCGCTCGCCACCGTCTTCGGCACGTAGGAGCCGTTGCCGTCGAAGGTGTAGGCGGTCTTCACCGTGGTGTAGAACTCGGCGGCGTAGCGGCCCTGTTCGCGCGGGCCATAAGAACTGCCTTTCCGGCCCCCGAACGGCACATGGTAATCGACGCCGGCGGTGGGCAGGTTCACCATCACCATGCCGGCTTCCGCGTTGCGCTTGAAGTTGCCCGCATATTTGAGGCTCGACGTGCAGATGCCGGCGGAAAGGCCGAACTCCGTGTCGTTCGCCACGTGCAGGGCCTCGTCGTAATCGCGCACGCGGATCACCGTGGCGACGGGCCCGAAGATCTCCTCCCGCGCGATGCGCATGCGGTTGTCCACGTTGGTGAAGAGCGCGGGCGAGAGATAGAAGCCGGGGGTGTCGCGCTTCAGGAGTTCGCCGCCGGCGGCGAGCGTCGCGCCCTCGTCCTGGCCGATCTTGATGTAGGAGAGATCCTGGTCGAGCTGGTTTTGATCGACCACCGGGCCGATATGCGTGCCGCTCTTCAAGGCGTCGTCCACCACGAGGCCGTTCATGCGCTCCTTCAAGGCTTCCACGAAGCGGTCGTGGATGCCCTCGGTGACGATGATGCGGGACGACGCCGTGCAACGCTGGCCCGTGGAGAAGAAGGCGCCGTTCACCGCGCATTCGACGGCGGTCTTCATGTCGGCGTCGTCGAGCACCACGAGGGGGTTCTTGCCGCCCATTTCGAGTTGCAGCTTCTTCATGGGGCTGGCTTCCACGCAGGCCGCGGCCACACGGCGGCCGGTCGGCACGGAGCCCGTGAACGAGATCGCCTGCACGTCGCGGTGTTCGAGCAGCGCCTGCCCGACCTCGGAGCCGCGGCCCATGACGAGGTTGAACACGCCCGCGGGAATGCCGGAGCGGGCGATGATCTCGGAGAGCGCATGCGCGGTGGCGGGCACCACGTCTGCGGGCTTGAACACCACGCAGTTGCCGTAGGCCAGCGCCGGCGCGATCTTCCAGGCGGGAATCGCGATGGGGAAGTTCCAGGGCGTGATGAGGCCGACGACGCCGACGGGCTCGCGGGTGATCTCCACGTCGACGCCCGGCCGCACGGAGCCCACCTTCTCGCCCGCCATGCGCAGGCACTCGCCGGAGAAGAACAGGAAGATCTGCGCCGCGCGCACCGTCTCGCCGATGCCCTCGGGCAGGGTCTTGCCCTCCTCCCGCGACAGGAGCCGGCCGAGCTCGTCCTTGCGGGCCATGATCTCGTCGCCGATACGCTTCAAGATGTCGTGCCGCTCCTGGAGCGTGGTGCGCGACCAGGACGGGAACACGTGCTTGGCCGCGGCGACGGCACGCTCGGCATCGGCCCGGGAGGCGCGGGGGAAGTGGCCGACCACATCGCCGGTGTTCGACGGGTTGAGGTCCGGCGCCGCGTTGCCGGCCTCCACCCACTCGCCGGCGATGAAGTTCTTGGCGTGAATCGTCATGGTCGGTGTTCCTGCTGACGTTAGGCTAATCAAGGCCGGCTATGAGCCGTGGCGAGAGCCGTGAAGTCAACCGGCGCCAGTAACGGGCTGCCATGCACCCGTGAGGGCCGTTCACCTTCCGGCGAGCGGGTCGCGGCGCGGGAACCCGGCGGCCTTGAGCGCGTCATCATTTCGTCACCCCCCAACCTGCCATGCGGACCCACGCGCGATGAAACCCCGCGGACCTATCTTGAGACAGCCCGTGGTCCTGCTCGTGGAAGACGAGCCGCTGGTCCGCACCCTCCAGGTCGACATCCTGCGCGATGCGGGCTTCTGGGTGCTGGAAGCCCAGGACGCCGACGAGGCCTTCGAGATCCTGAAGCGCCGCCGGGACATCCGCGCCATCCTCACGGACGTGAACATGCCGGGCTCGCTGGACGGCTTCGAGTTCGCGCGCCTCGTGGCGCAGGGCTGGCCGGAGGTGGGCGTGCTCGTGATCTCCGGCAAGGCGAGCCCCTCGGAGGGCGACCTGCCCCCCGGCGCCACCTTCGTGGCGAAACCCGTGCGGCCCGCCGCCCTCGTGGAGCAGATCCAGGCCGTGCTGGCGCGCGCTGAAGCGCAACAGGCGTCGTAAAAGGCGTGATGGCGCGCTTGCCCCAGCCGCGCGGACTTCTCTGACCGTTAAGACGACAGCTTCGTTTCGCTCTCGCCTGGCGGCGGGGGCTCCTTGGCCCAGACATCGGCGGCGAGCCGCAGCATCAGGCGGACGGCATCCTGCAGGCCGGGGGTCATCGCATGCACCCGCACGCTTTCCAACAGGAGCGAGAGGCGCCGGCGCTCGCGCCACGGCAGGGCGGCGAGACAGGTTTCGAGATCCATCCGGTCGGAAGGGGCAACCCCCGCGCGCTCCGCCACCTCGTCGAGCTTCGTGTGCAGGAGCCCCAGATTGTAGGAAATCGTATTGGCCGCCGGCAGAGTGGGATCGTTCATCAAACCGTTTTTGCTGTTGGGCCGGCGCCCTGGAGCGCCGGCCTGAGAACGCAGGAACACAAGGGGGCAACCCAGGGAATCGCCGGGGCGTTCCAGCTCGGCCGGAGCGCGAAGGATCATCGTTAACCAAACCTTGTCGGCTCCGCGGCGGCTCCCAGGTTGACACAGGGGGCCTTCGCACCGCAGGGGTCGGCCCCGCCCCATTGCACAGAACGGCCTTCGCCTCATGCCCTTTCCCGCGACCCATCCCAGCCTCGCCCGTGCGCTCGCCGACCGCGGCTATGCGGAGCCGACCCCGGTCCAGGCCGCGGTGCTGCAGCCCGAGGCCGCGGGCCGGGACCTGCTCGTCTCGGCGCAGACGGGCTCCGGCAAGACGGTGGCCTACGGCCTGGCCTTCGCGGCGACCCTGCTCGGCGACGCCGAGCGCTTCGAGGCCGCGGCCGAGCCCCTGGCCCTCGTGATCGCGCCGACCCGCGAACTGGCCCTGCAGGTGCAGCGGGAGCTGATCTGGCTCTACGGCCCCTCGGGAGCGCGCATCGCGTCCTGCGTCGGCGGCATGGACATCCGCCGCGAGGCGCGGGCGCTGGAAGACGGCTGCCACATGGTGGTGGGCACCCCCGGGCGCCTGCGCGACCACCTGGAGCGCGGCCGGCTCGACCCCTCGCGGATGCGGGTGGTGGTGCTCGACGAGGCCGACGAGATGCTCGACCTCGGCTTCCGCGAGGACCTCACCTTCATCCTCGACGCCACCCCGGCCGAGCGGCAGACCCTGCTCTTCTCCGCCACCATCCCGCGCGACATCGCCACGCTCGCCCGCCGCTACCAGCGCGACGCGCTGCGCATCGACACGGTGGACCAGAGCCAGCCCCACGGGGACATCGAATACAAGGCCGTGCGCCTCGCCCCGAACGAGATCGAGCACGGGGTCGTCAACGTGCTGCGCTTCTTCGAGGCGAGAGGCGCCATGGTGTTCTGCCATACCCGCGAGATGGTGCGCCGCCTCCACGGCAGCCTCCTGGAGCGCGGCTTCTCGGCCGTGGCGCTCTCGGGCGAGTACAGCCAGAGCGAGCGCACCCACGCGCTCCAAGCCCTGCGCGACGGGCGGGCGCGGGTGTGCGTCGCCACGGACGTGGCCGCCCGCGGCATCGACCTGCCGGATCTCGGCCTCGTGATCCATGCGGACCTGCCGAACGACCGCGAGACCCTGCTCCACCGCAGCGGCCGCACGGGTCGCGCCGGCCGCAAGGGCGTGTGCGTGCTCCTCGTGCCCTATACCCGCCGGCGCAAGGCCGAGGGGCTGCTGGCGCAGGCCGGCGTCGATGCCGAATGGGGCCCGCCGCCCACGGTCGACGCCATCCGCGCCGGCGACCAGGAGCGGCTCTCGCAGGAACTCGCCTCCCAGGACGACATCGGGGAGGACGACGTCGCCATGGCGCGCGCGCTCCTCGCCGACCGCTCGCCGGAAGAAATCGCCACCGCGCTGGTGCGCCTCTACCGTTCCCGGCTGCCCGCCCCCGAGGATCTCGTGGATGCCGGCCCGCCGCCGCGGGAGGGCCGCAAGGACCGGGCCGATCGCGAGGCGCGCGAGCCCCGCCCCCGCGAGGATCGCGACGACGGCACCATGGCGTGGTTCCGCATGAATGTGGGCCGCCAGCAGAACGCCGATCCGCGCTGGCTCCTGCCGATCATCTGCCGCCTCGGCCACGTGACCAAGAAGGAGGTGGGCCCGATCCGCATCTTCGACCGGGACACCAAGTTCGGCATCGTCGAGCACGCGGCGGGGCGCTTCGCGGCGTCGGTGCGCCGCTCCTCGAACGAGGAGGATGTGCGCATCGAGCCCGCAAGCGGGGGGCCGGACGGGGCACGCGGCAAGGGCGCACCCGCCGGCGGCAAGCCGCCCTACAAGGGCGGGCACAAGGGAAAGCCCCACGGCGAGGGCAAGCCGCCCTACAAGGCAGGGGCGAAGGCGAAGCCCTACGAGGGCAAGGCGCCCGGAAAGGGCAAGCCCTGGGCGGAGGGCAAGGGGAAGGCGAAGCCCGGCAAGCCCAAGGCCCGCAAGGGCGATTAGGCAGATCGCATAACCGGGGTGACGAGGCGGGCTCCGGCGGCCAGGGGGCCATCGTCCCAGCCCGATGCGGCTAACTGGGCTCCAGCGGCCAGGGGCGGGTCACTGCCCCACCCTCAACGCAGCTCGGCGGGCTCCGGCGGCCAGGGCAGGCCGTGGCGCTCGCGCGCCATGAGGCATTCGGGATCGCCCGGCAGGCAGGCGCGGCACACGAGGGGGCGCACGGCATAGACCCCGCAGGCCGTGCCCTTGCCGATCTCGCCCGTCAGCGCGGAGCAGCGCTCGCCCTCGCAGCGCATGCCGGATTGATCAGCGGCCACGTATTCCGCCGGAATACTGTCGAGGTCGGCATCGTCTTCGAGGGTGAAGCGCGGCCATTCGGCGGACGTGCTGCAGCAGGCCCCGCAGGATTGGCACAGATCCGAATCCACCGCCTCGGGGGCGTCGTCGATCCAGTCGGGAAAGCGGGGGGCGTCCATGCCCGCTGGCCTAAGGGGCGGCGGCTCCGCGAGCAACCGGCGTGTTGAAGCAGTCCTCATCCCTCCCTGCCAAGGGAGGGTGGCGCCGACGCGCAAGCGTCGGTGACGGGTGGGATGGAAGCTCGGTGCCGAGAGGCGGGTGGTTCACCCCACCCGCCCTTTCAGGGCACCCTCCCCTGGCGGGGAGGGATCAGGCTAGGCCGCGAGCTGCAGCGCCGCCATGAAGAGGCCGTCGGCCGCAAGATCGTCCTCGGTGTCGAGGCCCATGAGCTGCGCGAGACGGGTGCGGGCGCGGTTGACGCGGCTCTTGATGGTGCCGACGGCGCAGCCGCAGATATTGGCGGCTTCCTCGTAGGAGAAGCCCTCGGCGCCCACGAGGAGCAGGGCCTCGCGCTGATCGGCGGGCAGCTTCAGCAGCGCCTTGCGCAGATCATGGAAGTCGAGGCGCGCGAGCTGATCGGGGGCGCTGGTGAGCCGCGCCGCATAGACGCCGTCGCCGTCCTCCACCTCGCGGTGCAGCTTGCGGTGATCCGAGAAGAAGCCGTTGCGCAGGATCGTGAACAGCCAGGCATTCAGGTTCGTGCCGCGCTCGAACCGGTGCATGTGGGTCCAGGCCTTCACGAGCGTGTCCTGCACGAGGTCGTCGGCGCGATCGGGATTCCCGCAGAGCGAGATCGCGAAGGCGCGCAGGCTCGGAATGGCGGCAAGAAGTTGGTCGCGGATCGCCGGCTCGATACTCATGGCTCTCGACTCCCGATGGGGGTTCCCATCTTTCCGGGAGAACGAGAACGGCTGAGGTTGGTTCCGCTACGCTTATCTGGGAAATATTGCGTAGGACTCGGGAACGAAAGGGAAAACGGCCTCTAGTCGTCGAGAATGGCGACGGCGCGGGTCCAGCCTGCCGAAGCACGCTCTATTTTCACCGGAAAGCAGCTGACCTTGAAACCGGTCGAGGGCAGCTGCTCCAGGTTGTGGAGCTTCTCGAGGTGGCAGTAGCCGATATGCCGCCCGGCCTTGTGGCCCTCCCAGATCAGCGAGGCGTCCTGGGTCTCGGCGAATTTGCGCGCGGTGTGGACGAAGGGCGCGTCCCAGCTCCAGCCGTCGGTGCCCGTGACGCGCACGCCCCGCTCCAGGAGATACATGGTGGCCTCGTAGCCCATGCCGCAGCCCGAGGCCACGTAATCGGGCCGGCCGAACTTGGCGCCGGCCGATGTGTTCACGACCACGATGTCGAGGGGCTTCAGCTCGTGGCCGATGCGCTTCAACTCCGCCTCGACATCGGCGGCGCTCGCCACGTAGCCGTCCTCGAAATGGCGGAAGTCGAGCTTCACGCCGGGTTGAAAGCACCATTCGAGCGGAACCTCGTCGATGGTGGCGGCGCGCTCGCCCCGGTTCATGGTGGAATGGTAATGGTACGGCGCATCGAGATGGGTGCCGTTGTGGGTCGAGATCGTCACCTGCTCGACCGCCCAGGCCTCGCCGTCGGGAAGATCTTCGGCCTTCAGGCCCGGGAAGAAGGAGAGCAGGCCCGGCACGCTCTCCTTGTGGTTCATGTAGGCGATGTGCGGGGTCTGGATCGGTGGATCCGCCGGGATGTCGTTCGCGAGCGGGATCGAGATGTCGATGAGGCGGGGCATGGGGGTCTCGCGAAGTTGGTGTCTCGGGCGTCCTGCGCTCTCGCGCCGATACGGCAGCTGACGGAACGGAACTCAAGCGCTCCGACGCTCGGCGCCACCAAGGCGGTTAACGTTAGAACACTCACGCGTCCTGGCGCTCGACGCGATTCTTGAGGATGCCGATGCGCTCGACTTCCAATTCGATGGTGTCGCCGTGCTGCAGGAAGCGGCCGTGCTCCAGCCCGCAGCCGTTGCCGACCGTGCCGGAGCCGATGAACTCGCCCGGGTGCAGGGTCTCGTCGCGGGACATGTAGGCGATCATCTCCTCGAACGAGAACAGCATCCCCTCCGACACGCCCTCCGACCACACCTCGCCGTTCACGCGCGCCTGCATCTTGAGCTTGTAGGGGTCGCCGATCTCGTCCGGCGTCACGATCCAGGGGCCCAGCACATTGGCGCCGTCGAAGCTCTTGCCCTTGGCCGGCCCGAGCCAGCCCTGCATCTCGATCATCTGCTGATCGCGGGCCGAGAAATCGTTGAAGATCGTGTAGCCGAAGATGTGATCGCGGGCCTTCTCGGCCGTGATGTTCACGCCCTGGCGACGGGTGACGACGCCGAATTCGAGCTCGTAATCCATCACCTTGCTGTAGCGAGGCCAGCGGATCGTGGCGCCGGAGCCGCGCACGATGAGGCGGTTCGTGATGTAGTAGATCGGCACCTTGCGGTAGACCTCGGCGAGGTCCGGCAGCGGCTCGGCCTCGATGGCGGCCAGCGCCTCGGCATTGCCGGCCGCCGCGATGCGGCGCATGCCGCGCGGCCCCTGGCGGATGTGGAGCGGGAAGGTCATGCCGTCGCGCATCTGCCGCGGCTCGGGGAGCGGTGCGAGGAGTTCGACATCCGCGACCTCCATCACGAGATCGTGCTCGTTGCCGCGGCGGTCGAAGAGCCCGCGGGCCGCGTCGAGGCCGGCTTCGTCCGCATCGATGAGCGCCAGCATGGAGCCGAAGGGCGCCGCATCCGTGCCGGCCCTGGCAGCGGCGGCTTTCAGATCGAAGAGCCGCCGGTCTCCGTCGTGCACAAGGCCGATCCGCGGGGCGCCGCCGGAGACGCGATAGGTCGCGAGCTTCATCGATCCTCCCTTGAAAAAATATATGTTCTCGTTTCAAATCGATAACTGAAAGCAACCGGCCGCGAAAGGCCGGATCGACGGGAGGACACACCGATGACGCGACCCTCGACCCTGCTGCGCCACGCTTTGGCCGTGGCCCTTGCCCTCGGCTTCGCCTCGGCGGCGGTGGCGCAATCGACCACGCCCGCGCTCACCAAGGTGAAGATCGGCTGCACGGCCACCACCGACTGCGCCAACGCGCTCATCGCCAAGGAGGACGGGCTCTTCACGAAGAACGGCATCGACGCCGAGCTCGTGCTCATCGGGCTGAACTCCAACATTCCCGCGGCGCTGATGTCGGATTCGATCCAGATCGGCGGCCCGACCCCGTCCGTGTTCCTGCAGGCCGTGGACGGCGGCCTCGATCTCGTGGCGGTGGGCGGCGCCTCCTCGACCGCGAAGGACACGGCCGAAACGGTGGCGGTGGTCCAGCGCGTCGGCGGCGGGATCAAGAACCCGAAGGATTTCGAGGGCAAGAAGGTGGGCGCGCCGGGGCTCGGCGCCTTCCTGCACGTGCTCTTCCGCCAATGGCTGATCCAGAACAACGTGGACCCCAAGAAGGTGACCTTCGTGGAGGTAGCCTTCCCGACCATGAGCGACGTGCTCAAGGCCGGCACGGTGGACGCGGTGGTGACCGCGGAGCCCGTGCTCTCGCGCATCAAGGCGGCGCAGACGGGCGAGGTCGTCTCGAACTTCCTCGCCGATCTGCCCGAGGGCCAGCCCGCGATCCTCTATTCCTCGACCCGCGACTGGGCCTCGAAGAACGGGAAGCTGCTGGAGGGTTTCCGCACCGCGATCACGGAAGCCTCGGCGATCGTGAACAGCAACCCCGACAAGGCCCGCGCGGCGGTGTCCGGGTTCACCAAGATCCCGCTGGAAGTCCTGAAGAACATCAAGCTCTCGAGGTCCGACCCCGCGATCACCACCGCCCAGCTCACCTGGTGGACCGACGTGATGAACAAGCAGGAGATGCTGCAGTCCAAGGTCGACGTGAACAAGCTGGTGCAGAAGTAGCGCCAACCGTGGGCTCCGCTGTGTCTCGGCGCGAACACGCTCGTGCAGAAGGAGCCTCGATCAAGCCTCTGACGATCGCGGACGCCCTTGCGAGCCCTTACTCCGGGGCGTCCGACACCCTCTCGGAGCGCGCCGCCGCGCTGATTGAGCGGGATATCCTCTCGGGTGCCTGGGAGCCGGGCGCGAAGCTCGCGATCCCGGTGCTCGCGGCCCGCTACGGGATCGGCGCCACGCCCCTGCGGGAGGGCCTCTCCCGCCTCGTCTCTCGCGGGCTCATCGTGGCGCTCGGCCAGCGCGGCTTTCGCGTGGCGAGCGTCAGCCGCGACGACCTCGTCGACATCACGGGCGTGCGGGTTCTGATCGAATCCGACGCCCTGCGCCGCTCCATGGCGAACGGGGGTGACGAATGGGAGGCCGGCATCGTCTCGGCCCTCCACCGCCTGCGCCGGGCCGTGGAGCGCGATCCCGAAACGATCCGCGAGGGCGCGGCCGCCTTCGACGAATTGCACAAGGCCTTCCATCGCGCGCTGCTCGCGGCCTGCGGCTCGGAGCGGCTGCTGACGCTCCACGATGACCTCTACCTCCAGGCCTACCGCTACCGACGGGTGATGATGCGCCAGTTCACCGATGCCGCTTGGTTCATGGCCGAGCACCAGGATCTCGCCGACGTGGTGATCGCCCGGCGCACCGAGGAGGCCGTGCGCAAGCTCACGGATCACCTCAACTCGACCCTCGCGGTGGTCTACGAGCAGGGCACCGGAGGCGCGCTTTGACCGCGCAGGCCAAGGCCGCGGAAGCCGCCCCGCTCATCGACCTCCAGCGCATCACGGTGGTGCTCGGCGGCAAGCCGATCCTGGAGGATGTGAGCATCCAGATCGCGCGGGGCGAGTTCCTGTGCGTCGTCGGCCCGTCCGGCTGCGGCAAGACCACGGCGCTGCGCGCCGCCGCCGGCCTCGTACCGGTCGCGCGCGGCAGCGCGACCTTCGACGGCAAGCCCGTGACGGGGCCGCGCCGGGACGTCGCCATCGTGTTCCAGGATTACGGCCGCGCGCTCCTGCCCTGGCGGACGGCCGCCGGCAACGTGTCCCTTGCGCTCGAAGCCGCGGGCGTGCCGAAGCGCGAGCGGGCGGACCGCATCGCGGCGCTCCTCGCCAAGGTGGGCTTGCCCAACCACGCCGACAAATACCCGACCGAGATGTCGGGGGGCATGCAGCAGCGCCTGCAGATCGCCCGCTGCCTCGCCCAGGAGCCGCAGGTGCTGCTCATGGACGAGCCTTTCGGGGCGCTCGACGCCATGACGCGCCAGGCGCTGCAGGACGAGGTGCTCTCCATCGTGGCCGCCACCGGGGCCACGGTCCTGTTCGTGACCCACGACCTCGAAGAGGCGATCTATCTCGGCGACCGGGTGGTGGGCCTGCTGCCCAATCCTGGCCGCGTCGGTGCTACCTACCGGGTGGATCTGCCCCGCCCCCGCGACCAGCTCGAAACCCGCGAATCCCCGGACTTCCTGCATCTGCGGCGCGAGCTCTTCGACTTCATCCGCCGGGCCGAGAGCTGATGCCCGGCTGGGCCAAAGCCCTCGTGCTGCCGCTCGCGCTCCTGGCGCTGGCCGAGGTGGCCGCGCGCGCCTCCGGCACGCAAAGCGATTCGCTGGCGCCGCCCAGCGCGGTCGGCCTCGCATTTCTCAGCGCCATCGCAGACGGCTCGCTGGCACTCGCCACCCGCGACACGCTCGCCACCGCCTTTGCGGGGCTTTTCATCGGTGGCGGCATCGGCCTCGTGATCGGCATCCTGTTCGGCCTCGTGCCGGTGCTCGACCGGTTGATGGAATTCACGATCGAGACCATCCGCCCGATCCCCTCCGTGGCGCTGATCCCGATTGCGCTCATCGCGCTCGGCTTCGGCTACCGGATGGAGATCGCCATCGTGAGCTTTGCCTGCGTCTGGCCGGTGCTGATCCTGGCGCGCTCCGCCATTGCCGGCATCGAGCCGCGCCTCACGGAGGTCGCGCGGGCCTTGCGGCTCACGCCCTGGCAGCGGGTCACGAAGATCATCCTGCCGGCGTCGCTGCCCCGCATCGTGGTGGCCTTCCGCCTCGCCGCGGGCGTGGCGCTGGTGGTGGCCGTGACGGTGGAGATCGCGGCCAACCCCCAAGGACTGGGCCACGCCATCATGGCCTCGCAGCAGGCCCTGCAGCCCGCGCTCATGCTCGCCTATCTCGCCTGGATCGGCGTGGTGGGGTTTGCGCTCAACGCGCTGCTGCTCAAGGCACAGAACACGGTTCTCGGCCGCGCGGCCCGCGTGGAGCACGGGCGGTGAACGGGCGGGCGCTCCTGTGGCGGGCGGCGAGCATTCTCGTCGGGGTCGGCTTCATCGCGCTCTGGCAATGGGTGGCGGACCAGCGCCTCGTCTCGCCCGTGTTCCTGCCCGGACCCGACCGGGCCTGGGCCTCGCTCGTGCGCGGCTTCACCACGGGCGATCTCGGGGTGAAGCTCGCGGGCACCGTGGAGCGCATGCTCTGGGGCTGGCTCATCGCGTCGCTTGTCGGCATTGCGCTCGGCGCCGCCATCGGCAGCTCGGCGCGGCTGCGCGCCTATGTGGCGCCGACCCTCGAATTCCTGCGCCCGCTGCCGGCTTCCGCGATCATTCCCGTCGCCATCGCGCTCATGGGCCTCTCCGAGCCCATGGTGCTCACCGTGATCGCCTTCGGCTCGCTCTGGCCGGTGCTGCTTGCCACCGTGCACGGTTTCGCGGCCGTGGAGCCGCGCCTCTACGAGGTCTCCCGCGTGCTCGGACTCTCGCGGGCCGCGACGATCTTCAAGATCGCCCTGCCCTCCGCGAGCCCCGACATCCTCGCGGGCATGCGGCTCTCCATCACCGTGGCGCTGATCCTGGCGGTGGTGGGCGAGATGCTCGCCGGCCGCGACGGGGTCGGCCACTGGATCCTGCTGTCGGCCCGCTCGTTTCGCGCGCCCGACCTCTATGCGGGCGTCATCGTGCTCGGTGCCCTGGGCTATGCCAGCGCCCTCCTCCTCGCCCTCGTGGAGCGCCAGGCGCTCGGCTGGCGGGCGCGGGCGCGTTAACAGCACCGCTCCTCGTGGCCGGGTGTGGGAGCCCGGCAGGTTCTTCGCTGAATGGCACAGGCTCACCATGAGCAAGGGCGCTGGGCCGGCGGGCGCGGGCGCGTTAGCGGGGCTGGAGAAGCGGGTTGCGCCGGGCCTCTCGGGCGCTACAACGGTCCATTCGGTTCTTCCTGACGAACGAGTTGCCCGTATGGATGCCTCCGCGCCCCGCCGCCCGCACGACCCGCTGCACCTCGACACGCGGCTCGTCCATGGCGGCACGGACCGCAGCGGCTTCGGCGAGACCTCGGAGGCGCTCTTCCTCACGCAGGGCTTCATCTACGAGAGCGCGGAAAGCGCCGAGGCGCGGTTTCTCAACGAGGAGCCGGGCTATTCCTACACCCGGTTCTCGAACCCCACGACGGCCATGTTCGAAGAGCGCATGGCACTGTTGGAGGGCGCCGAGACCGCCCGCGCCACCGCGACTGGCATGGCGGCCGTGACCGCAGCCATGATGGCGCAGGTTCGATCGGGCGATCACGTGGTGGCGGCCCGCGCGCTGTTCGGCTCCTGCCGCTGGGTGGTGGAAGACCTGCTCCCCCGCTGCGGCGTCGGCTGCACCCTCGTCGACGGACGCGATCTCGATGCCTGGCGTGGGGCGGTCCGCCCGGAGACCAAGGCCTTCTTTCTCGAAAGCCCCTCGAACCCGACGCTCGAAGTGATCGACATCGCCGGCGTCGCTGCGGTCGCCCGCGAAGCCGGCGCGACACTCACCGTCGACAACGTGTTCGCGACGCCGCTCTACCAGAAGCCCCTCGCCCTCGGCGCCGATTGCGTCGTGTATTCCGCGACGAAGCACATCGACGGCCAGGGCCGATGTCTCGGCGGCGTGATCCTCGGCTCGACGACCTTCATCGAGCAGAAGGTGCAGCCTTTCCTGCGCATGACCGGGCCGACGATCTCGCCCTTCAATGCCTGGGTGCTGCTGAAAAGCCTGGAGACGCTCCCCTTGCGCGTCGAGCGCCAGACCCGTTCCGCCGGGTTGGTGGCCGATGCGCTGGCCTCGCACCCGGCCCTCGCCTGCGTGATCTATCCCGGCCGCGCCGACCACCCGCAGGCCGATCTCATCGCCCGGCAGATGCTCGGCCCCTCGACCATGATGGCCCTCGACCTCCATGGCGGGAAGGCCGAGGCCTTCCGCTTCATGAATGCCCTGAAGCTGGTGCTGATCTCCAACAATCTTGGCGACGCCAAGAGCCTGGTGACGCATCCCGCCACCACCACGCATCAGCGCTTCACACCGGCCGAGCGCGCCGAGATGGGGATCACCGACGGCCTCGTGCGCCTCTCCATCGGCCTCGAGCACCCGGACGACCTCGTCCGCGACCTCACGCAGGCCCTGGACGCCGTTTAGGGCTCCCCGATCAGAATCGCGCGGAAATCGTTCACGTTGGTCAGCGTCGGCCCGCTCACCACAAGCCCGTCCGCGAGGTCGAAGGCCGTATAGGCCTCGTTGCGGTCCTGCAGCGCGCGCGGGTCCTGTCCCGCGGCGCGGATGCGCTCAAGCGTATCGGGGAAGAGCACGGCGCCCGCGTTATCCTCCGAACCGTCGATGCCGTCCGTATCGGCGGCGAGCGCCGCGATGCCTTCAAGCCCTTGCAGGCCAAGCGCGAGCCCCAGCAGAAACTCCGTGTTGCGCCCGCCACGCCCGCCCTGGCCCCGGATCGTCACCGTGGTCTCGCCCCCGGACAGGAGCACGGCGGGTGCCGGCAGCGGCGCGCCGTGCGCCAGAACCGAGCGCACGATGCCGGCATGCACCGTGCCGACCTCCCGGGCCTCGCCCTCGATGGCATCGCCGAGGAGCAGCGGCGCGTAGCCAGCGTCCCGCGCGACGGCCGCAGCGGCGTGGAGCGACATCATCGGCGTTGCGATCATGCGGATCGTGGCGCGCTCGAACGCGGGATCGCCGGGCTTCGGGGTCTCGCTCGCGGGGTCGGAAAGGCGTTCGACCACGCCCGGCACGTCGATGCGGTAGCGCCGCACGATGGCGAGCGCGTCCTCCCGCGTGGTGTGGTCGGGGACCGTGGGCCCCGAGGCGATGACGCTCGGATCGTCGCCGGGCACGTCCGAGATCACGAGGGTCACGAGGCGCGCCGGCGCGACGGCGGCGGCCAGGCGCCCGCCCTTGATGGCGGAGAGGTGCTTTCGCACGCAGTTCATCTCGTGGATCGTGGCGCCGGAGCGCAGCAGCGCCCGGTTCACGGCCTGCTTGTCAGCCAACGTCAGGCCTGCGGCCGGCAGCGACAGCAGCGACGAGCCGCCGCCGGAAATCAGCGCGAGCACGAGATCGTCCGCAGTGAGGTTCGAGACGAGATCGAGGATCCCCTGCGCCGCCGCGAGACCCGCCGCATCCGGCACCGGATGCGCGGCTTCCACGATGCGGATGCGCTCGCAGGGCACGCCATGCCCGTAGCGCGTGACGACGAGCCCTTCGAGCGGCCCGTCCCACGCGTTCTCCACGGCCCGCGCCATCGCGGCCGAGGCCTTGCCGGCCCCGATCACGATCGTGCGCCCTCGCGGCCGCTCCGGCAGCGCGGGCGGCACGCACGCCGCCGGATCGGCGGCGCGCACGGCGGCCTGGAACAGGGACAACAGCAGCGGCTTGCGGTGGTGCATCGGGCCCCTCGTCATCGCAGAGCCGCCTGCATATCGGCGCTCACGATGGTTGCCTAGCCTCGAGCGCGTGCGCTTTCGGCTGAGATGGCCTTGCCTCGAGCGCGCGGGCTTTCGGCTGAGATGGAGGCCTTGGACGGCGCGGCCTCAGATGAGCCGGCGGCGCGGAGCGGTTCCATCAGTCGCGCAGGCGCAAAGGGGTCCGAAATCCCGACGAACCCTCGCGTCAGATCGTTCAAGCGCCACGGGTCTGCCCCGGGCGTCCTGCCCAATCTCTCAATGGCCTGCCCTGCCGTCGGTGCAAGGATGCAGGTCCCGAAGGCCTGAACCTCGTCGACGGCGCATGCGGGCGCCTACCGCAAGGGAGGCGGCGGGGGAGGAAAGAGTGGGAAGTCGATGACCGGAGGCAGGAACGGGAAGCCGATGGGCGGCGATATCACCGGGGGCGTGGTTACAGGCGGCGACGTGACCGGAGGCGCCGTGACGGGGGGCGAGGTCACGGGCGGTGACGTGACGGGGGGAGAAGTGACGGGTGGCGAGATCACAGGCGGTGACGTCACCGGGGGCGAGACGACGGGCGGGGAGATCACCGGCGGCGAGACGACCGGCGGCGGAGGCAGCACAGGAGGAGGCGCCGTGACCGGAGGCGAGATCACCGGCGGAGGTGGCGGGGGCGGCGATGCGGGCGGCGAAACCACGGGGGACGCATGAAGTCGCTGGCCGGCCCTGTCGAGGCGGCGGGTCTGACTCCGATCCCGGACGATCGCATCCCCGGCTCCGATGATGCCGAGGCGCTCGATGGGCGAGACGCCCGGAGCGCGATTGAGGTCCGGCAGGCGGGGGAGCTCGGCTCCTAAGCGCGCTGCCATCTGGTCGGTCGGAGGGATCACGGCGCCGCCGCGCTGGCCAGGCGCACTCGTGAGGCGCGCCATGACCTGCTGCAGCGTCGCGTCCGCGATCGGAAAGGGCTCCGGGATCGGCTGGGTCGCCGACACTACACAGACCGCGAAGCCGGGGCGGCGGATCACCTGCTGGCTGACCTGATTGCGAACCGTGATGACGCCGAAATGGTTGACGATCAACGCGCCGCCGCAGCCGGACGACGGCAGACCGCTGCCCTGGAAGGCGGCGCCGTCAGCCGAATACACCACCGTGCCGACGCCGCCCCGGATGCCGAGGGTGGAATTGGGCGTGCTGATCTGCGCTTGCCCCGTATGGCTGACCTGCCCGCCGACGAATCGGAGCACGCCCTTGGCCAGCGAAGCCGCCATCCGCCCGGTGCCGGCGGCAGGATTGTAGACGTATTCATCGATGATGAGATCGCTGTTGCGGCCGATATTGAGCGTGGTCCGATCGGGAAACGACAGTTGAACCGTGCCGTCCGCGTTCGTTTGGATCCGCTCGCGTTGGACCACATTGGCCCCAATGGTGAGCGTTCGGGCGCTCGCCGACGGCGGCGTGCCGAGGGTTGCCGGATTGACGGCTCCAACCGATCCGACCGTCTGCGCGATCGCCCGCGTCAGCGGCGCGACGGTGGAGAGCAGGACGGCGAGAAGGCCCTGAAGGGTTCGGGAATAGGGGCGCCAATCCATGGCCTGACCTCAGAAACGAGCCGTCGGCCCGATGATGAAGGAGAGATTGTCGCTTCGGTAATTCGGGATGTTCGAGTCGTTGCGGCTGTACTGAACGGCGGCCGAAACCCCCAGCACCTCGGTGATGGGCGCATCGAGCAGCACGCCGACCCGCCATTCGTTGTCCTGCCGCCGTCGCGCGGGGTCGACGAACGGGTTCGGCCGGTCGAATTCCGTGCGCGCGTAGCGCAGATGCGGCGAGAGCGTCCACTGCCGCGCCATCCATTCGGCCGGGGGCGCAAACTCGATGGCGAGCGCCGCCTCGCTCAGGAACTGCTCGTGCGACTGCCAGGGAAGGGTTCCGTCCGTCACCCGATAGGCGCTGCGGGTCTGCAGGGAGAGCCCTTCCGCGAATGTGGTCGTGGAGCCCAGTCCGACGCTGAGGCTTTCCCCGGAACTCAAGATGTCGAAGGGAATGCGACCGCCGTTATCGACATCCGAAACGCGCCATTCGACGCCCGGCTCGATGGTGATCGTGGCCGAGAGCGGCAGCCCCATCACCACCCCGAGACCGCCCGACGCGTACCGGTCGGTGTCGACGATCGCGAACCCGCCGACGGCATAGGGCTTGATGGTCGCCTTCGGCCACAGGTCCGGCGAGAGGGCCAACCGCGGGCCGACGCTGGCCTCGAGAAAGCCGACGCTCAGATCGCCGAAGCGGAAAGGTTTGGTGCCGTATCCGACGATGCGGGTCTCGATGAGATCGCCGCGCTGGTTCTGGAGGTCGAAGTCGTGACTGATGCCGGCCAGCGCAAACGCGTTCCAGTCGGCCCGGCGGCGCTCGCCCGGCAGAAGCGGGATGTCGATACCGGTGAAGCGCACGATGCCGCCGTCGGGCGCGAAGTTCGCGTTTGACTGGTAACGCAGGCCCGTTTGCACGAAGGCCGAGACGCGGCTCGGCTGAAGCTGCTTTTCGGCGGCAGGCAAAGCGACGGCGATCCGGGCCCGCGTCGTGGGATCGAGGTCGGGGCTCGCCAGCGCCTCCCGGAAATAGCGCGCCGCCATCTCGTAGGAGCCGAGCTTGAAGTAGAGCGCGCCGAGTTCGTACCTCACCCGCGTGAGGCCGACGTTGTACAAGAGCAGGCGCTCCAAGGTGCCGATCGCGGCTTCGTAATCCCTCAGCTCGATCGAGACCCGCACGTAATCGAAGGCGGCATCGTAATTCGTGGGCTGGGCCAGGGTGACCTGGAGCAGCCGCTCCTGCTCGGTGGCCAGATTGCTCGCCATGGCGAAGCCGGGCATGCACGCCAGAATTGCCACCGTGGCCAGCCGGCGAAGGGGGCGTCGCGCCCGCCGCGAGCCGTGCATCAGCGCCTGTCGACCCTTGTCCCCCGGCATGGTTCTGCCCCCGAGAAAACGCTTCGGGCCGCCGGTGTGCCGGCTCGCCCAAGCTCTTCCAAACTAAAGGGCACGTTCTTCCGGGTCAAAACCTTAGGCGTGGCAAGAAGCCCTCGAAGCGGACAACAGCACGACTTTTGCGGGCAGTGTGGCAATTCGAACAACAGAGGCCCGTCAACCAAGCATTCCCTGCTCAAGATCCAGCCAGGGCGGCCGTCAGTCCTATTTCTCCGGAACGGGCGGCGCGGTCCCCAGCCCTAACGTCCCCGGAACGGACGCAGCCGCACGCGGGTGCGGTGGTCGTCGGCGCCGGCGCGGCCCGTGGGGTCGATGCCGCGGTAATAGTGCTTCTGCCAGCCCCGGGTGCGCGCTTCGGAGCCCGCCTGATGCAGCTCGGCGTTGAAGGTGGCGCGGCTCCTGGCCCAGGTCTCGTGTTGGGCTTTGAGATCCGCGTCGTCCGAGAGGCGCCGCATCACGGGCTCGAAGCTCTCGAGTTCGCCGCGCTTCACAGGAAAGAGGTGGCAGAAGGGCTCGCCCCGCTCGAAGCGAACCGGGACGCCCGCATGGGTGAAGACCCAGTTCATCGTGAAGGTGTAGGGCGCCCAATCGGTTTCCACCACGCCGCTCAAGGGTGCGATGGCGTCCCGCGGGCGATTGATGGGTCCCTGCACCATCAGGTCGTAACCCGGCGGCGTGCGCATGATGCAGGGAACGTGGAAGGTGAGGATGCCGTAGCCGAAATGGCTCACCACCGGGGCCGCGGTGCCGGGATTGGGGCGGATCTCGATGGCATCGAGCCCCTGGCCGCCGGTCCAGTGGGCCGTGAAGCCGGCGCCGCAGCCGATCTCCCAGCCATGGGCGTTGGCGATGTTGAGGGGGAGGCAGCGATAGGCGAAGCGCTCGCCGGTGGCGTCCATCCAGTCGCGGTCGACGGGCGCGGGCCTCAGGTCCACGTCGTGCCCGTCGATCACATAGGCGATTAGCTGCATCGGGGCCCCTGCCCGGCTCGGTCATGCGTCAGGGTGCTGTGATGCACGCACGCTCCCGGCGACGCAAGCGCCGGGCGAAGCCGCGCCGGGCCGACGGCCCTAGCGCGGGTCGCCGCGGCGGCGTTCGCGCTTCAGTTCCAGCAGCAGCAGCGAGCGGCCCGTGACCTCGTAGGCGGTGCCGAAGGCGTGGAAGGGTGGCTCCTCAGGGTCGAGGTCGGGGTGGTTGGTATCGACGAGCGCTTGCCAGCCGGTGCCGCCGATCACCTCGGGCAGGGTGAACTCCACCACGTCGTGATGAGCGTTGAGCACGAGCAGCATGGTCACGTCCGTGCCGCGGCGGCGGATGCCGGTGGGCTGGGCGCGGCCGTCGAGGAGCACGCCGAAGCAGCGCGCGTTGGTGTCGTTCCAGTGCTCGGACTGCATCTCGTCGCCGGCAGGCGTGAGCCAGGTCACGTCCTTGACGTCGAGTTCCTCGTTGTAGGCGCCGGTGAGGAAGCGCCCGCGCCGGAGCATGGGCTTCGTCTGGCGCAGTTCGATGAGCTTGCGGGTGAACTCGATCAGCGCCTTGCCGTCCTCGTCGATGCCCTCCCAATCCATCCAGGAGATCTCGTTGTCCTGGGCGTAGGCATTGTTGTTGCCCTTCTGGGAACGGGCGAACTCGTCGCCGGCCAGGATCATCGGCGTCCCTTGCGAGAACAGCAGGGTGGCCAGCATGTTGCGCATCTGGCGCAGGCGCAATTCGCGGATGGCCGGGTCCTTCGTCGGTCCCTCGGCTCCATGGTTCCAGGAGAGATTGTGCGAATGGCCGTCGCGGTTGCCCTCGCCGTTCGCCTCGTTGTGCTTGTCGTTGTAGGCCACGAGGTCGTGCAGGGTGAAGCCGTCATGGGCCGTGACGAAGTTCACGGAGGCCCAGGGCCGGCGCCCGCGCTTGTTGAAGAGGTCGGCGGAGGCCGTCATGCGCGAGGCGAGTTCGGGGAGAATGCCCTCGTCGCCCTTCCAATAGGCCCGCACCGTGTCGCGGTAGCGGTCGTTCCATTCCGCCCAGCCGGGCGAGAAGCGGCCGACCTGGTAGCCGCCCGGGCCGCAATCCCACGGCTCGGCGATGAGCTTCACGCGGGAGAGGATCGGATCCTGCCGGCAGGCGTCGAGGAAGCGTCCGTCCTCCTCGAAGCCGTGCGGCTCGCGGCCCAGGATCGTGGCGAGGTCGAAGCGGAAGCCGTCGACCTGCATCTCGCCGGCCCAGTAGCGCAGCGAGTCCAGCACCATCTGCAGCACGCGGCTGTGGCTCAGGTTCACCGTGTTCCCGGTGCCGGTGTCGTTGATGTAGTAGCGCCGATCCGGCGCGAGGCGATAGTACGAGGCGTTGTCGATGCCCTTGAAGGACAGCGTCGGCCCGAGCTCGTTGCCTTCCGCCGTGTGGTTGTAGACCACGTCCAGGATCACCTCGATCCCCGCATCGTGGAGATGGGCGATCATCTCCTTGATTTCGTTGACGAAGGGCGTCGCGAGATAGCGCGGCTGCGGCGCGAAGAAGCCGATGGAATTGTAGCCCCAGTAGTTCCTGAGGCCCTTCTCCACGAGGTAGCTGTCATCCACGAAGGCATGGATCGGCAGCAGTTCCACGGCGGTGACCCCGAGGTTCCTCATGTAATCCGTGACCTCGGGGTTCATGAGCCCCGAGAAGGTGCCGCGCAATTCCTTGGGCACGGCCGGGTGGCGCATGGTGAAGCCGCGCAGATGCGCCTCGTAGACGATGGTGCGCTCCCACGGGGTCTGCGGCGGACGGGTGGCGCCCCAGGTGAAGGCGGGATCGATCACCCGGCATTTCGGCATGAAGGCGGCGCTGTCGCGATCGTCGAAGGAGAGATCGGCATCGGCCGAGCCGATGGTGTAGCCGAAGAGCGCGTGATCCCAGACGATCTCGCCCACAAGCTGCTTGGCGTAGGGATCGAGGAGCAGCTTGTTGGGATTGAAGCGATGGCCGTCGCGGGGCTCGTAGGGCCCGTGCACGCGATAGGCGTAAGTTGTGCCGGGGCGCGCGTCCGGCAGGTAGCCGTGCCAGACCTCGTCGGTGTATTCGGGCAGCTCCACCCGCTCCAGTTCGCGTTTGCCTTCGGCGTCGAACAGGCAGAGCTCCACCTTGGTGGCGTTCGCCGAAAACAGCGCGAAGTTGACGCCGAGCCCGTCCCAGTTGGCGCCGAGCGGATAGGGTCTTCCCTCGCGGATGCGGGCCTTCCGGCCGATGAGGGGCAGCGCCGGAGCAGCGGCGAGGGTTTGGGCTTTCGGGATTTCGGCGTTCATGAACGGGCTCGGTGAGCAAGGGAGGAGCTGTCGGGCAGCGCCCTCGTCAACGTTCTCGGGCCCGAAAAGCTCCGCTCACGAAAGCGCCACTTCAGCCTGCGCAACCTCACCTTAGGGAAAGAAACCTGCGGCACGGCGCCCCCTATGCCGATGGCAAGGGTCCGTTCATGTAACCTGTGCCAAGAACGAGACAGAGCGCTGCCGCGAGCACCCGCAACAGGGGCCGGGTCGGCGTCGAGGGGGACCCGTGCTCGACTCCACCAAAACTACCAAGACGCCAGCCTCGTCCCGCGAGGAAGCCCCTGCCCTTTCGGCACGCCGGCAGCGCGCGCGCTCGTCTGCCGACGTGAAGGCGCTGCGCCAGGCGATTCTCCACAAGCTGGAACACGAGGTCGGCGCCGATCCGGAACAGCCCTCGGAGCACGACTGGTTCGCGGCGACCGCGCTGGCGCTGCGCGACCGCATGATCGACACATGGCGGGCGAGCGCGCGGCGGGCCGACAAGGCCGGCGCCAAGCGCGCCTATTATCTCTCGCTTGAATTCCTCATCGGACGCCTCCTCTCCGATGCCCTGTGCAATCTCGGCCTCACGGACACGGCCCGCGAGGCGCTGGCGGGCCTCGGCGTCGATCTCGACCGCATCCGCGCGGTGGAGCCCGACGCGGCGCTGGGCAACGGCGGCCTCGGGCGGCTCGCCGCCTGCTTCATGGAGAGCATGGCGTCGCTCGCGCTGCCCGCCATGGGCTACGGCATCCGCTACGATTACGGGCTGTTCCGGCAGAGCATCAACGAGGGCTGGCAGCGGGAGGAGCCGGAGAACTGGCTCGCCCGCGGCAACCCTTGGGAGGTGGAGCGCCCCGACGTGGTGTTCCCGGTGCGCTTCGGCGGCAGCGTGGAGCGCATCGGCCAAGCGGATGGAACGATCCGGCACATCTGGCACGCGGCCGAGACCGTGAACGCGGCGGCCTACGACGTGCCGGTCGCGGGCTGGCGCGGCGATCACGTCAACACCTTGCGCCTCTGGCGCGCCCGCGCGGCCGATCCCTTGAGCCTCGACCTCTTCAACGCCGGCGACCATGTGGGCGCGCAGGCCCAGCAGGCCCGCGCCGAGGCGATCTCCCGCGTGCTCTACCCGAGCGACGCCACCGAGGCCGGCCAGGAGCTGCGCCTCAAGCAGGAGTTCTTCTTCACCTCCGCCTCCCTGCAGGACCTCCTGCGGCGGCACCTGCGCCAGCACGAGACGCTCGCGAACCTCGCCGAGCACGCGGCGATCCAGCTCAACGACACCCACCCCGCGATCGCGGTCGCGGAGCTCATGCGGCTCCTCGTCGACGAGCACCGCCTCGGCTGGGAGGAGGCCTGGCGGATCACCACCGGGACCTTGAGCTACACCAACCACACGCTGCTGCCCGAGGCCCTGGAAACCTGGCCCGTGGGGCTGATGGAGCGGCTGCTGCCGCGCCACATGCAAATCATCTATCTGATCAACTGGCTCCATCTCGAGCAGCTGAACGAGGAGGGGCGCCTCGCGGGCGCGAATCTCGGCGCCATCTCCCTCATCGACGAGAGCCATGGGCGGCGGGTCCGCATGGGCCATCTCGCCTTCCTGGGGTCGCACAAGGTGAACGGCGTGTCGGCGCTCCACACCGACCTCATGCGCCAGACCGTGTTCGCGGACCTGCACGGGCTCTACCCCGACCGCATCACCAACAAGACGAACGGCATCACCTTCCGGCGCTGGCTCTATCAGGCCAATCCCGGCCTCACCGGCCTCCTGGTCGAGACGCTGGGCGAACGGGTGCTGGACGATCCGGCGGCGCTGCGCGGCCTCGAGCGCCACGCGGACGACCCGGCCTTCCAGGCGCGCTTTGCCGCCGAGCGACGCGCCAACAAGGAGGCGCTGGCACGGCTCATCGCGGAGCGCATCGGGGTCGCGGTCGATCCCGCGAGCCTCTTCGACACGCAGATCAAGCGCATCCACGAATACAAGCGCCAGCTCCTGAACATCCTGGAGACGGTGGCGCTCTATCAGGCCATCCGCCTCGATCCGGGCGCCGCCTGGACGCCGCGGGTGAAGATCTTCGCCGGCAAGGCGGCGGCGAGCTACCACCAGGCGAAGCTGATCATCAAGCTCGCCAACGACGTGGCGAAAGCCGTCAACGCCGATCCCCTCGTGGGCGACCGGCTCAAGGTGGCCTTCCTGTCGAACTACAATGTGAGCCTCGCGGAAGCCATCATCCCGGCCTCGGACCTCTCCGAGCAGATCTCGACGGCGGGGCTCGAAGCCTCCGGCACCGGCAACATGAAGCTCGCGCTCAACGGCGCGCTCACCATCGGCACCCTCGACGGGGCCAATGTGGAGATCCGCGATCATGTGGGCGCGGAGAACATCACGATCTTCGGTCTCACCGCGGCCGAGGTGGAGGCGACTCTGCGCCTGGGCTACGACCCCCGCGCGGCGATCCAGGCCTCGCCGCGGCTGGCGCTGGTGCTCGACAGCCTGGCCACGGGCCTGTTCTCGCCGGACGACCGCAACCGCTACCGCTCGCTGGTCCAGGATCTCACCGAGCGCGACCGTTATCTCATCACGGCGGATTTCGAATCCTACTGGGCGGCCCAGCGGGACATCGACACCCTGTGGCAGGATCCGGCGGCCTGGTGGCGCCGGAGCATCCTGAACACGGCCCGGATCGGCTGGTTCTCCTCCGACCGCACGATCGGCGAGTACGCGAGCGAGATCTGGCGCGTGCCGCCGCTCCGCTAAGCCGCCCTTCAGCAAAATTTTTTGATGCCACGATGCCAGAGGCCCAGCTTCTGGCATCATTTTTGCGTGGGCTTTAACGCACGTTACGGAAGGTTCACGAACTTTGTGGTTCTTCCGCAATGGGACCTGTCGTCATCATGATGACAAAGATGGGAACCATAGCTGTAGTTGAGCGTTAGAGAGCCGACCACGTCTGGGCGCGACGGGTCAGCGGGGATTGCGCCCTAAGCAAAGCCAATGTTCGAACCGATGGACCTCGATTCCGGGGTCGATAATCTGCAACCTGCGCAGGTTCTACAATCCCCCTCGGGCGCGGATACGCGCTTACCTTCCGTCATCGGGACGGAAGCGCATCCGCAATCGATTCTCTACGTCACGTCGGAGATGTCCGACTTCGTGAAGGCCGGTGGCCTGGGCGAAGTGTCGGCCGCTCTGCCGCGGGCGCTGCAGAATCTCTACGACGTGCGGGTGCTGATCCCGGGCTACCGCGAGGTCCTGAAGGCCACCGGGCCGCTGCCGATCATGGGCCGCCTCAAGGCCGCTTTCGGGCTCCCCGCCGCTGACATCGGCCGCCTGGTCACTAAGGACGGGCTCACGATCTACGTGCTGCTCTGCCCGCAGCTCTACGACCGCGAGGGCACCCCCTACGGCGACGCCAACGGCGTCGACTGGGTCGACAACGACATCCGCTTCGCGCGCCTCGCGCTCGCCGCCGCGGACCTCGCCTGCGGCTCGGGCGATCCGGAGTGGAAGCCGGACCTCCTGCACCTCAACGATTGGCCCTCGAGCCTCGCCTCCGCCTATCTGACCTGGCGCGGGGTGCGCACGCCGAGCATCCTGACCATTCACAACCTCGCCTATCAGGGCCTGTTCGAGCGCGAGAGCCTCGGCAAACTCGGCATTCCCGACAGCGCGTTCCAGATGGACGGCGTGGAATTCTACGGCAAGCTGTCCTTCCTGAAGGCCGGGATCTTCTATTCCTCGTCGGTCACGACGGTGAGCTCGACCTATGCCCACGAGATCACCACGCCGCAGAGCGGCTGCGGCCTCGACGGGCTGCTGCGCCTGCGCGCCGAGGAGGGCCGTCTCACCGGCATCCTGAACGGCATCGACGAGAGCTGGGACCCCACCACCGACCCGCACCTAGCCCGCCCCTTCGCCCCCGACAACTGGGAGGGCAAGAAGGCGAACGCCGAGCACGTGCGCGAGGCTTTCGGGCTCGCCGTGTCCCGCGGTCCGCTGTTCGCCGTGGTGTCGCGCCTCGTGCACCAGAAGGGCGTCGATCTCGCCATCGCAGCAGCAGAATCCATCGTTTCGCAAGGCGGGCAGGTCGTGGTCACGGGCCGCGGCGAAGGGCGCTTCGAGAAGGCGCTCGAAGGCCTGGCGGCCCGGCATCCGGGCTCGGTCGGCGTGAAGATCGGCTTCGACGAAACGGAGGCGCGCCGCATGTATGCGGGCAGCGACTTCCTGCTCATGCCCTCGCGCTTCGAGCCCTGCGGCCTGAGCCAGATGTATGCCCAGCGTTTCGGCTCGCTGCCGATCGCGCACAAGACCGGCGGCCTCGCCGATACCATCGAGGACGACGTGACGGGCTTCCTCTTCGGCGATCTCTCGCTCACGGGCTTCCTGAGCGCCATCCGCCGGGGCCTGGAAACCTTCCAGTCGCAAAAGCGCCTGCACGCCATGCGCAAGGCGGCCATGAGCCGGCCGTCCGGCTGGGGCCAATCGGCCCTGCGCTACCACGCGGTCTACAACAAGGCCGCCGTCTCGGCGTAGCGCTCGCCTTCACCCGATCCGCACGGCCGCCTTCGGGCGGCCGTTTGCGTTGGGCCGCCGTTCATCCGTCTTGCCCGATCATGTGTGGGTTCGGGCTCACTGAAAGGGGGTCTGGACAGGGGCGGCCCGCTTGCGCTTAGCTTGCGCAAACAACCGGGCCAACGCGCCCGGAACAAGACGGCCCGTGGGGAAACGCCATGCTGACGAGGAGCGAGCTGCCGGAGAATCGGGTCGCGCTGCCTGTTGCCGATACGGCAGGGCAGCATCTGGTCACCGCCGAGCGCGTCAGGGGCGGACATATCCGCATCCAGTGCACCTGCGCGGCCCATATGTCCGAGGGCTGGTGCCGCCACCAGATCGAGCTCCTGTGCCTGCGCTACGACGCGGTCACGGAGCGCGACAGCGAGGCGGAGTTCCATTTCGAGGACGTGGTGATGGGCACGCCGCTCGCCGACATCGCCGACGAAGTCGATCTCGCCCTCGCCGATTACGACGCGGCCCTCAAGGCTTTCGAGGCGCGCCGCCCCGCGGGGCTCGATGCCGGCCGCCTGCGCCAGGTTGCGGATCTTGCGACCGACCTCGCGCAAGCCGCCAATCACCTCGACGGCGCACTGGCCCGCTTCAAGAAACGGCTCGCCTCGGGCCGAGTTTAGGCAACCCGCTCCAGGATCGGCGTCGCGCGGACCTCCAGGCGACGCGTTCCGGGATTGGCGCGCCTGGCTGCCCCTTTTAAGCGACCCGTTCCAGGATCAGCGTTCCGAGCGGCGGGAGCGTGAGCGCAAGCGAGCACGGATGCCCGTGGCTTTCCGAGGGCTCGGATTGCACGCCGCCGCCGTTGCCTACATTGCCGCCGCCGTACATCTCCGCATCGGTGTTGAGCACCTCGCGGTAGAAGCCGCCGATCGGAACGCCGATGCGATAGCCCTCGCGAGGCACGGGCGTGAAGTTGCACACCACGATCACCACGCGGCTCTCGTCCTCGCCCTTGCGGGCCCAGGCGATGACGGAATTCTCCGCATCGTCGGCCACGAGCCACTGGAAGCCGCCGGCCTCCGTGTCGCGCTCGTGCAGCGCCGGCAATTCGCGGTGGAGCCGGTTGAGGTCGCGGATGAGCGAGTGGATGCCCCGGTGGTAGGGATCCTCGAGCAGATGCCAGTCGAGGCTGTCGTTGTGGTTCCACTCCCGCTCCTGAGCGATCTCGCCGCCCATGAAGAGGAGCTTCTTGCCGGGATGTCCCCACATGAAGCCGTAATAGGCGCGAAGATTCGCGAAGCGCTGCCAGCGGTCGCCCGGCATCTTGCCGAGGATCGAGCCTTTGCCGTGCACCACCTCGTCGTGGGAAAGCGGCAGAACGAAGTTCTCCGTGAAGGCGTAGAGCAGCCCGAAGGTGAGATCGTTGTGGTGGTAGCGCCGGTGCACGGGTTCCTTCGAAATGAAGCGGAGCGTGTCGTGCATCCAACCCATGTTCCATTTGAAGCCGAAGCCGAGGCCGCCCGTATAGGTGGGATGCGAGACGCCGGGCCAAGCCGTTGACTCCTCGGCGATCGTCACCACGCCCGGTGAATGGGCATAGGCCGCCTCGTTGGAGCGGCGGATGAAGTCGATGGCTTCCAGGTTCTCGTTGCCGCCGTAGCGGTTCGGCACCCACTCGCCCTGTTTGCGCGAGTAGTCGAGGTAGAGCATGGAGGCCACCGCATCCACGCGCAGACCGTCGAAATGGTAGCGCTCGAGCCAGAAGCGCGCATTGGCGACCAGGAACGCGGTCACCTCCTGGCGCCCGTAATTGTAGATGTAGGTCCCCCAATCCTGGTGGAAGCCCTGGCGCGGATCGGCGTGCTCGTAGAGATGCGTGCCGTCGAAGTAGCCGAGCCCGTGCGGATCGATGGGGAAGTGGCCCGGCACCCAATCCAGGATGATGCCGATGCCGGCTGCGTGCGCGGCCTCCATGAAGTGCACGAAGTCTTCTGGCGTGCCGAAGCGGCTCGTGGGTGCGAAGAGACCGACCGGCTGATAGCCCCAGGACCCGTCGAAGGGGAACTCGGTGATCGGCAAGAGCTCGATATGGGTGAAGCCGAGATCCTTCACGTAAGGGATGAGGCGCTCGGCCAATTCGCGGTAGGTGAGATAGCGGTTGCCCTCCTCGGGCACCCGCGCCCACGAGCCCAGATGGCACTCGTAGACCGACATTGGCGCCTTGCGGGGGTCCTTGGGGCGGGTCGCGCGAAAGGCGTCGTCGTTCCACCGGATCTCCGGCAGCCCGTGCAGCACGGACGCCGTCGCGGGCGGGCGCTCCGACGCGAAGGCGAGCGGATCGGCTTTCAGGAGAAGCCCGCCGCCGGCGCCGCGGATCTCGTATTTGTAGCGCTGGCCCGGCTGCAGGTCGGGCAGGAAGATCTCCCAGATGCCCGCATCGTGGCGCAGCCGCATGGGGTGGCGGCGGCCGTCCCAATGGTTGAAGTCGCCAACCACGCTCACCCGGCGGGCATTGGGCGCCCAGACCGCGAAGGTGAAACCTTCGACCCCGTCGATGGTGACGCGATGCGCACCGAGTTTGCGAAAGTGCACATCGCTGCCGACCTCGCGGACGCCGTGCAGGTCCTCAGGCGTGAGGAAGGGCTCGAAGCGATAAGGATCGTGCCGCAGGAAGGTGCCGCCTGCGGTCTCGACCCGCAGACGATAAGTCGGGCGGAACTCGCCCGGCACGCGGCCGACGAAGAACCCGGCTTCGTGCCGCCGCTCCATGGGCGCGAGCACCGTGTCGCCGTCGACCGCAACCACGGAGGCTGCCGTGGCCTCGGGCAGGAAGGCGCGAACCTCCCATTGGCCGGGCTCGACCTGATGGGGCCCAAGAATGCCGAAGGGATCGCCGTGCTCCGCATTCACGAGCGCCGCGATGGCGTCCGGGTGCACGGTCTGGCGCGCCGTGGCGGCAGGCTTCACGGCGCGCCGGCGGCCTGGCGCCTCCATGGCGGGCGCGGGCGCCATGTCCGCCGCGGGCGGCGCGATGTCAGCGGCGGGCGGCGCGGGGATCGCGGCTTCGGACGGTGCCATCGGTGCCGTCGGGCGACGGGCGCGCGCGGGCTTCGCCTCCTCCGGGGTCGGGGCAGGCGCCGCAGGCGTGGAGGTGATCGCATCGGACGGGCGGCGCGTGCGGGGCTTCGCGTCCTTCTTGTCGTCTTCCATCATGCCCCCTGCTCCTTTCGGCAAGTCAGGTTTCGGGGAGGGCCGGGCGGCAACTCCCAGCCATGCGTAGGCAAGGCGCGATCGTCGATCATGCGCCTTCCCCAGCGGCTTCGTCCAAGATGGCGAGAACGCCGCGAACCGGCGTTTCGATCCAGTCGGGACGGTTGTTGGCCTCGTAATTGATCTCGTAGAGCGCCTTGGCGAGAAGGTGCAGGCGCAGGAGATCGCGACGCGCGGCCGCATCGCCGATCCAGACCGGGCTGCCGCGCACGGCCCCCTCGTAGGCGCGAAGGAACGCCGCCGAGGTGAGCGCCCGCCAGCCCATGGCGGCGTCCGTGATGCGCTGCAACTCGGCCTCCGAGAAGCGCTGGGCCGTATCCTTTGCAGCGGTTGCGGCGGCGTAGTCGAAGGAGCGCAGCATGCCGGCCACGTCGCGCAGGGGCGCCCCTTTGGCGCGCCGCTCGGAAGCGCGGCGGGACGGCTCGCCCTCGAAATCCACGATCATCACGTCGTTCTCGACGATGAGCACCTGGCCGAGGTGGTAGTCGCCGTGGATGCGGATCTTCTGCGCGCCTTCCGGCGCAACGGTGAGGCGTTCGATGAGAGCGAGGCACTCGTCCTGCCGCTCCTGCAGGGCGCGGATGAGGTCTCGCGCGCTCTCGGGCGCCGTGTCGGCCTGGCGCTTCAAAGCCGCGAAGGCGCGGGAGGCTTGCTTGCGGGCATCGTCCGCAACCGCTGTGACGTCCTTCTCGGCGAGGGGCTCTATGCGGAAGGCCGGATCGTCGGTCGGCGTCGCCAGCGCCAGATGCAGCTCCGCGGTGCGTCGGCCCATGATCTCGGCATAGGGCAGGTAGGTCGCGAAAATCTCCTCCAAGCCCGCGCGCCCTTCTTCCGGCACCAGGGCGAGGCTGTCGAGTTCGCGCTTGAGGGCATCAAGCGTCCAGGACCAGGCATCGCCCTGATTGCCCACGAAGCGCTGCAGGACCGCAAGCGCCGTGCGTGTGCCGCCGCTGCCGGCGATGTGTTCGACGGAGCCCAAAAGCGCTGGCGTGTTCTTGAAGCCTGCCACCTCCGTGAGGAAGCGGCCCATCTCGATCTCGGGATGGATGCCGGGCTGCAGGCGCCGGATCAGCTTCAGGATCATGCTCGTCCCGAAGGCGATGGAGGTGTTGCTCTGTTCGGCACCGAGGCGGCGCACCTCGCCGGCCTCCACATCGGGTTCGTCAGCCAGCGCCGAGCCCCCGGTGAAGCGGATGCGGCCGCCCTCGTCGGTGCGGAGCTCCGCGCCCTGGCGGATGTTGTCCAGCATCGCGAGGCCGAAATCGGGCGAGGACGCCGCGCCGTAGAGCAGGCCCATGCGCGGGCCGCGCCTGACGCGGGCCACCGCATAGGGCATGAGCGCCTCTTCCTCGCGGCCCTCCTCGACGGCGAGGGGCGCGAAATAGGCGTGACGCTCGCCGTTGGAGAGCTCGACGGCCACGCGCGGCAGCAGGAACACGTCCTCGCCGGCCCGGTTCTGGAGGCTCGCGAAGTCGAGCACGCGCACCGATTTCAACCCCGCGCCCTTGCCGCCGAACCAGCGGCGGCTGGCGATGAAGCGCGGCACGATGGTGCGCTCGAACGCCGTGCGCTCCCGTCCTTTGAGGATGGTCTCGGGCTTGCCGGTGAGCACGAGGGTGAAGAGCTCCGGCGCTGTGATGGGCTGCACGGCGGCGGTTTGCTCCTCGGCGGCGCTCAGCGAGAACCAGTAGAAGCCGTAGGCCGGAAGCGTCAGGAGATAGGTGAGCTCGCCGATCTTCGGGAACGGCGTGCCGCCGGTGAGCTCGGTGGGGGTCGCGCCGTTGAAATCGGCGAGATCGAGTTCGACGGCCTGCGGCGCGCGCGAAAGGTTCGCGACGCACAGGATCGCCTCGCCCTCATGCTCGCGCAGATATGCCAGCACTTTGCGGTTCGACGGGTAGAGGAAGCGCAAGGAGCCGCGGCCGAAGACGCGGTGGTTGCGCCGGATCGACACCATGCGGCGCGTCCAGTTGAGCAGGCTCGCAGGGCTGCGGAGCTGCGATTCCACGTTCACCGCATCGAAGCCGTAGATCGGGTCCTGGATCGCCGGCAGGAACAGCTTCGCGGGGTCGGACTTCGAGAAGCCGCCGTTGCGATCGGGCGTCCATTGCATGGGAGTGCGCACGCCGTCGCGGTCGCCGAGATAGATGTTGTCGCCCATGCCGATCTCGTCGCCGTAATAGAGAACGGGCGTGCCGGGCATGGAGAGGAGCAGCGAGTTCAGGAGCTCGATCTTGCGCCGGTCGTTCTCGACCAGCGGCGCGAGGCGGCGGCGAATGCCCATGTTGATGCGGGCGCGCCGCTCGGCGGCATAGAACGACCAGAGATAGTCGCGCTCCTTGTCGGTGACCATTTCAAGCGTGAGCTCGTCATGGTTGCGCAGGAAGATCGCCCACTGGCAGCCCTCCGGAATTTCCGGAGTCTGGCGCATGATGTCGGTGATGGGGTGCCGGTCTTCCTGGGCCAGCGCCATGTACATGCGCGGCATGAGCGGGAAGTGGAAGGCCGCGTGGCACTCGTCGCCGTTGCCGAAATATTCGGCCGTCTCCTCGGGCCATTGGTTGGCTTCCGCGAGCAGGAAGCGATCCGGATAGCCCTCGTCCATGGCGGCGCGGATCTTCTTGATGACCTGGTGGGTCTCGGGCAGGTTCTCGCAGTTCGTGCCCTCGCGCTCGATGAGGTAGGGGATCGCATCGAGGCGCAGCCCGTCCACGCCCATGTCGAGCCAGTAGCGCATGGTCTCGAGGACGGCTTCGAGCACCTTCGGATTGTCGAAGTTGAGATCCGGCTGGTGGCTGTAGAAGCGGTGCCAGTAATAGGCCTTCGCGACCGGGTCCCACGACCAGTTCGACGGCTCCGTGTCGAGGAAGATGATGCGCGTGTCGGTGTATTTCTGATCCGTGTCGGACCACACGTAGAAGTCCCGCGCCGCGGAACCCGGCTTCGCCCGGCGCGCCTTCTGGAACCAGGGGTGCTGGTCCGAGGTGTGGTTGATCACGAGCTCCGTGATGACGCGAAGCCCCCGGTCATGCGCCTCCTTCACGAAGCGGCGGAAGTCACGCATGTTGCCGTAGGACGGGTTGATGCCGCGGTAATCCGCGATGTCGTAGCCGTCGTCCTTCAGGGGCGAGGGATAGAACGGCATCACCCAGATCGCCGAGACGCCGAGGTCCTTGATGTAGTCGAGCCTCTGCGTCAGCCCCTCGAAGTCGCCGATGCCGTCGTTGTTGGCGTCGTAAAACGACTTGACGTGCACGTGATAGATGATGGCATCGCGGTACCATTGGGTGTCGCTGCGATCGATCATGGCTTTCAACGGGCGAGTGGTGAGTGGGAGACGGTGAAGAGTGAATGGTGAGGAGTGAGTGGTGAGTGGCCCTGTGGGTTGCGGAGCGCGCCACCGCCCGCTCCCCTCACCATTCGCCACTCACTATTCACTACTCACTCCTTCGTGGTGGAACGAGGCGCCAGACGATGACCGGGCGCTCGGCGGGATCGAGCGCGATGCGGTGGGTCTTGCCATAGAGGGTGAAGCGCATCCCGTTGAGAAGATCCTCGACCTCGACGGAGGCGTGATCCGGCAGGCCCCACTCCCACAGGGGCACCTCGTAGGTGCATTCCTGGCGGTTGCGGGGATCGAGGTTCACGAGCACGAACACGCAATTGTCGCGCGCCGGCGTCAGGCGCGCATAGGCCAGGATGTTGTCGTTGGTGGCCGAGAGGAACACCACGTTGCGGAAGTCCCACAGGGCCGGGTTCTCGCGGCGGATGCGGTTCAGCTTCGTGATGTGCTCGCGGATGTTGCCGGGGCGGTCGTAGTCCCAGGCCTTGAGCTCGTACTTCTCGGAGTCGATGTACTCCTCCTTGCCCGGGACCGGCCGGCCTTCGCAGAGTTCGAAGCCGTTGTAGATGCCGTAGACGGAGGAGAGGGTTGCGGCCAGCGTGCCGCGCACGATGAAGCCGGCCCGGCCGCTCGTCTGGAGATAGTAGGGGTTGATGTCCGGCGTGTTGGCGAAGAAGTTGGGGCGGTAGTACTCGCCCATCTCGCCGGCGAGCTCCGTCGAATAGTCGATCAGCTCCTGCTTCGTGTTGCGCCAGGTGAAGTAGGTATAGGATTGCTGGAAGCCCACCTTGGCGAGCTTGCGCATCATCTTCGGCCGCGTGAAGGCCTCGGCCAGGAAGATCACGTCCGGGTAGCGGTCGTTCACCTCCCGGATCATCCAGGCCCAGAAGGGGATGGGCTTGGTGTGCGGGTTGTCGACGCGGAAGATGCGCACGCCCTGCTCGACCCAGAACAGCACCACATCGCGCAATTCGAGCCAGAGCGAGGGCAGCGCCTCACCGTAGAAGTGCACGTTGACGATGTCCTCGTACTTCTTCGGCGGGTTCTCGGCGAACCGGATCGTCCCGTCGGGCCGCCATTCGAACCACTCTGGATGCTCCTTGATCCAGGGGTGGTCGGGGGAGCACTGGATGGCGAAATCGAGTGCGATCTCGAGGCCGTGCGCATGGGCGGCCGCGAGCATGCGGCGGAAGTCCTCGAGCGTGCCGAGTTCGGGATGGATGTCCCGGTGCCCGCCTTCAGCCGAGCCGATGGCGTAGACGCTACCGGGATCGCCGGGTTGTGGCGTGAGCGTGTTGTTGCGGCCCTTGCGGTTCTTCACGCCGATGGGATGGATCGGCGTGAAGTAGAGCACGTCGAAGCCCATGGCCTGGATGTCGGGCAGGCGCCGGATCACGTCGTCCCAGGTCCCGTGCCGGTTCACGTCGCCCGATTGCGAGCGTGGGAAGATCTCGTACCAGGCCGAGAACCGCGCCGCGAGGCGATCGACGATCACCTCCAGCTGCGGCTCGTAGCGTGAGACGTTGAGGCGCTCGGCGTGCCGCTCGACGAGGGCGATGCTGGCGGGATCGAGCAGGATGCCGAGCTGCGCCTCCGAGCCCTCCTCCGTGCCGCGAAGGCGCGTCAGAAGATCGGCTAGCGCCGACGCATCGGCGCCGCCGGCCGCGGAGCCGAGGCCCAGGGCCTTCTCGGCGATGCGGAAGCCCTCGATGGTCTCAAGGCGCAGGTTGAGGCCGGCGGCCTGCTTCTTCTGCACCTCGTTGAGCCACGTCGCGAAGGGGTCGCGCCAAGCCTCGACGGTGTACTGGTAGCGGGCGTTGCGTTCGAGGGGGAAGGCGCCGGCCCAGCGGTCGTTGTCCACGAACGCCATCGGGGCCCGCTGCCACTCCGTCTCGCCGGCGACGCGGTAGAGGATCTCGGCGGCGTATTTCTCGTGCCCGTCCGTGAAGATGTCGGCCTCGACGGCCAACACTTCGCCGGCAACGCGCTTGATCGGCGTCTTGCCGCCGTCGAGTTCGGGCGAGACCCGCTCGATGATGACGCGCCCCTTGCCCGTGGGCGTGCTGCCGCGAGTCTTCGCGCGGACGGCCGCGCGCTCGGCCGAGAACACCCGGACCTCGCCGGCCGCAAGGGTCACCGGGGCGCCCGGCTTCAGGCCGACCGGCGCCTGGCCCGGCGTGCGGTCCTGAAACGAGCCCAGCATGCCGCCCGTGCGGGCAAGCAGATCGCCGGCACTGACGGTGACCGGCGCGTCGGTGAGGTTCGCGAGCACGAGGCTGCCTGACCGCGCGGAGGCGAGGTGTCCGCTGTCGGTGCGCAGCAGGGCGAGGTAGGGGGCATCCGGCGGCGAGAGCCGCCATTGCGCGCCCTCCACGTTCACGGCCGGGATCGCGGCGCGCAGACGGTTGATCTCGCCGATGAAGGCGGAGATGTCGATGCCGGTGCTGCTCTCGCGGTCCTGCGGCGTGGTTTCGACCACATGCAGCGGGCGGCGGTAGCCCCACTCGTAGCCGATCGGCATCAGAACGCCGGCGGAGAAGAAGGCCGCGAGGGCATAGCGCGCCTTGAGGTCCCGGGCGACGGCCTCGGGCGAACCTTCGACGCCCGCAGCGCGGCGGGGCATGTCGTGGTTTTCCGGAAAGGCGATGGAAGGCGCCGTGACGCGCAGGGTCTCGTATTGGTCGAGCGCCCAGGATTCCCGCCCGCTCCACCAGGCGAAGGAATTGAAGAGGTAATCGAAGCCGGCACCCGCCGTGGCCTTCGCCTCATCCAACGTGCAGCCGAGCGTTTCGGCGGCAAAGAGGCTGGCGGCGTCGCGCTCCTTCGCGGGACCGATCAGCCCGCGCCAGGCGGCGGGCGGCACCTTGTAGGCGGCGTCGCAGCGAAAGCCCCTGACGCCGAGCGACTGCAAATGCGCGATGTAGCGGTCCCAATAGGCCACGAGTTCGCCCCGCGCCGCTTCGCTTTCGTAGTCGAGTTCCGCGAGGTCGCCCCATACGGTTTTCTTGGTCGGGTCGTCGGGATCGACCGCGAAGGGGCTCTCGATCTCTCCCGCCTCGTCGCGGCGGTAGAGATGCGGGCGCTCCTCGGCGAGAAGGGCCTCCCGGGCCGTGTGGTTGACGACGAGATCCGTCATCACCTTCAGGCCGTGGCGGGACGCCTCCTCGATGAAGCCGCGCAGCTGCGTGTCGTCGTCCTCGCCCGTGGCGTCGCGAAAGCGCGGGTCGAGGCGGTAGGGATCACGCACGGCATAGAGGCTGCGCGAGCCGCCGGTCTCATGGAACGGGTTCAGATAAACCCAGTCGAAACCCATCGCAGCGATGCGGGGCAGTTCCGCCCGCCAGGCCTGGACGGTGCCGACGAGGAGCGGGAAGAGGTTGTAGATGCGCGGACCCGTTTCGAGAACGGGCATGCTGACCTTCTGCCCCGGCTTGGCGTTCACACGCTTCTGCAGGTTCATGATCCTCACCCCTCTCCGTCAGGCGCAGCTCGAAATCCGGGACATCGTCAAGGCTCCTGCCGTTCGGGCGTGGTGACGCTTCTGCAGGTTCATGCTCTTTCCCCGACTTGCCGATGTTAAATGCGCAGCCGTGCGGCCCGCGATCATGCCCGTGCTCTCAGGAGCGCAATCGGGAAATCGCCGAAGAGTTCCGCTAGCGGCACCCTCCCGTCCCGGGCCTGCACCTCCCGCCCCGTGAGGATGTCGCGCCAGGCGCCCCCGGGCAGCGGCAGCGCGGCATCGCCCCACAGCTCGCCTGCCGCCGGCAGGGTTTCGCCCTCGATCCGGCCGGCGAGCAGCCGGGGCACGGCCACGACCAGCGCGTCCTCCCCGAGGCTCCGGGCGTAGGAGACGACTCCTTCCGGAGCCTCGATCGGCCGGTAATCGCCGTCCGCATAAAGCGCCGGGTGGGCGGCCCGGTCGGCGAGGATGCGGGCGAGGAGCGCCTGCTTCACGCGCCCGTTGCGCCAGTGCCGCAGGAGATCCGGCATCGCGCCGCCCCCCTCCAGCCCGCGCAGACGCGCGTCGTAATCGACCGGGCGGCGGTTGTCGGGATCGACCAGGGAGTAGTCCCAGAACTCGGTGCCCTGGTAGATGTCGGGCACGCCGGGGAGCGTGGTCTTGAGCGCCGTGCGGGCGAGGCCGTTCAGCATACCGAGGAAGGCCAGGCGTCGCGCCAGCGGGCGTAGCTCCCGCAGGAACGCGCCCTCGGGATCGAGCAGCGCGCCGACGAGGGCCGTCGCGGCGTTCTCGTAAGCCTCGTTGCCGTGTACCCAGCTCGTATGGCGCTTCGCTTCGCGGAGCGCTTTCAGCACGAAGCCCTCGATCCGCTCCCGGAAGGCATCTGCGGCCTCAGGTGCGGTGCGTTCGTCGAGGAGCTCGACCGGCCATGCGCCGAGAAGCGCCTGCAGGATGAGGTAGCGGTCGTTGGCGTCCGGGGCCTCCTCACCGTCGACGGCTTGGACGTGGGGGGCCGCGATGCTCTCGAAGAGCTCGACGGCGTCGCGCCAGTCCTCCGGCATCTCGGAGAGCGCATGCAGGCGCCCGCGGGCGTCCTCGCCGCGCTTGGTGTCGTGGGTCGCGGACGCGATCATCGCGTCGGGCCAGGCCTCCATCCGCTCCGCGTTGGCGCGGTGGAAGGCGGGGAGCGTGCCGCCGAAATGCGCCGGGTCGCCGCCGACCTCGTTCAGCGAGAGCAGGCGCACATAGCGATAGAAGAGCGTGTCCTCCAGGCTCTTGGCCATCACCGGCCCGGTGAGCTGCTGGAAGCGGCGGCGGAAGCGGCGCACGAGGTCCGGATCGGTGCGGCCGGCGCCCTCCGTCTCGATGCCGCCGAGGACTGCGGAGGCGATGAAATCGTGCACCGTGAGATCGGGCAGTGCCGAGCGGCGCTTGGCGGCCCTGATGGTGTTCTCGATCAGCGCACGGTCCTCGCGGTCCAGCTCGCCTTCGGTGATGTAGGTGCGATAGACCGGGAAGCGCGCGACGATCTCCACCAGGGCCTGCCGCATGGCATAGGAGGTGTAATCCCGCGTGCGCCGGTCGGACTCGGCAATGCGCTTCAGATCGGAGACCAGAACCTCGAGCTCGCTCGCGAAGCTCGTCTCGAGGATTTCGCTCTTGGCTTCGCGCAGCAGGGCGTTGTAGCGGCCCTCGAGCTCCGAATGCTCGCGGTAGAGCCGCTCGAAGGCGTCCGCATTGCGGGTCTCGACGAAGAGACCGTCGATGAGGTTGAGCACGTCGTAGCCCGTGGTGCCGGCCACCGGCCAGGGCCGCAGGTTCTCACCTGGCTCCAGGATCTTTTCCACGAGCACGTAGAAGCCCGGGCCCACGGCGTTCTGAAGCGCCTTGGCGTAACCCTCCGGGTCCGCGAGCCCGTCGATATGGTCGATGCGCAGGCCCTGGATGCGGCCCTCGCGCACGAGGCGGAAGACCATGGAATGGGTTTCCTCGAACACCTCCGGGTCTTCGACGCGCACGCCCGCCAGCGCATTGATGTCGAAGAAGCGGCGGTAGTTGATGTCGCTCGCGGCCACGCGCCAATAGGCGACGCGGTAGGCCTGCATCTCGAGGATGCGGTGGAGCGTGCCGAAGCTCTCGGGCTGCCCCGGCGTGCCGTTGAGGAGCTGAACGGCCCGGTCGATGGCACCCTGCAGGGCGGGCGAGGCGCGCACCGCATCGCCCAGGCGCTCCTTCAGGCGCTCGGCCTCCTCGGGGAAGGCGGCGCGGCGCTCGGGCGCGGTTTCCTCGCTCATGGAGCGCAGGCGATCGCTGATGGCGAGCAATTCGACAGCGCTCGGGTCGCCCGGCTCCAGCGCCATCATGGCGCGTTCCAGGATGATCGGGTAGGCGAGGGGCGAGACCGGCAGGCGGTGTTCCCAATGCCAGACGCTGAAGCTGCCGTCTTCCGGCGCAAAGGCGAGCTTCAGCTCGCCCCGCTCCAGCACCTCGCCATAGCGGTCGCCCAGCACGGGGATGACGAGCTTGTGGTTGGCCCCGATGCGCTCCCAATCAATGTCGAAGGCGCGGCTGCGCGGCGAGAGCTCGCCCCATTCGAGGGTATGGAGCCACCAGCCGTTGTCGGCGCCACCGACGCCCATATGGTTCGGCACGATATCGAGAATGAGCCCGAGCCCGTGCTCCTTCAGCGTATCGGAGAGGCGAACGAAGCCCTCCTCGCCCCCGAGTTCGGGATTGATGCGGGAATGGTCGACGATGTCGTAGCCGTGGGTGGAGCCCGGACGCGCGGTGTGGATCGGTGAAGAATAGACGTGGCTGATCCCGAGCCGGGCGAGATAGGGCACGATGCGCACCGCATCGTCGAAGGTGAAGCCCTCGTGGAACTGCAGCCGGTAGGTAGCCCGCGGCGGCGGCGCCGCCAGAGCGCCGGCGCGGGGACGGGCGCCGCGCCCTTCGGTGCTCATGGCGGCGGCGAGCTTCGCGAGACCACCGCCCGGCGCCGTCAAGGTCGCGATGTCGGCGGAGAGGCGGCGGCGCCAGTTGGGATGGCCCACATCCGGGCCCGGCAGGTTCGCCTGGTTGAGTTCGCCCAGCGCATCCTCGAACTGCAGGCCGACCAGGGACGAGTTGGTCCGTGCGAGGTAGCGCGTCATGGGCTCGATCGGCGGGGCGTCCGGGGGCTCGGACGAGTCGAACAAGCCCTGCTCCACCATAGCCTCGGCGAAGAAGCGCCGGTCGGCGGCCCGTGAGGCACGCTCGCGCTCGGCGGTTTCGGCGTCATAGATGCCCAGCGACTCGCGCAGGTTGATGTCGAGCCCACGCCACCAGCCCGAAAAGGTGGGCAGATCGTGGGTGGTGAACACGGCGAGTGCCGAGCGCGGGTAATCGGCCGGTCGGCGGAACGTGGCGCCGCCCCCGTGGCCCCCACCCTCGCGCTCGAACCAGAGCACGCGGTAGCTCAAGACGCCCGATTGCATCACGGCGTCGGAGAAGCCTTCCGGCGCGGTGCCGAGGTCTTCCGCGATCACGAGGCAGTGGTGGCGGTGGCTCTCCAGCCGCAGCACCGCGAGGAGCGCCTCGAAGGGGAAGTCCACATAGGCGCCCTGCGAGGCGGGCTGGCCTGCGGGGATAAGGAACAGGCGGCTCAGCTGGAAGGCGTGATCGATGCGGATCGCCCCCGCATGACGCATGTTCGCCCTGACGAGATCGCGGAAGGCCGCGAGGCTCTGCCGCTCGAGGGCCAGCGGATTGAAGGGCGGCAGGCCCCAGTTCTGCCCGAGGGGCCCGAGCGGATCGGGGGGCGCGCCCACCGACAGGGTTGCGGCGTACCGGTCGGGATGGGCCCAGACCTCGGACCCGCCCGCATCCGCGCCGACGGCCAGATCGCGGTAGAGCCCGATGGGCATGCCAGCGCGCCGCGCGGCCGCCGCGGCTTCGCCGAGCTGAACGTCGGCGAGCCATTGCAGCCAGGCATGGAAGCTGACGCGCTCCGCGTGCTCGGCCTGGAAGGCGCGAACCTCCGCGGAGTCCTTGGTGCGGTAGGCGTCGGGCCAATCGCCGAGCCACCAGCGGCCCTGGCCGCGAAAATGCTCGGACAGCGCTTCGAAGGTGGCATGGGCTTCGAGCGCCGCGCCGCCCTCGCGGCGGAAGGCCACGAAGGCGGGATCGGTCCCGCCGGCCTGAAACGCCGTCCACAGCGCATCGAGCAGCGGCCGCTTCAGGGCCCAGGCGCCCTCGTAATCGACCAGCGGCGCCTCCCGGAGCGCCCGCAGGCGCTCCTGCATGGCCTCGCTCCCCAGGAGCCGCGCCGCCTCGCTGCCCGCGAATCCCGGAACCCGGGCGGGGTCGAGGAAGATGGTTTCGAGGAACAGGCGCGAGGACGGGGAATAGGGCGAATACTTGGTGCGGTCGGAGGCGAAGAGGGCATGGACCGGGCTCAGCCCCAAGAACGAGGCGCCGAGCGCCGCCACGCCCTTGGCGGCGTCGGTCACGTCGGTGTAGTCGCCGATGCCGAGATTGCGCTCGGAGCGCAGGCCGTAGACCTGGGCGGTTGCCCCCCAGAGCCGGGCGCCCTCCGCCATGTCCGCGGGCTCCCAACACCGCGCGGGCGCCGCGATGATCGTGGCCTCCGCCACGGCCCCATCGGCCTCGACCCGGAGCCGGTGATAGCCCATGGGGAGCGCCGGCAGATCGAGGGACCCGCCCACCGTACGCCCCTCGCGGGTGACGCCGGTTTCAGCCGTGAGCTTCCAGGAGGCCGCTTGGGCACCACGCAGCGGCAGGCTCGTCCCGCGCCCGGCTTCCACCGGGATCAGGGCAGGAACCAGCCCGTGGCGCAGGGCTTCGACCGCGCGAAGACTCTCCCGCGCCTCGGCTTCCGTGCCGAAGCGGAGGCCGAAGCCTTCGAGGATCGCTTGGCGGGTTTCGGTGGAGGTCTCGACGGAGCGGCCGAACGCGTCCGCGTAGCTCGATACGATGCCGAGCAGTCCGGCCATGCGTTCGATGAGGGCAGCGTGTTCGCTCATCGGGCGTCTCCGCTGAGCACGGCGCCGCTCCAGGGCGGCAGCGTGGCCCGCTCGGGGCCGAGCTCGGCCTTGCGGCTCGACCACACCGGCCGCAGGCCGCCCACATCGACCGACGCCTCGCCCTGCCCGAAATTCGCAACGAGCCGCAGGGTGCCGCCGGCGAAGCGCCAGGTCACGTCGAGGGCGTCGGTCTGCGGCAGGGCATAGGCGCCCCCCTGGAAGGCAGTTTTCGTGAGGGGCACGATGTGATCCTGTCTGAGGCGGAGCAGCGCGCGGGTGTCTTCCCGGATCTCGCGGTGCGGCGAGTGGCCGATCTCGCTCCAGTCGAGGCGGGAGCTCTCGAAGGTGGTGCGGTCCGTGGGGTCGGGGATGCGCTCGCGGGTTTCGGGGTCCGCGAAGGCCTTGAACTTGGAGAATTCGCGCCGGCGCCCGTTGCGCACGGCCTCGGCGAGACCCGGATCGCTCTCGAAATCCACGAAGAACAGGAAGGGCGCGGAGGCCGCCCAATCCTCGCCCTGAAACAGGAGCGGGATCTGGGGACTCAGCAGGAACAGCGCGCGGGCCAGCGCAAGGCGCTCCTCGTCCACAATGTGCGAGAGCCGCTCCCCGAAGGCGCGATTGCCCACCTGATCGTGATTCTGCAGGAAGCCCACGAAAGCGGAGGGCGGCAGATGCGCGGAGCGCTCGCCGCGGACCTTGCCGCCGTGGTGCTGCGACGGGTCGCCCTGGTAGACGAAGCCCTCGGCGAGCGCGCGGCCGAGACGCTCCACGGGCTTGTCGGCGAAGTCCTCGTAATAGCCTTCGGCCTCGCCCGTCAGGAGCGGGTGCCAGGAATTATGGCTGTCGTCCGCCCATTGCGCGGTGTGGAGGCGCGGGCGCCCGTTCGCGTCCCGGGGCAGCCAGCGCGCCTGGTTGGCCTCGTTCTCGAGGACGAGATGCACCTCTCGGGCCTCGCCCACGGCGGCGCGCACGCGGGTGGCGAGCTCTTCGAGAAAATGGGTGGGGGAGTCGTCCACGATGGCGTGGACCGCATCGAAGCGCAGCCCGTCGATATGGAATTCCTCGATCCAGTAGAGGGCGTTGTGGATGAAGAAATCGCGCACCGGCTGGGCGCCCTCACCGTCCACATTGATGCCCGCCCCCCAGGGGGTCGGGTGGCGTTCGGTGAAGAAGGTCTTGGCGTAGGCGTGGAGGTAATTTCCCGAGGGTCCGAAGTGGTTGTAGACCACGTCGAGGAACACCTGCAGGCCGAGAGCATGGGCGCGATCGACGAAGCGCTTCAGATCGTCCGGCGTGCCGTAGGCGGCATCGGGCGCGTAGGGCAGGACGCCGTCGTAGCCCCAGTTGCGGGAGCCCGGGAACTCGCCGATGGGCAGCAGTTCGATCGCGGTGACGCCCACATCGCGCAGCTCCTCGAGCTTGTCGGCGAGAGCCGCATAGGTGCCCTCCGGCGTCGCGGTGCCCACATGCACCTCGTAGAGAACGGTTTCCTCCCAGGGCCGCCCGCGCCACGCGGCGTCCTGCCAGGCATAGGCGCCCGTATCGACCACCAGGCTTTCGCGGTGCACGTCGTCGGGCTGGAAGCGGGAGGCGGGGTCCGGGACGAGGAGGTCCCCATCGATGCGGAAGGCGTAGCGGCTGCCGGGCCCCGCATCGGGGCGCACCAGGCGACGCCATCCCCGGCCCTCGTCCGGCATGGGGTGCTCGGTGCCGTCAAGGACGAGGGCTACCGACTGGGCGGTAGGCGCCCACAGCGCGAAGCGCACGCCGTCTTTCGTGATCTCGGCCCCAAAGGGCATGCGATGCGCGCTTTGCGTCACACCCTGTCTCCCCGCTCCAGGCCCGCGGCTTGCCCCCCGCTCGGCCTAGGTTCCTGTTCGTGCATGCTGAAAAAGCACGAGTGAACGGTGGGGCAGGAGGAAGGTTCCACCCTTGGCGAGCAGGGTGGGGGCGCCGCGCACGAGACCGTCGGGACGGGACGAGTCGAACACCTCGGCCCAGGGGCTCGCCGGAAAATCGGAGGGCAGCGTGAAGGGCACCGGATCGGGCGAGGCATTGAAGAGGAGGAGGAAGCGCCCGCCGTCCGGGGCGTCGTTGCCGAGCTGCATGCCGAAGCAGCGCCGCTCGCGCTCGCCCCAATCCGCCTCCGTCATCTCGCGCCCTTCCGGAGCGAGCCAGTAGACGTCCTTGAGACCGTGACCGCGCCCGGCCCCACCGGTCAGAAAGGAGCGGCGGCGGAAGGCCTGATGGCGCTGACGCAGCCCGATGAGCGCCCGCACGAACTCGGTCAAGGCCGGATCGCTGGCCGGCACCCCTTCCCAATCGATCCAGGAGATCTCGTTGTCCTGGGCGTAGGCGTTGTTGTTGCCCTTCTGCGTGCGGGACATCTCGTCGCCCGCGAGCAGCATCGGCACGCCCTGGGAGAGGACGACGGTGGCGAGGAGCGCCCGCTTCAGGCGGGCCCGCAATTCGTTGATCGCGGGATCGTCCGTTGGGCCCTCGGCGCCGCAGTTCCAGGAGAGATTGTGGTTATGGCCGTCACGGTTGCCCTCGCCGTTCGCCTCGTTGTGCTTGTCGTTGTAGGAGACGAGGTCGTGCAGGGTGAACCCGTCGTGCGAGCAGACGTAGTTCACGGAAGCCCAGGGGTGGCGCCCGGACACCTCGAAGATTTCCCGGGAGCCGGCGATCACCTGCGCGAGCTTCGGGAGCTGGTCCGGATCGCCTCGCCAATAGGCCCGGATGGTATCGCGAAACTGGTCGTTCCACTCGCTCCAGCCCGGGCCGAAACCGCCGACCCGGTAGCCGCCCTCGCCGACGTCCCAGGGCTCCGCGATCAGCTTCACCTGCGAGAGCACGGGATCCTGGGCCACGGCGCGTAAAAAGTTCGCGCGCTCCGACACCCCGTAGGGCTCGCGCAGGAGGCTTGGGGCGAGATCGAAGCGGAAGCCGTCGATATGATAGGCCTCGACCCAGTGGCGGAGCGAATCTAGCACCATCTGCAGCACGCGGGGATGATCGAGGTTCACCGTGTTGCCGGTGCCGGTGGAATCCCAGTAGAGGCGCCGGTTCTCGGGCACGAGCTTGTAGTAGGACGCGTTGTCGATGCCCTTGAAGGACAGCGTCGGCCCGAGCTCGTTGCCTTCCGCCGTGTGGTTGTAGACCACGTCCAGGATCACCTCGATCCCCGCATCGTGGAGCGCGCGGATCGCGCTCTTGCATTCGAGGACGCCGCCCTCGCCCAGATAGCGCGGCTCGGGGGCGAAGAACGCAAGGGTGGAATAGCCCCAGTAATTGCGCAGGCCCTTCTCGACGAGAAAGCGATCGTCCGAAAGCGCGTGGACAGGCAAAAACTCAACCGCCGTGATGCCGAGCCGCACGAGATGCTCGATCACCGCCGGATGGCTGAGGGCCGCGAAGGTGCCCCGCGCGGCTGGCGGCACGTCGGGATGCAGTTCGGTGAGGCCCTTCACATGGGCTTCGTAGATCACCGTGTCGGTCCAGGGCCGGCGCGGCGGGCGATCGTCGCCCCAATGATGCGAGGGGTCCTCGACCACGCCTTTCGGCATCATGGGGGCGGAATCGCGCCGATCGATGGTGAGGTCGCCGCGGTGGGCGCCGGGCCGATAGCCGAAGAGCGCGTCGTGCCAGCGGATGCGCCCGAAGAGCTGGCGGGCGTAAGGGTCGATGAGGAGCTTATGGGGATTGAAGCGGTGGCCGTTGCGCGGGTCGTAGGGCCCATGGACGCGGTAGCCGTAGAGCTGACCCGGCCGTACGCCTTCGAGATAGCCGTGCCAGATCTGGTTCGTCCGGGCCGGCAGACGCACCCGGGCGGTCTCCCGCCTCCCGGTGGGTTCGAAGAGGCAGAGCTCGACCGCGTTGGCATGGGCCGAAAAGAGGGCGAAGTTCACGCCCCTTCCATCCCAGGTCGCCCCGAGCGGCGCGGGCGATCCGTCATCGATGCGAAACATAGAGGTCCGTCGGAGAGAAAAGAGGCGGTGCGGGGCTGACCCCGCTCAGGACATAGGGGCCGCCGGGCCGCCGGCGAGCGTCGCGAGGAAATCGCGGCACCAGCGCTCCACGTTGTTGACCCGCAGCCGGCCGATCATGGTCTCCCACCGCTCCCGGCGCTCCTCCAGGGGCATTTCCAGGGCCCGCTTGATCGCGAGCGCGGTGGATTCCGAATCGTAGGGGTTCACGAGGAGAGCGGCATCGAGTTCATGCGCCGCGCCGGCGAAGCGGGAGAGAATCAGCACGCCCGGCTTCTTGGGATCCTGGGCGGCCACGAACTCCTTGGCGACGAGGTTCATGCCGTCGCGGAGCGGCGTCACGAAGCCGATCTCCGCGAGCCGGTAGAGGCCCGCGAGGCTCGAATGGGCGATGGTCTTGTTGATGTAGCGCACTGGCACCCAGTCGACCTCGCCGAGATTGCCGTTCGTCCAGCCGACCTGCTCGGCGATCTGGTGCTGCATGGTCTTGTATTCCGGTACCTCGGACCGGGATTTCGGCGTGACCTGGAGGTAGGTGACCTGGTTTCGAAAGCTTGGATTGGCGCGCAGGAAGCACGAGAAGGCTTCGATGCGCTGCTTGATGCCCTTCGAGTAGTCGAGACGGTCGACGCCGATGATGAGGCTGCGCCCGCCCATGCTGGCGCCCATGCTCTTGACGATCGCGCTGCGCTCCGCCTTGGCGGCGATCTTGACGAAGGCGTCGGTGTCGATGGCGACTGGGAAGGCCCCGATGGTCAGGCGCCGCCCACTCACCTCGTGTTCGCCCGGCCCCACCGCGCGGCCGATCCGCTCCCGCTCCAGGCAGCGGCTGAAGTTGTCGGCATCCTGCGGGGTGTGGAAGCCCACCACATCGTACGCGGCGAGGCCTTCGAGCAGGCGCCCATAGGCCGGCAGGGCGCTCGCCACGTCCGGAGGCGCCCACGGGATGTGGAGGAAGAAGCCGATGCGGTTGCGGCAGCCGAGCCGTCGCAGTTCGGCCGCGAGCGGGATGAAGTGGTAATCGTGCACCCAGACGACGTCGTCGTCCTTCAGGAGGGGCGCGAGCGCCTGCGCGAAGGCGCGGTTGACCTTGAAGTAGCCCTCCGTGTCCTTGCGGTCGATCTGGAGGAGGTCGAGGCGGTAATGGCAGATCGGCCAAAGCGCCCGATTGGCGAAGCCGCCGTAATAATGGTCGTAGTCGCGCTTCTGGAGGTCCATCACGCAGAAGGTGATGTTGTCGACCTGCAGCGTCTTGAGCGGCCCGGGATCGCGCTCGACGGTCTTGCCGGACCAGCCGAACCAAAGCCCGCCCTGCTGCTTGAGGGCGCCTTCGAGGGCAACCGTGAGGCCGCCGGCACTCGAGGTCCCGTCCTTGTTGGGTAACGGCACGCGGTTCGACACCACGACGAGGCGGCCGGTCGCGGCGCTTCCCTCGGTGCCCGATGAGGTGTTGGAGCCTGGATCGGCTGAGAGTGCCCAGGCCTGAGATGTGGTTCGGCGCGTCGACTCGCGTTTCTTGGCGGGTCGTCGGGCCTTGCCGTCCGCCGTGCGCCGTTGAGGCATTCGGATCTTACCTCCCCTGTGGAGAGATAAACCCGTCAGCGGCGGGGTCTGTTCCGCCCGCGGCATTGCGGGCCTCGGCCGGGCTTTAGGGCGCACTCGATGCCCGATCAGGCCCGAGATAAAACCCAGACCTCAGAGGGCGCTGAGTGCCACCATCACGACCGAGGTGAACAGGGTCGAGGCCAGGAAGCCGAAGGTGGCCCGGCTGAAGGACCGGGTGGTCTGGTGGGGCGCCGGGCTGAAGGGGTGGATCGTGGTCGTGGACATGGTGATCTCCAAAGGCGTGAGACGGGAAGGGCTAGTGGGCGAGGATGAGCCAGCTCACGAGGCTCAAGGGAGCCACGGCGCCGAGCACGAAGCAGATGAAGGACGACGTCATGGAACCCTCCGTTGGCTGAAGGGTGTAGGCAGGCCCGGTTGCAGCGGCATGTCGCCCAAGATTTCAGGGCTGCAACAAAGCGCGACCCCCTCCCGCTGGGGCAGGATGACGGGCCCGCACCACGAAACCTGCGTGAAATATCCGGCCTCTAGCGTCGGCCTTTCGAGAAGGGAGGCCCAGCCATGTTCTGCCCCGCACGAACGGACGACAGCACCCAGATCCGCACGCCCCGCATGGAGCGCCCTGCCTTACGGGATGCGCGCCTGACGGGCCTTGGCCGCGAGAGCACGGAACTGAGCCGGCTCGATGCACGGCGCCGCGAGCTGCAGGCCCTTCTCGACAGCATCCGCGATCCCGCCCCGCAACCGGCCGATATCCTTCAGGTCGTTCAGGATGCCACCGGGGATGCGCTCAACCGGGAGCGCCTCGGGCGGATCGAGGCCGGCATCCGGGCGCTCTACGCAGCGGACTGATGGACGGAGCGCCGGGTTTTGGGCCTGCCGCAGCCCGGGGACGCCGTGGGGCGGAGCCGAGGGCTGAGACATCGCGCCCCTTGGGGAGCCATTCGCGGCCGGCCCCTGTTAGGGTAGAAGTCCGTCCAGGAGCGGACGGGCCGGCGAAGCATCGGCCCGCCGCTCGCACCAGGTGGCCCCTCTGGGCCTGGGGCGGGGGCGTTATGCGGATCCGATCGAAAGTCGCGCTTGTGGGAGGAATCCCCATCGTGATCGCGGCTGCGATCGCGGCGATCGCGTTCCTGCTGCTTGGCGAAGCCGGCCGCACCCGCGAGGGCGCGGTGGTGGCGGGCGCCGTCTACCGCGATCTCCTCGGCGCCATGACGGAGCGCGACACCTATATCCGCGCCCTGCCGGCCGAGCGGAGCAATTACGTGCTCCGCTTCACGGAAGCGACTACCTCCGCGCTGCAGCGCCTCGACTCGCTGACCGGCCTCTCCCGCGACCCGGCTCACCGGGAGATGATCGCCACCACCCGCGCCGCGCTCTCGGGCTACCGCAACCGGATGCAGGAGCTCGTGGAGGTCACCGAGCGCAACGACCGCCTCATCGACGACATGGGCAACCGGGCGGCCTCGCTCATCGCCCTCACCGACCAGGCACGCGAGCGCCAGCATGCCTCCAACACCAGCATCATCGCCTCCCTCACGGAGGGTGATCGCAAGCTGCGACTGGCGCGCGACATCGTCGACCGCGCTCACGAGCTGCGGGCGGCCATCGCGGCGGTGTGGCTCCAGGAAGCCCGCGCCGAAGCCGCAGCGACCGGTCAGGGCAGCGCGCCCGTCGAGCCCTTGAGCTTCGGCCTCGCCCGCCTGCGCAACGCGGCGAACGACCTGCTCCAGCTTCTGCGCGAGGACGGGCGCGAGGGAAGCGCCCGGGAGCTCGAAGACCTTGTTCAAAGTGCTGAAGCGGAGAGCACAGGGGCGGGCAGCGCGACCTCCCTGACGCCGATCCGCGATCGCAACGCGCAGCAGCGCCTCGCGGATTGGGTGGAGCGGCTCATCAAGGTAAACTCCACCGAGCAGCGGGCGCAGCAGGAGGAACTCGCGCAGCTCCTCACCTATTCGGTGGCAGCCGGCGAAACCGAGCAGGTCACGCAGAACATCGCGATCACGAGCCTGCGCCTCGGCCGCCGCACGGCGGACGCGCTGAGCAATCGCGATCCCGCGGCGGTGAACCAGATCCTGGAGGACAGCCAGTCCCTTGCCACCACCGTGGCGTCGCTACCGATCTCGCCCCTGATCCAGTCCGAGATGATCGAGGCGATCAAGCGCTGGCGCGAGGGGCTCGGCACCACGGCGCAGGGCCTGCGCGATCAGAACACCATGATCGCCGACATGAACGCCACGGCGCGCGCGCTCATGCGCAACGCCGATACGCTGAACAACCTCTTCACCACCGACGCCGAACGGATCGGCGGCTTCGTGCGCACCATCCTGCTGCTCGGCGCCGCCATCGGCCTCCTGCTCGGCGCCAGCACAGCACTCATCGTGGCGCGCTCGATCACGGAGCCGCTGAAGCGGCTCAAGGACGGGATGCTCGAACTCGCGGCCGACCCGCAGGCCGGGCCGGTGGCGGATTCCGCCCGCCGCGACGAACTCGGCGCCATTGCGCGGGCCGCGAACTTCTTCGTGAGCGAGATCCGCCGGCGGGAGGAAGCGCTGCGCCTCGCCAAGGACCGCACTGACGCCACCCTGCACGAGCTGCGAGAAACGCAGTCGAACCTGATCCAAGCGGAGAAGCTGGCGTCGCTCGGCCAGCTCGTGGCGGGCGTCGCCCACGAAATCAACACGCCGCTCGGCGTCGCGCTCACCACCTCGACGGCCTTGGAGCGCGAGGTCGCCACGTTGAACGACCGGGCGAGCTCGGGACGCCTGGCGCGGTCCGAATTCGGCAGCGCCATGGCCCGGTTGGCCGAAGGTTCGCAGCTTCTGCTCAGCAATCTCACCCGGGCCATCGACCTCGTCTACAGCTTCAAGCAGGTGGCCGCCGACCAGGCGAGCGGCGACCGGCGCCAGTTCGAGATGCGGCACTGGCTCGACGAGCTTCTCACGAGCCTCGGCCCCGTGCTGCGCAAGGGCGGCCATACGGTTGCGGTGGAATGCCCGCCGGACCTCGTTCTCGATTCCTACCCCGGCAGCCTGGCGCAGGTGCTCACCAACCTCGTCATGAACGCCATCGTCCATGCCTATCCGGCGGGCCAGGCGGGGCAATTGTCGATCACGGTCGTGCCCCTGCGCGGCCAGGCCATTCGGCTCACCTTCACGGACGATGGGCGCGGCATCGCGCCGGAGAACCGCACCAGGGTGTTCGACCCCTTCTTCACCACCGGCCGCGACCGCGGCAGCACGGGGCTTGGTCTCCACATCGTCTACAACCTGGTGACCGTGAAGCTGCAGGGCAGCATCGAGCTCGCGAGCGAGGTCGGCCGCGGCACCCGCTTCACCATCGACCTGCCCTTGAGCGTCAGTGAGCGCGTGCCGGAGACCGCTACCGTCGCGCCCGCGCTCGCCCAGGCGAGCTGATGCTCCTCAAAAACCACGAGTGCTCCATGAAGCGTTCCGTCCTCGCCCTCGCCTTTGCAGCCCTCCTCGGCACCCAAGCCGGCGCCAAGACCCTCGTGTTCTGCTCGGAGGGCAATCCGGAGGGGCTCAACCCGCAGCTCGTCACCACGACGACTGGGATGAACGCCACCCGGCCCATGTTCAACATGCTCGTCGAGTTCATTCCCGGCAGCACGCGGATCGCGCCGAGCCTCGCGGAGTCCTGGACCGTCTCGGACGGCGGGCGCGAATACGTGTTCCGGCTACGGAGGGGCGTGCGGTTCCATGCGAGCGAGGTGTTCACGCCCACCCGTCCGCTGAACGCGGACGATGTGGTGTTCTCGCTCATGCGGCAATGGAAGAAGGACCACCCCTATCACGCCGTGTCCGGCGCAGGGTACGACTACTTCCAGGACCTCGGCATGGGGGATCTCCTGGAAGCGATCGAGAAGGTGGACGACCACACGGTTCGCATTCGCCTCACCCGGCCCGACGCGCCGTTCCTCGCCAACCTCGCCATGATGTTCAACGCGATCCACTCGGCCGAATACGGCGAAGCCATGCTGCGGCTCGGCACCCCGGAGCGGCTCGACCGGGAACCCATCGGCACGGGGCCCTTCGTGTTCGCGGGCTACCAGAAGGATGTGACGGTTCGCTACCGCGCCTTCGACGGCTATTGGGGCGGCCGGCGACCGATCGACACCCTGGTGTTCTCGATCACCCCGAACCCGGCCGTGCGGCTCACCAAGCTGAGAGCCGGCGAATGCCACGTGATGGCCTTCCCCAATCCGGCCGACGTGAAGCGCATCGAAGCCGACCCCACCCTCGTGCTGCTGCAGCAGGAGGGCCTCAACATCGGCTACCTCTCGCTCAACGTCACCAAGCCCCCCTTCGGCGATCTGCGGGTGCGCAAGGCCATGGCGCACGCGGTAGACAAGCAGGCGCTTGTGGACGCGGTCTATCAGGGCGCGGGGGTTGCCGCGAAGAACCCGATTCCGCCGACGCTCTGGTCCTACCACGACGGCATCCGCGACGAGCCCTACGACCTTGCCAAGGCGCGGCAGCTGCTCGCCGAAGCCGGCTACCCGAACGGCTTCGAAACCGAGCTCTGGTACATGCCGGTGAGCCGGCCCTACAACCCGAACGGCAAGCGCGTTGCCGAAATGATTCAGGCCGATCTCGCCAAGATCGGCGTGCGGCTGAAGCTCGTCACCGACGAGTGGAACCGCTATCGCGCGCGTCTGCAGGCCGGCGAGGCCCCGATGGCGCTTTTCGGCTGGACCGGCGACAATGGCGATCCCGACAACTTCTTGGACGTGATGCTGGGCTGCACGGCTGCGCGGGTCGGGGGCAACAACATCGCGAAATGGTGCCACGCGGAATACGACACGCTGGTCACCAGGGCGAAGGTCACGGCCTCGCACCGCGAGCGCGAGGAGCTCTATCGCCGGGCCCAGGAGGTGTTCAAGGCCGAGACGCCCTGGGTGCCCCTGGCGCATTCCGTGGTGTTCATGGCGACCCGCCGGGAGGTGCAGGGCTTCCGCATGGATCCCCTCGGGCGTCACGACTTCTCGGGCGTCGATCTGAGACCCCAGTGACCCCTCGGGCGCCGATCCGACACCCCGTTAACGCAAAAAGGGCGGCCCATGGCCGCCCTTTTCGTTGGTGCTGCTGTGAGGCGGGGTCTCGAAGCACGCCTACCAGCAGCGATTGATCCGGCGCACCACCCAGCCCTCGTCCTCGGTCCACAGCCTGAGGCGCGTGGAGGAGCAGGAGCCGGCATCCGGGGGCGCGGCGTCAGCCCGGGAGCGCGCCCGAACGGGTCGGGAGGGCGCCGGGGCGGGCTCGGCGAGCGCCGTCTGCACGGCGGCGCTCGGAGCCGGGAACATGGGCAGGGCCGGCGAGATCGCCATGACCGAGCCCGCCAGGGCGGCAGCTGCGATCAGAGCGAGGCGGCGTGGGGTCGGGGCGGCGAACATCGTGGCTCTCGAGAATGGGTTTTGCAGGGGTGGCGGAGGTGGCGAGCACCTCCCGGAGGAGGGCGACGCCCTCCGGATCGGTGTGAAGGGCGTCGGCGGACAGGCAGGGCAAGATGGCCTCCCTTGAGAAGAGGGGGCCGGCGTCGGGGCGCCGGATGCGGAACGCAACGCGGTCGTCGATGCGCCGGCGAACACCCGGCGCAGGAAAGGGGTTCAGCGCTGGGCGAAATCCGCCTGGCGCACGCGGGCGAGGACCGAAACGTTCGCCTCTTCCCGGCTCTCGATGGTGATGACCCGCACGCGCTTCGGCGCCGCGGCACCGTCCTTGCGGGCGAGGCAATCCTCGGCGAGGGAGGACCAGGCCTGCGTCTCGCAGGGAGCCGCCTTCACGAGGCGATCGGTCTTCTCGCCGATGGGCGCGCGGCTCACTGTGCCGGTCGTCTGCACGGCCGGCATGGCGCGGCCCGCCACCTCGTCGGAGGGCAGGATGCGATCGTGGAAAACCTTGGACGAAGCCGGTTCGGCCGCCGTCACGGGGCCGTAGGCATTCACGACCCCATAGGACAGAACGGCGCTCAGAGCTGCCATTTTGACGAAGCCGAACATGACGTCCTCCTGCGGCTCCCTTGTTCGGAGCCTTGATGACGCTGTTCTAGAGGGGCTTCGTTGCTGCTCTTTTTCGTGGAAAGCCCTGGGGTGGGCTTTCAGGTTACGTTGGGGCGAGGATTGTTTCGTGGGGTGGGCGCGGGGCTGAAACAATTCGGGCCGGGGTCACGCCCCTAATCGCCTTCGGGACGGAACACGTAGCCGAGGCCGCGGACAGTGCGGATGTAGCGCGGATGCGCGGGCTCCGGCTCCACCTTCTTGCGGATGCGGTTGATGCGAACGTCGATGGAGCGGTCGAAGGCATCCGGATCGCGGGCATCGGCGAGATCGAGGAGGCGGTCGCGGGAGAGCACGCGCTTCGGGTTGTCGGTGAAGGCGCGCAGCAGCGCATATTCCGAGCGGGTCAGGATCTGCTCTGAGCCCGTATCGTCCCGCAGGCGATGGGTGTCGAGGTCGAACCACTTGGTGCCGACACGAACCGAATTGGTGGGCGCCTCCTGCGGCGCGGCTGCGGCCGGCGCGGCGCTCGATGCCGGTCCCCGGCGAAGGACGGAGCGGATGCGGGCCACGAGTTCGCGCAACTCGCAGGGCTTCGGCATGTAATCGTCGGCGCCGAGCTCAAGACCGACGACGCGGTCGATGGGGCTCGCCGTGGCGGTCAGCATGATGACCGGAACGCTGCTCTTCGACTTCAGGTCGCGGACGATGGACAGGCCGTCCTCTTCCGGCATGTTGAGGTCGAGCACCACGAGATCGGGCGTCAGGGTTTCCATCTTGGCGCGCAGGCTGCGCCCGCCGTCGCAGAGGGTGACGTCGAAGCCGTGCATCTTGAGGTAGTCGCCGACCATGTCCCGGGCGGCGGCTTCGTCGTCGACCACGATGATGTGCTGCGTTGTGCTCATGAACGGTCGGCTCCCCCTTGCGACCGGAATCGATGCTGCCGCACCGCGCCCGACTGCGATGCCCCTCTCACGCGGCCTCCGGCTCGAAGGCCAGAGGCAGAAGGAGGGCGAAACTGGCGCCCTGCCCCGGACCCGCGCTGTCGGCCGTCACCCGCCCGCCGTGCAGTTCGGCGATCCGCTTGACGATGGACAATCCAAGTCCCGTCGATCCCTCGCCCGCCGTCGGCTTGGCCGAGAGACGCTGGAAGCGGCCGAACAGCCGGCCGAGATCCTCCGGCGAGAGGCCCGGTCCCCGGTCCCGAACGGTGCAGACCGCCTGCCCATCCTCGAGCGAGATGGCAACCTCGATATCGCCGCCGATGGGGTTGTACTTCACGGCATTGCCGATGAGGTTGTCGATCGCCTCCCGCAGGCGCTCCTGATCGGCGGTGATGGACAGACGCGGCAGGCCCGTGAGGCGGATCGTCTGATCCTTGCGCTCGGCCAGGGGGCGGTTCGCGGCTACCACCTCCGCGACGAGCGCGACGAGATCGAAGGGCTCGCGGCGGATAGCGATGTCGAAGGCATCGTTCATGGCATCGACGATGAGATCGTCGACCATGCCGGTGAGACGCTTGGCCGTGTCGCGGATATGCGCGAGCTGCACCCGCACGGATTCGAGCGACAGCGGCTCGGTGCCGAGAAGGTCCGTCAGGATTTCGGTGCGCCCCAGGATCACGCCGAGGGGGTTCTTGAGATCGTGCGCCACGGTGCCGAGCATCTCGGCCTTGAACTCGTTGGCGCGGCGCAGGTCCGCGCGCTGCGCGGCGAGGCGCTGGTTCGCCTTGTAGAGTTCGGCGGTGCGCTGGAAGACCCGCTCCTCGAGCCGCGCATTGGCGTCCTGAAGCTGGCCGTAGAGGATCACGTTGTCGAAGGCGACGGACAGGCGGCTCGAGAACAGCTCGATGAGCTGGCGGTCGGTGTCCGACAGCTCTTTGTCGGCCTCGAGCAGCACCACGAGTTCCCGCCCGCTGCCGGTGCGGATGTAGAGAGTGGTGCAGTGATCGGCGAATTCGTTGCAGCGGCGCTGGAACGCCTGAGCGAGGCGCCCGCGAACGGCTTCGTCGAGTTGGCGTCCGTTGTCCGAGACGAGGGAGCGGTAGCATCCCGAACCGGCCAGCACCGAGAAGCGGCCTTCCGGCAGCCCGTCGTCCCGTGCCACCAGGATGCCGGCGCAATCCACCTTGAGCAGGGTGGCCAACTGGGTCAGCACCCCTTGCGCGAGGCGCTGCATGGACTGGAAGTCGAAAAGGGTGGAGGCGGCGTCGATGATGATCTCGAGGCCACGCCGGGTCTCCACCATGCGCTGCAGCTGCTGATAGCTGCGCAGCGCCGCGGTCAGCGTGGTGAAGAGCTTGTCGGCGGTGAGCTCGGTCTTCGCCTTGTAGTCGTTGATGTCGTAATCGACGATCACCCGCCGCTCGGGCGCCTGACCCGGCTGACCCGTGCGCAGCACGATGCGGACCGTCTCGTTCTTCAGATCCTTGCGGATGTAGTCCACGAGATCGAGCCCGGCGCTGTCGGTTTCCATGACGACGTCGAGGAGCACGACGGCGATGTCGGGCTCCTGGGCCATCAGCGCCCGACCTTCCGCTGCGGAATAGGCGGAGAGGATGCGCAAGCCTTGCCCATGCAGGGCGTAATCGTAGAGGGCGAAACGGGTGCCTTCATGGACGGCCGGATCGTCGTCGATCACCGCGACCGTCCAGGTCTTGGCGCCGGGGCCCGCGGCCGTGCGAGGCTCGTCATCGACGAGATGGAGTACGTCGTCTTCATCCATCATCGTGAAAGCTCTCGCATCCCCATCGATCGGAGAGCCCTTCTCATGGGCCTTCTCCACCAGCCTCGATTATGACCACCCCGGAACAGAAGGTAAACCGCGCCGGTGTCGCGGCTTTTTCGAACGCACAAGCTCGGCGGGCGCGCGGAGGCAGCGCTCCGCACGTCAGCGCTTCGAGCCTATTCAGCCGGGTTCAGGACCAGCGGCGATGACGCAACGTAAGCGATCCGAACCAGGTTGATCAGGAACAGGATCACGGAGCCGAGCCAGATCAGCGACCCGATAATGGCAACGGCCACCGTGACGCCGGCGACCGAGAGCGCAATGCCGATCGGAAACACCAGCGCGCCAACGGCCGCGAAGCCGAAATGCACCGGCGCGATCCAGGACGAGGCGAGGGCCGGATAGGCGCGGTAGGTGAGCCCGAACAAGGCGAGCGACACCCAGCCCACCAGATTGAGATGGGCATGAACCGGCGCATAGAGGAAGTCGTGGGCGATGCCCATGGCGATGCCGAGCGAGACGCCGACGAGCAGGCAGAGGCCCGCGAGAAACAAGAACGACAGATCGATCCGACGCATGACAACCTCGAAGCTGACTTTACGATGCAGCGGGGATAGGCGCGGATCGTTGCCGCGATGTTGCTTCGATACGCCCGAAATGTTTCGTGCCGCGTGCCGCTGGGGAAGGCCTGATCGGCGGAAATCTCCCCGTTGCTGAGCCGTCTAAGAGCTCGTAAGACCGTTCCGCCCCGGGTTGATCCTGGGCGTTCGGGGGATGCACCATCATGGCTGCTGACGGAATCGGAGCGCGCCTCGTGGCAGCGGGTGCGATCGCACGCGAGGCCGGAGCCCTGATCCGCCGGCGCTACCGGGCCCGCACGCGCTCCACCCTGCCGGACTTCAAGGGCCACCAGGACTTTCTGACCGCCACGGATGCCGAGGTCGAGGACCTGATCCGCCGCCGGCTCGCCGAGGCCTTTCCCGAGGACGACTTCTTCGGCGAGGAGGGCGGCGGCACCTTCAGCGACAGCGCCTGGGTGGTCGATCCCATCGACGGCACCGCGAACTTCGCCCGCGGCATCCCTCATTTCGCGGTGTCGATCGCCTTCGTTCAAGCCGGGCGCATCGAAGTGGGTGTGGTCTACGACGTGATGCCGGGTGAACTCTACGCCGCGGCCCGCGGCCGGGGCGCGACGCTCGACGGGGAGCCGATCCGTACGAGCGGCCTCGCCAACCTGCAGCACGCCACCGTCGAAGCCGGCTGGTCGTCACGGCTGCCGCCGGAGCCCTACACCGCCATGGTGCACGGCCTCTATACCGCCGGCGCCAATGTGCGCCGCGCGGGCTCGGGCACGCTCGGCCTGGCCTATGTGGCGGACGGGCGGATGGAGGCCTATTGCGAGCTCCATATCAACTCCTGGGACGCCTTGGCGGGCATCCTCCTCGTCCAGGAGGCGGGCGGATGGACGAACGACTTTCTGGCAGGCGATGGGCTCGCCAACGGCAATCCGGTGCTCGCCTGCACGTCTGAGTTGGCCCAAGCGCTGAGCGAGATCACCGGCATTCGCTGAGACCCGCTCTCGTAGCCGTGAAGGCCATTAGGACCCGGGTCCACAAACAGGCCGGACTTTGCTCTTGACCCCGCGATCAGGGGCAGGCGACGTTAGCCAGATAAGAAAAATCCGCTCTGAGAGCACCTTCGGGAGGACCACCATGAAACATCTGAAAGCCACCCTTCTGTCGTCGGCGGTGGCCGGCGGCCTTGCCGCCCTCAGCCTCGTCTCCACGACCGCGGCGCAAGCCCAGGGCACCCTCGTGATGTATTGCGCGGTACAGGAGGAATGGTGCCGCGCCGCCGTGAACGCCTTCGAGCGCGAGACCGGGATCAAGGTTTCGATGACGCGCAAGAGCTCCGGCGAGGTGTTCGCGCAGATCAAGGCCGAGGCCCAGAACCCGCGCGGCGACGTGTGGTGGGGCGGTACCGGCGACCCCCACATGCAGGCCGCGGAAGAGGGTTTGACGGAGGCCTACAAGTCCGCGAACCTCGACCAGCTCCAGGATTGGGCCGTGCGCCAGTGGGAGCAGTCGAAGAACCGGGCCGTCGGGATCTACTCCGGCGCCCTCGGCTTCGGCTACAACACCGAGCAGATGAAATCGAAGGGTGTGGCGGAGCCCAAGTGCTGGGCGGACCTCCTGAACGCGAAGCTGAAGGACGAAGTGCAGGTCGCCGACCCGAATTCGTCCGGCACCGCCTATACGCTGCTCGCCACCATCGTGCAGATCATGGGTGAGGAGAAGGGCTTCGCCTACCTCAAGGACCTGCACAAGAACATCAACCAGTACACCAAATCCGGTGCGGCGCCCGCCAAGGCGACGGCGCTCGGCGAGACCACGGTCGGCATCACCTTCCTGCACGACCTCGTCACGATGGTGGTGGACGGCGCCCCCGTGAAGACCGTCGCGCCGTGCGAAGGCACGGGCTACGAGATCGGCTCCATGTCGATCATCAAGGGCGCCAAGAACATGGATAACGCCAAGAAGTTCTACGACTGGGCGCTCACGCCCGCGGCGCAGAAGCTCGGCGCGGAGGCGAAGTCCTACCAGGTGCCCTCCAACAAGAGCACGCCGATCCCGCCCCAGGCCCCGAAGCTCGCCGACATCAAGCTGATCAACTTCGACTTCGCGAAGTACGGCTCGTCGGAGGAGCGCAAGCGCCTGCTCGCCAAGTGGGACGCCGAGGTGAAGAACCAGCCGAAATAGGCGCGGCTCCTCACCTCAAGGCTCCACCCCATGACCCAGGCGGCCGCCGCCCTCTCCCGGTCCACGATCGCCTGGATCGCGCTCGCCTGGGCAGCCTTTCTGCTCATGCCCTGGTACATCGGGGGAGACGGCGGCGCGCTGCTCTCCCTCGTGAACCCGGCCCGCTCCGGACTCGTGCTCGGCGCCTCCGGCGCGGTTTGGCTTCTTCCACTCCTCGTGCCGTTGCTCGTGGCCGCGCGGCCCCTCGTGGGTCCGCTGTCGCGGGACGAGGCCGGGCCGTGGCTCGTGACCGCCGGTATTCTGGGCCTCGCGCTCTTGGCGCTGCAGGGTTTTGCCGTCGGGATCAGCGGCTGGAACGCCGCCTGGCTCCAGGCCGCCTTGGGTTCCGGTCCGAGCCAGGCCGGCATGGGCCTTGGCGCCGCGCTGCTCGCCGGCGCCTTGCTGATGGTTCTCTGCCATGGGCTCGCGGCGCTCGGCTGGTGCCGGGGCGACACCTTCGTGGTCGCCTCCATCGGCGCCGTGGTCGCGCTGATCGCCGTCTTCGTGTTCTTCCCTGTAGGGCGGGTCCTCATCAGTGCCGTGCAGGACAATGGCGGGGCTTTCGCGCCGGGCGAGTTCGTCACGAAGTTTGCGGACCGCTCGATCTGGGGCCTCGATTGCCTCACCTCCAGCCTGCGCTGCGGCGTTGCCTGGAACACGCTGTTTCTTGCGACGCTGGTCGGCATTGGAACGACGGCGCTCGGCCTCGCCTTCGCGCTCATCGCCACTCGCACGAACTTTCCCCTGAAGCGCGCCATGCGCGTCCTGAGCGTGCTGCCGATCATCACGCCGCCCTTCGTGATCGGCCTCGCCCTCATCCTCCTCTTCGGCCGCTCCGGCGCGGTGTCGGGCCTCCTCTTCGAATGGTTCGGCATCCCGCGCTCGCGCTGGATCTACGGGCTTCCGGGCGTACTCATCGCGCAGCTCCTGGCGTTTACGCCCATCGCCTTCCTGGTGCTCATCGGCGTGGTGCAGGGCATCTCGCCCTCCCTCGAGGAGGCTTCGCAGACGCTCCGGGCCAAGCGCTGGACCACCTTCTTCACTGTGACCCTGCCGCTCATGCGGCCCGGCCTCGCCAACGCCTTCCTGCTCGGCTTCGTCGAGAGCATGGCGGATTTCGGCAACCCGCTGGTGCTCGGCGGCAATTTCGAGGTGCTCTCCACCAAGATTTTCTTCGCGGTCGTCGGCGCCGCGCAGGATCAGGGGCGGGCGGCGGTGCTCTCGCTGATCCTGCTTGCCTTCACGCTCGGGGCCTTCTGGCTTCAGCATGCCTGGCTCGGGCGCAAGGTCTACACGACGGTCACGGGCAAGGGCGATTCCGGGCTGCCCCTGCCGCTCCCGCGCCGCGTGGCGATCGCCTGTTACGCCAGCGCCCTGCCCTGGGCGCTGTTCACGGTCGTGATCTACGTGGTGATCGCCATGGGTGGCTTCGTGCGGGCCATGGGCCGGGACTACACCCCAACCTTTCAGCACCTTCTCACGGGCTTCCGGGTCGAGATGACGGATCGGGGCCTCTACTTCGCGGGCTCGGCTTGGGATTCGTTCTTCTCCACCGTGAAGGTGGCGGCGCTGGCGGCACCGCTCACGGCAGCCATCGGTCTCCTCACCGCCTATCTCCTCACCCGCCAGCGCTTCTCGGGCCAGCGCGCCTTTGAGTTCGGCACCATGCTGAGCTTCGCGATCCCGGGCACGGTGGTGGGCGTGTCCTACATCCTCGCCTTCAACGTGCCGCCCATCGAGATCACGGGCACGGGTTTCATCCTCGTGATGTGCTTCGTGTTCCGCAACATGCCGGTGGGCGTGCGGGCTGGCATCGCCACCTTGAGCCAGATCGACAAGAGCCTCGACGAGGCTTCGCTCACGCTCGGCGCCCGCTCGGCCACCACGATGCGCCGCGTGGTGCTGCCGCTGCTGAGACCCGCCATCGTGGCGTCCCTCGTCTACAGCTTCGTGCGCGCCATGACGGCCGTGAGCGCGGTGATCTTCCTCGTCACCGCGGAGTACAACATGGCGACCACCTACATCGTGGGGCGCGTGGAGGCGGGCGAGTTCGGCCTTGCCATCGCCTATTCCACGGTGCTCATCGCCGTGATGCTCGTCGCCATCGTCGGCATCCAGGCGCTCGTGGGCGAACGGCGGCTCGGCCGGCGCGCGGCTCCCTCTCTCGCGCTGCAGGGCGCCGCCTGATGCGGCTCCCTCACCTCCTCCGCCCTGCCCTGAAGGACAGGCCATGAACCAAATCGTCACCCCCTCCACTGCCACGAAGGCCACGAACAAGAGCGCGGCCTCCGTCGAGTTCCGCTCGGTGACGAAGCGCTACGGCAATGTCACGGCCGTCGATGCGGTGTCCTTCACCATCGAGCCCGGCACCCTCGTGACGCTGCTCGGCCCCTCGGGCTGCGGCAAGACCACGACGCTCCGCCTCATCGCGGGGCTCGAAATGGCAAGCGAGGGCCAAATCCTCATTGGCGGGCGCGACGTCACCCGCCTCTCGGCCGCGGACCGGGACGTCTCCATGGTGTTCCAGTCCTACGCCCTCTTCCCGCACATGTCGGTGCTCGACAACGTGGCCTACGGGCCGAGCGTGCAGGGCACGCCGAAGCGCCGCGCGCAGGAGATGGCCCTCCACAAGCTGGAGCTCGTCGGCCTCAAAGGTCTCGAGAAGCGCGCTCCGTCCGAGCTATCGGGCGGGCAGCAGCAGCGCGTGGCCGTGGCGCGCGCGCTCGTGCTCGAGCCCCAGGTGCTCCTCTTCGACGAGCCGCTCTCCAACCTCGACGCGAAGCTGAGGCGCCGGGTGCGCGAGGACATCCGCGAATTGCAGCAGAACCTCAATCTCACCGTGGCCTACGTGACCCACGACCAGGAAGAGGCGCTCGCAGTCTCCGACCGCATCATCGTGATGTCCAACGCCCGCATCGCCCAGGAAGGCGCGCCGCGGGAGCTCTACGAGGAGCCCGCGAGCCTCTTCGTCGCGGACTTCATCGGCGACGCCAACATCCTCAACGCCACGCTGGTCGAGGAGCGGGGGCCGGAAGGCGCCATTCGCATCGGCTCGCTCGTGAAGAGCCTGCCCCGTCGCGGCACCGGTCCCGGCGCCGTGAAGCTCGCGGTGCGCCCGGATGCCTTTACGCTCCACGAGACATCACCCGGCTTGGCCGCCATGACGGGCCGGGTCCACAAGGCGTCCTACCTCGGCACGCATGTGGAATACGAGGTCGAAAGCCCCGTGGGCGAACTCTTCGTGGTCGATCACCGGCGCCGAGCGCCGATCACGCCGGGTTCGGAGGTCTGGATCACCCTCGCCGACCAGGGGGTGTGCGTGATCCCGAACGCGTAATGCGTGTAGGCGGGCAGCGGATCCGAGCGGTCCGAACGCGTGACGCCGGGTAGCGGATCGGGTTGGTCCGTGCGAAACCTCGGGCTCGACCGAGCCTTGAGGATTCCATGACCGCCCTTGCCCAAGAGATCGCCCGCCAGTTCGGCACGCCTTCGGTCGTGATCGACCTCGATCGCGTCGAGCGCAACATTGCCCGCGTTCAGGCAGCGTGCGACGCGGCAGGGGTCGCGAACCGGCCGCATATCAAGACCCACAAGAGCCCGATCCTGGCCCGGATGCAGCGGGATGCCGGAGCGAAGGGCATCACCTGCCAAAAGCTCGGCGAGGCCGAAGTGATGGCCGAGGCGGGGTTCGACGACATCCTGATCAGCTACAATATCCTCGGCGAGGAGAAGCTTGGGCGCCTCGGGGCCCTGATGCGCCGCGCCAACATGGTGGTGGCTGCCGACAATCCCGTCACCGTCGAAGGCCTGCCCAAGGCCGCCGCCATCGCTGGGCGGAACCTCGATGTGGTCGTGGAATGCGACACGGGCTACAAGCGTGCCGGCGTCGAGACCACGGCCGAGGCGATTGCCCTCGCCAAGGACATCGCGAGCCGGCCCGGCCTCACCTTTGCGGGCTTCCTGATGTACCCGCCCGTCGATCGCGCCGAGCCCACGCAAGCGTTCCTCGACGAGGCGCTTGCGGGCGTCCGCGAGGCGGGGCTCGATGCCCGCATCATCTCGACCGGCGGCACGCCGAACCTGCGCAACATGGGCCTCCTGAAAGGCGCAACCGAGCATCGCGCCGGCACCTACATTTTCAACGACCGCATGATGATGCAGGCCGGCCACGCCACGGAGGACGATGTCGCCCTCCATGTGGTTGCAACGGTGGTGAGTCGTGCCGGGCCCGACCGCGGCATTCTCGATGCCGGCTCCAAGACGCTGACCTGGGACTCCGGCGGGCTCGAGGGCTATGGCCTCATCCTGGAGCACCCGGAAGCCAAGATCGCCCGCTTCTCCGAGGAGCACGGCTTCCTGGATCTCACCGGCTCCAACAGCCGACCGAATGTGGGCGATGTGGTCCGCATCATCCCGAACCATGTCTGTGTGGTGGTCAACATGGTGGACCGGATGATCGCCGTCCGCGGCGACGAGATCGTGGGCGAAATTCCGATCGCTGCGCGGGGCAAGATCAGCTGAGGTCTTGGGGCCGCTCCAGGCGGATCGTCTGCGTTCCGGCAAGTTCCGTGACCTCGCGGGCGACGGCGATACCGGCCGCGTCGAAGCCCACGAGGATCTCGCGACTCAGCGCATCCTTCAACTCGCGCACGCCATGGGTGCGGGCCAGGAAGCGCACGCTCAGTTCGAGCCAGTGGGGCGTAATCCGCCAGTAGACCTTCGGGTTGACGCCCGCACTCGGCAGATCGTAACGGCGGCGCAGCTCCGCGGCCTCCTCGGCGCCGAGTTCGAGGATGGGCGCCGTGAGCTTCAGGGCGGCATTGAGGATGATGGTCTCCGCCCGCTCACGATCCGCATCGTAGCGGATCGGCACCTGCAATTCCTCCCAGATGTAGGGGAATTCGCGGGTGAAGTTGTAGACTGGCTCGTCGAAGATCTTGGCATTCGATACGGTGACGATGCGGCCCGTGTATTGGCGCCCGTGGACCCAGTTGCCCGTTCCGGACGATTGCGCTCCGGCCCCGCCGTTGCCCATTTCGAGCAGCGTCGTCTGCATGAAGGAGAGGTTGATGACGTCGCCGCGCACACCTCCCATGACGATGCGGTCGCCCACGTTGAAGGTATCGCCGCGCAGGATCACGAAATATCCCGCCGTTGCCGTGATGACCCGCTGCAGAGCGAAGGCGAGGCCTGCGGTGATGAGGCCGAAGGCGGTGGCCAGCCGCGCCGGATCGTTGAACCAGATCGAGAGCACGCCCAGAATCAGCACCGCGACGGTGAGGATGCGGATGATCTGCCGGCTCCAGAACGCCGCGCGCGGGCTCCCGACCATGCGGGTCGCGCGCTCTACGACCCAGCCGAGCCCCCGCCCGACGAGCAAGATGGCAATCGCGAAGGCAATCGTGAGCAGCAGGCGACGCCCGTTCTCGGCCGTGACGCCGAGGAGCGTGATACCGAAGATGTCGAGGGCTTGGCCCGTGGCATCCACCTTCCAGATTCCTTATACTGGGTCCTTCTGCCGGTGCTGAATGAGAACGAAGGTCCGACCGGTAAGTTCGCGTAGGTGTGGGCGAACCTGCAGGACCCCGCCGTCGTTGAACCTCGCAGACCCGGAGACTTCATGCTCAAGACCTGGTTCGACCTCAGCCTCGATGCCGCCTTTCTCGGTATGGAAACCCAGCGCGTGGTGGGCTTGCGGCTCATGAAGCTCGCGGCAGGGGGGACGGCGGCGCAGGCCGAGGCGCAGCTGATGGTCTCCGAGAAGATGGCAGCCTTCGCAGAAGCCGCCGCGACCCTGGCGACGGGTGGCTCCACCCGAAAGGTCATCCGCCGCTACCGCCACCATGTGCGGGCGAACGAACGGCGGCTCTCCCGGTGAAGGGGGCAGTCCGGGCAACGGCGCTGCCCGACCCGGAGCGAGACCACCGGAACGATTCCGTCAGCTGGACCGTTTGAACGGTGCGCCGAGGCGCATCGCAGGAGCAGTCCATGAACAACATCATCTACATCATCGGTCTCATCGTCGTCGTTCTGGCGATCCTGTCCTTCCTCGGCCTGCGCTGAGTCGGCCGGGCAAAAACCGGGAAAGGCCATGGCGAACGACGCATTTCGGCAATTCGCGCGAGCCGTTTTCGGCCGCATGAAGGGCGTTCTGTCCCAGGTGGTCAGATCCGAGACCGAGCGCGCGGTTCGCCATTTCCGCGAACGGGTCGCCTCGCGGGACACGGCGCCGCCTGCCCTGGCCGCTCCGCCGGCGGGCCCCGAGCCCGAGGCTCGGGCTGCGATCGTGAAGCCTGAGACCCCGACTGCCGATCCCGCGACCGAGGCGCCGGTCGCACAACCTCGGCCCCCTTCGCCCCCGCTCCGATCCGAGGTGCCTCCCGCCCGAGCGGCCGCCAAGCGGATGGCCGAGGAGCCGGCCAAGAAATCGAAGGCTGACGCGGCCGAAACGGGGCCGGTCACAGGCGAGGCCCTGGTCAACGTCAACGCCGCCTCCCGTGACGAGTTGATCGCCCTTCCCGGTATCGGCGAGGCGAGGGCCGACGCCATCGTCAAAGGCCGCCCCTTCAAGGACGTGTCCGAGCTTCGGGACAGAAAAATCCTGCCCGCGGGGGTTTTCGCCACCCTCGAGGGCCGCATCGTCGCCCGCTAGACGGCCTCTCTCCCCATCCTCCCCTGCCCTGAAGGTCGGCCCTTTCGCCTCCCGAAGGGCCATGCGCTGCTGGCTTCCCCGAAGGTCGAGCCTTGCGGCAGCGCGGGTTGTGTCGCAAGGTTCGCTCCGTGCATCGGCTGGGCGTCATGACCCCGCCGACCGGAGACGGCGCGTGAAGGCGCTGCGGACCGGAGAAGCCACGGCATTCAGGGAGGAAACATGATGGTGTTCAGGGCACTCACGGCATTGATGGTGGGCTTGGGGCTTGCGGCCTCGGCGGCGGGCGCGGCCGAGCTGAAGCTCGGTTATTCGCTGGCCCCCACCTCGCATTACGGCGTCGGCGCGACCGCCATGGCGGAAGAGCTGGCCAAGCGCACCAACGGCAAGTGGACGATCAAGCAGTTTCCCGCCAACGCTCTCGGCGGCGAGCGCGAGATGGTGGAAGGAGCCCAGATCGGCACCGTCGACATCGTGGTGACCTCGACCGGCCCCGTGGGCAACTTCGTGCCCGATACCCTGCTGACCGACATCCCCTTCCTGTTCAAGGACTACAAGCACGCCCATGCGGTGCTGGACGGCCCCATCGGCCAGCGGATCCTCGACCAATTCCCGAAGCACGGGCTCATCGGTCTCGCCTGGGGCGAGAACGGCTTCCGCAACCTCACCAACTCCAAGCGCCCGATCCGGACGCCCGAGGACGCCAAGGGCCTCAAAGTCCGCACCATGGAAAACCAGGTGCACATGACCGCGTTCCGGACCATCGGCGTGCTGCCGACCCCCATGGCCTTCCCGGAGCTCTTCACGGCGCTGCAGCAGGGCACGGTGGACGGGCAGGAGAACCCCATCGGCGTGATCCTCTCGGCCAAGTTCCCGCAGGTCCAGAAGTACATGACGCTGACCCAGCACGTGTATTCGCCGGCCCTCATCATCCTGTCGCCTTCCGTGTGGAACCAGCTGAACGATCAGGAGAAGCAGGCCTTCAAGGAAGCCGCAAAGGCGGGCGCCCAGGCCATGCGCAAGAAGGCCTTCGACGATGCCGAGAACGGCGTCGCGGAGCTGAAGAAGCAGGGCATGGAAGTGGTGACCGAGCTCGACCGCAAGGCCTTCGAGGATGCCCTGAAGCCGGCCTTCGCGGAATACGCCAAGCGGTTCGGCCAGGAGAAGATCGACGAGATCCGGAACTACAAGTACTGATCCCGTCGTACCGCCAACATCAAGAGCCGTTCGACATGGCTTCTCTCGCTGTCCGTTTCGAGCGGCTCCCCGGGTCGCATCCCTGTGGAGCCGCTCGGCATGGGTGAGATCTTCGTCCGTTTCGAGCGGTTCTTGATGCGCTGGACGATGCGCGCCGCCATGGTGCTCCTCGTCCTCACCTGCTTCGTCTCGTTCTATCAGGTGATCACGCGCTTCGTGTTCGAGGAGCCCTCCACCTGGTCCGAGGTGGTGGCGCGCTCGCTCAACATCTGGATGGTTTATCTCGGCGTCGCGGTGGCCTTTCGCACCGGGGCGCTGATGGGCGTCGATTTCCTCGTCGACCATACCAGCGGCCGGACGCGAGCCGTGCTGATCGCTGCGATCACGGGGATCTCGCTCGGCGTGCTCGGCGTCATGGTGTGGTTCGGCTACCAGATGGTTGGTCGCGCCCAGTTCCAGATGCTCGCCGGGGTGCTCAATCCCTTCACGGGCGACAGCGTGTCGATTGCAACGGTCTATGCCGCCATTCCGGTCGGCGCGGCCATCGCCATCGTGGGTGCGCTGGCCCGCGCGGTCGAGCAGATCCGCATCGCGCTCTCGGACGCGCCGCCGGTCGAAGGCCGGCGCGAAATCTTCGAAGTCTGACCCTTTGAACGTTGTTCGGAGCCACCGATGACAGGTTCCGTGCTCCCCGCAGCGCAAGAGCGCGCCTGGCACCTGCGGCCCACCGCATGACGGGCTTCATCCTCACTGCAGCGTCGACGCGCGCTCAGCACTCACGGTTCGGCTTATGACGAGTTTCATGCTCACCGCCATGGTGGCGCTGTTTGCGCTGTCCGTGCCCATCGCCGTGGCGATCGCGGCGGCCGCCATCGGTGGCATCCTCCTCTTCGAGCGCATGCCCCTGATCGTGGTCGCGCAGAAGATGATGACCTCGATCGATTCCTTTCCCCTCATGGCGGTGCCGTTCTTCATCCTGGCCGGCAACCTCATGGAGGCCGGCGGCATCTCGCGCCGCCTCGTGGATTTCGCCAAGTCCATCATCGGCGGCGTGCAGGGAGGACTCGCCTGCTCCTGCGTTCTCACCTGCATGATCTTCGCCGCCGTCTCGGGCTCCAGCGTCGCCACCACCTTCGCGATCGGCGCCATCATCATCCCCGCGATGGTGCAGCACCATTACCCGAAAGAGTTCGCGGCGGCGCTCCAGGCCACTTCCGCCGAACTCGGCGTGATCATTCCCCCTTCGATCCCGATGATCCTCTACGGCGTCTCGGCCGAGGTCTCGATCGGCGAGCTCTTCGTCGCCGGCATCGGGCCGGGGCTCCTCATCGGCGGCGTGCTCACGGTCTTCGTCTATCTCACCTGCAAGGTGAAGGGCTGGGGCAAGCAGGATCGGGACGACCGCATCAGCTTTGTCAAGGCGACCGAGAAGGCGGCGCTCGCGCTCATGATGCCGGTGATCGTGCTGGGCGGCATCTACCAGGGCGTGTTCACGCCGACCGAAGCGTCCGTGGTCGCCGTCTTCTACGCCGCCATCGTGGGCATGGCGGTGTACCGTACGATCTCGTTCGCGGACCTTAGCCCCATCCTGAAGAAATCCGTGATCTCGTCCGCGATGATCATGTTCATCATCGCGGCGGCGGGCCTGTTCTCGTTCCTGATCACCCGCGCCGGCGTGCCGGCGGCGGTGGGCGCCTGGATCGCGGCTACCATTGGCACGGCTTGGGCGTTTCTCCTCGCCGTCAACGTCTTCCTGTTCGTGGTCGGCATGTTCATCGAGACCTCGGCGGCCATTATCGTGCTGGCGCCGATCCTCGCCCCGGTCGCCATCCAGTTCGGCGTGGATCCGATCCACTTCGGACTCATCATGGTGGTGAACCTCGCCATGGGCATGATCACGCCGCCCTTCGGCGTGAACCTCTTCGCAGCCTGCCAAGTCGCCGGCATCTCGCTCGAGCGCATCATCCCGCGGCTCGTGCCCTTCGTGCTCACCGTGCTGGGCTGCCTCATGGTGATCACCTATGTCCCCCAGGTGTCGCTCTTCTTCCGCGACATCGTCTACGCCGCGCCTTGAGATCCCCAGGTTTCGCTCTTTTTTCGTGACATCGTCTACGCCGCACCCTCAGGTTCCGCGGCGATCGCGAAGCAAGCCTTCATGCGCAGGTCACGCCAGCCTGCGATGAACCCTCGAAGCAACAACAGAACACGAGGTTTCCCATGCGCTTTTCCCGTCGCGGCCTGCTCCAGGCCGCTGCCGCCGCTCCCCTCCTGGCCACGCAATTCCCGCGCTTGGCTCAGGCTCAGGGCAGCGCAGCGCCTGCCGCCGGCGGGAGCGACCTCCCGCCGATCCTGTTCCTCCACGGCAACGGCGACCATGCCGCGCTGTGGCTCACGACCCTGTGGCGCTTCGAGTCGAACGGCGTCTCCCGCGACCGGCTGATCGCCCTCAACTTCCCCGACCCGCAGGCCCGCAACAGCGATGCGGAGCCGCAGGCCGGCCGCTCCTCGACCGAGGACCAGATGAAGGAGTTGGCCGCTGCGGTGGACGCCGCGAAGGGCCGAACCGGCGCGGTTAAGGTGGCGCTCGTCGCCAATTCCCGCGGCGGCTACCCGATCCGCAATTACGTGGTGCTCAACAACGGCTCGCCGAACGTAAGCCACGCGGTGCTCTGCGGGGTGCCGAACCGGGGCGTGTTCGCCTGGGAGCAGAGCCCCGGCTCCGAGTTCAACGGACGTGGGCCCTTTCTCACCCGCCTCAATGGCGGCAACACCGACGTGGTGCCCGGCACCGCCTTCATGACGATCAGGAGCGAGAACAACGACAAGTTCGCGCAGCCCGACGGGCGCCTCCTCGGGCGGCCGGGCGTGCCGACCGGCGTGTCCTTCGAGGGGCCGGAACTGCGCGGCGCCACCAATGTGGTGCTGGGCCAGCTCGACCACCGCGAGGTCGCCTACCACCCGCGGGCGTTCCGCGAGATGTTCCGCTTCATCGCCGGTCGCGAGCCCTCCCGCCTCGATATCGTGCCGGAAGCCGCTGTCACCCTCGACGGGCTGGTGACGGGCGTCGCCGGCGGCGTGCCCTCGAACCGGCCGGTCGCGGAGGCGCGGGTCGAGATCTACCGCGTGGATCCGGGGACCGGCGAGCGCTTAGGGAGCGCGATCCATACCAAGACCACGGGCGCGGACGGTCAATGGGGGCCGGTGCGGGTGGAGCCGACCTGGTCGCTCGAATTCGTGCTGGCCTCCCCCGGCCACCCGATCACCCACATCTACCGCTCGCCCTTCCCGCGCTCATCCTCGATCGTGCATCTGCGCCCGGGCCGCGCCTTCGCCCAAGCCGATCAGGGGGCAGGCGCCGTGGTGCTGATGACGCGGCCGCGCGGCTATTTCGGTATCCCGCGCGATGCGGTGATCTTCGACGGCAAGGAGCCCAAGGACGTGACGCCGGGCGTCGCCACGGACGCGACCACGACGATCCGCCTCCCGGCCGGCGAGGTCGGGCGGCCGGTGGTCGGCGTGTTCAACGAGGAGCGCATCGTCGCCCGAGCCTGGCCCATGGCGGAGAACCGGATCACGATCGCGGAGCTCACCTACTAAGCATCCTGCATTCTTCCTCTTGGCATCGCCCGCTCCGGCGGGCGATGCTGTTTCACGTACCACTCATTCGAGCGTATCCGTGACCCATCCCGCCGACCTCTCCGCCTCCGAACTCCTGCGATCCTACGCGCAGAAGTCCCTCTCGCCTGTGGAGGTCATGCAGGCGGTGATCGACCGGGTGGAGGCCTATGAGCCCAAGATCCAGGCGCTCTATGCCTTCGACCCGGAAGGCGCGCTGAGGGATGCGCAAGCCTCGGAAGGGCGGTGGCAGCGGGGCGAGGCCCTGCCGCTCGACGGCGTCCCGACGACCATCAAGGAGAACATCGCGACCAAGGGCACGCCCGTGCCGCTCGGCACCGCCGCGCGAGTGCTGGAGCCGGCCCCGGAGGACGCGCCTCCCGCCGCGCGCCTGCGGGAAGCCGGCGCGGTGATCTTCGCCAAGACCACGATGCCCGATTACGGCATGCTCTCGTCCGGCCTCTCGAGCTTCCACCCGCTCTCGCGCAACCCCTGGGACCTCACCAAGAATCCGGGCGGCTCGTCCGCGGGTGCTGGCGCCGCGGCCGCGGCAGGCTACGGACCGTTCCATCTCGGCACCGATATCGGCGGCTCGGTCCGCCTGCCGGCGGGCTGGTGCGGGGTGTTCGGCCTCAAACCCTCGCTCGGGCGCATTCCCATCGACCCGCCCTATTTCGGCCGCGTCGCCGGCCCGATGACCCGCACCGTCATGGACGCCGCGCTGATGATGCGCGAACTCGCCAAGCCCGACCCGCGCGATACCATGAGCCTGCCGCCCGCGGACATCCCCTGGCTCGATCTCGGCATCGAGGTGCGGGGCCTGCGCATCGGCCTCATGATGGAGGCGGGGCTCGGGATCGAGCTCGAGGCCGACACCCGCGCGGCCGTCCAGGATGCCGCCCGCGCCTTTGAGCGAGCCGGTGCTGTCGTCGAGCCCATGAAGCCCTTCATCACCCGTGCCATGCTGGACGGGCTCGACATCTTCTGGCGCGCGCGCGCCTGGGCCGATATCGGCAGCCTGTCGGAAGAGGCGCAGGACAGCGTCCTTCCTTACATCCGCGTCTGGGCCGAGAGCGGGCGCGATCTCACGGGAGCTCAAGTCTATCACGGCATGAACCAGATGATGGTGATGCGTCACGCGGCGGTGGCGGCGTGCCGGCCGTATGATTTCGTCATCTCGCCCGTGTCGCCGGTGCCCACCTATGAGGCCGAATTCGCCTCGCCGCTGGACGATCCCATGCAGCCCTTCGAGCACATCGGCTACACGGTGGCCTTCAACATGTCGGAGCAGCCGGCCTCGTCGGTGAATGCGGGCTTCACGGGCACCGGCCTTCCCATCGGCTTGCAGATCGTCGGCCAGCGCTTCGACGACCTCGGCGTCATGCGCCTCTCCCGCGCCTTCGAGGAGTTGCGCGGGCCCCAGCGGCCCTGGCCGGTGCTTTAAGCGTTCCGCGCCTTCAGGGTCGGATCGAGGGCGTCGCGCAGGCCGTCGCCGAGAAGATTGAGCCCGAGCACCGAGAGCGCTATGGCGACGCCCGGCGCGATGGCGAGGTGCGGGGCCTGCGAAAGGAAGGTCTGCGCGTCGCTGAGCATGCGGCCCCAGCTCGGGTTCGGGGGGCGTACGCCGAGACCGAGATAGGAGAGGCCGGCTTCCGTGAGAATCGCGAGCGCGAGCTGGATCGTGATCTGCACGATGAGAACGCCCGCGATGTTGGGCAGCACGTCCTCGACCGTGATGCGCAGGGGATGCTTGCCGATGGAGCGCGCGGCGGCGACGTAATCGTAGGTCCACACCTGGAGCGCCACGCCCCGCGTGACGCGGGCGAAGACCGGCACGTTGAACACCGCGATCGCGAGCACCGCCGCCAAGGGGCCCGATCCCACGAGCGCGCCGATCATGATGGCGGAGAGAACGGCCGGGAAGGCGAAGACCACGTCGGAGGCGCGCATCACGATCTCATCGAACAGCCCCTTCAAGGCCGCTGCGGCGCAGCCGACCGCGATGCCGATGCTGGCGCCGAGCAGCACCGCGGGCCAGGCGATGGCGAGCGAATTCCAGGCGCCCGCCATGAGGAGCGAGGCCACGTCGCGGCCGAAATGATCGGTGCCGAGGAGCCCGGCTTCGAGGGGGCCACGCAGGCGCATGGAGACGCGCACCCGCGTCGGAACCTCGGGAGTCCAGAAGGTGGACACCAGAGCGGTGAGAATGAGGATCGCGGTGAGGATCCCGCCCACGATCAGCGCCAGGTTCGGACGAAGCCGCATCAGGCCGGTCACGACTGCGCCCCCCACGATCGGATGGTCCGGCATCGCCTCATGACCGCGGCCTCAGGCGGGGGTCGAGCAACAGGTAGCCGAGATCGACCAGGAAGTTCACCACGATCACCATCCCGGCGATAATCAGCACCACGTCCTTGATCACGGTGAGGTCGCGCTGCGCGAGCGCCTGATAGGCGAGGCGGCCGAGGCCGGGGAGGTTGAACACGTTCTCGACCAGGATCGCGCCACCGAAGAAGAACGAGAGTTGAAGCCCAAGGATCGTGGTCACGGGAATGAGCGCATTCGGCACGACATGACGGCGCAAGGTGCCGGAACGGTCCACGCCCTTGGCGCGCGCCGTGCGGACGAAATCGGCGCCGATCACCTCCAAGGTGGCTGAGCGCGTCACGCGGGTGAGCACGGCGGCCTGGGGAAGCGCCAGCGCCACGGCCGGCAGCAGCAGGGCCTTGAAGGCCGGCCAGACGCCGGCGCCCCAGCCCGGAAAGCCGCCGGCGGGAAACCAGCCGAGCGCCGTGGAAAACAGGAGGATGAACAGGATGCCGAGCCAGAAATTCGGCACCGCGACGCCGAGCTGGCTGAACACGAGCACCGCGCGATCCGCCGCGCGGTCGCGGTTCGCGGCGGCCAGCACCCCTAACGGCAGCGCGATGGCGGTGGAGATCGCAATCGCCAGGAGGCTCAGGGGAATGGTGATCCATAGCCGCTCGGCCACGAGGGTCGAGACCGGCATGCGGTAGGTCATGGACGTGCCGAGATCGCCCTGCACCACGCCGCCGATCCACAGGAGGTAACGTTCGAGCGCCGGACGGTGGAGGCCGAGTTCCTGACGGAGCGCCGCGAGCGTGTCATCCCGCGCCGAGGTGCCGAGCATGATCGCAGCCGGATCGCCCGGCAGCACTTCCAGGACAAGGAAGATCGCCGCCGAGACGACAAGGAGCGTCACGACGAGGGAGAACAGGCGGGAGAGGATGAGGCGGAGCAAGCGGAGCTTTCGGGCGGGAGGGGCTGCATCATCCCTCCCTGCCACGGGAGGGTGGCCCGCAGGGCCGGGTGGGATGGAAGCTCAATGCGTCAAGGTTCGTGCTTCCACCCCACCCGGCGCCAACGCTGACGCGTTTGGCGCCACCCTCCCCTGAGCGGGGAGGGAGAAGCGCGGCTCAATCCACCCAGTACACGTCCGTCACGTCGTTCGACGGGATCGGGGTGTTCTCCCACATGCCCTTCAGCTTCGCGTTCCACACGCCGAGCTTCGGCAGCTGGAACAGGAAGAGCGCGGGCACGTCCTCGGCGAGGATCTTCTGGGCCTCCGCATATTTCGCGAAGCGCTCCTTCTCGTCCGCGATCTTGCCCGCATCGGCGACGACCGCGCGCAGCTTATCGTTCTTGTAATTGAAGTAGTAGTTGTCGCGGGTGTAGATATCGATGTCGAGCGGCTCCGCATGGGCCACGATAGTCATTTCGTACTCCTTGTTGCGGAACACCTCCTCGATCCACTTGGCGGGGAACTCGGTCGGGATGATCTTGAGTTCGACGCCCACTTCCGAGAGCATGGCGGCCAGGAGTTCCGACGAGCGGCTCGCATAGGCCATCTGCGGGGTCTTCATGGTGATGGAGAGCCCGTTGCCGTAGCCCGCCTCCTTCAGGAGCGCCTTGGCCTTGGCTTGGTCGAAGGGCAGCACCTTGGTCTGGTCCTGGAAGGCCGGATGGTTCGGCGAGAAATGGCCGCCGATGGGCTGGCCGAAGCCGGAATAGGCGCCTTCCACCAAGGCCTTGCGATCCACCGCATGCATGAGCGCGCGGCGCACCCGCGGATCGTCGAAGGGCTTCTTGGTGTTGTTCATGCCGGCGACGATCTCGCCTTCCGTGTTGCCGGCGACCGCCGTGAAGCGGGCGTCCTTCTTCAACTCGGCGAAGAGCTCCGGCGCGCCGATGTTCGGGAAGGCGTCCACGTCGCCCGCGCGCACCGCCGCGACCTGCGCCTGCGGGTCGTTGATGAAGCGGAAGGTGACGCTGTCGAGCTTGATCCGGTCCTTGTTCCAGTAATCCGGGTTCTTGACGAGTTCGACCCGGTCGCCCCGGTTCCAGGCCTTGAACTTGAAGGGACCGGTGCCGACGGGATTGCTCTTGTTGTTCTCCGCCGTTTCCGGCGCCACGATCACGGCGTCGCCCCAGCCGAGGTAATAGAGGAAGTTGCCAGAGGGCTGCTTCAGCTTGATCACCACCGTGTTGGCGTCGGGCGTCTCGATCGCGTCGATGGGCGCGAAGATCTGCTTTTGCGCATTGGTGGATTTCGGATCGCGGGCGCGATCGAAGGCGAACTTCACGTCAGCCGAATCGAAGGCGGTGCCGTCGTGGAACTTCACGCCGGGCTGCAGAGCGAAGGTGTAGGTGAGCCCGTCCGGCGACACCTGCCAGCTCTTGGCGAGGAGCGGCTGCACCTTGCCCTCGCGGTCGATGCGCACGAGGCCTTCATAGAGGTTCACCCAGGTGACCTCGCGAATCGCGACGGGGGCCGCAATCGTCGGATCGAGCCCCGGGGGCTCGACCGCCATGCCGACGACGAGGGAGGTCTTGGCGGCCTCGGCCGAGGTGGCGCCAAGCGCCATCAGCAAGGCGAGGGCAAGCGAGCGCTTCATCATGGCTGTGTGTTCCCCTGGTGTTTTGGTTCGCGGACCCGCAGCATAAGCGCAGGGTGGAGCGCTGGGGAAGATGCCTGTTCTCCGGTCACCCGTGGGTCAGGCTCAGGCCCTGTTGTGCCCCTCGCGAGCCCTGCCGAGCGGAGGGCAACCAGGGGCGAACTTGCGCGGCCAAGCACAAGGGGTGCCGCCTACGGCCAAGCGCCCCGCCTGGATCACACCTTCCGTTGCGTCACCTTGCCCAGCGCTCCGCCGCCGATTCGATGCCGCCACGCTTGAAACAAAGCCCCCCGCGCGGCGTTCGGCAGGAAGCAGCGGCCCACAGACGAGCGCCTATGGTGGCGTGTCGCGGCCGTCGCTCAACGGACAAGCAGGAGACACCCATGGATCGTCGAATTGTTCTGGCGGGCCTCGCCGCGGCCTTTGCTGCCCCCGCCCTTGCGCAGCAAAGCGGCGCGTCGTCCACCATGCAATCGGGCTCGGCCGCCGGTCAGGCAGGCGCCATGCGCGCCGGCCAGATGGGCCAGGCTGAAATGCAGCACATGCAGCAGACCATGCAGCTCGGCCAGATGGCCCTCGAGACGAGCCGCCTCGCGCAGCAGAAGGCCAAGAACGAGAACCTGAAGCAGTTCGCGCAATTCGAGGTCGAGGAGCAGACGACGCTCGCTCAGATCCTTCAGAGCATGATGGAGCCGCAGACCACTTCCGGCACCAGCCAACAGGGCAACGCCGCCCCGGCCAATATGCAGATGGACGCCAAGAGCCGCGAGATGGTCCAGAAGCTCCAGCAGGCGTCCGCCGACGCCTTCGACAAGGAGTACCTCCAGGGCCAGATCCAGGGCCACCGGGACCTGCTCCAGGTCCAGGAGCGCTACCTGCAATCCAACTCGCAGAACCGCGAGCACATGGCGGTCGCCCGCCTCGCCCGCGGCCGCATCCAGGAGCACATCGTGCTCCTCGAGGACATGCAGAAGATCGTGAAGTAACCCGCATTCGAGGTTGCCTTCACGCGTGCCCGGCGTTTCAAGCGCCGGGCATTTGCTTGTGCGACGCTCCGGATCGGAGTTCAGCCCCCGGCGTTGTTTCCGTGACCCCACGACCCCTCAGGGAGAATCCTCATGCAGGACAAAGCGCAAAACCAGGGCTCGATGCCCACGAAATCCGGCACCCCCGCGGCCGGCGCCGACACGAAGGGGCAGGATGTGCCGGAGAACAAGAAGGAACGCCTCGACGAGCGCCTGGACGAGGGCGTGGAAGAGACGTTTCCGGCGAGCGACCCCGTGAGCGTGAAGATCACGAAGTAACCTCGCTGCGACCTTCACCACCCCTTCTCGCCAGGTGGCGAGACCGGACGCTAGTTTAACGCCGTGAGCGCCCCTCCCCCCGAGGAGGGGCGGCCCTAAGACGGCGTAAGCCGCCGGTCCCGAGATCGTCCAAGGTCTTGAGCACCTAGCCCCCGCGTTGGCAGCGTGTAAGCTCGCGCCTATGGCCGACGCCGCCCCCGTTCTCGCAATCGACAATCTCACCCTCGCCCTCCCACGTCTTGCCGACCGGGCGCACGCGGTGCGGGGCCTCTCGCTCGCGATCCGCCCCGGCGAGACCCTGTGCGTGGTAGGCGAATCGGGTTCGGGCAAGTCGATGACGACCCACGCCGTCATGGGGCTCCTGCCCGGCAGCATTCGCCCCGTCGAGGGTTCAATCCGGCTCGCCGGCCGCGAGCTGCTGGGTCTCGACGAGACGGCACTCTGCCGCGTGCGGGGCCGCGAGATCGGGATGATCTTCCAGGAGCCCATGACCTCGCTGAACCCGGTCATGCGGGTCTCGGACCAGATCATTGAAACCTTCGCGACCCATGGCCTCCTCGATCCGGAGGCCCGCCGGTCCCGCATGCTCGCGCTTCTCGACGAGGTCGGCCTGCCGGACCCGGCCCAGATCGCCCGCGCCTACCCGCACGAACTTTCGGGGGGCCAGCGTCAGCGGGTGATGATCGCCATGGCGCTGGCGCTGGAGCCGAAGCTCCTCATCGCGGACGAGCCGACCACGGCTCTCGACGTCACGACGCAAGCCCAGATCCTGCGCCTCATCGCGGAGCTGCGCCGCAAGCACGGTACCGCAGTGCTCTTCATCACCCATGATTTCGGCGTGGTGACCGAGATAGCCGACCGCGTCGCGGTGCTCCAGGAGGGCCTCCTCGTTGAGGAAGGGCCGGTCCGGGAGGTGCTGGAGCGGCCGCAGCACGCCTATACCCAGCGTCTCCTCAAGGCCGTGCCGTCCTTGACGCCTCCGCCGCCGAAAGCGCTCGACGGAGCGCCTACGTCCCTCGCCGTTACAGGCCTCTCCAAGCTCTACGGACGCCGGGGCCTCTTCCGCCGCGGCCGGCAGGTCCAGGCCGCTGAGGACGTGACCTTCGCGATCCGCCGCGGCGAGACCCTGGGGCTCGTCGGCGAATCGGGCTCGGGCAAGTCCACGGTCGGGCGCTGCATCCTGCGCCTCGTGGAGCCGGACGGGGGCGCCATCCGCATCGGCGATCTGTCGATCGCTGGGCTGTCGCAATCCGCCTTCCGCCCCCACCGCAAACGCGTCCAGATGGTGTTCCAGGACCCCTTCGCCTCCCTCAACCCCCGCCGCCGGGTCGGGCGGATCATCGCCGAGGGGCCGATTGCGCTGGGGCAGAATGACCGCGACGCCATGGCGAAGGCCGCCCGCCTCCTGGAGCTTGTGGGCCTGCCGCCCCAGGCCATCGACCGCTATCCGCACGAATTCTCCGGCGGCCAGCGCCAACGCATCGGTATCGCCCGGGCCCTCGCCCTCGAACCCGAAGTGCTGGTGGCGGACGAACCGGTCTCGGCCCTCGACGTCAGCGTTCAGGCCCAGATCCTCGACCTGATCCGCGACCTGCAGGGGCGCCTTGGCCTCGCGATCCTCTTCATCACCCACGATCTGCGCGTGGCTGCCCAGGTCTGCGACCGCATCGCCGTGATGCAGCGGGGGCGGATCGTCGAGGAGGAGGCCACGGCCCGATTGTTTGCCGCGCCCCAACATGCCTATACACGCCAGCTTCTGGCGGCCGTCCCCGGACGGGGCGCCTTCAGCGTTTAAGGAGAGCGGAATGGACGATGGGGCCTCCGGCCGCGCAACGCGAGCCGCCTATCAGCTCATCATCGGCGGGCGCGACCGCGCGGCCTCCGACGGGAGCGTCATGGACGTGCTCTCGCCCATCGACGGCGAGCCCTTCGCGACGATTCCCGGCGGCACCGCCGCGGACGTGGACGCGGCCGTCGCCGCGGCCCGCACGGCCTTCGAGGGCGCCTGGGGCAGGCTCACGGCGACCGAACGCGGGCGGCTTTTGGTCAAGCTCGCGGCCGCGGTCGAAGCCGAGGCCGATGCGCTGGCGCTGCTCGAGACCCGCGACAACGGCAAGCCCCTGCGGCAGGCCCGCGCCGATGCGGTGGCTCTGGCCCGCTACCTCGAATTCTACGGCTCCGCCGCCGACAAGCTCCACGGCGACACCATTCCCTATCTCCACACGCACCTCGTCGGCGTCGAGCGGGTTCCCCATGGGGTCACGGGGCACATCATCCCGTGGAACTACCCGATGCAGATCTTCGGGCGCTCCGTCGGCGCGGCGCTCGCCGCCGGCAACGCCACGGTGGTGAAGCCCGCGGAGGACGCCTCTCTCACGATCCTGCGCGTCGCGCAGCTCGCCCGAGACGTCGGCTTGCCCGATGGGGCGTTGAACGTCGTCACAGGCCTTGGCCGCACCGCCGGCGCGGCGCTCGCGGGGCATCCCGGCATCGACTTCCTCTCCTTCACGGGCAGCCCCGAAACCGGCACCGCGGTGCAAACCGCCGCCGCCCGCAACCATGTGGGCGTGACCCTGGAGCTCGGCGGGAAGTCGGCCCAGGTGGTGTTCGACGATGCGGATCTCGACCTTGCCTTGCCCTCGCTCGTCAACGCCATCATCCAAAACGGCGGTCAGACCTGCTCGGCGGGGAGTCGCCTGCTGATTCAGCGCTCCGCCTTCGACCGGGTGGTGGCCGCCGTGGCCGAGCGCTTTGCGGGGCTGAAAGCCGGGCATCCGGAGCAGAACCCGGATCTCGGCCCCATGATCAACCAGGCCCAGCAGCGGCGCGTCCAGGGCTACCTCGACCGCGCCCGCGCCGAGGGCCTCGCGCAGGCGGGCGCCGGCTCCATCGCCTCGGACGTGCCGAAGGGCGGATATTACGTGCCGCCCTCCTTCTTCGCGCCGGTGCCGCACGAGAGCACGCTCTCGCAGGAGGAGGTGTTCGGCCCCGTGCTCGTGGCGACACCCTTCGAGGACGAGGCGGAAGCCGTGCGGCTCGCCAACGGCACTCCTTATGGCCTCGTCGCCGGCGTGTGGACCCGCGACGCCATGCGCGCCACCCGCGTGGCGCGGCGCATGCGCGTCGGCCAGGTGTTCGTGAACTGCTACGGCGCCGGCGGCGGCATCGAGATCCCCTTTGGTGGCTTCGGCCGCTCGGGCCACGGGCGCGAGAAGGGGTTCGAGGGACTGGTGGAGTTCACCACCACGCGTACCCTCGTGATCGCGCACGGCTGATTCAACCAAGCAAGGGGATGTAAGCGTGACGAAGCGTTTGGAGGGCAAGAGCGCCCTGGTCACCGGCGGGGCCCAGGGCTTTGGGCTCGGGATCGTCGAGACCTTTGCCCGCGAGGGCGCTCGCGTGGCCGTGGTGGACGTGAACGGCGATGCCGCGCGGAAAGTGGCTGAGGGCATCCCCGGTGCCATAGCGGTAGCGGCCGACGTCTCGAAAGCCGCGGATGTGAACCGTGCCGTGCAGGAAACCGTCCAGGCTTTCGGCGGCCTCGATGTGCTCGTCAACAATGCGGGGATCAGCCACCGCAACCGGCCGATGCTCGAGGTCGAGGAGGACGAGTTTGACCGCGTCTTCGCGGTCAACGTCAAGTCGATCTACCTCTTCGCCCGCGCCGCGATCCCGCAAATGCGCTCGCAGGGCCGGGGCGTGATCGTGAATGTGGGCTCGACCGCAGGCCTTCGCCCGCGTCCCGGTCTCACCTGGTACAACGGCACCAAGGGGGCGGTGCATTCGATCACGAAATCCATGGCGATCGAACTCGCCCCCGACCGCATTCGCGTCTGCGCGCTCGCCCCCGTCGCCGGCGACACCCCGCTCTTGGCCACCTTCATGGGCGAGGACACGCCGGAAAAGCGAGCGGCGTTCCGGAGCACCATCCCGCTCGGCCGCCTCTCCCGCCCCGACGACATCGCCAACGCAGCGCTGTTCCTGGCCTCGGACGAGGCGGATCTCGTCACCGGCGTCGTGCTGGAGGTCGACGGCGGACGTTGCATTTAGGCGGCTCCTTTCCGGGATTGCGGCGCAGGGCGGGACTGCAGACGGTGAGTCGTCCGACGCCCGGCGCGGTTGCACCCCGCACCCGGCGCCGCTATGCCGGAGCCTTCCCGGAAAGGCTCTCCGATGACGGTCAAGGTTGACGGCGTAAAACTCAAAATCCGCGACGTGGTGCGCGTGGCACGCCCCGGCGCCAATGGGCGTTTCGAGAAGGCGGTGCTGCACCCGGAGGCCCGCGAGCGCATCGCCGCGACCCGCGCCTATATCGACCGGAACTGGATGCGCGACGACGCGCCCCTCATGTACGCCTTCAACACGGGCGTGGGTCTCTTCAAGGATCAGCGGGTGCTGATCTCCGAGATGGAGGCCTATCAGCGCAAGACCGTCTATGCGCATGCCACCGGCGTCGGCGAACCTTTTGGCGAGGACACCACGCGGGCCATGATGCTGCTGCGTGCCAACGCCTTCGCGTCCAACTATTCCGGTCCCCAGGTGGAGCTCGTCGAGCGGCTGCTCGCCTTCGTGAATGCGGGCCTGCATCCCGTGATCCCCCAGCGGGGCTCGGTGGGCGCCTCGGGCGATCTCGCGCCGCTCGCCCATATGGCGGGCGCGGTCTGCGGCTTCCACGAGGCCGAGATGGTCTACAAGGGCCGCCGCATGCCGGCCCGCGAGGCGATCGCGAAGGCGGGCTTCGATCCCGACTTCCCGCTCGGCGCCAAGGACGCGTCCGCGCTCATCAACGGCTCCACGACCTCGCTGGCGCTTGGCGCGCTCGCGACCTACGACGCCCGTCGCCTCCTGAAGCACGCCGACATCGCCATGTGCCTGTCGCTGGAGGCCATGCGCGGCGAACTCGCGGCCTTCGATCCCCGCGTGCATCGCGCTAGGCCCCATCCGGGCCAGGCGAAGGTGGCGCGCAATCTGTTGAAGGTGCTCGACGGCTCGAAGCGCTGCTCTCAGGCCGCCCGCGATGTAGTCTTCCCGGACGAGCCGCGCCAGCCCGGCCAGCCGGCCTCGCCGCGCGTGCAGGACGTCTATTCGCTCCGCTGCACCCCGCAGGTGCATGGGCCGGCGGTGGAGGCCGTGGAGTACGTGGAGCGCATCCTCGGTACGGAGATGAATTCCGCCACCGACAACCCGCTCATCTTCGACAACGGCGAGGGCGGCTACGAGTCGATCTCAGGCGGCCACTTCCATGGGCAGTATGTGGCGCAGGCCATGGACCTGCTGGCCATCGCGATGACGGATCTGGGCTCCATTTCCGAGCGCCGCTTGGCCCGTCTCATCGATCCCACCATGTCCTATGGGCTGCCCAGGAACCTGCTCGCCGGCAAGCGCGGGCTCAACACGGGCTTCGCCACGGTGCAGTGCACCCTCTCGGCGCTGGTGATGGAGAACCGCTCGCTTTCGACGCCGGGTTCGGTCGACTCCATTCCGGGGAAGTCGAACGCCGAGGACCACATCTCGAACTCCACCTGGTGCGGCCGCAAGGCGCGCATGATCGTGGAGAACGTGGAGCAGATCGTCGCCGGCGAACTCCTCATGGCCGCCCAGGCCCTGACGCTGGTCGACCACATTGCCAAGGATTATCCGCTGGGTCGGGGCTCGCAGGCCGCGATCGAAGCGATCCGCGCGGTGATCCCGCCGGCGCTCGAAGGCGATCGCTGGTACGCCACCGAGATGGGCCAGGCGCTCGACCTCGTCCGCTCCGGCGCCGTCGTCGAGGCGGTCGAGAGGGCGGTGGGCGCACTCGAATAGGGCGCCTTCAGGTCTGCAGCCGTCGCACCGTCTCGATCAGCACCCGCGCGGCGGCGTCCGCGTCCTCCACGGTGATGGATTCCGCCGGGTTGTGGCTGATCCCGCCCTTGCAGCGCACGAACAGCATGGCGGCGGGGCAGAGATGCGCCATCGCGACCGCATCGTGGCCGGCGCCGGAGGCGAGGCGCATGGGGGCGAGGCCGCAGGCTCCGACCGCGCTCTCGAAGGCGGCGATGAGGCCCGAATCCATCGGCGTCGCGGGCGAGTCCATGAAGGGCTCGAGCGTAAAGCCGACGCCGCGGCGCGCCGCGACTGCCTCGCACTCCGCCACGATGTCGGCCACCATGGCGTGGCGCTGGGCATCCTCCGGCGAGCGGGCGTCGAGGGTGAAGTCCACGCGCGCCGGGATCACGTTGATGGCGCCGGGCTGGACCTGGGCCACGCCCACGGTCGCCACCGTGTCGGAGCGCCGGGCGCCGATGCGCTCCACGACGCCGATCATCTCGGCGACGGCGGCGAGCGCGTCGCGGCGCATATTCATCGGCACCGTGCCCGCATGCCCCGCCTCGCCCGTCACATGGGCCCGGGCGCGGGTGATGCCGTTGATGGCCGAGACTACGCCGACAGGCAGGTCCGCGGCCTCCAACTGCGGCCCCTGCTCGATATGGACTTCGAGATAGGCGCGATAAGCGCCGGGCTTGCGCGCGATGGAGCCGATGGCGTCGGGATCGCCGCCGAAGCGCAGCAGCGCCTCGCGAAGTGTGGTGCCGTCCGCGTCGCGACCGTCGAGCCAGGCGGGGTTGTAGCGGCCCGTCAGCGCGTGGGAGGTCGAGAGGTTCGTGGGGAAACGAACGTTCTCCTCGTCCCCGAACGCGACCACCTCGACCGGCGCCGCCGGCCCGCCCTCGGCCTGCAGAGCCTCCGCAGCCACGATGCCGAGCACCACGCCGAGATTGCCGTCGAAGCGGCCCGCATCCACCACGCTGTCGATGTGGGAGCCGATGAGAATCGCGGGCGCTCCCGGGTTCCGTCCTTCCATGCGGCCGACCACGCTGCCCGCGGGATCGATGTGGGCGGCAAGTCCCGCGGCTTCCATCATCCGCTGCGTGGCCTCGGCGGCACGGCGGTGCGCGGGGGAGAGGTAAAGCCGCGTGAGGCGCCCGGGCTCCTCCGTGTGCTGCGCCAGATCCTCGATCAGCGCCATGACGCGCTGACCCAAGGCGAGGGGGGAGGTGTTCATGGGCGCGGCTCTAGTAGGTGGCGCGCCCGCCGGAAAGGTCGAACACGGCCCCCGTGGTGAACGAGTTTTCGGCTGAAGCCAGCCACGCCACCATGGCCGCAACCTCGTCGGTTTCGAGGAACCGCCCGCGCGGGATCTTGGAGAGCATGAAGGCGATGTGCTCCTCGCTCATCTGATCGAAGATGCGGGTGCGCGCGGCCGCCGGCGTGATGCTGTTCACGGCGATGTCCTGGCCCGCGAGTTCCTTGCCGAGGGACTTGGTGAGCGCGATCACGGCGGCCTTGGAGGCGGAATAGGCGGAGGCGTTGGGGTTGCCCTCCTTGCCCGCAATCGACGCTACGGTGACGATGCGGCCGTAGCAGTGGCGCATCATGGTCGGCACGACGGCCCGGCAGCAATGGAAGGTGCCGTCCACGTTGATGCGCATGATCCGCGCCCAGTCGTCGAGCGGGTATTCCCAGGTCTTGGCGTTCGGGCCCGCGATGCCGGCGCTCGTGACGAGAATGTCGATGCGCTCATGGGCCGCCGCGGCCTGCTCGACCGCGCGGGCATCGGTCACGTCCACGGCTCGCGCCTCGACAGCCCCCCCAATGGCGCCGGCGGCCTGGCGGGCCACGTCGCCGTCGAGGTCCCAGATCGCGACCCGCGCGCCGCTTGCCGCGAAGCGCTCCACGACCGCCCGCCCGATGCCCTGCGCGCCACCCGTCACCACCGCCACGCGGCCGTTGAGATCGATCTGATTCATGTAAGGAGCCCCTGTTCGGAGGCACCGTATGACCCTCATCCTTCCCTGCCAAGGGAGGGTGGACGCCGTAGGCGGCCAGGTGGAATGGAAGCTCAGTCGTGGGAGCTGGGTTGGTTCACCCCGCCCGCCCCTGCTGAGCACCCTCCCCTGAGCAGGGAGGGATTACTCCGCCGCAGGCGCCGGCTTCGCCTCGTTGACCCCGAGCTTCTTCTGCAGGCTCGTGGAGGAGGTCGTGTACTGGAAGGTGAGCCGCTTCTCCGGGTACACGTAGCGGTGCACCTTCTGGGCCGCGAGCGCGCCCTCGTGGAAGCCGGAGAGGATCAGCTTCAGCTTACCGGGATAGGTATTGATATCGCCGATGGCGAAGATGCCGGGCACGCTGGTTTCGAACTTCTCGGTGTCCACGGGGATGAGGTTCTCGTTGAGGTTCAGCCCCCAATCGGCAATCGGCCCGAGCTTCATGGTGAGCCCGAAGAAGGGGAGCATCACGTCGCAGGGCACCTCGAAGGTGGAACCATCGTCCCGGCGCACCACGGCCGCTTCCAGCACCGGGGCCTCGCCTTTCAGCTCCACAACCTGGCCGAGATGCAGGTCCATGTCGCCGGAGGCCACGAACGAGCGCATCTGCTCGACTGTATGGGGCGCCGCCCGGAACGCGTCACGGCGATGCAGCAGGGTGAGGCGCTTCGCGATGGGCTGCAGGTTCACGGTCCAGTCAAGGGCCGAGTCGCCGCCGCCGACGACCAGCACGCGCTTGTCGCGAAAGTGCTCCATCTTGCGCACGGCGTAGAAGACACCCGTGCCTTCGTAAGCCTCGATGTTGGCGATGGGCGGCTTTTTCGGCTGGAACGAGCCGCCGCCGGCGGCGATGAGGATCGTCTTGCAGGTGAAGGCGGTGCCGGCATCCGTGGTCAGGCGGAACTTCGGGGCTTCCGGCGTGCCGAGCGTTTCGACAGAGGCCACCATCTCGCCAATGTGGAAGGTTGGGTGGAAAGGCTCGATCTGCTTCATCAGGTTGTCGATGAGGGCCTGGCCCGTCACCATCGGGAAGCCCGGAATGTCGTAGATCGGCTTCTCGGGATAGAGCTCCGCGCATTGCCCGCCCACCTTGGGCAGGATGTCGATGAGGTGGCATTTAATGTCGAGGAGGCCCAGTTCGAACACGGCGAAGAGGCCGACGGGCCCCGCGCCGATGATGACGACGTCCGTTTCGATGTTGTCGGTCATGAGCCTGATCTCGGTGGGTCACAGCTGTTGAAGCACGCCCTTGCCGCGCAAGCCAAGCGGCGGGAGCCCAAAGGAAGCCTGCAAAGGCTGGGCCAACCCTCATATGGGCTGAAAGGGCAAGCTTTGCTACCCGCTCAGACGCCGAGCGTATCGGCCCTCAAACCCTCGTCGGCCTTTAGTTCGGCGATGGAGCCCGCGAAGCGGATCTCGCCGCGCTCGATCACCGTGGCGCGGTCGCTCACGGCCGAGGCGAAGGCCCAGTTCTGCTCGGAGAGGAGCACCGCCAGCCCCTCGCCCTTCATGGCGCGGAGCGCTTCCGCCATCATCTGCACGATCACGGGGGCGAGGCCCTCCGAGGGCTCGTCGAGGAGGATCGCGTCCGGATTGCCCATGAGGGTGCGGGCGATGGTAAGCATCTGCTGCTCGCCGCCCGACATCTGGTTGCCAGGGCGCCCGCGCATCTCGGCGAGGTTCGGGAACATCCGAAACAGGCGCTCCGGCGTCCAGGGAGAACGGGTGCCGCGGGCTGTCTGCCGGCCCACCTCCAGGTTCTCGTCCACGGTGAGATCCGTGAACACCCGCCGGTCCTCGGGCACATAGCCGAGGCCGAGCCGCGCAATGCGGTAGGTCGGGAGCCCGATGAGGTCCTGCCGGCGGAAGGTGAGATGGTTGGCCCTCGCCGGAACGAGCCCCATGATGGCCTTGAAGGTCGTGGACTTGCCGGCGCCGTTGCGGCCGACGAGCGCCACAACCTCGCCGGCGCGGAGTTGCAGCGTCACGTCGAAGAGCACCTGGGCGCGGCCGTAGGCGGCCGAAAGCCCCTGCACGTCGAGGAGCACGTCGCTCATGGCGCGGGCCCCATTGGCTCCGTTCCTCCAGAAAGGCCGGCTTCCCAAAGCGCCTGACGATGCAACAGTGCTGGCCGTGAGGGAGGTCTCATCGGGCGGGCTCCAGGGCGTGGGCATCGCCGAGATAGGCCTGCCGCACCCGCGGGTTCGCGCGCACCTCGTCCGGCGTGCCGCCGGCGATGATCTCGCCGCGCATGAGCACGAGTACGCGGCGGGCATGGCCGAACACCACATCCATGTCGTGCTCGGTGAAGAGCACGCCCAGATTCTGCGTCGCCGCCAGCTCGCTGGTGAGGTCCATGAGCGCCGCCCGTTCGCGGGGTGCCATGCCGGCGGTGGGCTCGTCCATGAGGAGGAGCTTCGGTTGGCTCGCGAGCGCGATGGCGAGTTCGAGCCGCTTCACGTCGCCATAGGCGAGCGTCGAGCACGGGCGGTCGGCGAAGTCCGCCATGCCGACCCGCGCGAGGAGGCCCAGCGCCTCGTCCCGATGGCGGTGCGCGGCCTTGCGCCAGAGCGAGCGCGTCTCGCGGCGTAGGCTGATGAGCGCCATCTGCACGTTCTCGGCCACGCTCATGGAGAGGAAGGTCTGCGCCACCTGGAAGGTGCGCCCGACCCCACGGCGAAACTTCTCGCGCGGCGTGAGGCGGGTCACGTCCTCGCCGTCTAGGGTGACGGTGCCGTGGTCGGGCTTCAGCTGCCCGCCGATCATGTTGAACACCGTGGACTTGCCGGCGCCGTTCGGCCCGATCAGCGCCACGAGCTCGCCGCGCCCGACGGTGAAATCCACGTCTCGCGCGGCGACAACGGCGCCGAAGGTCTTGCAGAGGTCCTGCACCACGAGGAGGCTCATGTTGGCATCCCGGGGCTCGACATCCCGCCCACCTCCTCATCCTGAGGAAGCCTGCGTAAGCAGGCCGTCTCGAAGGAGGACTCCAGAACCCGCGCTGGCACTGGAACCCTCCTTCGAGACGGCGCTGCGCGCCTCCTCAGGATGAGGGGGTGGACTGGACCCGGCATGCGAAGCGCGCGTCGAAGGAGCGTCATGGCTCGCCCTCGCGCCAGCGCTGCACGGTGCCGACGAGGCCGCGGGGGAACAGCAGCACCATGGCGATGATGGACAGCCCCAAGAGCATGCGCCAGAGTTCGGTGAGCGGCATGATCTGATCGCGGAGCATATGCAGCACCGCGGCGCCCACGAGCGGGCCCGTCACGGTCTGGATGCCGCCGAGGAGCAGCATGGTGAGGGCATCGACCGAGGTCGGAATGCCGAGCACCGTCGGGTCGACCGAGCCGCGGGAGAACACGTAGAGCCCACCGGCCAATCCGGCGGCGGCGCCGGCGAGCGTGAAGGCGAACCAGCGGTGGCGGCGGATCTCGATGCCGATGGCATCCGCCCTGACTTGCGAGTCCCGCATGGCGCGTAACGCATAGCCGAAGGGCGCCTCGATCACCCGGCGGAGCGCCAACACGGCGAGCGCCACGAGGACAAGGGTGAGGAGATAATAGGCGCTCCGGCTCGACGCCCAGGCTGACGGCCAGACGCCGACGATGCCGTTGTCGCCGCCCGTGACCTCCACCCATTGGAACGCGACCGCGAACAGGATCTGCGCTGCGGCCAGCGTCAGCATGGCGAGATAGATGCCCGACAGCTGCACCACGAAGGCGCCGAACAGCGCGGCCCCCAGCCCCGCGAACAGCGGCGCCAGCGGAAGCGCGGCTTCCATGGGAGCGCCGAGCCATTTGACGGCGAGCGCCGCCCCATAGGCCCCGAGACCGAAGTAGGCCGCATGCCCGAAGCTCACGATGCCGCCGACGCCGATGAGGAGATGGAGGGAAAAGGCGAAGAGGGCGAAGACGAGGATCTCGATGCCGACCTTCAGCATGTAGGCGTCGCCCACCAGCGGCAGCAGCGCGAGGATTGCGACGACCGCCAGCGCGATCACCGTTTCGGCCCGTCCGCCCCGGGCCTCGCGGCTGCCGATGCCGATGGTGTGGCCGCCATGCAGCGTCTCGGGCTTGCCGAAGAGGCCGTTGGGGCGGATCACCAGCACCACGGCCATGAGGAGGAACACCACCACCAAGGTGATCTTCGGGAAGATCAGAATGCCGAAGGCCTGGAGCTGGCCGATGATGAGTGCGGCGAGAAACGCGCCCGTGACGCTCCCCATGCCGCCCACCACCGTGACCACGAAGGCCTCCGCGATGATGGAGAGGTCCATGCCCGCATTGGCGGGCACTTTCGGGATCTGCAGCGCGCCGCCGAGGCCCGCGAGAAAAGCGCCGAGAAACAGGGTGCCGGTAAAGAGCACCGCTTGGTTGACGCCGAGCGCCGCCACCATCTCGCGATCCTGCGTCGCTGCGCGTACGAGAATGCCGAAGCGCGTCTTGCGCAGGAGCAGCCACAAGAGGCCGAGCACCAGGGGGCCGGCCGCGATGAGCACGAGTTCGTATGAAGGAAAGCGCCGGCCGAGGATTTCGACCGGCTGGCGCAGGCCAGGCGCGCGGGGACCGAGGATGTCCTGCGGCCCGAACACCTGAACCACGAGATCCTGGATCACGAGAACCACCCCGAAGGTGGCGAGGAGCTGAAAGAGTTCGGGTGCCTTGTAGATGCGTCGCAGCAGCAGGACTTCGAGCAGCACCCCGATGAGGCCGACGATCAGCGCCGAGAGGAGAATGCCGACCCAGAAGCTGAAGCCCGAGAAATAGACCTCGAGCAGCCGCGGCACGAGGGTGGCGCCGATATAGGCGCCGAGCATGTAGAGCGACCCATGCGCGAAGTTCACGATCCGCGTGACCCCGAACACGATGGTGAGCCCGCAGGCCGCGATGAACAGCGACGAGGCGCTGGCGAGCCCGTTCAGGGCCTGGAGGGCGAGGAAGGAGGGGTCCATGGCGATCTAGTCCCCTCCCCCTTGAGGGGAGGGGCAGGGGGTGGGGGTCGTCGGCGTAGGGCCCAACAGCCCAAAGGGCACCGCCGCCGAGGCGTCATCCTTCGACGTTTCAGAAGGGGGGAGCGTCCCCTCGACACCTGACCTAATCGTATCGAGAACCATTGCCATGGAGGTCATGACCTCCGCATTCGAGAAGCGGAGGACTCTGAATCCACGCTCCTCTAGATATTGCGTGCGCGCCCCATCGCGGATGATGATCTCGTCATGTCCATGCTGGTTGCCGTCGACCTCGATCACAAGGCGGGAGCTCAGGCAGCAGAAGTCGACGATATAGCGGCCAACATTGACCTGACGGCGAAAATGGGTGCCCTCCAAGGGGAGATGCTTGCGCAGGTGCCACCACAGGCGCCTTTCCGGCTCGGTTAGATTTCGCCTCAGCGTGCGGGCCAACCCGCGGCGACGCTCGCCGGGTCTTTGGGGATCTCTGATCCACGTTGGTGCCATGGCATCCCTATCGGCGCCTTATCCTGCACGATCCCCACCCCCGACCCCTCCCCTCAAGGGGGAGGGGAGAAGACGGGCGCTAATCCTTGCGCGCCGCCCTCACCTCGGCTTCGGGGGGCATGAACTGCGCGCCGTCGAAATACTTCCAGTCGCGCATGCCCCCGGTGGCGCCTTTCAGCGCGAGCTTGCCGACCCAGGCCCCCATGGTGGCCTGGTTGTCGAGGCCGCGCATGGTGACGGGGCCGATCACCGTGTCGAACCGGGCGTCCTCGAGCGCCTTGATCATCGCCTCCGTCTCCACGGAGCCCGCCTTCTCGATGGTGTCGCGGATCATGTAGACGATCATGTAGCCCAGCAGCGAGCCGAGCCGCGGCGTGTCGTTGAACTTGGCCCGGTAGGCGTCCACGAAAGCCTTGTGCTTCGGCTCGGTCATCTGGTCCCAGGGGTAGCCCGTCACGGTCCAACCCTCGGGCACCTCGTCCTTGAGCGGCAGGAGCCATTCGGGCTCGCCGGTGAGGAGCGACAGCACCGTCTTTTTCTCGAAGAGGCCGCGGGTGTTGCCCTCGCGGACGAACTGGGTGAGGTCGGCGCCGAAGAGCACGTTGAAGATGCCGTCGGGACGGGCCTGGTCGAGGGCCGCTACCGTGGGCCCGGCCTGGATCTGGCCCAGCGCGGGGTATTGCTCGGCGACGATCTCCGCGCCCGGGATCTTCTCCTTCAGGAGGCGCTTGAACACCTCGGCGGCGGATTGGCCATATTCGTAGTTTGGAGCCACGATGGCCCATCGCTTGGCGCCCGACGCCTTCGCCTGCTCGACCAGCATGCTGACCTGCATGAAGTTGTTCGGCCGGATCCGGAAGGTGTAGCGGTTGCCTTGCGCCATGGTGATGGCGTCGGTGAGCGGCTCGGCCGCGAGATACAGGATCTTCTTCTGGTTGGCGTAATCCGCCATGGCGACGCCCACGTTCGACAGGAACGAGCCGAACAGGAACTGCACGCCCTCGCGGGTCACGAGTTCTTCGGCGACGCGGGTGGCGTCGCCGGTGGTCGCGCCGTCGTCGCGGGACACGATTTCGAGCTTGCGGCCGCCGAGCACGCCGCCCCTGCCGTTGATTTCGTCGAGGGCAAGTTGCCACCCATTGCGGTAGGGCACCGTGAAGGCGGCCCAGCGGGCGTAGGAATTCAGCTCGCCGATCTTGATCGGTCCGCCGCCCTGTTGCGCCTGGGCGCCGCCGAGCACGAGGGTACCGGCGAGAGCAAAGCCGAGGGCAAGCCTGCGGGTGATGGTGACAAGCGTCATGCGCGACGTCCTCTGTCGGGGTGTCGGCGAGGCTCCTGGCCTCCACGACACCCAAGCGTGTCCATACTGCGAAGCTTGGCCCGGCGACAGGCCGTTTTCGCATGTTCGTCCTGCAGCCCACGAAGGCCTGGCGGCTCTCGCGGCTGCGCCCTGCCCGCGGATCGGGCGCTCTTGCGTCGCCGGCTCAACGGATGACAAGCTCGCGCCGTTCCCGGACGCGACTCGCTCCCCAATACCCGAGGCTCCATGCTGCTCGACGCCGATCCCGCCCACGCGTTCATGCCCTACCCCACCGTTGCGGTGGCCCATGCGGAAACGGGGCCGTTGGCGGGGCTGACGCTCGGTGTGAAGGATCTGTTCGATCTCGCTGGCTACCCGACAAGCGCGGGCTCGCCCCATCATCTAGCGCTCTCCGGGATCAAGACGAGCACGGCCCCTATCGTTCAGCGTCTCCTCGATGCGGGCGCACGCTTCGTCGGCAAGACGATCACGGACGAGCTCGCCTTCTCGATGAGCGGCAAGAACGCCCATTTCGGCACGCCGGTGAACGGCGGCGCGCCGGACCGCATTCCCGGCGGCTCGTCGTCGGGCTCGGCCGCTGCCGTCTCGAACGGGCTCTGCGATTTCGCGCTCGGCACCGATACCGGCGGCTCCGTGCGGGCGCCGGCGAACCATTGCGGGCTCTTCGGCATCCGTCCAACCCACGGCCGCGTGCCGCTCACCGGCGCGCACGATCTCGCCCCATCCTTCGACACCTGCGGGTATTTCACCCGGGACGCCGACACCTTCCAGCGCGTGGGCGCGGTGATGCTGGGCGAGGACGCTGCCCCGCTTCCCGAGAAGCCTCGCCTGCTTCTCGCGGCCGACGCGTTCGCGATGCTGGACGCGGAGGCGCGCGGCGCCCTGGCGCCTGTCGTGCAGCGGATCGAGGCCGTGCTCGGCCGCGCGGAGCTGGTCCAGACGGCGCCGGACGGCTTCGAGACCCTGTATTGGGGCTTCCGCTACCTGCAGGGGCGAGAGGCCTGGGAGGTGGATGGCGCCATGATCGAGCGCTACCGGCTTCCGCTTGGGCCGGGCGTCGCGGACCGCTTCGCCTTCGCGAAGGCCGTGACCGATGCGCAGGTTGCCGAAGGCCAGGCCGTGCGCGAGCGCTTCACGGCCCGCTTCAATGGGCTCCTCGGCGGGGACGCCGTGCTGCTCCTCCCCACGATGCCCGACGTGGCGCCGCTCCTCTCCGCGCCCGAGGAGACGTTGAACGATTACCGCAACAAGGCGCTGAACCTCTTGGCGCTCTCCGGCCTCTCCGGCACGCCGCAGGTCTCGATGCCGCTGGCGACGCGGATGGATGCGCCGCTCGGCCTCTCGCTTATCGGGCCTGCGGGCTCGGATCTGAGCCTCGTGCGCCTGGCGGCGCGGCTCTCCGTTTGAACGAGCGCGCCCTATATCGCTCCTCGACGCCTAAAAGGAGAGACGATGACGAGCCCTGCGGTTCACCCCGAGACCCCCCGCGTCGCAGCCGCGAGCGGCTGCACTTTGGGCGAAGGGGCGCTGTGGGATCACCGCTCCGGCACCCTCCTCTTCGTCGACATCAAAGGCCGGGCGATCTGGCGCTACCAGCCGGAAACGGGCCATGAGAGCAAGATCGAGGTCGCGGAGCCCGTCGGCTTCGTGGCGCTCACGCAAGATCCCGATATCGTGGTGGCAGGTTTCAAGTCGGGCCTCGTGCGGGTGCATCTCTTCGGCGGCGAAACCCAGCCCCTCGCCAGCCCCGAGCCCGACCAGCCCGGCAACCGCATTAATGATGGTCATGTAGGGCCGGACGGTGCCCTCTATTTCGGCACCATGGACGATGGCGGGCAGAACCCCACCGGCCGCTTCTGGCGTTGGGATGGCGAGACGCTCGACCCCTTCGGCGGCCCGTTCGTAGTCACCAACGGCCCCGCAATCAGCCCGGACGGACGGGTTCTTTACGCCACCGATACGCGCGCCGGCACGATCTACGCCTACGATCTGGGCAAGGGCGTTTCCGGCGAGCCGCGACGCTTCCTGCAGTTCGAGGAGGGCTGGGGCCACCCGGACGGAATGGCGGTGGACGCTGAAGGACACCTCTGGGTGTGCCATTGGGGCGGCTCGCGGGTGTCGCGCTTTGCGCCGGACGGCACCCTGGAGCGCATCGTGCCGATCCCCACGGCCCAGGTCACGAAATGCGCCTTTGGGGGTCCCGACCTCACGACGCTCTACGTGACGACCGCCGCCATCGGCCGCGATCCCACCATCGACGTGATGGCCGGGCATGTGTTTACGGTCCAGGCGGGCTTCGCCGGGCTCCCCGCTCAGATCCTGGCGAGTTGACTGCGTCTTCGCGAGCTCGACGCCTCCCGCCGACCTCGGCGGTCTCTCTGCTCACATCCCCGCGAGCTGAGCAATGTCGCCCAAGCTTGGCCGCGAAATCGTCGGAATGGCACGCAACTAAAGAGTCGGATCGGGGTTGATTCTACGGCGCCCACAATGGCTGCGGTTCGTCCGCCCAAAAGAAGGGGAGGTCGCCATGCCCGTACTCGACGCGAAGGCCCTTACATCTGACCCGGAAGGCGTGTCCTTCCTGCGCGATGTGCTGCGTCCGGCCGGCGAGACGGCCGAAAAGCCCCGCACCCCCCGTGAGATCCTCGCCCCGCGCCTGCGCCGCTCCAAGGCTCCCGCCGCGGCAGCCGCGGTGGCCCAGCTCACCAGCACGCCCGCGCGATAACAGCCGCGTTTTCGCAACACAGTTCGAGAACCCGCGCCCGGTCGGACGCGGGCTTTGTCATGTCAGCGCCTAGGCTGCCTCCGGCACTAGGCCGCGCTTGACGAGAAGCGCCTCCGGCGTCGGCAAGCGTCCGCGGAAGGCGGTGTAGGCTTCGGCCGGGTCGCGCAGGTTGCCCGCGGAATAGATGAACTCCTTCAACCGCCGCGCCGTCTCGGTATCGAAAGCGTCGCCCGTCTCCTCGAAGGCGTTGAAGGCGTCCGCGTCCAGCACCTCGGACCAGAGATAGCTATAATAGCCGGACGAATAGCCGTCGCCCGAGAACACATGGGTGAAGTGCGGCGTGCGATGGCGCATGATGATCTCGCGCGGCATGCCGATGCGTTGAAGCGATTCGCGCTCGAACGCCGCCGCATCGAGGCCGTCGGCGTCGTTCAGCCGGTGCAGGTCGATATCCACGAAGGCGGAGGCGAGGTATTCCACCGTGGCGAAGCCCTGGTTGAAGTTGCGCGCCGCAATCAGCCGCTCCAGCAATTCCTCCGGGATCGGCTCGCCGGTCTCATGATGTGTGGCGTAGCGGCGCAGGATCTCGGGCCGCCCGAGCCAGTGCTCGTAGAGCTGCGAGGGCAATTCCACGAAGTCCGTGGAAACACCCGTGCCCGCGAGCAGCGGATAAGTCACGTTCGAGAGCAGGCCGTGGAGCGCATGGCCGAATTCATGGAAGAGCGTGCGCGCATCGTCGAAGCTGAGCAGCGAGGGCTCGCCCTTCGAGAAGTTCATGATGTTGACGATGATGGGACGGATATCGCCCGCCAGCCGCTCCTGGCCGCGGAACGAGCTCATCCAGGCACCGCTGCGCTTCGATGAGCGCGCGAAGTAATCGCCGATGAAGATCCCGACGAGTTCGCCGCCGCTCCCCGTGACCTGCCAGACGCGCACGTCCGGGTGATAGCGCGGCGCATCCTTGATCTCGCTGAACGAGAGCCCGAAGAGCCGGTGCGCGGTCTCGAACGCCGCTTCGATGATGCGGTCGAGCTGGAAATACGGCTTGATCACCGCCTCGTCGAGGTCGTGGCGCGCTTTGCGAACCTGTTCGGCATAGAACCGCCAATCCCAAGGTTCGATGCCGATGTTGTCGCCTTGGCCCTGCGCCATGGCCTGAAGGTCGTCCCGCTCCTCCATGGCGCGGGCCTTCGCGGGTCCCCAGACTTCGTTCAAGAGGCCCAGCACCGCGTCCGGCGTTTTTGCCATGGTGTCGGCGAGCTTGAAATCCGAGAAGGTCTCGTAGCCGAGGAGCCGGGCGCGCTCGGCCCTGAGGCCGACCATCTCGGCGATGATCGCCTTGTTGTCGGTAGCCCCGCCCGTGTCGCCCCGCGCCGCCCAGGCCTTGAAGGCCTGCTCGCGCAGATCCCGCCGCTTCGAAAAGGTGAGGAAGGGCTCGATGGAGGAGCGCGAGAGGGTGATGACATGCCGGCCCTTGAAGCCCCGCTCCTCCGCCGCATGTGCCGCCGCCTCGCGCAGGAAAGCGGGCAGACCGGCGAGATCCGCCTCGCCGTCGAGGACGAGGGTGTAGCTCTTCTCGTCCGCCAGTACGTTTTGCGAGAACTGGGTTCCGAGCGTTGCCAGCCGCTCCGTGATCGCCGCCAGGCGCTGCTTTTTCTCAGTCCCGAGCTGCGCGCCCGCGCGCACGAAGATGGTGTGGTAGCGGTCGAGCACCCGCGCCTGCTCGGCGCTCAAGCCCAGCTCCGCCTTGCGCCGATGCAGCGCATCGACCCGGCGGAACAGCGCCTCGTTCATGAAGATCGCGTTGCGGTGCTTGGCCAGCACCGGCGCCATCTCGCGCTCGATTCCCTGCAGGGCATCGTTCGTGTGGGAGCCCGCGAGATTGTAGAAGACCGCGCTGACCTTCTTCAGCGCGCTGCCGCTGCCCTCCAACGCCGCGATGGTGTTGTCGAAGGTGGGCTCGGCCTTGTCGGCCGCGATGGCGTCGATGGAGGCGCGCTGCTCGGCCAGCGCCGTGTCGAAGGCGGGGCGGTAATGGGTGGGCTCGATCGCCTCGAAGGGCGGGATCCCGAAGGGCGTGGTCCAGTCGCGGAGAAGGGGGTTGGGGCTCGTGTCGCTCATGGGGTCCTGCGTTGAGGTCGTGATTTGCGGGAGAGCTTACCTGCCCCGGGATGCCGGCGGGAAGGCTCTAGCGGCCCTGCATGGCCGCCAGTGGCTCCGCATCCTGGCGCATGCCCTTGAGATGGCGGTCCAGGAAGGTTTTTGCCCGAGCGGTGGCATCGGCCTGGGCTGCCCCGTAAAAGCCGTGGCCCTGGCCTGGATACACCTTCACCTCATGCTCGACGCCCTGCTGTTTCAGCAGATCGGCGATCGCGTGGGCATTCGTGACGGGCACGATTGGGTCGGCGCCGCCATGAAGGATCAGGGTCGGCGGCAGGCGCGAGGCGACGCTCACGGCGCCCTGCGGCACGGGGCCGAAATAATCGACAATCGCCTTGATGCGCCGGTCGCCGCCGGCGATGGCGAAGCTGAGCGCGGCACCGAGCGAAATGCCCACAAGGCCGATGCGGTCGGGGTCGACCTCGGGCCGGCCCGATACCCAGGCCACGGCGTCCCGCACCGTCTCCATCCAGGGCTCGAAGTTCTGGAACAGGGTCGCGAAGGAGGCGCGGCGCTCGCCGGTGCGGTCGAGGTAATGCACCAGAAACACCTGATAGCCCGCCCCCGCCATGGCGAGGGCGCCTGCCTCGTATTGGTCGTGGCGGCTCAAGCCGTCGGCGCCGTGCAGCATGAGCACGGCGGGGCGGCGGCCAGTAGCGCCGGAGGCCTCGAACACATCGACGCCGATGGGGCGGCCGCCGCTGATGAAGCTGTATCGGTGAGGAGCGCGCATAGACTTCCATGCTGCCCGCAAGGGGCAGTTCGGACGATGAATTGTGGTGAAGGCCCGGATGTTCCCGAGCCTTCCTTAAGGTAAGGTCAGGGACGACTCACTGGGAGGGCTCCCCCGTGGCACATTTCGCCTCACGTTTGGCCGGCTCGTCGTTTCTGACCCTCAACCTGCTGCTCGCGGCGCCACTTGCCTCGGCGCAGACGCCGGCGCCCGCAGCGCAAGCTCCGGCAGCGGCCCCTGCCGCCCGGCCGAGCGAGTACCAGCAGAGTCCTGCCGTTCGCGAACGCTTCGCAGATGTGCCCGTCGCCATGGACGCACCGGGCTTGGCACCGGGCCGCACCATATTCACGACGCATGACGAGATGCTGGAGCATGTCGCCAAGGTAAAGGCGCGGGCGCCCGGCGTTTTGCGGGGCACCCTCGGTCAGTCGCAGCAGGGCCGCGAGATGCCGTTCCTGGTCTTCACCGCGGAAGGCCTACAGGATCTTGCGGCCATCCGCGCCCTCAACCGCCCGATCGTCTGGCTCATCGGCCAGCAGCACGGCAACGAGCCTGCCGGCGGCGAAGCAATGCTGCCGCTGGCCTCCGCCCTCGCAGATGGGGAACTCAAGGGCCTGCTGAACCGCGTCACTGTCGTGATCGTGCCCCGTGCCAATCCGGACGGTGCCATGGCGTTCACCCGCACGGCTGCGAACGGGTTCGATCCGAACCGCGATCACCTGCTGCTCACCCTGCCGGAGATCCGCGCCATCCACGCCAAGATGGTCGAGTTGCTGCCCGATATCGTGGTCGACGCCCATGAATATCAGGTGGCGGGAACCTGGCTCGCCAAGTTCCAGGGCCTGCAGAAAACCGACGCGATGCTGCTCTACGCCACCCATCCGGCGGTCCCCAAAGAGGTCGCGGGCGTCGCGGAAGCCTCCTACATCCCGGCCATCGAGGCGGCCTTCACACCGGTCGGCCTCAACTGGTTTTGGTATCACACGGCCACGACCGCGAATCCGCAGGATCGGGGGGTCTCGCTCGGCGGCAATGCGCCAGGCATCTCGCGCAACAACTTCGGGCTCAACGGCGCAATCTCGTTCCTCGTCGAGACCCGGGGTATCGGGGTCGGCATGCAGGGCTATCAGCGCCGGGTCGCAACCCATTATCTCGCTGCCAAGGCGGTGATCGAGAAGGCTGCGAGCGAACCCGAGCGCGTGCGGGACACCGTGCGGCAGGCGCGGGAGGCCATCGCCAGGGCACAGGAGCCGCTTGTGGTGGGCTATGCGGTCGAAACCGTGAAGATGACGATTCCCCTGGTCGATCCGCAGACCGCCGCCGACAAGCCCACGGAAGTGGATTTCACCGACACCCGCCGCGTCCGCGTGACCGAAACCCGCCCGCGCCCGGCCGGCTATCTGGTGCAGCCGGAGGCGACGGCGGCCCTCGAAGCGCTGCGGGTGCGCGGCGCCACGCTGTGCCCCGCAGAAGCCCGCGCCGTCGAAGTCGAGGCCTTCGTGCTGCAATCGAAACCCGGGCCCGTGGATCGCAACAACATCAACCCGGATCAATCCGTGAAGGTGACTCTCGAACGGCGCAGCGTCACGCCCGCATCCGGCGCCGTGTACGTGCCCATGAACCAGCCCGCAGCCGCCGTGATTGCGGCCTCGCTGGAGCCCGATGCGCCGGGCAGCCATGTGGGCGTGGGACTCGTCTCTGTCGGTGCCAACAACGAGGCGCCGATCTATCGGCTGCCGGCCGGAACGCAGCCGCCGGTGTCGGGAGGATGCGGAGGCTGACCGCCTACTCCCCGGGCGCCCGTGCCTTGATGGCGAGGGCGTGAAGGCCGCGCTCGAAGGCGCCCGCGAGCACGTCGTTGACGAGGCGATGACGCTCGACCCGACTCTTGCCCTGAAACGCCTCCGACACGATATCTAATCGGAAGTGCGTTTGCCCGCCTTCGCGCCAGCCCGCATGGCCCTGGTGCTGGTGCGACTCATCCGTCACCGTGAGGTGATCGGGGTGGAGGCGCTGGTTCAGCGTCTCAGTGATCCAAGCCTGCAGGGTCATTCCAGAGCCTTCTCGCGTTCTCAAGCCCAGGCCTGCCGCAAGCCTGGAGCGGGCGGTTTGTTCCCCTCATTGATGGGGCTGCGGCTAAAAGCGTTCAAGTCTTGCCCGTATCGATGGTCACCACTCATAATCCCGAGACAATGGACTTCAATTCGCCCCTGTTCGACCGAATTCGGATCAAGCCCGCGGCTGACGAGCCGCGCGAGGCGGAGGGTCCGGCGTGCGAGCATCCGGGCTGCAAGAACCCGGGCCTCTATCGGGCCCCGAAGGGGCGCGGCCAGGAGGGACGGTACTTCCAGTTCTGCCTCGACCACGTGCGCGCCTACAACGCGTCGTACAACTACTTCGCCGGCATGTCGGACCAGGCCGTCGCGGCCTACCAGAAGGACGCCATCATCGGTCACCGGCCGACCTGGGCCATGGGTGTCAATGCGGCCGCGCCGCCGGCCGGCACTCCCGGCACCGAGGCGCCGCCGCGGGATTGGGCCTATATCGACCCCCTCGGCGTCCTGCGCGGCGAAAATTTCAAACAGGCGAAGGCCAAACCCGCTCCGGAGCCGAAGCGACCCCGTTATACCGGCCCTGTCCGCCGGGCTCTCGACGCGCTCGGTCTGGACGAGACCGCCGACGCCGCCGCTATCAAGGGCCAGTACAAGAGCTTGGTGAAGCGCTTCCACCCGGACGCCAACGGGGGTGACCGCTCCTTCGAGGAGCGCCTGCGGGAGATCATCAAGGCGCACGACACACTCAAGCAAGCCGGCCTGTGCTGACCGGTCTGGTCCCGCTTCCCAGGGCAGACGCTGAAGCCGGATTGCCTTTGCTGATCCGGCCGCGGTGCAGCGCTCGTACCGCAACCGTGCCGAGCCCTGGCGGAATTTGCGCCGCGCCGGCTTGGCCTATATGAACCCGGGGCGTTTGCGCCGTTACGGCACCCCTATCCCGACCCCACCTGACGCGACGACTAAGAGGCCCCCATGGCAGCCACCACCGAGCCCCTGACCCGCACACCCGACATGAAGGTGTCCGTGCGCCAGGTCTTCGGCATCGACTCGGATCTGGAGGTTCCGGCCTTCTCGCAACAGGAGGAGCACGTCCCGGATCTCGATCCCGATTACCTGTTCGACCGCGAGACCACGCTGGCCATCCTGGCGGGCTTTGCCCGCAACCGGCGCGTGATGATCACGGGTTATCACGGCACCGGCAAGTCCACCCACATCGAGCAGGTGGCCTCGCGCCTGAACTGGCCCTGCGTGCGCGTGAACCTGGACAGCCACGTCTCTCGCATCGATCTCGTCGGCAAGGACGCGATCGTGCTCAAGGAGGGCAAGCAGGTCACCGCCTTCCAGGACGGGATCCTGCCCTGGGCGCTACAGAACAACGTGGCCCTCGTGTTCGACGAATACGATGCCGGCCGTCCCGACGTGATGTTCGTGATCCAGCGCGTGCTGGAGCAGTCGGGCCGCCTGACACTCCTCGACCAAAAGCGGGTGATCAAGCCGCATCCGGGCTTCCGCCTGTTCGCCACCGCCAACACGGTGGGCCTCGGCGATACGTCGGGCCTCTATCACGGTACGCAGCAGATCAACCAGGGCCAGATGGACCGCTGGTCGATCGTGACGACCCTCAACTACCTGCCCCACGACAAGGAGGTGGACATCGTCCTCTCCAAGGCGAAGCACTACCAGGGTCAGGAGGGCCGTGATGTGGTCAACCGCATGGTGCGCGTTGCGGACCTCACCCGTAACGCCTTCATGAACGGGGATCTCTCCACCGTCATGAGCCCGCGCACGGTGATCACCTGGGCCGAGAACGCGGAGATCTTCGGCGATCTCGGCTTCGCGTTCCGCGTCACATTCCTCAACAAGTGCGACGAACTCGAGCGCGCGCTGGTGGCTGAGTTCTATCAGCGCTCGTTCGGCAAGGAACTGCCGGAGAGCGCCGTCAACGTGGTGCTGAGCTAAGCACAGGCTGCGATGTCGATCTCGAACCGCAAGCCCGGGGACAAGAAGGAAGCGCCGGCGGAGCCGTTGAAGCGCTCGATCGCGGGCTGCATGCGCGCGGTCGCCAGGAAGCAGGATCTGGAGATCACTTTCGCGGCGGACCGCCCGGCCCTTATGGGCGACAAGGCGCGCCTGCCCGAGCCGCCGCGCCGCCTCACCGCCCAGGACGTCGCCGTGCTGCGCGGGCATTCCGATTCCATGGCGCTGCGGCTCGCCTGCCATGACGCTGCCGTCCATCGCCGCCTCGCGCCCGAGGGCCAGGCTGCGCGGGCGATCTACGATGCGGTGGAACAGGCGCGGGTGGAATCCATCGGCTCCCGCCGCATGGCCGGCATGGCCACGAACATCGGCGCCATGCTCGAGGACCGCTACCACCGCGGCGGCAAGTACGAGGAGATCACTGATCGCGCCGACGCACCGCTCGAGGACGCCATCGCGCTCATGGTGCGCGAGCGCCTCACGGGCCTCAAGCCTCCGGCGGCGGCAGCCAAGATCGTGGAGCTGTGGCGCGAGCATATCGAGGCTAAGGCGGGGCGCGATCTCGACGGCCTGTCGAAGAACATCGAGCACCAGCGCGATTTCGCCCGCTCGGTACGCGAGCTCCTCTCCTCCCTCGACATGGCGGACGACGCCACCTTCGATCCCGAGGACGAGGAGAGCGAGAACGAAAACGAGGCCGAGCAGGAGCCCCAGCAGGGCGAGGGCGAGAGCGAAGAGGAATCACAAGGCGACCGCGCCGAGGTCGAGGCCTCGGACGACGCCAGCGAGGACATCGAGGACGGCGCCCAGGAAGCCGCCGACGCGCCCACCGGCGAGATGCCCGATGAATCCGACGAGGCGGATTCGGAAGAAGCGTCCGAGTCCTGGCGCCCGCCGACGAACCAGAGGAACGAGCCCCGCGGGCCGGACTACAAGGCCTTCTCGAACAAGTTCGACGAGGTCATCCACGCGGAGGACCTCTGCGATGCGGACGAGCTCACGCGGCTGCGCGCCTATCTCGACAAGCAGCTCGCGCATCTCCAGGGCGTGGTGGGACGGTTGGCCAACCGCCTACAGCGTCGTCTCATGGCCCAGCAGAACCGGGCCTGGGAGTTCGATCTCGAGGAGGGCATGCTCGATCCTGCGCGCCTGCCGCGGATCGTCATGGACCCGTTCCAGCCCCTCTCGTTCAAGCACGAGAAGGACACCAATTTCCGCGACACGGTGGTGACGCTTCTGCTGGACAATTCCGGCTCCATGCGCGGACGCCCCATCACGGTGGCGGCCACCTGCGCCGACATCCTCGCCCGCACGCTGGAGCGCTGCGGCGTGAAGGTGGAGATCCTCGGCTTCACCACTCGGGCCTGGAAGGGCGGGCAGGCGCGCGAGACCTGGCTGCAATCCGGCAAGCCGCCGAATCCCGGCCGTCTCAACGATCTGCGCCACATCATCTACAAATCCGCCGACGCCCCCTGGCGCCGGGCGCGCAAGAACCTTGGGCTGATGATGCGCGAGGGCTTGCTGAAGGAGAACATCGACGGCGAAGCGCTGGACTGGGCGCACAAGCGCCTGCTCGGCCGCCCCGAGCAGCGCCGCATCCTGATGGTGATCTCGGACGGCGCACCGGTGGACGATTCCACCTTGTCGGTGAACCCCGGCAACTACCTCGAACGGCATCTGCGCTACATCATCGAGGAGATCGAGACCCGCTCGCCCGTGGAGCTCATCGCCATCGGCATCGGCCACGACGTGACGCGCTATTACCGCCGCGCCGTCACCATCGTGGACGCCGAGGAACTCGGCGGCGCGATGACGGAAAAGCTCGCGGAGCTGTTCGAGGACAATGCGGTCGCCGCTGCTCCCCCGCCCCGGCGTAGGATGCACGCTTGAGGCTCAGCCGACGGGCCCTCCTGATCGGCGGTGGGGCCTTCGGCGCAGCGGGCCTGGCGGGTGCCGCCTGGGCGCAGCGCCCGCAAGCCCTTAGCGAACCGACCCCGATCGCCGTGCAGGCGACGCGCATCGACTCCCTCGATACGGGAGCGCCGGACCAACGGCGCTTCGGCGCGCTCGCCTTTCGCTCAGGCCTCGATCTCCAAAGCTCGGTGGACGCCTTCGGCGGGCTGTCGGGCCTCGTGCGCTCCGCGGACGGGCGCGAGCTCGTCTCCGTCACCGACAGCGCGCATTGGTTCACGGCCAGGGTGGTTGCGGAGAATGGCCGCCTGACCGGTCTCGCTGACACGCTGCTCGCACCGATGCTCGATGCCGATGGGCGCCCTTTACGGCGCACCCGCTACTACGACACCGAGGGTCTGACGATCGCGGGCGGCACGGCTTACGTGTCCGTCGAGCGCAACCCCGCGCTGCTGCGCTTCGATTGGGCGAAGGACGGTGTGCAAGCGCGGGGCCGCGTGATCGCGCCTCCGCCCGACGCCCGCGATCTGCCGCGGAATCAAGGCCTCGAAGCGATCGGCGTCGCGCCGGCCCGCTCGCCCCTGGCGGGAGCCCTCGTGGCTGTCGCCGAGCGCGCGGAGGAGGGCGAGCGCGCCCCGACGCGGGGCTACATCCTCACGGGATCGCGCCGCGGGTCGTTCCAACTGGCGCGGTCGGACGATTTCGACATCACGGACCTCGCCTTCCTGCCCTCGGGCGAGGTGCTCGTTCTGGAACGCCGTTTTTCGCTGCTGCGCGGGGTCGCGGCGCGCCTGCGGCGGCTCGCACCCGACGCCATCCGCCCGGGCGCCCTCGCCGACGGACCGGTGATCTTCGAGACCGCCGCCACTCACCGCATCGACAACATGGAAGGTCTCGCCCTCCACCAGGAGGGCGGCGAGACGGTCGTGACGATGGTCTCCGACAACAACTTCAGCACGCTCCAGCGCACGATCCTGCTGGAGTTCGTGTTGGTCGCTTGAATCCCTCCCCGCTCAGGGGAGGGTGGACGCGGAACGCGGCCGGGTGGGGTGGAAGCACCCATCTTCCCAGCACCGAGCTCTCATCCCACCCGTCGCCCTTCGGGCGCCACCCTCCCTTGGCAGTGAGGGATGGTGGTCACGCGTGCACGTCGCGGCGGCGCATCACCGTGAGCAGCGCGCCGTAGGGCGCGATAGCGAGGGCGGCGAGCGCCAGCTTCACGAGGTAGTCGGCCGCCGCCAGGCTCGTCCAGGGCAGCGCCGTGCAGGTGTCGGCGATGCCCACCTGTCCGAGCCATTCCGCGATGGTGAGGCCGAAGACCGGGCCGCAATAGAAGGCAAAGGAAAAGAAGATCGCCGTATCGACTGCGGATGACACCACCGACGACACGAAGGGCGGCATCCACCAGGCGCGACCGCGCAGACGGGTGAAGAGACCGATGTCGAGCAATTGCGCGATCAGGAACGCGGTGCCGGATGCGATCGCGATCCGCGGGGTCGCGAACACCACCGAGAGAGCCACTGCCAGCACGAAGCCCGCATAAACCACCCGCCGTGCGCCGGCTGGGCCGAAGCGGCGGTTGGCAAGGTCCGTGACCAGGAACGCCACCGGATACGAGAAGGCCCCGAGGGTGAGGTAATCCTGCAGGCCCGCGAAGGTGACCGGGTATTGCACCAGGATGTTGGAGGCGAGCACCACCAGGGTCATGGCGGCGAGCGCGATTCCGAAGTCGCGACGGTCGAGCCGGGTCATGAATGTGTCCTCAATTATCCGCGGAGGCGCCCCGAGCAGGATAACGCCAAGGCTCCGCGCCAACGCAAAACGGGCGGCCTTGAGGCCGCCCGCGTCGTCCCGAAGAGGGGAGATAAGGCTGCTTAGCTCGCGGCGGCGAGCTTCTTCTCGATCTCGCGCTTCAGCGTCAGCGCGTTCGAGGAGAGCTCGTCGTTGCTGGCCTTGGCCAGGAACGCGTCGAGGCCGCCACGGTGCTCCACGGAGCGGAGCGCGTGGGCCGAGATGCGCAGGCGCACGGAGCGGCCCAGCGTATCGGAGAGCAGCGTGACGTTGCAGAGGTTCGGCAGGAACTTCCGCTTCGTCTTACGGTTCGAGTGGCTCACCAGGTGCCCGGAGAGCACGGCCTTGCCGGTCAGTTCGCAACGGCGCGACATTTTCGATCAATCCTATCGTCAAAAGGGTCGCGGCCAAGGCTCTCACGGGTTTGCATGAAGCGCAGATCCCGTGACGACCGGACACCAAAAGTCCTTGGAAGGCGCGAGCCTATAGGGCAAAACCACCCCACCCGTCAAGGAAGGCGCGCGCTATCGCGGGCCCGGAGGCCTCAAGGAGGCGCCAACCTTCGCGGCTCCCGGGCAACCGAGCCGCAGAGCAAGGTGCCGCACCCTTCAAATGGTCGAGAACGGGTCGATTTTTAACCCTTTCGGCCTCACCATTAACCTTGATTCGAAGCTGGACCAGCGCGAGACCCCCATGCGGCCTGCCTCTGCCCTCCTCTCCTTTGCTGCCGGCCTTTTGGCCCTCAGCCCCTTGAGCGTTTCGGCGGCGACCGTGAAGGCCGATTACGGGATCTGGCTCTCCGGCCTGCCCCTCGGCAACGCCAATCTGGCCACCACCGTGGAAGGCAGCCGCTACCGCATGCAGCTCGATGTGAGGCTCACGGGCCTCGCCGGGATGCTGACGGGCGGCAGCGGCAACGCGTCGGCTTCAGGCATGGTGGGCTCGAGCCGGCCGGTCCCAGCCTCCTTCGACATCACCTCCCGATCGTCCAGCGCCGAACGGACGGTGCGCATGGGCCTCTCCGGCGGCTCCGTGCAGGCGCTCTCCGTGGTTCCGCCCCTGGAGGAGCGCACCGATCGGGTCCCCGTGCGCGACAACCACAAGCGCGGCATCGTCGACCCCGTGAGTGGCCTCCTCATGCCGATGCTGAGCCGCAATGCCACGGATCCCGCGAACTGCAACCGCACGATCCCCGTCTTCGATGGCGGCGCCCGCTTCGACATCGTGCTGCGCTATGCCGAGACCAAGCAGGTCGAGAAGCCTGGCTACAAGGGCCCCGTGATCGTGTGCAACGCCCGCTATGTGCCGGTTGCCGGCCACCGGGCGGAGCGGCCGGCGACCCGGTTTATGGAAGACAACCGGGACATGAATGTGTGGCTCGTCCCCGTGGAGGCCGCTCGCCTCCTCCTGCCGCTGCGGATCGAGGTTCGCACCACGGCCGGGATGAGCCTCATCGAGGCCTCGAGTTGGTCCCTCGAAGGTGCGGCGAAGGTCACCCCAGCCGCGGCGACGGACGACGACCGCCTGATGATCGAGCAATAACGGGCGGCCGAGCTCGGAGGATTTTGAACGAAAAGGACCGGATGACACGCGCCTTGCTGGTGTTTTGGTCTCCCGATCCCCATATCCTAACGTGAGCGCCGGCCCCGAGGCCGGCTTTGCGTTTCGTTCGAGCCCTCCTTGGCTGGGCTCCTCTCCGCGGGAGCGGAGGGAACCCTGATGGCTCCTGCCACTTCCCGTTCATGCTCCGCCGTTCCCTTCCCCCGCAACTGCGCGCCCGCGGTGTAACGGCCGTTCTCGGCCCCACCAATACGGGCAAGACCCATCTCGCCATCGAGCGCATGCTGGCGCACGAGAGCGGCATGATCGGCCTGCCGCTCCGGCTGCTGGCCCGCGAGGTCTATCACCGGGTGGTCGAGAAGGCTGGCCACCACAACGTGGCGCTCGTCACCGGCGAGGAGAAGATCAAGCCGGACCGGCCGCGCTACTGGATCTGTACCGCCGAGGCCATGCCTCGCGATCTCGACCTCGCCTTCGTGGCCGTGGACGAGATCCAGCTCGCGAGCGACCTCGACCGGGGCCACGTCTTCACCGATCGCCTCCTCAACCAGCGCGGCCGTGAGGAAACCCTCCTCATCGGCTCGTCCACCATGCGGCCCCTCGTCGAATCGCTGATCCCGGGCGTTCACGTGACCTCGCGCCCGCGGCTCTCGAACCTCTCCTTCGCGGGCGAGAAGAAGGTATCGCGCCTGCCCCACCGCTCGGCCATCGTGGCCTTCTCGGCCGAGGAGGTCTACGGCATCGCCGAGCTCATCCGCCGCCAGCGCGGCGGCGCGGCCGTGGTGCTGGGGGCGCTCTCGCCCCGCACCCGCAATGCCCAGGTCGAGATGTACCAGAACGGCGATGTGGACTACCTCATCGCCACCGACGCCATCGGCATGGGGCTGAACCTCGACGTCGATCACGTAGCCTTCGCGTCCGACAAGAAGTTCGACGGTTTCCGCTTCCGTAAGCTCTATCCGGCCGAACTCGCGCAGATCGCGGGTCGCGCGGGGCGCTACATGCGCGACGGCACCTTCGGGACCACGGGCCGCTGCCCACCCTTCGATGCCGAGATCGTCGAAGCGCTGGAAAACCACACCTTCGATCCGGTCCAGGTGCTGCAATGGCGCAACCCGGACCTCGATTTCTCGTCGCTGGCCGCCTTGCGCGACAGCCTCTCGGACCAACCGCGGGAGCACGGCCTCGTGCGCGCCCCCATGGCTGAGGACATGGCGTCCCTGGAAATCCTGGCGCGAGAGGACGACATCGCCGGCATGGCGCGCTCGAAGGCGGCGGTGGAGCGCCTCTGGCAAGTCTGCCAGGTGCCGGACTACCGCAAGTCCTCGCCGCAGACCCATGCGGATCTCGTCGGGCAGATCTACCGCTTCCTCATGAAGGATCGCTTCGTCCCGGCGGATTGGTTCTCTCGTCACATTGCCGCGATGGACCGCACCGACGGGGACATCGATACGCTCTCGAACCGCATCGCGCAGATCCGGACCTGGAGTTTCGTCGCGAACCGCCCCGATTGGCTGAAAGACCCCGAGCATTGGCAGGGCGTTGCCCGTGGGGTAGAGGACAAGCTATCGGATGCCCTCCATGAGCGTCTCGCGCAGCGCTTCGTCGACCGGCGCACGAGCGTTCTGATGCGGCGCCTCAGAGAGAACGTGATGCTTGAAGCCCAAATCGATGCCTCCGGCGACGTAACCGTCGAGGGCCAGCACGTCGGCCATCTGCACGGCTTCCTTTTCGTGCCCGATCCCGGTGCGGAGAGCGCCGAAGCGAAGACGCTGCGCAACGTGGCGCAAAAGGCGCTCGCGAGCGAGATCGAGGCACGGGCCGAGCGCTTCTCGGCGGCCGCCGACACCTCCCTCGTGCTCTCGAACGACGGCACCATCCGTTGGCAGGGCGATCCGGTCGGCAAGCTCGAACCCGGCGACAAGCTGTTCGAGCCGCGCATCCGCATCCTCGCCGACGAGCAGCTCACGGGTCCCGCCCGCGACAAGGTGGAGACGCGCCTGAAGGCGTGGCTCAAGGCCTATATCGTGCGCCTGCTCGGTCCCGTGCTGCAGCTCGAGGAGAACGCGGAGCTCACGGGCCTCGCCCGCGGCATCGCCTTCCAGATCGGCGAGGCGCTCGGCGTGCTCGAACGCTCGAAGGTCTTGAACGAGGTGCGCAGCCTCGACCAGGACGGGCGCTCCGCGCTCCGCAAGGTCGGCGTGCGCTTCGGCGCCTATCACCTCTATCTTCCCGCGCTCTTGAAGCCCGCGCCGCGCACCCTCGCGGCGCAGCTCTGGGCCCTCAAGAACGGCGGCCTCGACCAGAAGGGCATCGACGAGATCGCCCATCTCGCGGGCTCGGGCCGCACCTCGATCCCAGCCGATCCCGAGATCGCTCCCGGGCTCTATCGCGCCGCCGGCTTCCGGGCCTCCGGCGCCCGTGCCGTGCGCGTCGACATCCTGGAGCGCCTCGCCGACCTCATCCGTCCGGCGATCGCCTACCGTCCCGGCGTCACCCCCGGCGAGCCGCCGGCCGGCGCCGCCGATGGCGACGGCTTCGTGCCCACCGTCGCGATGACCTCGCTGGTGGGTTGCGCAGGCGAGGATTTCGCCTCGATCCTGACCTCGCTCGGCTATGCAGCCGAGAGCCGTCCGGGCCCGGCCATTACGGTGCCGCTCGTGGCGGCGCCCCGCGTCGTGACCCCGGCTGCGCCAGCGGCGGAAGGCGCCGACCCGGCGACCGATCCGGCCGCGCCGTCCGTGGAAGCTTCCGCCGAAGACACATCGCACCCCGCGACCGAGGGCGATGCCACGCCTGAAAGCTCTGCTGCCGAAGCGGCTCCCGACGAGGCCACCGCCGAGACGCCTGCCGTGGAAGTGGCCTCCGAGGCGCCCACGGAGGTGTCGCCTCTGGCCGAGGCTGCGCTGACGTCGCCCGAGGCGGAGCCCGCTGCGCTTCTCGCCGCCAACCTCGAACCTGAAGCCGCGTCCGAGGCGCCGCCTCCCGAAGCTCAAGGGGAAGCCCCTGCCGAACCGCAAGCCACTGAGGCTCAAGGCGAGGCAGCCCCCGACGCGCCTGCCGGCGAGCCGGTGGTGATCCAGGTTTGGCGCCTGCAGCGCCGCAACGAGGGTCAAGCCCGTCACCGCCCGCGCGGTCGTGACGACCGCCGCTCCGAAGGCGGTCGCCGGCAGGGTGGCCGGCCCCAGGGCGATCGTCCGCAAGGGGATCGCTCCCAGGGCGGACGCCCCCATGGGGATCGCCCACAGGGCGAGCGGCCCCAAGGTGACAGGCCTCAAGGTGATCGTCCGCCGCGCCCCGAGCGCCGTCCCGACCGGCGCCCCGAGGAGCGTCGGGCGGAAGGCGAAGGCGGACGGCCGCAGAACCGTCCGCAACAGGGACGTCCCGACGACCGCCGCGGCCCGCGTCCGGACCAGCCGCGCGATCAGCGCCGCGAAGGCGGGCAGCGTCGCGACGAGCGGCGCGAGCGGGCCCCCGACCCGAACTCCCCCTTTGCCAAGCTCCTGGCCCTAAAAGCGCAGCTCGAAGACCAGAAGAAGGGCTAAAGGACCGACGCAGGCATGCGCGAGGACCGGCAGCGGCTCGACAAGTGGCTTTGGTACGCCCGGTTCGCCAAGACCCGGACGCTCGCCGCGAAGCTCGTGACGAGCGGTTTCGTGCGGGTGAATGGCCAGCGCACCGACAATGCCGCCAAGGCGCTTGCGGTTGGGGACGTGCTCACGGTGGCCCTGCCCCGGGCCACGGCCGTCGTGCGGGTGGAGGATCTGGGCGAGCGGCGCGGTCCGGCTCCGGAAGCCCAGCAACTCTACACGGATCTCACCCAAACCGGGGAACCGGGCTCGGATTAAGCCCGTTTTACCGCCCCCGCGCGACCACGCAGGCGCTTGCAAGGACGAAGCGCAGCGGTTAGAGCGCGGGTCTGCGTTGCCAGAGTTGCCCTCGCCCGTTCAAGGACCCCGCATGACCTACGTCGTCACCGAAAACTGCATCAAATGCAAGTACATGGATTGCGTCGAGGTGTGCCCGGTCGACTGCTTCTATGAAGGCGAGAACATGCTCGTCATTCACCCCGACGAGTGCATCGATTGCGGCGTGTGCGAGCCGGAATGCCCCGCCGAGGCCATCAAGCCCGACACGGAGCCGGGCCTCGAGCAGTGGCTGAAGATCAACGCCGACATGGCGAAGAACTGGCCCAACATCACCCAGAAGAAGGAAGCCCCCGCCGATGCCAAGAGCTTCGACGGACAGGCGGGCAAGTACGACACCTTCTTCTCGGCCAATCCCGGCGAGGGGGATTGATACCGCGGGGCGGTTTATCCCTTCTTCCGGTCTGATAGCGGGCGAAAACTCAACCATAACCGGTGGAACGAGCCCAGCTTCCTGGAATATTTTTGCTTTTTCCTCCAGGCTGTGATACGGTCTGGAAATGCCATTGCTTGCGCATTCGCGCCAAGAACCTCCGCAGGTGAGCGGTTCCCGAACGGTGAGATGAAGTCAGCCTTTGGCTCAAGGTAATCCCATTACCATGCGTCAGAGGATCAAGGGGCGTTGACCAACGAACAACGACTGAAGGAGCGATCTACCGCGGAACCCCAGGTTTCGCTCGTCCCAACAGCTTTGTTCTGCACTCCGCATCCCCGGGCCCCACAACCCGGGATGCTTCGGCTCTCGCGGGACATCCCGCGACGGGAGCATGGCAGGGGTCGAAGGGCGGTAAGCCTGAGACCCTAACGACAGAACCGCCTGGTGCCATGTCACGGCATCCAAGGCGACCACACGTGAACCGCTCCCGCCGCGAGGCGATGGGCACAAGGAGGCCTTTCTCGCATGACGACCGTCAAGAAGTCCGCCCCGCGTCTCGGTTTCAAGATGGGTGAAGCGATCGTTTACCCCGCCCACGGCGTTGGCCGCATCACGGCCATCGAGGAGCAGGAGATCGCTGGCTTCAAGCTGGAGCTGTTCGTCGTCTCTTTCGAGAAAGACAAGATGGTGCTGCGTGTTCCGACCGCGAAAGCCGCGAGCGTGGGCATGCGCAAGCTCGCCGAGCCGACCCTGGTCGCCAAGGCGCTCGAGATCCTCACCGGCCGTGCCCGCGTGAAGCGCACCATGTGGTCGCGCCGCGCTCAGGAGTACGAAGCGAAGATCAATTCCGGCGATCTCGTCGCCGTCACCGAAGTGGTCCGCGACCTCTACCGCTCCGAGGCCCAGCCCGAGCAGTCCTATTCCGAGCGTCAGCTCTATGAATCGGCTCTCGACCGCGTCGTGCGCGAGATTTCGGCCGTGAACAAGATCACGGAGACCGAGGCCCTCAAGCTCATCGAGCAGAGCCTCGCCAAGTCCCCGCGCCGCGCCAAGAACGCCGAAGGCGATGCCGAGGGCGACGACCTCCAGGAAGAGGCTGCCTAAGTCGCCTCAGCCGACCGGAATTCAGAAGAAGCCCGGCCCCGTGCCGGGCTTTTTTGTGCGTCATACGGCCAAGGTGTCTTGCCGATGCAACAGCGCTTTCTATTTCTCAAAAACTTGACCAGGTGATCTGAACTTTCTGACGCATCGTAAGTTGGGACGTGAGCGCCAGGGAGAACGCGATGGGAGAGATCTCGGGAGTGCGTCGTAAGTTTGTACGCGCAGCCATGGATGCCCCCTTCCTCGAACGCGAAGAAGAACGCCTTCTGGCGGTGCGCTGGAAGGACAACAAAGACGAAGCCGCCCTTCACCGTCTCACCTCCGCCCATATGCGCCTTGTGATCGCGCTGGCGGCCCGCTTCCGGCATTACGGCCTGCCCATGGCCGATCTCGTCCAGGAAGGCCATGTGGGCCTGCTCGAGGCCGCCGCGCGCTTCGAGCCCGAGCGGGAGGTTCGTTTCTCCACCTACGCGACTTGGTGGATCCGCGCCTCGATCCAGGACTACATCCTGCGCAACTGGTCCATCGTCCGCGGCGGCACCTCGTCGGCGCAAAAAGCACTGTTCTTCAATCTCCGCCGGCTGCGCGCGAAGCTGACCCGAGGCGGCGAGGAGCGGATCTCGAGCGAGGTGCATGCCACGATCGCCGAGGCCATCGGAGTCTCCGCCGCCGACGTCGCTCTCATGGATGCAAGGCTGTCCGCTCCCGACACGTCGTTGAATGCGCCGGTGCTCGATGCCGACGCGGGCAATTCCGCCGAGCGGGTGGAATTCCTCGTCGACAATCAGCCCCTGCCGGACGAGAGCGTTTCGGAGGTGATCGACAGCGAGCGCCGCGTGCGCTGGCTCCAGCAGGCGCTCGAAGTGCTCAACGAGCGCGAGTTGCGCATCTTGCGGGCGCGGCGCCTCGAAGAGCAGCAGGTGACGCTCGAATTCCTCGGCGATCGTCTCGGCATCTCCAAGGAGCGCGTGCGCCAGATCGAGAACCGCGCTCTCGAGAAGCTGAAGCGCGCCCTCGTCGAGCGCTACCCTCAGGCCTCCGGCGCCTTCATTTAGAGGCCACTGCTCAAGGCATCAGGGTCAGACCCCTCTGATGCCTCTGGCTTGGAGTTCGGCGCCTATTCCACCACGACCTTGTAGCGTTCGCCCGGCTGCAACTGGGCGCCGCGCTCCAGCCCGTTGAGCAGCAGGAAGCGCTCCAGCGGGCGGTCCGTTGGCATGCGCGCACTGAGCGTCTCGGGCGTGTCGCCCGCCCGCGCAACGACTGCGGCTAGCCGCAGGGGCTGCACGTCCCGGGCCTCCTCCGCGGTCACCCGGCGCACGCTGGCAAGGGTGCGCTGAAACAGGCGCTCCGTCTCCGCATTGAGGGCGCGTGCCGCTAGGATGAGGCGGAAGGTCGTGCCCCCGACGCGCACGGCGGCCAGGCGGAAGGACCACTCGTCGCCGCGCGAACTCGCCGTTGCGACCGGCAGCCCGTTCACGTTCGTGCTCGTCACGCTGCCGGTCTCGATGGAATCGGTCCAGGTGGTGCGCAGCACCTCTTCGAGGCTCCCGCCCTCCTCGGTCTCGACGGCATCGAAGAGAAGGCGCCGGCTTCCGTCTGCCGGAGCACCGATCACGGCGCGGGAGGTGTTCTCCAGGGCGAAGCCGTCCGGCGCCTCGAAGGCAACGCCGAGGCGCCCGTGCACGAAGCTCCGTCCGCGCACGACCCCGTCGGCCGGATCCTCGCCGAAGGGCAAGCCCTCGACGGCGGTCATGTAACGGGCGCGGTCGCTCTCGCCCAAACCGGGGGCACCGATGCGGCGGGCGGCAAGGAGCGCCTGCGCGATGCGCTCGCTCGTGGTCGGATGGGTGGCGAGCATGTCGGTGAGGGCCGGGCGGTTGGTATCCGACCCTCCGCCTGAGCGGCCAAGTGCGGTGAGGAAGCGGGGCGCCCCGTAGGGGTCGAAGCCCGCACGGGAGAGCACCTTCACCCCGGCCTGGTCCGCTTCGAGTTCCTGGCCGCGGGAGAAGCTTGCGAGGGTGAGGCGCGACCGCTCGCGGCCGACTTCGGCTTCACCCGGACGGTTCAGCACCTTCGCGGTCACTTGCGTGAGCAGGTTCGAGCGCGCTTCGAGCTCCGTGCGGGCGCCTGCATGGCGTAGCGTCACATGGGCGATTTCGTGCGAGAGCACGGCGGCGATCTCCGCCGTGTCGTTGGCCAAGGCCAGGAGCCCGCGCGTCACGTAGATGCGGCCCGACGGGAGGGCGAAGGCATTGACTACCGGCGAATTGAGAATCGTGACCCGGTAGGCTTCGTCCGGACGTTCGCTCACCGCTACGAGGCGTGCGGTGATGTCGGTGAGCAGAGCCTGGGCGGCGGGCACCTGGACCTCGCCACCAAAGGCCTCCACGAGACGGGCATGATCGCGATCCACCGGACGCTCGACCCCGGCAACCCGTGGGGTTTCGGGTGGCAGTGCCACCTCGGGCCCGCCTCCGCCAGCCGTGCAGCCCGCGACCCACGCGGTGCCGAGCACCGCGAGCGCCATCCTCCGCCACCGGGTGTGACCGTGCTGCCTCATGCCCTCACAGCGCCTCGCCCTTGGTGGCGATGGTTCAAGCGGCCCCGTTGACCGGCCGCGCCTTGCTCGTTCGGCGGATCGGTTGCGCCGATCTGCCATCGTGTGGCTCTTACAACCGATACGCTTCGGCGAAAATGCGGTTTATGGGTCTGTGACCCCTCGGCCAGAGCATGGAGGCCGTTCCGCCCGTGCAAGCCCTACAGGCGCCCGATCCCTATCGCGCATCCTCCGCCCGCGTGGTGCGTCGCGGCTCCAGGGGCAGGATCTCGAGCGCTTCGGGGGCGTGGATCGTCAGCGCCGTCCCGTTCCACGCCTCCAGTACGCCGCGGACGCGGATGCGGCGTCCGCGCAAGGAAAGCGCCGAGTGGCCCTGGCTCGTGATCTGCGCCCAGGTTGGCTTCGGCAGAACGACCGTGAAGTCCTCGGCCCAGCGTCGTCCGAAGTTGAGGTAGGTGCGAGTTCCCCGCTCCCCTACTTGCGCGATTCGCCCCTCCACGATCGCGAAGCGTCCGACCCGCTCCCGCAAGCGCTCCTCCGCTTCGGCCGCAATGGGCTGGTGAGCCTCCCCGCGCCAAAGCCCGATCCGCCCGCGCCGGGCTTCCGCTTCGCTCTGCAGGAGCCCGGGCCGGCACAACTCCTCGGCCTCGCCCGGATCGACGAGCGCGAATCCGGCGCGGACGAGCCCTTCCGCGAAATCGGCGGAGGGTGCTGCCTCGGGTGCAGCCCGCACCGGCACGCGACCCCATCGGTCGGCGGGTCCGACATAGAGACCAAGCGCCGCGCCCCCATGCTCGCGCAGCCACCCCAGCGCGGCCTCGCGCGCGGGAGCCTCGTCCGGCAGGCGCAGATCGGCCAGCCTGGCAACGCGGCCAGACGCGAGCCGGAGATCACCCTCCGGCGAGACACTGACGAGGCGATCGGCCACGAGCTCTGTGGGACAGGCGGAGCGCTCCGCCCCCAGGGCGATGGGTGCGCTCAGGAGAGCGATCAGAAGGGCGAAGCCGCGGAGCACCACGCCAATCTAGCCCCGTTTGCCGGCTGCTCAAACGGCTCGCTTCCGATGCGTGCCGGCCGAGCAAACGCGGGTTCCCGACGAGACCCGATTCGTGTAACAACGCCCCGGCTTCGCGCCGCCAGCACGCGCGCAAACGGTCCCGTAGCTCAGCCGGACAGAGCAGCGGTTTCCTAAACCGAAGGTCGGAAGTTCGAGTCTTCCCGGGACCGCCAGCTAACCATCTGCTTTCGTTGCACATTTCAATATCAGCTCCATCAAAGAATTGAGTGGTTTGACAGTTTCAACCTCCTGGTTTGACAGCTTTTGTGCGCCGTTTGTTCAGCTCTGATTCGAGAGATGCCACGACGCCTCGCATCTTCGGCCGCAAGTCGGCACTCTTTAAGTAGTGCCGAGCCATCTCAATCGTCTTCTGCCCAAGCGCATCTGCGATGGTCCGCTCGTCGTAGCCAATCTCCCTCAGGATGACCGCGACAGTCTTGCGGAGCCCATAGAGCGTTAGCCCTGGTCCGATTCGACCCTCTCCCTCGAGCCGCAATCGAATGGGTCGCCACGAGGCCCGGAAGCCACTCTCGGTCCAGGGAAGGCCGCTGGAGTTTGCGCAGAGCGTCACAGCGCTGTGTTTCGGTGCCGCTGCTAGAATTGCTGCAAGGTCTTGCGGGATCGGCCAGAACACCGGCTCACCTGTCTTTGAGCGGCGTGTGGCTATTTCGCCATCTTTACTGAAGGAGCGGGGGAGCTTCAGGGCATCTTTGGGGCCAAGTCCAGTGAACATCATGAGGGCAATGGCCGGTTTCATGTGCTCGGGCATCACATCCAAGACCGCATGCCGCTCTTCATCACTCCATGGGCGGTTTGCGTCGGGCAGTCCCTTCTTCCGGCGAATGTCCTTGATGCCTGTCGCTACGTTCGAACCGATGTACCCTCGCTCGGCTCCCCACCCGAATAGGCCAGAGAACCGCGCCTTGACGTCATTAGCGAACTTCCGGCCTTTGGAGGCAGCAGCCTTGTCTCGGATGCGAACGACGAGCGGCGTATTGAAGGTAGCAAGGGGCGTATCGACGATGGGCTTGAGGTAATCGAATACGCGTTGGTAATCCGACCGTGTGCGCGGCTCGAGGTCCGTAAACGCCGGATGCGCACGATAGTCTCGGATGAGCATCCCGAGTGTCCCTGGCTTAGCATCCACTGGGGTGGTGAGTGCAGCAATCCGAGAACACTCAGCGAAGAATTCCGCGGAGCCGAGGGGGATCCGCTCTAGATCAATGGGCACGCGGCTCTTCCGGTGATAGCACCGCTGCTTCCCGTGGCGATCCCGAAAGATCTGAAAGCCTTTAACGCGAACAATCGTCACCCGAGCCTCGCCACAATCGTTTCTGCCGCATCTGCTCCGCCCACTTTGAGGCTGTCGATCCAGCGGTCGAGATCCTGCACATCCCATAGCCGGTCGCCGTCAGCCATCTGTAGCGGTGCGACAGGACATTGAGCTTCGAACTTCTTGATCGGCCGTCGGCAGTAGTTTGCAGCCTCTACCTTGGTGAGCAGACGGTACGGCTGAACTCGCAGATTAAGAGTGGCAGTAGCCATCAGCCTATCTCCGCTCCGTCGTCTCAGGATCGGTCTTCGCCTGGAGCGGCGGAGCTGCGAACTCCGCTACTGCGGCTTTATCAGCCCTCCACCGTCCGCCGACCTTGCGGCCGAGGCTGTGCTGCTTGATCCAACGCCGGGCCGTGTTCTCAGACACGCCCGCCTCTCGCGCGAGGTCTGGCGCGGTGAGCCAATCTTTTGAGTGTGGAAAGTTCATGAGCTCCCTCCTTAAGTCCTTGATCGACAAGGAAGGGGCGCAGAGCGCTACGTTTGACTCAGCTCTGGCCCCTCATGATAGGGTGAGCCCGCTCCCAAGCAGAGCAGCGGGGTTCGCCCCAGAGAGCCGCTCGACCCTGGCCGGTCGGGCGGTTTCTCGTTCTTGTCGGCACCTCCGGGCGGGAGGCTCGCTGCAGATCCAAATTACCGGATCCACCGAATCCTAGGCGTGGCGTCGATGGGGGCATAGCGCCCTCCCTCAACCCGGCCGTGGAAAACGTGGACAGCGTCCTGGGCTCAACAGGGTTTGGCAGACCCAAATCACCCGGATCCGCTGATTCGAATCTAGCAGCGCTCCCTGCATCCGCCGAAGCGAAGCCCCGTCTCGTGTCCACAAGGAAGCGGGCTTTTGCCCGCTTTTCGGCGTCCGGCATCTGCTTCGCAGAGATAGCGCCAAGCTTGTCAGCTCGCATTAGCTCGAACCCAGGTCGTTGCGCCCGCACCGCTCAAACCCTCCTGAACGATCAGAATCATCGCACAGGGCGGTAACTGGTGTCTCACCTCATCCAAGGAAATCGCGGCACCTGTTGAAAACACCCCTGTGGACAAGTCCTTCGCCGGAGAACGGCAGCCACTCGACGGAGCCTCGAGGAATTGTAAATGGCCCAGCGACTTACTGCCTTGAGAGCGATGTGCGCCAGCCTAGCGCGAGGCGGAAACGCAAATGTCAACCGTGTGAATAAACGGTGAGGTGCCTTGGATGGCGGCCGAAAGTCCTCTGGCTACCTGATCTTGCACCGCCACTTGCTGGTGCACGTCGAGCATAAAGAAATGGACGTCACCTAAGCCCCCTATCTGCCCCCAATATCGAGCGTGGAGGATCCGATGAGGCTTCTTCTGGTGGGTGCGACGGGTCTCGTGGGCCGGCACGTTCTGGCGCTGGCGCTGTCTGACCCGCGCATTGATGCCGTCGTGGCCCCGGTCCGGCGTGACCTGCCAGCCCGTCCTAAGCTTCTGGCACCACTCGTCGACTTCGAGCAGCTACCAGAGGCGGCAGAGTGGTGGCAGGCCGATGCGGTCGTGTGCGCCCTAGGCACGACAATGCGCGCTGCCGGCTCGCAGGAAGCGTTCCGCAGGGTTGACTACAGCTATCCCCTCAGCATCGCGCGTCTGGCCCAACAGCATGGCATTCCTACCTTCGTTCTGAACTCGGCCATCGGAGCGGATCCCTCCTCCCGATTCTTCTACAATCGGGTGAAGGGTGAAGTGGAGCGCGACCTCGCTGCCGTCGGCTTTCGGTCCCTCACGCTCGTCCGGCCAGGCTTGATCGGCGGAACACGTGAGGAGGTCCGATTTGGCGAGCGCGCTGCCACGCTCGTGTTTCGCGCTCTGCACCCGGTCCTGCCGCGGCGGCTGCGCATCAACCCTGCTGACACGATCGCGCGTGCCATGCTGGAGGCTGCGATCGCGGCACCCCAAGGCCAGCACCTCATCACGTCAGACAAGCTCGTGTGAGACCCTGCGAAGTCGTGCGCCGCCAACAGCCGCCAGATGAGGGCGTATTCCGCATTGCTAATCACCACCCTGCGAGCAGCCGATCGAGGGCACCTGGGCTGAGTGGAGCCCGCGCCACGATGGTCCAGCGCGCTCCTGACAACCGGCTCCCTCCGGGTGCCGCATGCCACACGTAACTGCCACGCTCCGGCCAAGTCACCTTACCTGTGGCTTGGTCGATGTTCACGCGTTTGCCCTTCAGAGGCTGAGGACCCGCTTGCACGGTGCCGTCTTGGGAGAGCAGCAGGACCTCGCCCCTGACCTCCTGCAGCACCGCTGAGGGGAACTGTGCCACCTCGTCGAGCCAGCCGGAGTACAGGTGCGCCCCAAGAACACCGATAAGGCTCCCCTCCTGGGTCACGGGCACTGCGATGTCGAAGAAGCGCAGGGGCTCTTCTCGCGTTCCACCGAGAAGATTGGCGAGCAGTACAGCTTCGTGCACATCGGCCGTGAAGGGACCTCCCCGGGCCCCGAGGAACCACGGCCGATTTGAAACGTCCACGCCCTCGAGGAGCCCTCCTGTGGCCGCCAGAACCCTCCCGCTGATGTCCGTAAGCCCGATTCAGGCGTAGGCAGCGTCCGCGCGGCGGATCTCCTCGAGGCGCTCTCGGTCAATGGGGGAGCGGGCCAAGGTCAAAAGTTGGGTCTGGCGAGCTTGGATCCCCTCATCAAGGCGCCGCTTGACGGTGGTGACGTGCTGGTCTGTCGCCATGAGATCCCCCTTGGGCTTCAGATCACAGGCCCGACTATAGATAAGGACCACTTCGCGCATGCGCGAAAAGCGCCAGCCGAATCTGTGTAATCCCTATATGGAACGCCCTTTCAGCTCTCGTTACTGCGCCACCATGGGAACGGATCTCCCGCGCGCTGCGTTCAGCAGCTGAAGGCGTTATCACCTGGCGCTTTCATCAGGAGCGAGCCCCCGATCGACTGGAGACGGTCATCGGGGGCTCTTTTTGGCTATAGTCTGGTCTACTTCAAACAAGAGCGCTTTATTGCAAAGCTTAATCTTATCTGGTGAGCATATCTGCAAGCTTATCTATACGTAAGCTGAGCCTTAGCATAGGAACAAACTTTCACGGCATATGGGAACTACTTGGCTCGCTGGTAGTAATCAAGGCAGGCTAGGCTCCTTGGCCTAGTACATTCCCCGAAGCTCCTGACTTACGGCAGGTGAACCATGTTGCGTTCTCATAATCTTGCTTTGGCCACTTTCGGCCTCATCCTCGCTTCTTCCACCTCCTCTTTCGCCCAAGTGCGCGGTGAGATGTGCATGCCGGCTGTCGCTAATGCGAGCCAGTATCAGAACTGCCGCCTGACGGTGGTTCGCGGCAATGAGGTCTGCCGCTGTGAAATCCGGCCGCAGGCCATCCGCCGCGGCGGTGTGGTTGGTGACAATCTCGAAAGCGACCGTAACGAGCGCAGCCGCGGCGTCGGTATCGTGGGCACGACGGCAGCTGGCAACGCAGGTTCGGTCGGCGCTGGCGCCCCAGCCTTTGGCGGCGGCACCGTGATCTCCGGACCGGGCCAGAGCAACGGCGGCGGCACCGTGATCTCCGGACCCGGCCAGAGCAACGGCGGCGGCACCGTGATCTCCGGACCGGGCCAGAGCAACGGCGGCGGCACCGTGATCTCCGGACCCGGCCAGAGCAACGGCGGCGGCGCGGCCGCTCCGGGTGCCTCGACCCCTGGTACCGACACTGGCGGCGGCAAGGGCAACAACGGCGGCGGCAAGGGCAACAACGGCCTCGGCAACGGCGGCGAAGCCAGCCAGGGCGAGAACACCGGCAAGGGTTCTGACCCGTCCAACCCCGGCAACGGCGGCGGCAACAACAACGCCGGCGGCGGC
>JAESFT010000073.1_pt1 | contig 164981 bp, 140 predicted proteins | sample 9269451 | NCBI WGS metagenome assembly JAESFT01 (sample SAMN14502557, study PRJNA617106) | algae metagenome | isolation source: Scytonema hyalinum WJT4-NPBG1 and co-occurring heterotrophs from well... | place: USA: Mojave Desert, Joshua Tree National Park, California | collected 2006-05-25
TGACGCGGTGGCCGAGGCCGTCGCCCAGGCCGAGCAGGAACTGGCCGCGTCGACCGCCGCCAACGCCGATATCGCGGCCCAGCTGGCCGCCGCCGAGGCGCGCGCCGCCGAGGCCCAGGCGGAGATCGTCCGGCTCAAGGCCGCCACCGAGCGGGCTCAGGCGACCGGCACGCCGGCGCCATACCGCCGCCGCCTGCCGGCCCGCCGCGGCGGGTTCACGCAGGAGGCGCGGGTTGCTGGCCACAAGGTGTTCCTCCGCACCGGCGAGTACGAGGACGGCACGATCGGCGAGATCTTCATCGACATGCACAAGGAGGGCGCGGCCTACCGGTCGATGATCAACTCCTTCGCCATCGCGATCTCCAAGGGTCTGCAGTACGGCGTGCCCCTTGAGGAGTTCGTCGAGACCTTCACCTTCGTGCGGTTCGAGCCGCAGGGCATGGTGACGGGTCACCCGAACATCAAGATGGCGACCTCGATGATCGATTACGTCTTCCGGGTGCTCGGGCTGGAGTACCTGGGCCGGACGGACCTGGTCCAGGTCCAGCCGGACTTCCACGAGGCGCTGCCGCAGCCGACCGCATCGTCGGTGGCTCCGGCGGGTGGTAACGACGAGCCGGGTGGTGCGAGCTTCCCCGACTGGTCCGGCCCGATCGGTGGAACGGCTCCGGCCGCTCCGACCAACGCCGTCGCCTCCACCCCGGTCGCCCCGGCTGCCCCGGCGGCTGCCGCCCCGCCGATCGCCTCGGCCAGTGGGGTCGGCCACGTCGACCACCACCACGGCAACGGGAATGGCAACGGCGCGACCAACGGCAACGGGCACCATCACCACGAGCCGGTCGGCGCCATGCCGGAGCTCAAGGTGACCGGGACCGCGGTCGCCGAGCGCCCGGCCAGCCGCCAGATCAGCCAGGACACGGGCGCCTTCGCGGTGATCCCGACCGGCGGGATGACCGGCGGCAGCAACCAGATGGACGCCTTCCTCGGCGAGATGATGGGCGACGCGCCCTTCTGCGACGTCTGCGGCCACATCACCGTCCGCAACGGCGCCTGCTACAAGTGCCTGAACTGCGGCAACAGCCTCGGCTGCTCGTAGGCATACCTCTATGGCGTCACCGTGCTGCCCGAAGGGGTAGGCGGTGATGCCATGGAAAACCTGATAATGCCGATTTCGTACAGCGTGAGCTGATTTGAGGGCACTTGTCAGGTGTAGCAAGGTCGGTAGGTCAGGTTGCGCTTAACTATGCCTCGGTAGGTCTGTACCGCTAACCAAACGAGGGGCTTATGGCCATTTCGGAGAGTCAGCTTGAGAAGTGGGGTAAGCGCAATCAATACGATACTGCTGTAAGGGCGCATGAAGACGTGCGATCGGCGATCCTGAATTCGCAGATTCTACTGGCCTCAAGATCTCCGGAAATTTTTCTTCAGGGTTCATACAGAAACTACACTAACATATCGGCTGACAGTGATGTGGATATTGTAATCATGAGTACTATGGATTGGTTGGCTAACACCGACGAGCTGAACTATTTCGAAGAGATAGCCTACCACGGTGATTACGCTCAATCCACCTATTCCCTCTCGCAGATGCGGTCTGATGTGACTACCGTCTTGGAGGACCGGTTTGGCCGTCACGCGGTCAACCCAGGCAATAAAGCTATCCGCTTGGATGGTGAGCCAGGGGTTCGACGCGCTGCCGACATAGTTGTGGCCAATGAGTATCGATCGTACCATTCCTATTCGTCGAGTAATCGAACCGACTACACCAGTGGTATCTACTTTTCTCCCCTCGACGGCGGGGAGCCTATCATTAATTACCCTAAGCAGCACTATTCCAATGGGACGCTTAAACAGGATTCCTCGGGCGAATGGTTCAAGCGTACCGTTCGAATATTCAAGAATGCTCGTAACTATCTTATAGACAATGATGAGATCGAGGGCGATATTGCTTCATCTTATTTCATCCAATGTCTGCTCTATAACGTTCCAGATCGATGCTATGGTGGTGGTCATCGGCTCAACTTTGATGACGTCTTGGAATGGCTTCTTGACCAGCAGGGCGACATGGATGGCTTTATCTGTCAGAACGGTATTTCTATGCTGTTTGGCTCTTCTAACCAGCAGTGGAACGAAGAAGACGCTGTGATGTTTTTGACAGCCTTGCATCGGCTGAATGGATAGGAGCGGGGATGCACCCGTATGCAGTTGACGTTGACGAGAGACGAGCGGTCCTGCTGAAATTATTGGTACCTACCGTGCTCATGGCTGTTGGAACTCAGTGGGTGTGGGCATGGCTGATCGATGTTGTATTTGAGACACCACCTGTCTGGCTACTGGCTCTAATTGGCCCTTCGGGTGCAGCAGGACTGTTGGCATTCGTAGTTGTTCGTATCGAGGACAAGTGGTGGAGTAAAGGAGTGGTCCGATGGTGTCTTGGTATTTCGACACCCGATCTACGAGGTACCTGGAAGGTGGAGGGGGTTACTTCGTATGACGATGGCAACAAGAATTGGTCTGCTACCACAACCATTGATCAAACATGGACCAAGGTGTTGATTTACCAAGATGCTCTCTTTTCATATTCCGAGAGTACGAGCGCCTCGATTAAAGTCGGTTCATCGCCAACCCATCCTACTCTGAACTACGAGTACCGCAATACCCCGAAGCCCGAGGCTTTCTCAACAATGCACATTCATCGAGGTTTCGTGAATCTCCGCTTGAGCGTTGTTGCTGAACATTTTGTCTTGACTGGCGAGTACTATACTCATCCGAAAGAGAGAGCCAATTGGGGTTCCATGGTCCTTACTCATCAGTGACTTAGCCACAGAGAAACCCCGGCATCAACACCACCCGAGGGAGGGAGAGGAACATCCGGGGAATTCCTGATTACCGTATGGCGGCACGCGATCGGCGTCCAGCGATGGAAATGACTCTTGCCTGCGGGTGGCAAGGTGGTGTTTTCCCTCTGTCTATCCGAGGCGAGTCTGGACGGCTTGGGTGATCATGTCCCGCGGTTGGCGAGGCCGTTCAGCCGCAGGGTCGAACTTTCGTCACTGTGTGCCGTGTCGGTCCCGACGTGCTTGTCGCTGATCTCCGCGCCATTCCTGATGACGTGGACCAGCGCCATGGCGTGCCCGCGACCGAGCTCGAAGTCGTCCTTGAGCCAGCCGACGATCTCGCCGGACTTCGTGTCGGGACCGTAGCCCCGCTCATGCGCCAGCGCGATGAACTCGTTCGGCGTCTTGCCGGTCTTCTTTTCGATGTTGTCGAGGTAGGCCTGGAAGGACATCGGACACCCTTTCAGTCGCTTGATCGAGATATGCCATCAACCTGCGGCGTGTCATGCGGGGCAAGGACGGGCGTGAGGCGGAAAAGGGTAGCAGAGCCTCACGGAGCCGTCGCGTTACTCCCGGAGGCTGGGGTAGCGCCAGGCGACGAGGACGATGCCGGCCAGGGCAATAGCGGAGGAGACGACGACCGCGAGCGGAGCTCCAGCCCGCTCGGCGATGTAGCCGGTCGGGAGCTGGCCGAGCGGGAGCAGTCCCCACGTCAGCAGGTAGACCGAGAACACCCGGCCGCGCTTGTCCTCATCCACCCGCAGTTGTAGCGCCGTCTGGTTGAGCGCGAGGAACAGGGCGGAGGCGAAGCCGCCCAGGAACAGGATCACCAGGCCGACCGCCAGGTGGAGGTGACTGGTCAGGGCGAACAGCACGACCAGCGCGCCGAACGACGCGGCCGTGATGATCTGGATGGACCGCCACTCCAGGATTGCCTGCGACCGCGCCACGTAGAGCGCGCCGCCGACCGTCCCCAGACCGATCGCGGCCAGGAGGATGCCCAGCCCGGCCGAGCCAATATCCATCACGTTCTCGGCGAAGACCGGCATCAGGTTGATGTACGGCATGACCAGCACGTTGGTCATCAATGAGAGCAGGACGAGGCCGGTCAGGATCTGGCTGCTCGCGACTGTCCGCAACCCGACCATCAGGCTGGACCGCCCGCCGCCGCCGCGGTTCATCCGGCCGGCCGCCACGGCTGGCAGCTTGTTGGTCGTGTAGAGCGCGACAATCTGCAGCACCGCCGCGAACGCGAAGGTCCCCGAGGCGCCGAGCAGCGCGATCAGCACGCCGGCCACCGCCGGGCCGATCACCCGGGTCGCGTTCTGCGTCGCGGAGTTCAGGGCGACGGCGTTGGCCATGTCCTGCCGGCTGACCAGCGACGGCACCATCGTCGTCCGCGTCGGGAAGATGAAGGACATGACCGAGCCATAGAGGAAGGCGAGCACCAGCAGCGACCATGGCTGGATCAGGTCGGTGACGACGAGGATGGCGAAGGCCGCCGAGACTGCCATCACGCCCCACTGGGCCAGCTTCAGCACGGTCCGGCGGTCGGATCGATCCAGGATCACGCCGGCGGGGATGGCCAGCACCAGCATCGGGATGCCGCCCGCGAAGCCCGCGAGTCCGACGAACAGGGCCGAGTCGGTGAGCTGGAGCGCCAGCCAGCCGACCGCCGTCTGATACATCCAGAAGCCGGTATTGGTCGCCAGCGTGCCAAGCATCAGCATCGCAAAGGCGGGATAGGCCCGGATCGAGTGAAGCACGCCCGTCGCCGGGAGGTCAGCCGGAGCCGCTTTGGCTCCGGCCCGGGTTTCGTTGGTTGCCACGGGGTGTTCCTGCTTGAGTACGTCCATGAGTCTCGGGGCACGACCACCGTGCCGTCCCGTGACAATGCGCTTCGGGCACCTTAGCACTGTCGACAATCCGACGGAACGGGTCGCTGGCCGTTCCCTGGCAGGTCACCCGGTGGATGGGATGGACCCGGCTGGGCGAGACCACCGGGGGCAGGCGATGGGCTGGCTTTCAGGCTGAAGTGGTTCCAACCGGCGGCACGCTCGCTGGCTCTCCCCGGGACGGGCGGCAGGCTCCGGCGGGGCTCGACCGAGTGGATTGTTGAGGAATTGTTATCCTCCCAGCTGACGATGGTCCCGCAGCCGCGGTAGGACCAGCAGTGGGGATGACTTCGACGCATGGCGAGCGACGCCGACGAACGACTGGCAACCGGCGACAACGAGGGCGAGCGGGGCGACCAGGATCTGGGCGATCTCCTGCAGGAGCTCCGGGTCCTCCTCCCTGGCGTGCAGACCCTGACCGCGTTCCTGATCATTCTCCCGTTCCAGAGCGGGTTCGCCGAAATCCGGCAGGACGAGAAGTGGTCCTACACCGTGATGTTCGTCTGCGCGATCGTCAGCCTGGTGCTGTTCGCCGCGCCGGCGGCCTACCATCGGCTGGTCCGCCCGCTACGCGACCGGGAGCAGTTCAAGCACGATGCGACCCGTCTAATCGTCATCGGGATGATTCCGCTGACCCTTGCCCTGGTGCTCGCGGTACACCTCGTCGTCACACGAGTCGCCGGGACGGCGGTCGGCCTGATCGTCGCTGCGGTGGTCGCCGTGCTGATCATCGGGGTCTGGTGGGTATTCCCGCTCCTTGACCGACGGCGAGCGGTCATTTCAGACAGGTCTCGCCGGTGATCGGGTCAGTCGGACACCCTGCGAGCGCCGGATGATCGGGCCAGGGTGACGAAGGCCGTGCAGGCGATGGCGCTGCAGGTAAGGATCGCGAGGGAGAGTGGCACGGCGGTGTCCTCACCCGCGATCCCGACCAGCGGCGCGACGACCGCCCCGACGGCGAAGGTCATCAGCCCGAGCAGCGCCGAGGCACTGCCAGCTGCCCGTGGGTAGTCGTTGAGTGCCAGTGTCGTGACGTTGGGAGCGATCAGCCCGTTGGATGTCGCGACGAGGAACAGCCCGATGACCAGCCCGGCCGCGCCAAGGTCCAGCACGTTGACGATCGTCAGCACGGTGAGGGCGCCGGCCAGGTTGATCGCCAGCCCGACGGCCAGGATCTGCCGCATCGGCGCCATGGTGATCAGCCGGGAGTTGACCTGTGACATGGCGATGTAGCCGACCGCGATCACGCCGAACAGCACCGCGAACACCTGCTCGGACACGCCATAGAGGTTCTGCAGCACGAATGACGAGCCGGCGACGTTGGCGAACATCGTCCCCATGCCCGTGCCCATGATCACGGCATAGCCGACGAAGGCTCGGTCGCGGAGCAGCGACCCGAACGCGCCGACGGTCGAACGGACACCGGCGGTGCTGCGGTGCTCGGCGACATTTGTCTCCGGCAGCGTCCGCCAGGCGACGAACAGCTGGAGCAGCCCGAGTCCGACCAGCGCGCCAAAGACGCCGCGCCAGTCCGTGACCAGCAGGATGGCGCCGCCGAGCGTCGGGGCGAGGATCGGACCGACACCGATCGCCAGCGTCATCAGAGAGAACATCTGGGCGGCGCGGATGCCGGAGAACAGGTCGCGGATGACGGCCCGGGAGATGACCACGCCGGCCGACCCGAACAGCCCCTGCAGGAACCGAAGCAGGATCAGGGTCTCGATGTTCGGCGCGAGCGAGCAGAGCAGCGAGCAGATCACGAACCCGACCAGGCCAACCATGACCGGTGGGCGTCGTCCGACCACGTCGCTGATCGGCCCGGCGATCAGTTGGCCGGAAGCCAGGCCTAGCAGGCAGGCACTCAGGGTCAGCTGGACCAGCGAGGCGGATGTTGCGAGATCCTGCTGGATGGACGGGAAGCCCGGCAAGTACATGTCGATCGAGAGCGGACCGACGATCGCCAGGCTCCCCAGGATCGCGACCAGCCCGATCTGCTTGCGGAGCGGCTTCTCGTCGGCGGCCGGGGCTGCCCCGGGCAGCGTCCGCTTCCCGGTCGTCCCATGTCGTTCATCAGCTACCGCCCCGGCCATCTCGTCGTCCCTCTCGCCCGGCTCGCGCGTGTGCTGACCACATGCGGTCCATCGATCTGCCGGGGGCAACGCTGACCCGACCGCGGCCTCCCTGGACGGGATGCCACGTCCCGCGGCCGCCGGTGGCCGCGATGGCTGTCTCTCTGGACGGTGAGGGACCCGAAGAGGATACCGCAGCGATGCCACAAACCGGTGGGGACTTCCCGGCGACTCGGGGACCGACATTGACGGGGAGCGGTCGGGCCGGGTAGTTTCGCCAGGGCCTCGCGGCGACCGGGCCCGCCGTCCTGCCGCCGCCCGCCGATTCCCTTGCCGGGCACGATCGTCCGGTTCCATCGAAGGACAGACCCAGCCCATGGACGCGACCTCCCGGCTTCCTCGACCTGCCGCCGTCGGCAGTCGTCTCGCGTCATGGCGCCTGGTGTTCGGGCTGCTCATCGCCGCCGTGCTGTCCGCCGGGCTGGGTGGCATCGCGACCGCCGTTCCCGCCACGCAGGACGAGGTCGTCGACTACACCGGCGCCGGTGCGACCGTCCTCGGTGCTCCGTCGGTGAATGTCCGCGACTGCCCGGACTTCGACTGCGAGACGGTAGGGACACTCGTCGTCAACGAGCGGGTCACCATCGACGGACCGGAGGAGGATGGCTTTCTCCCGGTTACGTCGGCCGAGTCCGGCGTGTCGGGCTACGGCTACGCGCTGTACATCAGCGTCGACGGCCAGCCCGCACCGTGGTTCACCGAGGGCGAGCCGGGCTGCAACCGGATCGCGATGATCTTCAATATCGGCGTCGGCGCCCCGTTCGATTACGGCGTCCTCGACACGCTGGAGGAATGGGACGTCCCGGCGACCTTCTTCGGGATGGGCTGGACAACGCTCCGCGAGCCGGAGACGATCGAGGCGATCGCCGCGGGCGGTCATCCGATCGGAACCCACGGTAACGACGCCATCGATCTGCCGACGTCATCCGACGCCCTGATCGTCGAGGATCTCCAGGCCTCGATCGACATCATCCAGCCGGTCGCCGGCGACAACTGGGTGACGCTCCAGACCCCGTTCGCGCAGTCGTCTGACGAGCGGACCCGGACGATCGTCGGCTCACAGGGCATCCTGCCGGTCGGCTGGCAGATTCAGACCGCCGACTATCGCCCGGACATCGACCCCAACGAGATCTGGGACCGGGTCGTGCCCAATGCCTACGACGGCGGAATCATCGAGTTCCACATCGACGCCAACAACACGGCCAACACGACGGGCGTCGCGTTGCCGTGGATCATCGACGCGCTCCTCCAGCGCGACTACGAGTTCGTCACCATCCCGGACATGATCCTGCCCTGTGGCGTCACGACGGCCGACCTGGCAGGTGGCGCGGACGCGACGCCGGTGGCCGCGGCAACGCCCACGGATCGCTCGGCCGACTCCGCCTCCACGCCCGTCGGCCAGATCAATCGTTCCGCCGCAGGCTGACCGCGATCCCGGGACCAAACACCTGATGCGGCACGCTTCACCCCGGGGCGCGCCGTGGCATGTCCCGCGCAACGTGACCGCAGCACGCACTGATGAGAGGAAGCCCATGGAACCCGGAGACACGAGCACGACCACCCTGCCGTTCGACACGCTGTCCCACGACTTCATCGCGCTCGCGTTTGGCCTGAACCGGCACGTCGACGGCTTCATCGATGCCTACACCGGACCGGAGGAGACCCGCGAGCGCCTGACCCGGGCCGAGCCCGGCACGCCGGAGGGCCTACTCGAGCAGGCCCGGGCGCTGGCTGGCCAGGTGGCGGATGCGGACGACCTCGACGGTGAGCGCCGGCTCTACCTGCTGTCCCAGACGGCGGCGATGATCGCGGTCGCCGAGCGGCTGGCCGGCATCGAGCTGTCGTACGAGGAGGAGGTGGAGCGGTACTTCGGCGTGCCCGCCACCCGGACCCCGGAGACGGAACTCGACACCGCCCTGGCGGAGCTGGACGACGCGCTGCCTGGGCGGGGCACGGGCGACCTCAACGCCCGGATGACGGAGTGGAAGCGGCAGTTCGAGGTCGCACCGGAGACGGCCCGCCAGTTGCTGGACGTCATCGTCCCGGAGATCCGGTCCCGGACGCGGCGACTGGTCGATCTGCCGGACGACGAGAGCGTCCGGTTCGAGCTCGTCTCGGACAAGCCGTGGAGCGGCTACAACTGGTATCTCGGTGGGGCGCGGTCGCTGGTCGAGATCAACACCGACCTGCCGATCCATGTCAACGCGCTGACCGGGCTGGTCGCTCACGAGGCGTATCCCGGCCACCACACCGAGCACCTGCTCAAGGAACGCCGGCTGTTCCGGGAGCGGGGCTGGGGCGAGTTCGCCGTCCAGCTGATCCTGACGCCGCAGGCGGTGATCTCCGAGGGGATCGCGACGCTCGCCGAGTCGATCATCTTCCCCGGCGACGAGGCGGTCCGCTGGCAGGTCGAGGAGCTCTACCCGGCCGCCGGGGTGAGCGGCAATGTCGCCCAGCAGCTCCAGGTCGAACAGGCCCAGCGGGCCCTGCGGGCGGTGGCGTCCAACGCCGGCCTGATGCTCCACGCCGAGGGACGGTCCGAGGATGAGGTCGTCGCGTACCTGATGCGGTACGGGCTGCGGACGGAGGAGAGCGCCCGCCACCAGCTCCGGTTTCTGACCGACCCACTCTGGCGCGCCTACGTCTTTACCTATCACGCCGGCCGCGACATCCTCCACGACTGGCTGCACCGGCCCGGCGAGGAGCCGACGGCCCGGTTCGCCCGCCTGCTGACCATGCCGACGTCACCTGCCGCGATCATCGCGGAGACGGGCGGCGCCTGATGTGGTCTGACGGTTGCTGATACGACAGCCGGTGGAACCGTCAGCGTCCTGTCGAGGGAATACGAACGACCCGGGCCTCAGGGCCCGGGTCGTTCCGTTGTTACTGAAGGCGGAGTGACTGATGAGGTGATCCGCCACCGTTGAGGCTGAGCTAGCGAATCGATGTCCGACGAGACAGACATACGAATCCGGCTGCCAGTGCCGCGGCCGAAGCCAGTGCCCATATGATCCAGAGGGGCGACGCGAGCGCGGTCCCGGAACCCGTGGATGGCAACCCGGTCGCCGGATCGACATCGCTCCCCGACGTGTCCGTCGTCGTGGTGCCGGTCAGGATGCCCGTCCCGGTCTCACCAGTCGAACCCATACCGGTGGAGCGATTGCCTTCAACCCCGATATCGGAGCCCGGCTCGCCGTTGGTGCCGGAGTCACCGCTGGTGCCAACACTGCCGTCTGTGCCCGGGTTAGTTCCAGTGCCGCTGTCGGTACCAGTGCCGCCATCGGTACCAGTGCCGCCATCAGTGCCGGAGCCCGGCGTCGTCCCGCCTTGTCCCGGGGTAACACCCGTGCCTGGTGGGGGCGAGGCGGTACCGGCGCCGGTGCCAGGCGCTGGATCAACACCAGGAGCCGTGCTGGGTCGGGGTGACACGCCACTGGCGTCGCTGGAGGTTGGCGAAGCGGCCGCGCGGTCGGGACGATCATCGGTCACCGGGGAGGTACCAGGGCCCGAACCACCCGGGATCGGCCCGGCGCTGGTGGCAGGACCGGTACTGTTACTCGGCGTCCCGTCGCCTGGCGTCGGGCTATCGGCGCTGGGGATCGGCGCCGTCCCTCCGGTACTGCCGATCGGACTCGGAGTTACGACCGAGCTCGGGACCGGATCGGGATCGCCGCCCAGGGTGCAGGGTGTCCCGAAACCGATGGCACCGTCGAAGGTGGCTGACGTGAGGATGGCCCCTTCGAAGCTGGCGCCGGTCAGGTCCGCGCCATTGAAGGTCGCGGCGGTCAAATCAGAGCCGTTGAAGTTTGCGCAGGTAAGGTTCGCGCCGTTGAAAGTCGCTGCGCGAAGATTTTGGCCACTGAAATCGGCTTGAACCAGGTATTGCCCGTTGTAGCTCTGCGCCTGCGCGCTGGCTGGCTGGGACGTCCAACCAAGCAGGAGCAGGACCAGCGCGACGGCGATGAGAGCGCCCTTCAGGAGTTGAACTGCGGAAACGACGGACCGGGGAGTGGCCATGGCGGGGTGCTACTTTCTGGCCGGTCACGCCATGCTGGCATGCCCGACCCCGTAACCCGGCGGCCATCGTGGTCGTCCGATTCGGATGAGGTCTGACATTGTCAATTAGCACATTTGTCTGACCAATTCGGTATGGGTCATGCGGATGAGCGGCGAGCAGGACCTTTGGGGATGCCAGGAAAACGACGAAGGGCGCCCGGTCTCCCGAGCGCCCCTCGCTTGCTTGTGGTTACCGCAATCTGTGTTAGCGGATGGTCCACCCGTTGTGCTGGGCATTCTGATAGTTGCGGAGGTCCTTGCGGGCCTCATCGGCGGTCGGGTAGCCGACGCCGGACTTGGCGATGCCCGCGTAGTAGCGATCGAAACGATTGCCGGTGCCGCGGGTGGCGAAGTCGAAGAAGGAGAGGAAGGTCTTCATGGTTTGAGCTCCTGGGTGGGTGAGTAGCGGCGGGACACCGGGGAAGTCGTGGCGGCGCGGGCGGGGTGTCACTAGCGTGGGATGTCGAACGGGTGGCCGAGTGCGTTCCGCAGATCCCGGCGGGCTTCGTCAGCGGTCGGGTAGCCGACGCCATCTCGAAGGATTCCGCCGTAGTAGCGGGTGAACCGCGTGCCGGTTGAGCGCTGGGTTCGTCCGATCAGGTTCCGCAGGGTTCGCATCCGGACTCCTCTCCGTTGTTGACATCATGATATCGCATCATCTGCATAACGTCAACGGGTTTGGGCATGGAATCCGGCTTCTGGGCCTTGGGTTGGGACGTCGTGTACAGATTTGTTGCCATACGGTGTAGGCCCATGCCAGATCGGGGCCAGTCCCGGCGCTCGGAAGCGGGCTTCTGCATCAGATTGATCACGATCAGGACAGGGAATATAGCAACACCGGCATAATACTTTGTGCATGCTGACAATATCCGGCCCGGTCTGGTCAGCCATTCGGACGGTGATAGGCGTTACTGGACAGGTCGGGTGCCGGGACGGGAAGGAAAACCGGTACCCTGACGACGGTCACTCGATTGGTGGCCAGTCGGCTTCGTTCCCGGTCGATCAGGAGGGCAGACCCGTGGCGCACGTCCTTCTCGGCAGCTTCCCGTCGCTGGGGCACCTCCAGCCGCTTCTCGTCATCGCCGATCACCTCGTTGCCCAAGGGCACCGGGTCTCGCTGCTGACCGGGACGCGGTTCGCCGACCGCGTCGTGGCCGCAGGGCATACCTTCGTCCCGCTGACGGGCAAGGCCGACTTCGACGACCGCGACCTTGACACGACCTTCCCGGAACGGGCCGGAACCACCGGGATCCGGCGCATCCAGTTCGAGGTCGAGCACGTCTTCGCCGGGTCGATTGCGGACCAGTACGCCGGGCTGCGAGAGATCATGGGACGTGATCCCGTCGACGCGATCCTCATCGACACGCTGTTCCTCGGGGCCCTGCCCCTGGTCCTGCGTGATGAGCCGGGCCGCCCGCCGGTGATCGGGATCGGGGTGCTGCCGCTCACCCAGTTCAGCCGGGACAGCGCGCCGTTCGGGCTCGGACTTCCGCCGATTCGCGGTCCGCTCAACGTCGTCCGCAACACCGCGCTCAACGTCGTCTCCCAGCGCATGCTGCTCCGGAGAGCCCACGCCGCCGCCCAGCGGATCATCCGGGAAACTGGCTCGCCACCGCTGCCGACCTTCATCCTGGACAGTACCAAGCTCTACGACCGCTACCTCCAGCTGACCGTGCCGGAGTTCGACTACCCGCGCCGCGATCTCGCACCCAACACCCGCTACGTCGGTCCGTTGATCCCGTCACCCCGGACCACCCTACCGGCGGACCTGCCCGGCTGGTGGGGCGACCTCAACGGCGACCGGCCCGTGATCCATGTCACGCAGGGAACCGTCGACAACGGGGACTTCGAGCGCCTGATCCGGCCGACGCTGCGCGCGCTGGAGGGCGAGGACCTGCTCGTCGTCGCCACGACCGGAGGCCGGCCGGTCGAGGCACTCGGGCCGGTGCCGGACAACGCGCGCGTCGGGCAGTTCCTCCCGTACGACCTGCTGCTGCCAAAGCTGACCGGGGTCGTGACGAACGGTGGCTTCGGTGGCGTCCATCAGTTCCTCCGCCACGGCATCCCGCTGGTCGTGGCAGGCGACACCGAGGACAAGCCCGAGGTCGCCGCCCGGGTCGGCTGGAGCGGGGCGGGGGTGAACCTTCGAACCGGCTCCCCGGACGCCGGCGCGATCGGGGCGGGCGTCCGCCGGATCCGGGACGAGCCGTCGTTCGCCACGGCGGCCCGGGGGATCGGCGTGGCCATCGAGCGGGCGCGGCCGCTGGACACGATCATGGAGGAGATCGAGGGACAGATGGCGCGAAGGGGAGACGGAGCCGCCTGACACGTCCCCGTCAGATGTCGCCTGCCGGGATGTCCGGACCGGGGTAGGATCACCATCGCCGCGTGCCGCGCGGGGCAGGAGGAAACGGGATGACCGGCGATCAGCAACCGCGGCGGCGACCAACGCAGGCCGACGTGGCCCGTGCCGCCGGCGTCTCGCAGACCGCCGTCTCCTACATCCTCAATGACAAGCCGTCGGCGACGATCTCCGATGCCACCCGGCGGCGGGTGCTGCAGGTGATCGAGGAGCTCGGCTACGTCCCGGACCTCACCGCCCGTTCCCTGCGCTCGCGCCGGACGATGACGATCGGGGCGATCATCCCTGACATCACCAATCCGTTCTTCACCGAGTTCGTCCGCGGGGTGCAGGACGTCGCCCGGACCTCCGCCTACGACGTGATCACGTCCAACACCGACGGGTTGCACGACCTGGAGCACAATGCCGTCTCGGCCGCCCGCCGGGGCCGCGTCGATGGGCTGATCACCGCGACCTACCAGCTGACCGCCGCCGACCTCGACCCGACCCTTGCCCAGGGGACGCCCGTGGTCGTGCTTGGCGAGCCGGACGACCTGCCGCTGCCCGAGGATGCCCCGTTCGACCGGGTGTATGTTCCCGGCGATGAGGGGGCCCGGGCGGTGACCGCGCACCTGGTCGAGCGCGGTCACCGCCGGATCGCCGTCCTGGCCGGCACGCGCCACCGCGCCAACGGTGAAGCGCGAGTCGCGGGGTATCGCCGGGCGCTGGCCGCGGCGGGGATCACCGTCGACGAGGACCTGGTCGGCTGGGGCGACTGGTCTGAGTCGAGCGGCCACGCGCTGATGACGCGCCTGCTGGAATTGGAGCCGGCCCGGCGCCCGACGGCCGTGTTCGCGGGCAACGACTTGATGGCGGTCGGCGCGCTGCTGGCCTGCAAGACGGCGGGGTTGCGGGTGCCGGAGGACATGGCGATCGCCGGCTACGACAACGTCGCGCTGGCTCACCTCGTCATGCCGCCGCTGACCACCCTGGACCAGCACCCGCGCCGGATCGGCACGATCGCCGCCGACTTGCTGCTGGACCGGCTGACCGGGCGTTATGCCGGTCCGTCCCGCGTCCGCCGGGCCGCCTTTGACCTGGTCGTCCGTGAGTCGGCCTGACCGCGATGCTCCGTTACCGCGTCAGCTTTCTTCGGCCATGATGTCCAGTCGTGGGACGATCGTTTCGGCGTCGCCGTGATACCAGGTCACGGACAGGATGGTGTCCGGACCGCCGAGGCGCTCGCCGAGCGAATCGCATTGCCAGTGCTCGCAGATCAGCCCGAGCGGACCATCCGGCGTCGGCGGCAGGGGAAAGATCCCGGTCCGGACCGCGTCGTACGGCAGCATGCCGCGCAACTGGTTGGTCGCACTGGAGCCGTCGGTCCCGTCGGTGAGCAGATTCATGCCCCAGAACACGCGGGCGCTGGTGATCACGGGTTCGCCGTCGACGCTGGTCGTGCCGGCAAGGATGTCGCCGCCATCGACCGCCAGCCCGGCGTAGACCCAGCCGCTCTGTCCGGCCTCGCCGGGTCCCCAGAAGCGGGAGACCTCATCCAGCGACATGCCGAACCCGCCCGGCGTTGCCCAGCCGGTGACGTCCTGCTCCGAGGCGATGCCCATCGTCAGGGTCGACCGGATCACTGATCGGTCCTGCGTCGGGCTGCTGGCCGGGGCACCCATCTGGTATCCCAGGAGTGCGGTCCCGTCGCCGCCGGTGGCCCGGGCCAGCGCCTCGCTGGTGAATCGTTGCCAGGCATGGACGGTCCTTCCGACGCTGGTGCCGGCGGCGAGGTAGCTGGCCGCGGAGCTGGCGTCATGGGGCAGCAGGTCGGCGATCGCGCCAGCCGCGTCCTCCTCTCCGAGGACACCGGCGGACGTCCCGGTGTAGTCGATCTCGACGTGGGTGACGAGGTCGTCGACGACCGTGGCGTACAGCGCCGCGCCGCGGTGATCCGGGTGGTCATAGCGGTAGATCTGGCGAAGCGGGTCGATCTCCTCGCCGGGACCGTAGCGTTCCTCCCACGCTGCGACTGGCAGCCCGATCCCGGGAAGCGACAAGGTCGACTGGTCCTGCCGGGCCGCGCTGGCACGGAGGGGCGCGGCTCCTCCGATGAGGGCGGCGCCCCCGAGCGCGAGCGCCCGGATGACGCTCCGGCGGCGGATCGTCTGTCGTGGTTGCATGGGTGGTCCTGTCCTGTGGCGGGGTGCGGGCCGATCCCGCATCTTCTACAGACATGACGACCGGGGCGGGGTTCCCGTTTCGAGGTGAGCAAGCCTGGGCTGCGGTTTATCATCGGGTGAGTCAATGGTGAGTGACTGAGCGACGGACCGGGAACGCCCGGCAAGCGATGACGGGACGCCAGACGTGTTCATGAAGCGGCGACAGCGCGAGAAGTTCCGGGAGCAGCGCGAGATCATGCGCGAGGCGCTGGCCGACCCGGCGCTGGAGCGCGAGCGGCAGCGTCGGCGCTGGGCGACGCGTCCGGAGAGCGCCCGGTACTTTCTCGCCGGTGGGCTGGTAATCCTGGTCTTGGCCGGGGCGGTGACGGCACTGGTCCGGCTGATCATCGGCGCACCGCTCAACGAGATCGTCTTCATCACCGCGATGGCCGTCGCGGTCGCTGCCGTTGGTCGCCAGTGGTTCGGTTCCGTCCACATCACCCGGTACGTCGCCCGGGTTCGCCGGGAACACGGCTTGCCCGCCCGCCCGGTCAGTGCGGCGACATTCCTGATCGGGACGCTGATCATCCTGACGCTGGCCACCCTGGTGCTGGCGGCGGTGATCCTTGGCGGGCCGGCGGACGATCGCGGCGACCTCGTCCGGGCGCTCCTGATCGCGATCGGTCCGGCGATCTTGGCGACGCTGCTGCTCTATGTCCTCGGGATCGGCAACAAGCGCTACGCCGAGCACCCGGATGTCCGCCGCCAGATCCTCGAAGAGGATGGGTTGGCTTGAGATCGCATGCGAGGCGGACGCTCCGCTCGGACCTGTGCGTCAGGCCAGCAGCGCACTGACCGACACCCGTGATCGCCTTGCGATCATGCCGCTGCGCGGCCGGGAGCCTTGACAGACTCTCTACTTCTTGCACAGCGGCATGCTTGGCCGGTCAATCCCTGGGCCTGCAGGGAGGTTTCCTTGTAACGCGGGAACCTGAGGACGAGCTACTCATCGCTGTACAACGCCGTGTGGATCCGCAGGGCGAGCTGGAGCCGGAGCCGGACATCGGAGTCATCCAGGTCCATGCCGGTGATCTCGCCGATGCGGTCCAATCGGTAGAGAACCGTGTTGCGGTGGACGGTCAGCAGCGATGCGGCTTCCTTCGGTGAGCAGTTGGCCCGGAAGAAGGCCTGCAGCGTCCGGATTAGGTCGGCCCCGTGCTGCTGGTCGTACGCCAGCAGGGAGTGAAGGGTCTCGTCATGGAACTCGGCGATCTCCGGTAGCCCCTCGGCAGCGTAGATGATCCGGTAGACGCCGAGGTCCTGGAACGAGGTGGTCTGGCCCGGGCCGTTCAGCCGGCGGCCCAGCGTCAGTGCCTGCCGCGCCTCCTGGTGGGAGCGACGGATGCCGGCGATCCCGCTCTCGCGCTGGCCGAACCCGATCGAGACCGTCTCCGGCGCGCTCGGCCCGTTGAGCGTGTCGATCGCCGCCTGTAGCTCGTCGCGGATCGTCCGTGCGACCTCGTTGAGGTCGTCGTGGTCTCCGACCGGCCAGAGGATCTCGGCGGCGTTGTTCCGGACCCGCCAGAGCGGGCGGCTGCCACGCGGTCCGCCCGTGCCGGCGATGCGAACGAGCGTCTCGTCCAGTACGCTCCAGCGCCCCTCGCGATTGCGGGACACGGCGTTGGCCGCGGCCCCGGTCCGGTCGGTCCGCGCGATCAGGGCGATGTGCGGACCTTCGAGGTCGTGACCCAGCCGCCGCGCCTGCTGGAGCAGCGAGACCTCGGACCGGAGAGCGCCGTCCAGCACCTCATCGAGCACGTTGAGCTCGACCTCGCGCCGAACGCTGGCCGCCGCCTGCTCCCGTGCCAGCACGACCGCGCAGGCCGCCGCGCCGTGGGAGGCGAGGACGTTGTCCTCAGGCGAGACCTGGGCGATCGGGATGATCAGCGAGACGGAACCGAGCAATCCGTCCCGCCCGATGACCGGGGCGACGACGCGCTCCCACTGTCCGTCGATCGGCACGACCTGCGAGGGCGGCTCGATGGGCGACGAGGTGCCGGTCGATCGCAGCCAGGTCGCGACGCTGGGCCACGACGTTGCCAGCGCGGCTTCGATGTGCGCCAGCGCCGGGACCGTCCCGCCAGCCGTCTCGGTTGTGGTCTGGTAGGTGAGCAGGCGACCGTCGCGACCTTCGAGTGCCACGGGGTGGCCTGCCAGCCCGGACAGGCCACGGACGACCGTCGCCAGCGGCTCACCGGCGATGGCCAGCTCCATCAGGCGGCGGGAGATCTCCTGCCCGCGCCGGTTGACCACCCGGCGGCGCTCGGTGACGTAGCGGGCCGTCTCGCGCTCCAGCGGTCCGAGGTCGGTATGGTCGGGCAACTGGAGCAGGGGCGTGCTGGTCTCGTCGGCCACGACGGACGCGGCCGCGTCGACCGCGCCGACGTGGGCGATCCCGGCCACGCCGAAGCTGGCCAGCTGCCGGATCGCCGCGGCCAGCGTCAGGCGCTCGTCCAGCAGGCTGAGCAGGTTCTCGGGCAGCAGAACCAGTTCGCCTCGGCTGAGATGGCCGAAGGCGGGCGGGGTCGGACGGATACGGGTCGCCCACGTCACCTCGCGGTCCAGCCCGGACGCCCCGGCGACCACGACGGTGCCGGGTGGAAGCGCCACCCCGATCAGATCCCGGACCGTGATAACCCCGGACATCGCTCGTCCCTCCGGCGCGTGTACTAGAGGTAGCGTGCGTGTTCCCACGGGCTCACGTCCTGGCGGTAGTCATCCCATTCCGCCCGCTTGACCGACAGCAGCTGCTCGAAGATGTAGTCACCGAGCGCGTCCCGGATGACCTCATCCTCGGCCAGCGCCGAGAGGGCGTCGCCGAGCGACATCGGCAGCTTCTGCGTCCCCATCCGCTCCAGCTCGGCGTCATCGTAGGCGACCAGGCTCTCGTCAAGGGGGTACGGCGGCTCCTCGCCGTGGGCGATCCCGTCCAGCCCGCAACCGATCGCGACGGCCAGCGCCAGGTACGGGTTAGCCATCGCGTCCGGCGACCGGAGCTCCAGCTGGAGCGGCTGGCCGGCGATCCCGTTGGGCACGCGGATCAGCGACGACTGCCCGACCCGGGCCCACCGGACATGGCGTGGAGCTCGGTGGCCGGCGGCCAGTCGCTTGTACGAGTTGACGGTCGGGTTGACGATCGCCGCCATCCCCGGCGCGTGAGCCAGCTGGCCAGCGATGAGATAGCGGGCGATCCGGGACAGGTCGTCGGTGTCATCGTCGTCGCGCAGCGCGTCGCCGCCGTCGGGGTAGGAGGCCACCTGCTGGAACAGGTGCATGCCTGAGCCGGCCGCGTCGACGAACGGCTTGGGCATGAACGTCGCCTGAAACCCGTAGCGGTTGGCGACCGACCGGATCACTTGGCGGACCGTCATGATCTGGTCGGCCATGCGGATGCCGCCGGCGGGCAGGAGATCGAGTTCCTCCTGATTGGGGCCGGTCTCGTGGTGCGCGCCGCCGACGCCGACGCCGAGCCGCTGCAGTGTGGCGACGATCTCGTCCCGAGTCGCGGTGATCAGGTCCTCGCCGACGCCGAAGTAGCCGCCGGCCGAGGACGTCCGATGGGTCGGCCGGCGCGTGATGGCCTGCTCGATCGTCTCGCCGTCGGTGCGGACCAGGTAGTACTCGATCTCGAGGCCGACGCGGTAGTCGTAGCCCTCGGCCGCCGCCCGGACCAGCATCCGCTCCAGCGCGGAGCGTGGGTCGCCGGGGAAGGGCTGACCATCGGCCCGGCGGACCGAGCAGTACAGCCGGCCACGCGTGGAGCTACCCTCGCCGAACAGCCCAGGCGGGATGAGGACGAGCGTCTCGGCATCCGGGACCAGGAACAGGTCCAGTTCGGCCCGCCGGTCGCCGCCGGTCAGTGCCGAGCCGTCGAACCGGTAACCCTGACGCATGGCGTCGCCGAGCAGCGAGACCGGGATGGTCAGGGACTTGATCCCGCCGGTGATGTCGCTGAACAGCAGGTCGACGACCTGCGCACCGGCCAGGGTCAGCCGGTCAATGGGATCGTCGATGTCGTTATGGGCAATGAGAAGTTCGTCCACCACGCTGCCGTGTCCTCCGACCGAGCATCACCGGTTATCCGGGACCCGTGCCCGGTACCATCACCGCTTTGGGCGCAGCACATAAACGGAACTCGCCTTGGTGGTGCGTATCGTAGGGTGTCGGGCCAAGGGATACAACTGACAAGACGGTCAAGGCACCCGCAGGGTGACAGGCGCCGGTCGAACGTTCGGTCGGAAACCGGACGCGGGAGAGCGGAATCCCGCCGCTTTGTGGCCAGATCGCCCACCGAATGCGTCATCTGGCCAGCATTGACTCCTCAAGCGACGCGACCCTCCCGGACAGATCTCCTGGTGTGGTGCGTCGTGCACATGGCTGTCGCGGAGGGTCGGCGAATGGGCAGTGAGCCCAAAGCGCCCGCGACGATTCGTTATCCGTCGTACGTACCCGCCGCCGAACCCAATCGCTAGAATCCTGGTCATGTCTGGTCAAACAACCGGCATGTTCGCGACCGAGCCCCGTTTTTGGCTCGGTCGTCGCCGTCAAGACGGTCCCAGCGTACCGCCCCCGTCCCGTCTGATGGCTCCCCGGCGGGTCCTGTAGGACGCAGCCGGGCCACACGACCCGCTCGGGTTGTGCTCTGCGTCCCAACGCCGCGTCATCCCGAGCCCGTCATCGCCACATCGCTTCGTTGGCCCGCCCGTTCCGTGTCGCTCACAGGAGGCTCCCGTGACCCAAGCCGACCAAACCGTTCGTCCGTCCGGTGTCCAGTCGTCGATCGAGGCAGGCATCCCCATCGCGGGACGTCCAGATGCGGCAACCGCCCGCCGCATCGCACCGATGTACGACTTCGGCGCCGAGCACGACAACTGCGGCGTGGGCCTGGTCGTCGACATCGCGGGGAGTCCGGCTCGCCGGATCCTGGACCTCGGCCTGCAGGGGCTGGTCGACCTCACCCATCGTGGTGGCGTCGGGGCCGACCCGCGGACGGGTGACGGCGCCGGGGTCCTGACCCAGGTGCCGCTGAAGCTGTTCGCCGCTGACCTGGAGCGCCTCGGGCATGACCCGGCGACCTTCGATCCCGGCGACCTTGGCGTGGCCGTGACGTTCCTGCCGGCCGATGAGGGGCTGGTCGCCGCGGGCCGGACCGCCGTCGAGGCAGGGATGGCTGAACTGGGGCTACCGATGATCGGCTGGCGCGAGGTCGCCGTCGATCCGTCCGTCCTCGGCAACACGGCCGCGACCAGCCGCCCGGAGATCGCCCAGGCGCTGATCCGCCGCCCGGAGGGGTACAGCGTCGAGCGGTTCGAGCGCGAGCTGATGCTGGCCCGTCGCGCCGCAGAGCGCGCCGCCGCCGTGGCCGGGATTGACGGGTTCGCGATCACGTCCTGCTCGGCCCGGACCATCGTCTACAAGGGCTTCTGCCTGCCGAAAGACCTGCCCCGGTTCTACGCCGACCTGAACGCGCCGGAGTACGAGACGGCCATCGTCCTATTCCACCAGCGCTACAGCACCAACACCTTCCCGACCTGGGCGCTGGCCCAGCCGTTCCGGTTCCTTGCCCACAACGGCGAGATCAACACCGTCACCGGCAACCGGCTCTGGATGCAGGCCCGCAAGCACGCGCTGGAGCTGTCCGGCGACGGCCAGACCTTCGGCCGCGAGGCGCTCGAGCCGGTCATCAGCATGGACGGGTCCGACTCGTTCTCGCTGGACAACACGCTGGAGCTGCTGTTCCACGGTGGCCGCAGCCTGCCGCACGCGCTGATGATGCTGGTCCCCGAGCCGTGGGAGCAGTTGCCGGAGATGCCGGCCGACCTGCGCGCCTTCTATGACTTCCACGCCGGCCTGGTCGAGCAGTGGGACGGCCCCGCCGCGCTCGCGTTCAGCGATGGCGTGTTCGCTGGCGCGACGCTGGATCGCAACGGCCTGCGCCCGTCGCGCTGGGCCCGGACCAGCGACGGGCTGTTCATCGCCGGCTCCGAGGCGGGCACCGTCAAAGTCGACCCGACGACCATCGTCGAGAAGGGGCGCCTCGGCCCCGGCCAGATGATCCTGGTCGACACGTCCCGTGGCGTAATTCTCCACAACGACGAGATCAAGGCCGGGGTCGCGTCGAAGGCGCCATGGGCCGAGTGGCTCCGGGAGCACCGTGTGCTGCCGCCGGCCGAGACGAAGGCCGCGGCGCCGAAGCTGGTCGCTGCCGCGCCGGCCGGCGACGAGGACCCGATCGCCAAGGCCAAGGCGCGCGCCCAGGCGATGCGCGCCGCCCGAGCCGCCGCCGCGGCCGAGGGCGCCGAGCTGCCAACCCCGGACAAGCTGACCGCCGCCGGCGTCCCGAAGACCGACGGCCCCTCGGCGGCGGGCATCCCGGCAGTGGGGACCAAGGCCGCTCCGGCGGGGGGCGACCGTTCCGGCGCGTCCCGCCCGATGCGGACCAAGGCTGATCCGGAGACGCTCGCCGCCCAGCGCGCGTTCGGCTACACCGCCGAGGACATCCGTCTGATCGTCCAGCCGATGGCGGCCGAGTCCAAGGAGCCGACCTGGTCGATGGGCGACGATGCGCCGCTGGCCGTGCTCAGCGACCGCATCCGCCCGCTGTCCTCGTACTTCCGCCAGCGGTTCGCTCAGGTCACCAACCCGGCCATCGACTCGTTGCGTGAGCGCAAGGTCATGGCGCTGGACGCCTACGTCGGGCCACGCGGTAACCTGCTGGCCCAGACGCCCGAGGCTGCCCGGCTGCTTCACCTGCCGAGCGCGGTGATCGGCGAGCGGACCTTCGACCTGATCACCGGGTTCGACGGATCTAACGGATTGAAGAGCGCGACCGTCTCGACCCTCTGGCCGGTCGCCGAGGGAGACGGGGCGCTCGCCACGGCGCTGGACCGTGTCCTGGCCGAGGCCGTTGCGGCCATCGAGGCGGGCGCCGGGATCATCGTCCTCAGCGACCGGGGCGTCTCCGCGACCCACGCGCCGCTCCCGATGCTGCTGGTCGTCGGCGCGCTGCACCATCACCTGATCCGGGAGGGGCTGCGCAACCGCGCCGACCTCGTCTGTGCCGCCGGCGAGGTCTGGGACGTCCACCAGTTCGCCACGCTCGTCGGTTACGGCGCCTCGGCCGTGTTCCCGTACCTCGCGCTGGAGGCCGGCGCGGCGTTCGCCGGGCAGCGCGGTTACGAGTCAGTCGACGCCGACGGGATGAAGGCCAACTACCTCAAGGCGCTGGAGTACGGCTTCCTCAAGGTCACCAGCAAGATCGGGATCTCGACCGCCGCTGGCTATCGCGGCGCCCAGATCTTCGAGACGATCGGCCTCGCCCAGGACGTCGTCGATCGCTACTTCACCGGCACGCCCTGCCGCCTGTCCGGCATCGGCCTGCCGGAGATCGAGCAGGACGTGCGCGCCCGGCACGCCGTCGCGTACCCGGCCGAGGGCAGCGGCGGCGACCGGCTGGCCGACCAGGGGCTGGTCCGATTCCGCAAGGAAGGCGAGGCGCACGCCTGGAGTCCGTCGATCGTCACGGCGATCCAGAACGCCGTCAACGGCGACCGTGCCGCCTACGACTCCTACCGCCAGTTGGTCCGGGAGCAGCCCGCGACGACCGTCCGGGACTTGCTCGACATCCGGCCGCTGGGGGATCCCGTCCCGCTGGACGAGGTTGAGTCGGCCCAGTCGCTGTACCAGCGCTTCGTCGTCACCGCGATGTCGCTCGGCTCGCTCTCGCCGGAGGCCTACCGGACGCTGGCGATCGCGATGAACCGGCTCGGTGCCCGCTCCAACAGCGGTGAGGGCGGCGAGGACCCGGAGTGGTACGAGGAGGCCCGGCGCGGTCCGGACATCCCCCACAGCAAGGTCAAGCAGGTCGCGTCCGGCCGCTTCGGTGTCACGGCGACCTACCTGTCGCTGGCCGAGGAGCTGGAGATCAAGATCGCCCAGGGCGCCAAGCCGGGCGAGGGCGGCCAGCTGCCGGGCCACAAGGTCACGCCGTTCATCGCCAAGCTGCGCTACGCCGTCCCGGGCGGCCAGCTGATCTCGCCGCCGCCGCATCATGACATCTACTCGATCGAGGACCTGGCCCAGCTGATCTACGACCTCCGCCAGGTTAACCCACGGGCGAAGATCGGCGTCAAGCTGGTCTCCGAGGCCGGGATCGGCACCATCGCCGCCGGGGTCGCCAAGGCCCGGGCCGACTACATCCTGGTCTCCGGCCACTCCGGCGGCACGGGGGCGGCCCCGCTGGCGTCGATCAAGCATGCCGGCTCACCGTGGGAGCTGGGGCTGGCCGAGGTCCAGCAGACACTGGTCCTCAACCGGCTCCGCTCCCGGGTCCGGCTCCGGACCGATGGCGGCATCAAGACCCCGGACGACGTGATCGTCGCGGCGCTGCTCGGGGCGGAGGAGTTCGGCTTCGGGACGAGTGTCCTGGTCGCGATCGGCTGCGACATGGCGCGGCAGTGCCACCTCAACACCTGCCCGACCGGGATCGCGACCCAGCGCGAGGACCTGCGTGCCAAGTACACGGGCACGCCGGAGAACGTGATCGCCTGGTTCGAGCACCTCGCCACCGGGCTGCGCGAGGCGATGGCCGCGATGGGCGCCCGCAGCATCGACGACCTCGTCGGGCGGACGGATCTGCTCGCGCCGCGCCAGCGTGCCGGCCGGGCCGGGATGCTGGACGTCTCGCAGCTGATCGCCGAGCCGGCCCCGGTCGACCAGCGCCGCCGGACGGAGGACGTCGACCACGTCATCCCGACGCTGGACAACGACATCCTCGACGAGATTCGCCCGGCCCTGGCCGCTGGCGACTCCGTCGAGGTCCGCCGGACCGTCACGACCGAGGACCGCACGGTCGGCGCCCGGATCGCCGGCGAGCTGGCCCTGAAGCGCCACCACGGCGAGGCCAGCACGGCCCGCGTCACGGCGCACCTGCGCGGGAGCGCCGGCCAGAGCTTCGGCGCCTTCACGGTGCCAGGGATGCTCCTCTCGCTGGAGGGCGAGGCCAACGACTACACGGGCAAGGGGATGAGCGGTGGTGAGGTCGCCGTCTTCCCGCCGGTCGACGCCGCGTTCGAGCGCGACGCCACCGGGGCGCCGCAGACGATCTCCGGCAACACCAACCTCTACGGCGCGACGGGCGGGGCGCTGTTCCTCGCCGGCGGCGCGGGCGAACGGTTCGCCGTTCGCAACAGCGGCGCGACGGCGGTCGTCGAGGGCGTTGGCGATCACGGCTGCGAGTACATGACTGGTGGCCGTGTCGTCGTCCTCGGGCCGACCGGTCGGAACTTCGGCGCCGGCATGACCGAGGGCTTGGTCTGGGTGCTGGATGAGGACGGAGGGTTCGCCGCCCGGACCAATGCGGAGTCGGTCGTCCTGGAGCCGGTGGCCGAGGGCGATGACGACGAGGTCCGGGGCCTGATCGAGCGCCATCTCCAGATGACCGGCAGCCGCCGCGCCCGCGCGTTGCTGGCTGACTGGGACGGGACCCGGTCCCGGCTGAAGAAGGTCGTCCCGACCGCGGCGATCGAACTCGCCCGGCAGCGTGCCGCCGAGGCCGCCGCCCGCGAGGCCGAGGAGAGCGCTGTCCCGGCCGATTAGCCTGGCGTCGATCCGCCGATCTTGGCTACTGATGCTGTTCCTGAGGCTGCTCCCGGGAACCAGCCAGACGAAAGCCCCCTGATCGCGCGACGCGATCAGGGGGCTTTCGATTCCCGCGCACGGGTGGCAGAACCGGAGCGGCGTATGCAGCGTCGGCGTTGCGCAGGCTGGATGTGGTCGTCAGGCGGTGGCCGGGACGACGACGATCTTGCCCGGCAGCGCGCCAGTCGCTGCCCGGGCATGGAGGGCCGGCAGATCGGCCAGGGCCACCCGCTCGGCGACGTCGACGCGGAGCTCGCCGCGATCCACCATCGCCACCAGATTCGACAACTGCCCCGCGTCGCTACGGACAAAGACCCCGACCACCCTTACGCCACGCGCGTCATCGACGGGAATCTGGATCGTCGGCACCGTGTTCACCACGACCCCGCCCGGGCGCACGAGGGCAACCAGTGCGGTGACCTGCTCGGGCGTGATCCGCGCCAGGTTGAGCAGGACGTCGACGGGCTCGGCCACCGTCACTTCGCTGGTGGTGTGATCGATCACCTCGTCCGCGCCCCCGGCCTGGACGCGTTCTCGGCTGAGCGGGCTCGCCGTCGCGATCACGTACGCACCTGCCCGCTTGGCCAGCTGCACGGCGTAGCCTCCGACGGCACCTCCGGCGCCGTTGATCAGCACGCGTTGTCCCGGTTCCAGACCGGCGTCATCGAAGAGCGCCTGCCAGGCGGTGAGGCCAACCATCGGCATGGCGGCGGCGTCGGCCAGCGGGATGGTCGTGGGTGCCGGAGCCAGGATGTCAGCGGGTGCGATGACGTACTCCGCGGCCGCCCCGTCGGCGACGATCGGCAGGAACCCGACGACCTGCTCGCCGACCCTGACCGCTTCCACGCCTTCGCCCAGCGCGTCGATCGTCCCGGCGACATCGATGCCCGGGGTGTGCGGCAGTGCCACCGGGAAGGGTCCCTTGAGGTAGCCGCCACGGATGCCGTCGTCGACGGGGTTGAACGAGGTCGCGGCGACGCGGATCCGGACCTCACCGGCTGCCGGCACCGGGAGGTCGACGTCCTCGTACCTCAGGACGTCCGCGTCGCCGAACTCATGGAAGCGAACAGCTTTCACTGGATCTCTCTTCTCTGATGCTGGGAGTCCGTATGAGGCGTGATCGTGTGCCGGCCGGTTACGCGTGCTCCGCCGGAGGCGGCAGGATCTCGAAGCCGTACGCCGGTGCCTTGGCCGTGGCTCGTTGCAGCCGCTCCTGCCGCTCGGCATTGCTGAGCATCGGTGCCGGGGAGGTGCGGGTGGGGACGGGGTCGCCGAACTCGGCGAAGAACCGCTCGAGGCCGGCGGGGGCGACGGTGCAGAGCAGGCGAGCTGGCACCTGCGCCGGGTTACGGAAGGAGTGGGGAGCGTTGGCGGGGATGTTGGCTGACTCGCCCTCCTGGAGCTGCACGGGCGGGAGATCGCGCAGCCGGACCTCCACCGACCCTTCGAGGACCCGGAAGCACTCCTCGAAGTCATGGCGGTGGGGCGGTGGCCCGCCGCCCGGCGGGATCAGCATGTCGATCATCGCGAACCGGCCAGCGGTCTGCTCGCCGGAGATCAGGACGGTGTACGTGTCGCCTACGACCGCCAGGTGGACTAGGGTAGGATCGTCGGGACGAGCGATCACCAGTCCACGCCCGGGGTCGTCTTCGGGAAGGTTGGTGCCAGTGTCAATTGCCACGTTGTCCACTCGTCCTCCTTGGAGCGGAATCAAACGGACGAATTCGTCCGTTTAGGTGCACGATACTCCTGCCCGGGGCTGCTCCGCAAGCCATCGTGAGAAGTTGCTCGCATGTCGGACCCCGTCGCACGCCAGCCGCGCCAGGATGCGCTCCGGAACCGGGAGCGGATCCTGGAAGCCGCCGTCGAACTCGTCCGCCGCGACGGGGAAACGGTCCCGATGGCACAGATCGCCGAGCGTGCGGGCGTGGGGGTCGGAACGGTCTATCGCCACTTCGCCACGCGCGAGGATCTGCTGGGCGCGCTCGTCCATCGCTCGTTCGGGCTTGCCCTCGCCAACGCGCGAGCAGCGGAGTCCCGGCCGGGTTCCGCGCTGGAAGGCGTTCGCCAGTTCTTCCTCGCGACGCTCCGCGACCGGGAGCGATTCGTCCTCCCGCTCCACGGTGGCCCGCCGGTCTTCACGCCCGAGACCCGGGAGGTCCAGGCCGAAGTCCGGGTCGTGCTCCGTGCCCTGATCGACCGGGGGCGGACCGCCGGGGAACTGCGCGGGGACCTGACCCCGGAGGACCTGATCCTGGCCACCTCATTGCTCTCCCGTCCGCTCCCGGGTACGGGGGACTGGGAACGCCTGGCCCGCCGGCAGATCGATCTGATGATCCACGGGCTCGGCGCAATCGTTCCGGAACCGGGTCCGGGTACACCACGCGATGACGCTTGACCCGCAGAGAAAGCTGGTAGAGCAAGGAGAACGGCCGACTCCCATGACAGGAGCCGGCCGTTATCGTGTTCACCGTAGCGACGGGGCTTGCCCCCTCTTGTCCCCGGGCAAGCTTGGTGCGACATGACGACCTAGTTCGGCTTGCGACAGTCCGGTCGCATGCGCGGTCGCCGGCAAGGATGGGGCAAGCCCCATCGCTACGGATCATTCGCTCCATCATGGATTGCGGATCATCCGTCGGGTACGCGCGAGGAGTCTCAGGACGGATCGAACGGGAGCGAGGCCCAGAACCGGACGAGTGCGTCAGCCGCGCGCCGACCATCGTCTTCGGCCATCCAGAAGTGGCCCAGACCGTCGAGGACCTCGACCCGCGCCCCGGCCCGGGCGGCCGAGCGCCGACGCTGCTCGTCCGACCCGACGAGGTGATCCTTCGTCGCGAGGATTGCCAGTCCCGGTCGCGCCGCCGCGGCCTCGAGATTCGCTCCCAGCCGGGCCATTGCCGGCTGCCGGGCCGAGCGATAGAGCCGCAGGATGCAGGCGCCCATCTCCCGGTCGTACCCCTGCGCGACCTTCCTGGCCACGGTCGGATCCACCCCCAGGAGCCGGAAGAGCCTCATGAGTGCTGCATGAGTGATGCGCCCGGGCCGCGCCGTCATCGCTTTCCGGATCACGACCTCGCCCGGTCCCTCCCATTGCCAGGCGCGGGCGGCGGGGTGCCAGGCGTAGTCCGGGTCCAGCACACCCACCGTGTCAGAGCACCAGCTCCGGAGCAGGTCGGGTCGCGTCATCGCGACGTTCACCGTGTGCCCGCCGCCCCAGTCGTGCCCGACCAGGTCGACCGGCCGGCCGATCCGCTCAAGTTCGTCGATCAACCAGTCCCGGTAGCCGGTGACCGTGGCGTCGAAGCTGTCGGGGACCGGCGCCCCGAAGCCGGGCGGGGACAGGCGGACCACATCCGTCTGACCGGACTCCGCGAGCCGGGCTATGAGCAGATCCCAGATCGACGCGGTTTCGGGGTTGCCGTGGACAAGGACAATGGTCATCGGGGTCCGCTCCTCCCGGCACACTCCCGCCGACTGGCGGTGGATTCGTGCATGCTGGGGCAGGGCACGCAGACCCCTGACCACCGGTCGCATTTGCTGCCCACGGAGCCGCCTGGAGCACTGTTTCCCCCACCGGGTTCCGGCTCCATCCGGGTACGCGAACGGCCGGCACCAGTGACGGTGCCGGCCATTCACGTCAGTGAGATCTCGGCGCGACCGCTAGGCGAGCCGGCCCCGGTAGGTGACCATCGCCAGCGCGTAGCCAACCACGAGGATTGCGAGGCACCACCCGAGCGCCACCCAGACCTGGTTGCCGACCGCCTGCTGAGCCAGGAGATCCCGGATGGTGTCGACGATCGAGGTGACCGGCTGGTGCTCGGCGAAGGCGCGGACCGGGCCGGGCATGGTGTCCGTCGGGACGAACGCCGAGCTGATGAAGGGCAGGAAGACGAGCGGGTAGGAGAAGGCACCGGCGCCCTCCACCGACTTCGCCGACAGGCCGGCGATCACGGCGAGCCAGGTCAGCGCCAGGGTGAACAGGACCAGGATTCCCGTGACGGCCAGCCACGCCAGCGGACCGGCGCCGGAGCGGAATCCGATCAGGAGCGCGACCAGCAAGATGACCGCGATCGAGAGGCCCGTGGAGACTACGGACGTCAGGACATGCGCCCACAGCGGGGACGACCGCGCGACCGGCATGGACTGGAACCGCTCGAAGATACCACCCTCCATGTCCGCGAACAGGCGGACGGCGGTGTAGGAGATGCCCATCGCGATCGTGATCAGCAGGATGCCGGGCAGCAGGTAGTCGACGTACCGGTTGGTGCCGGTGTCGATCGCGCCGCCGAAGACGTAGGTGAACAACAGCATCAACGCGATCGGCGTGATCGCCACGGTAAGGATCGTGTCCGGGCTGCGTGCGATGTGGCGCATCGACCGGCCGAGCAGCGCCACCGTGTTGCTGAGGAAGCGGGTGGTCATCATGGTGTCACTCCCCTCCGCGTGTCGTTGCCGACGATCGCCAGGAAGATCTCTTCCAGGCTGGGCTGCTTCTCGACGTACTCGACCGTGGCGGCCGGGAACCGCTGCCGGAGCTCGGCGAGCGTCCCGTTCGCGATGATCCGCCCCTGGTGCAGGATCGCGATCCGGTCGGCGAGGTGCTCGGCCTCCTCCAGGTACTGGGTCGTGAGAAGAACCGTCGTGCCACGGTCCGCGAGTTCCCGGACCACGCGCCAGACCTCGACGCGGGCCTGCGGGTCGAGCCCGGTCGTCGGCTCGTCGAGGAAGATCACCGAAGGCTGACCGATCAGGCTCATGGCGATATCGAGTCGGCGACGCATGCCGCCCGAGTAGGTCGCCGCCCGTCGCGACCCGGCCTCGATCAGGTCGAACCGGGCCAGCAGGTCATCTGCGACCCGTCCGGGATTCGCGACGCCCCGCAGCCGCGCGACCAGCGTCAGGTTCTCGCGGCCGGTCAGGATGCCATCGACGGCGGCGAACTGGCCGGTCAGGCTGATCGATTCCCGGACGGCGTCCGGCTGCGTGGCCAGGTCGAACCCGTTGACGCTGGCCGTGCCGTCGTCGGCCCGAAGCAGGGTCGAGAGGATCTTCACGATCGTCGTCTTGCCCGCCCCGTTCGAGCCGAGCAGGGCGAAGACGCTGCCGCGCGGCACCTCGAAGTCCACGCCTCGGAGGACGTGGAGGTCCTTGTAGGACCGGGTCAGACCCCGGACCCGGATCGCGGGCTCCGGGCGTTGCGTCATGGTTGTCGTCATGCCGTGACGCTCCCTTGCCGTCCGTGGTCAGCGGTCTCGCTGGCAGCGGCGCGGACGGATGCGATGGCGTCGGTCAGCCGGGCGCGTTCCTTGTCGATCCAGAGGCTGTCCGGGTAGTTCCGCATGAACCCCTCGGTGAACTCCACGGGGTCGTCGCCGACGAGGTCGTGGATCGGTGTCCGGCTCGCCGCGGCTTCCTCCATGAGGTCCGCGAGGTCGTCCAGCAGCAGGAGCAGGGTGTCGCCCTTGACCCACCCACTGTGGAGGACATAGCGCTCCACGGCGTCGAGCACGGCGAGATAGTCGGTGGGCAACTGCGCCTTGCGCCTGCGGTAGGCCCGGTAGTGGCGCTTCTCAGCGATCATCCGTGTGATGAACACGATCACCTCCCTGGGTGCGAATCTGTTCCAGCCGCTCCGCGAGGAAATCCCAGCTCTCCCAGAAGGCCCGGAGGTATTCCTCACCCGCGGGGCTGAGCGCGTAGACCTTGCGGGGCGGGCCCTTCTCGGACGGCCGCTTCTCGACGGTGACAAGGTCCTTCTGCTCGATCCGGACGAGGATGGCGTAGACCGTCCCCTCGGCCAGGTCGGTGAATCCGGTCGCCCGCAACCGCGCCGTGATCTCGTAGCCATACGCGGGGGACCCGCTGAGTGTGGCCAGCACCATGCCCTCCAAAGTCCCCTTGAGCATCTCGGTCATCAGCTTCGCGATGGAGCACCCCCGTTCACTACTCAATGTCAGTGACTACCGGTACATAGTATGGCTAAGTATCGGGAAACGCAACCCCTCCAGGACGCGAGTATTTCCTGGCGCTTGGGTGGACTGGCGGCTGGGATGACACGTGGTTCGGGGAGGGGCAACCGGGCCTGTGGGGATGGCGTCCCGCTGACCGTGAACCGTTCCCGGCTTCCGCATCTCGTCGCGCCGTCCGCTCCGGCGGCACACTGGTCGCGAGTACAGCGACAGCTTCGTTCCTGCCCCGTGCCGGATCCCGACGCAACGTTCCGGGAGGTTCCTTCGTGTCCCAACCCCGTGATATCGCCCTGATCGGGCGGTTCATCCTTGAACTGCTCGCCATCGCCGCCGTCAGTTGATGGGGGTTTCAACTCGACGCGTCGGCCACCGTCCGGATCCTCGCGGGGCTCCTGGCGCCGATTGCCCTGATCGCCGTCTGGATGACCTTCGTCTCGCCGAAGCCGCGGGTAGTCGTGTCGCCGGCTGTCCGGCTCGCGATCGAGCTGACCATCTGGGTCCTCGCCTTCCTCGCGATCCTGGGTGTCCCGGCCGTCCTAGTCGCGATCGTATTCGCAGCCCTCGTCGTCATCAATCTCGTTGCCCTCTGGTACACGCGGGACACGCCAAGCGGGTTGGAGCGGCTCCGGGAGCGGCAAAACTGACGGTTCCGGTTGATCCGTTGCGGTCGGTCGTGTTGCGTGGGAGAGAGGCAACGGTGGGACGGGTACTGATCACGGGGATCTCGGGGACGGGCAAGTCAACGGTCATCGAGCGCATCGCTGCCGCCGGCCATCGGGCGGTCGACCTGGACGGGCCGGAGTGGTCGCACGTCGTCGCCGTCGATGGCGACGAGCTGACCGGGATCGGTGGCGGGGAGGACTGGGTGTGGCGTGAGGACCACGTCCGAGAGCTGCTCGCTGACGAGGCGGGCGATCTCCTCTTCGTCTCCGGGACATCGCCCAACCAAGGACAGTTCTACGAGCGGTTTGACGCGGTGATCCTGCTGTCGTGCGCGCCTGACGTGATGGTGGACCGGCTCGCGACGCGGACGACCAACGACTTCGGCAAGCGCCCCAACGAGCTTGCCCGGATCATGGCGATCCGGAACGAGATCGAGCCACTGCTCCGCCGGGGCGCCACGCATGAGATCGACACCGCCTCACCGCTGGACGACGTCGTCGCGGCGATCATCCGGATCGGCCGGGTTGGTGACAGCACTGGTTGACGGGTGACATCGATACGGTATTCACAGGGAGTGGCAGGGCAGTGACCCGCGAACCTGCCGCGGAGATGCGGCCGAGCGCCGGTCATGGGCGACACTGGTCGGAACGCCAGCGGACGGGACCGGGGCAAGATGCGTCCGGGGTGCATGCAGAGATGGCGGAGTGACGACGAGCAGAGTGCGGGTGTTGGCGCCGGGTGAGCGGGACGTCGCGGCCGGGGTGATGGCCCGGCCGTTCGGCAACGACGAGATGACGACGTTTGCCCTCCCGGACGCCGCGGAGCGCGCCCGCCGGTTGCCAGGGATGATGGGCCGGACGGTCGATCACGCCCGCCGCTACGGTGACGTCCGAACGACCGGCGCAATCCCTGGGGCCACGGGCGTCGACGGAGTAGCCTGCTGGCTGGCGCCGGGAACCACGTCGTTGACGCTCCCGAGGGTCGTCCGGAGTGGCCTGGTGTTGCTGCCCGTCAGCCTCGGTCCGGCCGCGGCCCGGCGGATGAGTGGATTCGACGCGCCAATGAATGCCGCTCACGCCCGGTTGATGCCCGGCCGCCACTGGTACCTGTGGATCCTCGCGACCGACCCGGCCCACCAGGGCAAGGGGGTCGGCCGGGCCCTGCTGGAGGACGGGCTGACCCGGGCCGACGCCGACGGGCTGCCCGTCTACCTCGAGACGCTGCAGGAGTCCAACGTCCGCTACTACACGAAGTTCGGGTTCGAGATCGTCGAAGAGATCCCGCTCGAAGCCGGGCTCCGGGCGTGGGCGATGGTGCGCCAGCCAGGTGGGAGCGGTCCCGGCTGAATCTAGGCGAGCCAACGTCGTCGCCGATCAGCGGCGACCGGCGACCCGTGACTCCGAGCGCTCCCGGGCGGCGATGATGTCGTCGGCGTCGGTGCTGTAGGCGAGGTCCCGGCTGGACTCCATCTCGGCGAGCCGCTCGCGCAGGGACGCGCTCATGGCGTCCCAGGCGTCGCTGCCGAGCGTCAACCGGCGCGGGGCGGGGGTGATGTCGACGGAATCGACGATCGCCCGCGCCACCTTGCGCGGGTCGCCGGGGGCCATCTGCTGGGCCGCCCGGCCGTCGATGTCGCCCGCCGCCAGCTCCCGGAAGTGCCGCATCACCCCGTCGTAGACCTCCAGCTCGTCGCCGAAGACCATGCTGCCGCCGACGAACTCGGTCCGGGCCCGGCCCGGCTCGACGATCGTCACCTCGATGCCGAACGGCGCCAGCTCGGGAACCAGGCTCTCGTAGAACCCCTCGATGCCCCACTTGGTCGCGTGGTAGAGGCTCAGGCCGGGCGACGAGTGCTGCCCGCCCCATGATCCGACCTGGATCAGGCGTCCGCCGCCCTGCTCGCGGAGGCGCGGGATCGCCGCCCGGCCGACCTGGATGGCACCGGTCAGGTTGGTCGCGATCTGATGGTCGATCTGCCGGTCGCTGAGTTCCTCGGCGGCGCCGGCCAGACCGTAGCCGGCGTTGCTGATCACGACATCGATCCGGCCGAGCGTGTCAAAGGCGTCGTTGACGACCTGCCGGACCTGGTCTGTGTTGGTCACGTCCAGCTCGCCAACCCAGAGCTGGTCGCCGTAGCGATCGGCCAGTCCGGACAGCGCCCGGGGTCGCCGGGCCGTCGCCGCGACGCGATCGCCCCGGGCGAGGAGCAGTTCCGTCATCTGCCGGCCGAAGCCGGACGACGTGCCGGTGATGAACCAGGTGCGTGCGGCCATGCGTCTCGTCCTCATGAAGGGGGGCCGGTCCGGTCGGACCGGGCGGGCGGGCGCGTCGTCGCTCATCCCGGCAGGGCAACCTGCCGGGACGGGCCGCTATGATGTGACATTGCGAATCAATGAGCAACTTTGTGCAGAGGTTCACGCGTAACCGCCATCGGCGCTGTCGTTCCCGGGTCTTCAGCTGTCGCATCGTCCGTCTCACCCGGATACCCGGAGGATCGGCGATGATGCCCGCGCCCGGAGAATCGGGCTGGTTCGGCGATGATGTCGAACCGATGGGTATCAGCCGCCCCTCCCGGGTCACGCGGGCGTGCGGGAGGAAGTGCTGACCATGACGACCCCATCACCCGACGTCCATGACCGGCGACCGCTGATCACGCTGCTCGTCGCCAACACCATCTCGCAGTTGGGCAACAGCTTCGCGTTCCTGGCGATCCCGTGGTTCGTCCTCGCGACGACCGACAGCGCCGCCCAGGTCGGGCTGACCGTCGCGGTCGTCTCCGTCCCGGCGATCGTCGTCGGGCTGCTCGGTGGCGCCGTCGTCGACCGGCTCGGCTACCGCCAGACGAGCATCGTGTCGGACATCGCGTCCGGCGTGACGACGCTGCTGATCCCGCTGCTGTACTTCACGGTCGGGTTGCCATTCTGGGGGCTGCTCACCCTCGTCTTCCTCGGCGCCATCCTTGACGGGCCAGGCAACACCGCCCGGGCCGCCCTTTACCCGGACCTGATCGCCCGTTCCGGCATGGCGATGGACCGGGCCAATGCCGCGTTCTCGACGACGAGCCGCGTCGCGGGCGTCCTCGGACCACCACTCGCCGGTGTGCTGATCGCCGTCGTCGGCCCGGCAAACCTGCTCTGGGTGAATGCGGCGTCCTTCGCGATCTCGGCGCTGCTGGTCCGGCTTCGGGTACCGGATGCCGCGCCGGCGACGGAACCCCGATCCGGCGGCGGGATCCAGGGTTACGTCGCCGACGTCCGGGAAGGGTTCCGCTTTCTCCGGCATGATGGGCTGCTGCTCGGGATTACGCTGTCCCTGGCGCTCGGCGTGCTCATCGCCGAGCCGTTCTACGGGGTGATCCTGCCGGTCTACGCCAATGAAGTCCTGGACAGCCCGGCCCAGCTTGGCCTGATCTTCGCCGGTCTCGGGGCCGGGTCGATCATCGGCAACCTGGTCTTCGTGGCGATCGCCAGGCGGGTTTCCCGTCGGACGATCTATTACGGCGGGTTCCTCGTCCGGGCACTGTGCCTGGCCGTGATGCTCACGATGCCGCCGTGGTGGGTGATCGCCGGGGCGATCGTGATCGGCGCGATCGCATTCGAGCCGATCAATCCGACGCTGATGGCCATCCGCCAGGAGCGGGTCCCGGCCGGGATGCGTGGGCGGGTGTTCGGGGCGATGGGCGCACTGGGGATGATGGCCCAGCCGGTCGGGTTGCTGGGCTACGGGTTCCTTCTCGAGGCGATGGCGATCGATGGCGCGCTACGGATCTTCGTCCTGCTCAACCTCGCACTGCCGGTTGCCCTCCTGCTGATCCGCGCGCTTCGCCGGATGGACGAGCGCCCTGCTCAGCCGGCCTAACAGGAGCGCTGGGGGAGCTTGCGCCCGTACAGCTACGGCTGTGGACCAGGCTGGACCGCCACGAGGGCAGGACCGGCGAACGGCTCGGGCTGCGGCGAGCGCGTCGCTCCTCGCTGGGCGGCCGCACCGGCGATGACGACCAGTAGGATGCCGGCAATCTGGAGCGGCGAGATGAACTGGTGGAGGACGACGACACCGAGGAGAACGCCCATCGTGGGTTCCAGTGCCATCAGCGTTCCAAACGCCAGGGACGTCATCCGGCGCAGGGCAAGCAGCTCCAGGGCGAACGGCAGGACCGGCAGCAGCAGAGCCAGGCCGGCCGCCGCCGCGAGGATCGACCAGGACAGATGCCCTGCCGCCTGCGGGATGCCGATGACCGCGGCTGCGGCGGCGGCGATCGGTATCGTGATCGAGAGTGACCCGATCCCCTCGAACCGGTCGCCGATCGTCTGGGTCAGCAGGATGTAGACACCCCAGCCGACGGCCGCCAGCCCGGCGAACGCGACTCCGGCCAGGTTGACCTCGCCGTGCCACGGCTCTGTCAGCACGACGACTCCGGACAGCGCGAGCGCCGGCCAGGCCAGCATGCGAACGTGACCACTGCGGAGCGCGGCGACGGTCAGCGGTCCGAGGAAGTCGATCGCGACCGCCGTCCCGAGCGGGATGCGCTCGATCGCGGCCAGGAAGGCGATGGTCATCAGTCCGGTCGTGACCCCGAGACCGATCAGCGGGAGGACGTCACGCTTCCGGATCGTCCGGAGAGGTGGACGGACCAAGGCCAGGAAGATCAACGCGCCCATGCTGAGCCGTAACCATGCCGTTCCGGCGGGACCGATCGACGAGATCAGGTCGACCGAGAGGGCCGAGCCCAGCTGGACACAGAGCATGGCAGCGACCGCCATGCTCCACGGTGGGACGCCGGCCGCGCCGAAGATGCGTGGGGATGACATGATCAGTTACCCGCTCCCTGGCCCGCGCCGCGGGACATCAGGCGCCGATCGGCCCGCACGTCCGACCCCAGGCGCGACAGGTGGACGACCAGGTCGTCGGTCGCGGCAGAGAGGGCCACATCCGTCACCGGATCGAGCGCGTCGAGGATGAACAGTGCGGCGGTCGTGGCGTCGTTGAGCTGGGTCCGGCGTGCCTGGCGCCAGTTCCACCGCCGGCAGGTCACGCCAGCGTCGTCGCACCACACCACTTCGCCTGGTTCCGGGTGTTCGATCACGACGTCGCCACCGGCCGTCGTGTCGAACGTCTCATGACCAGCCGCGCGAATCAGTCGCGGGCCGCCGGCATACCGGGTCAGATCTTCTCCACCCAGCGGTATCTGGTGAAGGACGGAGACGGCGTTGTAGACGTCGGTGAGCCGGTTGACGCGGGGCAGCCCGCTGCCTGCCCGGCGGAGCAGCGCTTCCAGGCTGTTGCGCGTTCGCTGCGGCTTGGCCCCGAAAGCCCGGTAGGCATCCCGCCAGGCGGCAACGTGGGGCAGTTGATCGACGGGCTGATCGGCGAGCGCCGCTCCAGCCGCCGCCTCGGCGGTCACGAGCAGGGCGTCAGTCTCCGCATCGGACGGGCCCGGGACGATACCCGTGACGACCAGCAGCATGGAGCGGTAATCCGGTCGGAGGGCAAAGACGGCATCGTCGATCGAGGCACTCGCGAGAAACGCCTCGCTGGCAGGACGGTCAGCCACGGGACACCTCCGGTCGATTCGCTGTATCGACGCCGGGTTCGAAGACGATCATGGTGTAGTGGGTCGGGGTGGCGCCCCGGTTGGCGTAGGCATGGTCCGTCTCTGCCGTGAAGCTGACGGCATCGCCGGCCTCGAGAACAATGGACCGCTCGCCGATCCGGATGGTCAGCGAGCCCTCGCGGACCTGGAGGAGCTCCTGCGTCCCGGGCGTATGCGCCTCGCTGCGATACTCGTCGCCGGGCACCAGGGTCCACTCCCAGAGTTCGACGATGTCCGGCGGGGTGGTCCCGGTGACGAGTACCCCACGGCTACCTTCCGCGCCGCTCCACAGTGTGGCGCCCTCGCCGCGGCGGGTGATCCGGACGGGATCCGGACGGGGCGGCTCGACCAGTGCCGGCAGGCCAATCCCGAGGGCGGCGCTGATCCGCAGCAGGGTTCCGACACTGGGGTTGGCGACGCCCTGCTCGACGTTGATCAGCATCCGGCGGCTGACTCCGGTTGCCTCAGCGAGCTGGTCGAGCGTCCAGCTCCGGGCAATCCGTCCGCGGCGGACCCGGCCACCGATCGCCGCGGCCAGTGTGATGGCGTCCTGGTCATCAGGGGCACTATCTTGCACCATGATCGTCCTGACATGATCGTTCCGATCGCGATCGACCGTAGCGTTGTTGGCCCGTTCTATCGATTGGCCATCAGGACGGCTGGCTCCCGGGACTGAGGGTCATGGGATCTCGGCTTGCCCTGCTTGCAGGAAGGGGGTGTTACGCACCCGTCCTGAGGGTGATGGCGAGATAGTGCACTATATTGCTCTGCGATGTCCAGTGCGATCCAGGGGCTGGTCAGCCGGTGACAGGGAACCAGGGCCGGGCAGCGGCGATGCTGTCCCGTGCATAGTCCTCGGGCGACGCGTGGAGCGGACGCCAGATGGCGGTCGCCTGCGCCAGTTGCGGGATGTGGCCCGCGAACGTCTCGAAGGTCACGATCCCGTCGTAGCCGCCCGCGGTCAGCGTTCCAGCGAGCGCCCGCCACGGGATGTGGCCCGTGCCGACCGGGCCGCGGTCGTTGCCGGAGAAGTGGACGTGGGCGACGTGCGGCAGCGCCGATCGCAGGGCCGCGACCGGGTCCCGCTCCTCGATGTTCTGATGGAACGTGTCGGACAGCAGCCCGACGGTGGGATGATCGACGCGGCGGACAAGGTCGACGCCGTCGGCCAGGGTGTTGAGGAACCCCGTCTCGAAGCGGTTGAGCGGTTCGACCGCCAGCCGGACCCCGGCACGCCGGGCCTCCGGCGCCAGTTCGCGCAGCGCCGCGACACAGGTCTCGCGCTCGGCGTCGGTCGGTGCGTGGCGGTGCTGCCCAACGGGGGCGTAGAGCGGGCCGCAGAGCACCGTAGCTCCGATCGCCTCGCAGGCCGCGATGCACTCCCGGAGAAAGGCCAGACCAGCCGGCACGCCCGCCGGGTCGACCAGCGACGCGCCGTCCGGTAGCGCCGTCGAAGCCGTCAGGGCCAACTCTGACTGCTCCGCTGCCGCCCGCACGTCCGCCGTATCGATCGTGTCCGGTGCCAGGATGGGTAGCTCAACCGCGCCATACCCCAGAGACCGCAGCTCCTCGAACCGGGTCAGCGTCTCAGGACTGACTTCCGCGCCCCACGCCATGGTGTTGATCCCGAGTCGCATCCGGCTCCCATCGACTCCAGCGGTCACCCATCAGTCCCGGACTCCAGCACGTCAGCCTCCAGTGAGGTGACGATCTCGTGGGGATCGGTCCGCATCGTCGCATGGTGCCAGATCCGTCCGACTGTCGGTGTCGGGGGGTGTGCCGGCGCGTACCGGCACCCGCCCGGGACGGTGGGTCAGCGGCGCGCCACCGGGGTCGCCGCGAGGGGCGTCGCGGCCATCGGGGTCGCCGGGAGGCCGACCGGATCGAGCGCGGCGGGGACGGGCAGCGGCGCGAGGCACGTGCCAGCCTCCCTGCACGCGGCCACCCCGGCGGCCAGCTCACCCATCGCGGCCAGCGTCGTTTCCCGGGTCGGGCCGCTCACCGAGACGCGGAGCGAGGTAGCTCCGTCCCGCCAGATGGCCGTGGCGACGTGGATCCGGGTATCCGGCACCGCCCGGACCCAGGCGGCAACCGGATCGCCGGCGCCGATCAACTCGATGGGTTCGGCGCCGGCCGGGATGAGACCGGCCTGGAACGCGATCGCCTGCTCGTCGCCGGCGAATGTGATCAGCTCCGCGGCGAATGCCCCGTCGCCGGGAGAGCTCAGGTCCTGGTCGACGCGGTACCACGAGACGATCCCCTGCTCCTGCCAGTCGGCGACCGACTCCGCCCGCTGGGCCGGCGTGAATCCCTCGAACGCTTCGATTCCCTCCCCGTCCCGCAGCACGTACCCGTCATGGACGGTGAGCACCGCGTCATCGGGCAGCCGGGGCGTCATCAGCGACAGGCCGGTCGCCGGTGGTGTGCCCGTCGCTACCAGCCGATCCACGGCGGGCTGGACGAGGACCTGGGCGACGAGCGCCTCGTCGCCCAGGAGCGGGCCACCCTCCTCCGGGGCAACTTCGATGGCGAGCAGGATCGCGCCTACCCGCACCGTCAGGGTCGTGGAGAGGACGCTGTCGCCGGGCTTGCTCGAAAGCAGGGCCAAATCAGTCCCAGAGATGTCCCGGGGCTCGCCGTCCCCCGCGAGGACCGTGATCGCTGCCTCCGCGCTGGCGTCGTCGACGAACTGGGTCGCCGTGGTCCAGATGGTGGTGGAACCCTGGTCCGTCCCGGTTGCAGCGGAGTACCAGGTCAGCTCGTAGGAACCCAGCACCGGCGACTGGGCCAGACCGGCGCGGCGCTCGGCACGGGTCAACTCGTCCTGCCGGATCGCCCGGCCGTCGGCCAGCCAGGCGGCGCGGTCCAGCCACCGCCCGCCGGCGGTCCGGAAGGGTGGTAATCCGGCTGCCTCGAAGTCGCCGGCTCGAGGAATGATCGCGGCGAGGTCGGCTGGCCCGGCGGTGGCGATGGCCGGTTCAGGGGACGAGGCAGGCGAGGCCCACGAGAGGAGCGGCCGTACCGCTCCGGCCATCACCGCGCCGAGCAGGGCCACGGCGAGGATGAACCGGAGAAGCGGGACCGGACGGGCAAGGGGGGCGATCCGGATAGGCATGACGACCTCCGGGGACCGGGAGACGGTCCCTTCACAGGTCGAGACGTCCGACACGGGTCATCCGTTCCGCCGATCGCTCCTCCGATACGACCTGTCCGGGACAATCCGTGCCGGTGCCTCACCGTTGCGTCCGACGTGGGGTGTGCCGGGGAGATCAGCCGTTGGCGCGGATGCGATCGATGATCTGGCGGAACAGGCGCAGGTCGTGGAGCGAGTCCTCCAGCGTGGTCTTCGGCACGGCGCTTCCGTGCAGGACATCGTGGACGTGGACCAGCTCGCGGGTGTACGGGTCGGTGTAGCCGGGCAGGATCTGCTCCCGGTGATAGGCCGTTCCTTCGGTCCGCTCGACCGTCAGCGTCGTCGGGAGGTGACGGATGTACGGCGTGTCGTACTCCACCGTCATCGTGCCGGTCTCGCCGTAGACGGCGATGTGGGCGTCGAAGCGCACCTGCCGGTCTCCTCCCATCTCGAAGGTGACGCGGTAGTCATCGACGGCGAAGATCGCCGCCACGTACTCGCCATTCAGCCAGGCGTCGGCCCCGACGACATGGTTCGGGACGCCGATCAGCTCGCGCATCGCCGAGAGGTCATGCGACCCCAGCCCGCAGAGCAGCCGGTAGGCGCGGACCAGATCGGTCGGGGTCTCCCCGAGAGCCGTCGCGACCTGCGTTCGGGCGCGCTCGCCCCGGTCCCGCTTCTGGTCGTCAGTGAGATCGTCGAAGCGCAGGACCTGCTCGACCTGCTCGATGAACTGCCGGTTCTGGCCAATGATGTCGCGGACACGGGCGTAGCGGATCGGGCCCAGCTCGGGCAGCCGGTCCTTCATCAGCGTGAAGGCGTCGGCGAACCGGCGCATGTAGCCGACGATAGCGTGGCGACCGCTGGCATCGCGGGCGGCGATGATCCGCTCCACGTCCGGGATGGTCAGCGCGACGGGCTTCTCGATCAGGACGTGCTTGCCGGCCTCCAGCGCCGCGACGGCCTGATCGGCGTGGTACTCGTCGCTGGTCAGGACGAAGACGAGGTCGACGTCGTCGCGGCCGACCAGCTCGCCGGCATCGGTGTGGCGGGCGTCGGTGGGCAGGTGGAGCCGGTCGCCGATGGCAGCGACGAGCCCGGGTGAGACGTCGGCGATGGCGGTGATGGTGAACCGGTCCTCGAGGTGGGCGAGGACCGGGATATGGGTGACCTGCGCGACCTCGCCGAGACCAACGAGGCCGACGCGGACGGGCCGGGGCGAAGACTGCTGCACGGGGGACTCCTGCGTCATGCCGTCGGGTGAGCGACCAGCATCATACGGAGTCCGCCCCGGCAGCGCGACCCGTTATTCGCCCGTCTCGCCGTCGATCGATTCGCGGATCAGGTCGGCATGACCATTGTGTCGGGCGTATTCCTCGATCATGTGGACGATGATCCAGCGCAGACTGGGCAGCTCATGGCCCGGCGCGTCGGCCCGGGCAATCTGGCCGAGGTCACCTTCGGCCAGCGCCTCGTCGACGACCCGCCGGGACCGCTCGACCGACGCCTCCCACAGCGTGCGGAGCTGCTCCGGCGTATCCGTCGCGGCGGAGTGCCATTCCCAGTCGCGGTCCTCATCCCAGGGTGCGCTGGCCCACGGCTCCGGGCGCGGCCGCCCCATCATCGTCTCGGTGAACCAGTCGTCCTCGACGTAGGCGAGGTGCTTGAGCATGCCGCCGAGCGTCATCGACGACGCCGCGACGCGGACGCCGAGCCCGATGGCGTCCAGTCCACGCGTCTTCCAGGCGAACGTCGCCCGCTGGTAGTCGAGGAACCCCAGCAGGGTGGCCGTCTCGTCCCCGCGACTGGGCGGTTCCGGTCGACCGTGCTCGTCGACGTCATGGGCAGGTGTGGCAGTCATCCTCTCGTCCCTGCCTCTAGCGACACCATGTACCGGTCCCAGTAACCAGCCGCCGGTTCGGTCTGCTCGACGACATCGACCCAGAGGCCCGACGGGTCGCGGAACCCGAAGCGGCGCTGGCCAAACGGCTCGTCGGTCAGCGGGTACGCGATCGCCAGACCGGTCGCGACCAGTTCACCATGGGCGGCGGCGGCATCCTCGACCTGGAGCTCAAAGCACATCCCGGTGCCGGTGAAGGCTTCCGGTCCCGGCGGCGCGGACGGGTGATCCGGGGACATGAAGGCGATCGAGCCGGAACCATCGGCCGTCGTCAGCCAGGTGAACCAGGTGCTGTCGAAGGCGGCGGCGAATCCCAGGTGATCCTGCCAGAAGTCGCGGCAGGCGTCCTTGTGGTCGGTGACGATGATCGGATACCGGTCGGTCAGGCGCATCGATCGCTCCCGGTGATGGCGGTGGGCATCGACTGAAACCCGGGTCAAGTATGGGCGGGGCGGGGGACAGCCGGCGTCCTGATTGCCGAGCGGGACGCGGGAACAGCGAGAGGGGGCGGTCCGGAGATCCGGACCGCCCCCTCTCGGGCCCTGTGACCTGTGATGTACCAGCCGGACTAGTTCCGGGCCGGGCGCTCGTTCTGCGGCTTGCCGAGGACGGCGCCGGCGATCAGGAAGGAGCCATCCTCGGTCCGCGCGAAGGAGATCGTGTCCGTCGCGACCTGGCTGGTCCCGGGGACGGTGTGCCGGACCTGGGCCCGGACATCGCCGGTGCGCAGGACGACGACGTCACGGACCTCGTTGATGGTGAACTGGTTGTCGCCCTCGAGCGGGACCGGGGCGGCGGAGAGGATGTCGATCAGGTTCTCGCCCTCCGCCAGTTCGACGTTGGACAGTGACAGGCCGGTCGCGATCTGCTGGGCGATCAGCCCGTCGGTTTCCAGTGCGGCGGCGGCGAGCAGGTCGCCAGCGTTGACGCAGCCGTACCAGGCGATCAGGGTCGCGGTGATGGCGGCGACCGTGGGCTCGTCGGCTGGGGCGGCGGAGGACGGGATGTTGGTCACCGGATCCCCCTCGGTGATGAGGCTGGTCTCCGGGGTGGCGATCTGGGGACCGGCGTCGATGATCGCCTGGATCTCCTCGACCGTCCGCGGGGTCTCGACGATGCACTGGTCGGCGGTCGGCGTGACCGGGAGCAGTTCCCCGCCGATGTCCGTGCCATCCTGCGCGCCGGCCAGTCCGGGCATGGCGATGACCGCGGCGGCGCCCGCGGCGAAGATGGTCCGGGTGATCCGGCTGCGAGTCGTGGTGGGAGTCATGGCTGAGCCTCCTGGGCGACCGATACGTGGCAATCCGGGTGATGGAGCAGTCGGGCCGTCTGATCAAACCGTGGCAACGGTACTGGTGCCAGCGGGTCCCGGCAAGGCAAAACCGGACCATCGGCTTGTCTGGCCTAAGCCCGCCGGGACAATCCTGTTCTCGTGTCCGCGCGGGCGACGCCGGGATCAGGCGTTGTCGACCTGCGCGATCAGCCGGCCGAGGTGAGCGACGGCTTCCGGGGTGAACGGGTCCAGCCCGACGATCAGGTGGTCGCAGCCGAAGTCGCGGAACTCGACGAACCGGGTGACGATCTCGTCGTCGGAGCCGGTCAGCATCTTGCCACGTCGCCCGGTCGCACCTTCGAGTCCGACGTTGGCTCCGACTGTCTTCACGACCGACTGCGGGTCGCGCCCGACGGCCCGGCAGGCGGCGTCCAGCTTCTCGAAGTTGGGCCGGACGGCCTCGATCTCGTGCTCCCAGCCGGTGTTCCAGGCATCGGCGTACCGGGCGAGGATGTTCAGCATCCGGTCGCCGGACGAGCCGATCAGCAGCGGGGCACCACCGGTGGCCGCGCGCGGGCCGGCGGGCCGGTTGTGGGCATCCGCGGTCCTGACCCAGCGCCCCTCGAAGGTTGATTCGCCCTCACGCAGCATCTGGTGGACGACGTGGATGACCTCCTCGAACCGGCTGACGCGGTGGTCGAAGGGGTAGTCGTACGCGTCGTACTCCGGCCGGTGCCAGCCGGCGCCGAGGCCGAGGATGAACTTGCCGTTCGACGCGGCGTCCAGCGTCTCGGTCATGCGGGCCAGCAGGCCGGGATTGCGGAAGGTAGCGCAAGCGACCAGCGGACCATAGGCAATCGGCAGGTCGCGGGTGGCGCCAGCCAGGGCGCCCATCAGCGTGAACGCTTCCCAGCAGCCCCGCTCACGGTCCAGATCGGCGGACGCCGGGGAGGAGAAGTGGTCAGCAAACCAGGCGATCTCGACACCGGCGTCGTTGGACGCGCGGACGAGCTCGAGGATCCGGTCGAAGGTCGGCGCCTCCATGCCACCCATGTGGCTGGCCTCACCGAGCGGGACCATCGCGCCGAAGCTCATCTTCCGCTTCGACTCGGGCCAGCGGTTATGGGCGGTAGTCTGCGCGACGAGGGTGCTGGCGTCCGGGAACGAATCAGCCATGGGGTGGTCCTCTCTGGCGACTGGATGGCGGCGTCGGTAGTCACTGAGCCGTGCAAGGGCAGTGCCCCGCCGAAGGGGCGGGTCGGGATCGTAGCGCAGCCGGGCCCGGGCCGGGGCGATGGCGCCAGCGACCGTACCGGCCGACCGTTCCTGCGAGGTGCGGCCGGGGGCCGTCGATGGTCGTGCGTCGCGAATGGGTAAGACTACCCATCCCGTCCGGACAATCGATCGCTAGTCTGGGGAACGCCCTGTCCGGAACGAGTTCGACCAGCGTGGGATGACGCGAGATGTAGGCGTCACCCTGCGGGTATGGCGTGCCGCGAGGGGCGATGGCTGGGATGTCCCGGTCGATGTGTGTGGACCGGATCGGGGTGGTCCGGTGGGAACTATGTGGGAAGGCGCATGGGCGCCAGGAGTAGTCGGGTCATGCATCGTCTGTCTGTCGGACCTGGTCGTCACGTCGTCGTCGCACTCGTTCTCGCCATGCTGACCGCGGTGGTCGCTGGCATCGTTCCGGCCGCCGCCGGGTCTGCAGGAGGTAATGCACTGACATTCCGGTTCGACACGTGCAAGCCGGGAGGCGTCGACTGCACGCCCTACGCGAACACGGACGCCCGGATCATGGACCTCTCCACGGGAGTGGAAACCTACGTCGTCAACGACGCCAACGGCTGGGTCACCTTCGGGCACCTCGAGGATGGCAGCTACGCTTTCTCGACGCCCGCGGTGCAGCAGGAGTCGATCACGACCAGCTGCACCGATGCCTACGGCGTCCCGGTGGCCTCGTGGATGGGGGAGAACGGTCCGACCGTCACCCTGTCCAACTACGCCTCGGTGACCTGCGTCGGACAGATGATCCCGAAGGGCAGCGGCGGCGCCCCCGATGGGCCGACCAACTCGCTGACCTTCCGGTCGATCATCTGCCCTGAGGGGGCGGACATCTGCACGCCGTACAGTCCTGCCGATGCGCGGTTCATGCCGCTCGCGACCGGGGTGGAAACGTTCGGCGCTGCGGGGGCCGAGGGGTGGTCGGAGTACCCGGGGCTGGCTGATGGCGAGTACGCGTTCTCCAATCCCTCGGTCGCCCAGAAGTCGTCGTCCGTCCTGTGCACGGACGCCACCGACGCGACCGTTCCGAGCTGGGAGGGGTGGGCCGGTCCGACCGTCGCCCTGGCCGGTGGGATCGACGTGACCTGCACCATCACGCTGGTCCCGTTTGGCCCTGGTGCTCCCACTGATACGTCCGGCAGCGTGGAGCCCTCCGCCTCCGCCTCTGCCACGCCGGACAGTCTGCCGGTTTCCGTGTCGATCACGATCCTGGAGTGCCCCGCCGGCTACGCCGGCTCCGACTACTCGGCCGACTGTGGTAACCCGGTCGACGCCAGCCGCTACACCGGCAAGCTCGCATGGGGCACGATCCCGAACAACTTCCATGTTCTCGACGCCGCCTTCAACGACTACGGCCATGCGGCCTTCGACGGGCTGGAGCCGGACACGTACTCGGTCCACGCGGCATCGACGAGCGCCACGCTGGTCAGTGTGGCCTGTGAGGTGTTCGCCGGGATCAACGACGAGGGCACCCGGATCAGCCCGTCCCTCGGCTCGGCTGGCTACGAAGTCACCGTTGGGGTCGACGGAGCCGCGAACTGCTACTTCTCCATGATCCCGACCGGGACCAGCACCGTCCCGGAAGAGGAGACTCCGGCCGATGATGTCCCGGCGGAGGACAGCGCCGCGGATGAGGCCCCGGTGGTGGACAGCACCACGGATGAGGCACCTGTGGTGGACAGCCAGGCTCCGGCGGATGCCGGGACGGTGTCCGTCGAGCAGGACGCCCCGGTCGCTGGTGGGGTAGCTGCCGCGCCGGCAGATGCCACGACCGGGACCAGCGCCGCCGCTCCCACCCGGCTGCCGAACACGGGCAGCGGGGCCAGAGGGACGGAGCTGGATCTCACCAACTGGATCATCGCGACGGTCATCGGCGCGGTGCTGACGGTTGGCGCCGGCACGGTCGTGGGCCGCGCCGGCCGGTCCTGATCGCGCCTGCCGGCCCGACGGGTCGGTAGGTAGCTTCGGTCCCCGATGAATGACGCGCCCGGGCGACACAGCCCGGGCGCGTCTCATTGATTGGGAAAGATCGACTCACGCGGGCCGTGACGCTCCCCGGTGTTCATTCCTTGAGAGAACGCCCAGCCGGCCACCATGTGTTGGCCCCCGACCATCCACGTGTGGAGGCGCGGATGGAATACGTCCGCTTCGTCCTCCAGGCGCGGTAACCGGGCAGGAGATCCCGGCCGATGGGGCGGATGGGATCGCGGATTGCGTACCGGGCGGTGATCGAGCCGGCCACATGCGGTCGGCTTCGTCCCCAGCCCCGGAGGGACTCCCATGCTCGGAAGCATCATTCGCCTGATCTTCTGCTTCGTCCTCCCGCCGCTGGCCGTGTTCCTGAAGCGCGGCTTCGGCATCGCGTTCCTGTTCAGCGTGCTCCTGACGATCGCCGTCTGGGTGCCGGGTGTGATCTACGCGCTGTACGTGAACTTCCTGTCGCCGAAGAACTAGCCAGGCCCCCGACCCCGTATCAGGACGGCCGGAACAACGAGCGCCCCGTGTCTATACAGGGACACGGGGCGCTCTGTGCTGGATCGGATGCCGGCGGGCCGATCAGGCGGTGGCGACGGGCGGGGTGGCGCGGTCGGTCTTGCCGTCGCGCTCCAGCTGGCCCAGGTGGTACTCGACGTACCAGGTGCCGAGCGGGATGACGCTGCCGATCAGGGCGATGATCCCGGTCCGCATCGACCAGCCGTGCGCCCGCCACATGGCGATGGCGACGACGACGTAAGCGATGAACAGCCAGCCATGGATCATGCCCGGGATGGCGACGGCCTCATCGTGGCCGAGGACCCACTTGAAGAACATCGCGACCAGCAGCGCCAGCCAGGAGAACCCCTCGGCGATGGCGACGACCTTGAACACGTTGCGCAGCACGGACGGACTTCTCCTGCGATGGTGCGGATGACGCACGGGGATCGGTGATGACGGGCTCGGGTGATGTGCCAACGATACCCCACCGGCCCGGCGACGCCTGTCGGGAAAACCCTGTGATCTCATCCCGGACCGATCAGCCGCCGGGTGATCCGGTCACCGCGCCATCTCCGTCCGCGCGATCGATTGCGGGCGTCCCGATGTCGCCGCGTCCTGGACGGCCCGCAGCACCCGGAGGCCAAACAGCGCGTCGTTACCCGCCAGCGTCTCGCTGGGCTCCCCCCGGAGCATCGCCGCGAAGGCGACGAGGGGGCGCTGGTGGCAGAACACTGCCGGGACGCCGAGCGTCCGGGTGTCCTCGTGGGGTTGTCCGTCGCGGTCAGTCATGACGGTGACGCGCCCGTCGCCTTGCCAGTCCAGCCAGTCCCAGCGGACGGCGCTGCGGGTGCCCTCGATCTCGACGACCTGCCGCTCCGTGCCGTGGATTGCGGCGGCGCGCTCGTACGCGACCGGCACGCGCTGGCCGTCGGCGCGGTGGAAGACCAGTGCGGCTCCGACGTGCTGGTCGGTGTCGAAGACGGTCCCCGGTGGCAGATCCAGCGCCGTCTCCGGGTTGGCGCTGAACGCCGACATCACATCGACCGAGACCGGCCGGAGCACGTGGATCAGGGTGCTGAGGTCGTAGCAGCCCCAGTCCATCAGCACGCCGCCACCACTGCGGCTGCTGTTCAGGAACCAGCTCGTATCCGGCAGGTATTCGATCCCCGTCCGGGCGCGGCGGACGCGATGAACGAACGTCGCGCTCGTCAGGGGCCCGAGCTCGCCGGCGGTGATCAGGTCGCGGACGGCGACGTTGGCCGGCAGCCCGAGAAAGCGGTTGCTGCACTCGGCCAGGACCCGGCCGGCCCGCTCCGCCGCGGCGACCATCTCCTCCGCCTCGTCGACGTCCATCGCGAGCGGTTTCTCGCAGAGCACATGGCGCCCGGACGCCAGCGCCTGCAGCGTCAGCGCGCGGTGGGTGAATGGCGGCGTCGCGACGATGACGACGTCGCCGGGCTGAGCCGGCTCAGCCAGCAGCTCGGCGGCATCGGCGACGACGCGGATGCCGGGGAACCGCTCCAGGAATCCCTCGCGGGCGGTGGGGGAAGGATCGGCCACGGCCAGCGCGATCTCACCGGCGTTGGGCAGGTGACCAATCGCGGCGGCGTGCTCGCGGGCGATCATGCCGGCGCCGATGAGCGTGATGCGGCGGACGGTCTCGGGGTGGGGCACGGTCATGGCGGTGGTCCTTCATCGGCGTCCCGGGCGACCGTCATGGTCACCCTGTCTGTGTCGCCACCGATGATGCCACCACGGACCGGGGCGTGAGGTCGCGCTACTCCAGGTTGATCCGGCGCAAACGGCGCGTCGCCAGCAGGATGCAGACAACCGTCGTAACCGCCGCGACGATCAGCGCCGACCCGAGCTGGAACGGGTTGTCGATCCGGACGTCCGGGTTGTCGACCAGGCGGGTGAAGATCGACTGGACGTACTGCTTGACGCTGATCAGCCGGATGCCGGACAGGTAGCGGCCGAGGATGCTCTCCCAGACGAAGGCGTAGAAGATGCCGGCCAGCAGCGCCCGCTGGATGTACAGCGAGAGCAGCAGGAAGATCGAGCCGAACATCACGACCCCGACGGCTCCCGCCGCCAGTGCCGGCCAGATCGCCGTCGTCAGCTCCGGGATCCGGTCGGCGAAGCGCGGGTCGGCGGCGTAGCGCTGCTCGGTGGCATTGCCGTCCGAGAACGCCAGGATCACCGACGTCGCCACCTGCCCGAACAGGACGACCGGGATGCCGACGACGATCACGCCCAGCCATTTCTCCAGCACGATCCGCAGTCGCGACACCGGCTTGAGCGTCAGGTACGGCAGCGTGCGGTCCTCCAGCTCGTTGCCGAAGGCGCTGGTCGCCAGGATCAGTACCGCGATCGGCAGCACCGTCGGCGCGAACAGTTCGAGGAACTGGCCCGTGTAGGTCTCGAACCGGGTGCCGTTCGGGCTGAGCAGGTAGATCAGGGCGAACGCCGCCGGGATCAGCCCGATCAGCCCGGACACGCGAACGGCGCGGCCATCGAGGAACTGCCGCACGGTCAGCGTCGTGATCGGCAGGGGGCGGAAGAACACCGTCGAAAGCGCCGTCACCATGGTCGTCGTCCTCTCGTCACGGGGAGGCTGCTGGAGGGGCGATTCACCATCACCGTTCCACCAGGTAGGCGAACACGGAATTCAGGGAATCGTCGGCCGGCTGGATCTCGTAGAGCCGGATATCGTGGCGCTGCGCGAGGCGCGTCACGGCGTCGTAGAACGACCGGGCCTCGCCCGTCTGCGCCACGATCCGGCCGTCCGCGTCGACCTCGACCGAGACCGTCGACGGCTCGCCGATCAGCGCCGCCGCCAGCCGGCGCGGGTCTCCGGCCCGGATCCGGACCAGGTGGGGTCGCGTGTCGATCCGGTCGCGGATCGTGCGGTAGTCGCCGGCCGCCGCCAGCTTGCCGTTGACGATCACGACGATGTTGCCGGCGAACCGCTCGACCTCTTCCAGGACGTGGCTGGAAACCAGCACCGTCCGGCCGGAGTCACCGATCCGCTGGATCAGCTCGATGAGATTGGCCCGCTGGACCGGGTCGGTGCCGTTGAGCGGCTCATCCATCAGCAGGACCTGCGGGTCGTGGACCAGTGCCGCCGCGACCTTGATCCGCTGGCGCATCCCCTTGGAGAAGCCCTTGAGCCGCCGGTCGGCGGCGTCGCGCATCTCGACCAGGCCGAGCGCCCACTCTGTCGCGCCGTCGAGGTCCTTTACCCCCTGCAACCGGGCGTTCAGTCGGACGAACTCCCGGCCGGTCAGGAACGGGTAGAGCTCCTCCTGCTCGGGAACGAGGCCGATCCGCCGGTACGTCGACGGCTGGCCACGGACGGGTTCACCGTGAACCGTCACCCGGCCGGACGACGTTCCCAGCAGGCCGGCGATCATCTTGAGCAGCGTACTCTTGCCGGCGCCGTTTGGCCCCAGTAGCGCCGTCACACCCGGGCCGATCCCGAACGAGACGTCGGACACGGCCACCACGTCGCCGTACCACTTGGAGACGCCGTCGACGAGGATCGCGGGCGGGGCGCCGTCGGCGGGAGCGGCGTTCTGGAGGATGTCGGGTTTGGCGGCGCCGGACGGGCGCCGGTCCGGCGGGAGCGTCTTCGGCGCGATCTGGGGCGCGGACGGCGAGGCGGTCATGCGTGGTCCTTCCGGTCTAGGGTCCGGCGGCAGGGCGGGGCGACGGGATCAGCGCTCGGGCAGGTAGCGGGACAGGATCACGCCGACCCCGACGATGACGATCCCGATCAGGAACGCGACGTACCCCTCGACCGGGTAGAACGGGCTGGAACTGACGAAGCCTTCGCCACTCTCGGGGGTTGACCCGCCGGGGAACAGCTGCGTTAGGAATGCATCGATCGTATTGATCGGGCTGAGCAGGATCACCGGGTTCTCCCAGCGCTCCGGCACGACGGCGAGCAGCGTGTTCGCCAGCGTCTCCAGCACGAGGAAGCCGACGATGGTGACGGCCACCGCGATCGCCTTGCGGCCGGTAAAGGCGGCGATCATCAACCCGCCGGCACCGAGGTAGAACGCGATCAGGATGCCGGCCAGGGCGATCCGGAGCAGGTTGGGGAAGTCGTCACCGAGCGATTGCAGCGGCGAGTCGGCCAGGAGGTTGCGACCCAGCCACAGGATGAAGGCGGGGACGAATGAGACCGTCAGCGTGAGTAGCGCCGTCGCCAGCAGCTTGCCCAGCACATAGTCCAGCCGGGTGATCGCCCGGGAGAAGTACAGCGACAGCACGTTCTCGCGCCGGTCGCCGCAGAGCATCTCCGGCGCGATGGTCGCGACGAACACGCCCATCAGCAGGAAGATGACGGTGAAGAAGTCCTCGTAGTCCATGACGTTCTGGCCGGTGAAGCTCTCGATCCCGACCGGGATGATGGCCGTCATCACGGCGCCGACGTAGACGAGGATCGGGATGACCTTGGCCGTCCAGCTCTTCTTCAGGCCCATGGCCCGGCTCATCGAGAACCGGGTCAGCGCCCAGACGGACCCGGCCCGGCCGTGGCGCTCGCCCTCGTAGTGCTGGTAGCCGCGGTCGAAGACCTCGCCGTAGCGCTGGGTCGTCGGCTGGGTCGGGGCCGGAGTGGGCATGGGCTGTGGTGCGGTTGTCATGCCGTGGTCTCCATCTGACGGTTGGCGACAATGCGACACGTTGTGGAGGGGTATGTTCCCGGGGGCGCCGCTCGGCCGGGCTGACGGGCCGGGACTGCGTTGCCGAGGCTAGCCATCCTGACCACCCACCTTTCCCTGCGCCTCCGCCTCGTCGGCCTCGGCCACCCGGCTGAAGTAGATGTCCTCCAGGGAGCGGCTCCGGTTCCGCAGCGAGCGGATCACCGTTCCCGTCTCGACGGCCGTGTCCCGGATCACGTCGAACACGCGGTCATCGTCGTAGCGGACAATCAGTTCCTCCCAGACCCCGGCGCGCTCGGGTCGGCTGACGGTCAGGCCATGGTTGCCGAGCGCCGTGCCGAATGTTTCCGGGTCGCCGTCGATCCGGAGCAGGAGGTTTCCGCCGGACTGATCGGCCAGCCCCCGGATCGACTGGTTGGCCACCAGCCGTCCCCGGTCCAGAATCACGACGTGGTCGCAGGTCCGCTCGATGTCTTCCAGGATGTGGCTGGACATCACGATGCTGATGCCCATCCGGCGACTGATGCGCTGGATCAGGGCAAGCATCTCGTCGCGCCCCTGCGGGTCCATGCCGTTGGTCGGCTCGTCGAGGAAGACCAGCTTCGGGTCATGGACGATCGCCTGGGCCAGCTTGACCCGCTGCTTCATGCCCGTGCTGAAGCCCTTGATCAGCCGGTAGCGCTCCTCGTCCAGCCCGACCTGGTAGAGCACGTCGGCGGCGCGCTGGCGGGCGGCCCGGGTCGGTAACCCGCTCATCTCGCCCATGTGCGCGACGAAGTCGGCCGCCGTGGCGCCGGTCGGGAGGACATCGGATTCCGGCATGTACCCGACCTGCTGCCGGACCCGGATCGCGTCCTTCCGGGAGTCCAGTCCCAGGACCCGGGCGCTGCCCGCCGTGGGAGCGGTCAACCCCAGCAGCAGCCGGATCAGCGTCGTCTTGCCCGCGCCGTTCGCACCGAGCAGCCCGATCGGCCCCGGCGGGACGGCCATCGTCAGCTCCTGGAGCGACACGACCTTGCGCCCGTGCTCCTTCCGCAGCGCGTCGGTCTCGATGATCGGCGCGGCGTTTGCGGCTGGAGCGTGAGCCTCCGGGTGGGGCGACGTGACGGGCGACTCCAGGGGGCGCTGGGGCGGTGCGGTGACCATGGGCGGTCGGGTCCTCTCGTCTGGGCGCGTCCGGACCCCCGGCGGCGTGGGGCCGGGCGTGATGTGACCGGAGTGTAGCGCCGGTCCGCGCCGATCCTGTGACAGGGCGGTGACCCGGATGTGGAGGATCGGCCCGATGCTGGGACAATCGGACGGGCATGTGGCGCACCGCCGCGGGCGGACGGGAGGGGAGACGATGGCAACGCTCGACCTGATCGGTGTCCCCTTCGATGGATTCGGCCGGCCCGGCAACCAGCGCGGTGCCGCGGCTCGACTGCGAACCGCCGGGCTGGGTGACGCCTTTGGTCACCACGAGATCGCCACGAACCGGGACATCGACCTGCCCGTGGGCAACCCGGATCGCGCGCCAGGGTCCGGCATCGTCACTGAGGAAGCCCTGCTCGCCCAGACCGATGCGCTCAACACGCTGGTCGGTGCCGTGCTGGCCAGTGGCCGGTTCCCCGTCGTCTATGGCGGGGACTGCACGTCGCTGCTTGGCTCCATTACCGGGGCCCGGGATGCGCTGGGGGCGATCGCGCTGCTCCACGTCGACGGCCACGAAGACACCATGCCGCTGGATGTCTCGGAAGACGGCGAGGCGGCCAACATGGAGATCGGCCTGCTCCTCGGGCTGACCGGCACGCTGGCGCCGGACCGGCTCCGGGAGCGACTGCCCGCGCTGGGCCGGCCGGGGCTGGCCCTGCTCGGGCAGCGCGACGTCCGGTGGCGACGGCAGTTCAACGTCGGCACCCTGGCCGATCTCGGCGTCTGGTCTCGCCCGCTGGAGGCGATCGTCGCTGACCCCGTCGGCGCCGCCCGCGCCGCCGTGGCTCAGGTCCGGCAGCACGCCGGGGACTGGTGGCTGCACGTCGACCTCGATGTCCTGGACCCGGACGTCTTCCCGTCCCAGGGTGTTCCCGGGGTGGAGGACGAGCCGGGCGGGCTGACGTGGGAGCAGCTGACCGACCTCGTCACGGCGGCGCTCCGCGAGGGCGGTTGCCGCGGGATGAGCATCGTCATCTACGATCCGGACCAGGACCCGGATGGCACCGACGCCTCCCGGATCGTCCGCTTCGTTCGCGACATCGTGCCGGCGCTGGACTGAGACGGATCACCGGCTGGTACCGCCTGGGCGACGATCCTGCTATCACTTCGTTAGCAGGCAACGCCTGAGCCGTCACGATGAGAGGAGACTCCGATGAGTGCGACCACGACCGATGCTGCCACCAACCTGACCGGCGACCGTGAGGTCGTCGATTTCTGGTTTGACTGCTCCTGCCCGTGGGCGTGGATGACATCCCGCTGGGTGCTGGAGGTCGAGAAGGTCCGGCCGATCGAGATCCGCTGGCATGCCATGAGTCTGTCGGTCCTGAACGAGGGCCGGGAGCTGGCCAAGGGGTACCAGGCGCTGATGGACAAGGCGTGGCTGCCCGCCCGCGTCGTCACCGCCGCCCGCATCCTCCATGGCGAGGAGGTCGTCGGGCCGCTCTACACGGCCATCGGTACCCGCATTCACCCGGGAGGCCAGAAGAACTTCCGCGAGGCCGTCGCCGGCGGGCTGGAAGACGTCGGGCTCCCGGCCGACCTGATCCAGTACGGCGACACCGATCAGTACGATGAGCAGCTCCGCACCAGCCACAAGGACGGGATCGACCGCGTCGGACAGGACGTCGGCACGCCGGTGATCGCGGTCGCCGGGACGGCCTTCTTCGGGCCGATCGTCACCCCGGCACCCAAGGGCGAGGCGGCCGGCAAGCTCTGGGACGGCGTGCTCGCCGTCGCCCGCACGCCCGGCTTCTACGAGCTCAAGCGCACCCGCGACGCCCGGCCGTCCTTCGAGTAGCAACCCGGGCGCTGGCCGGTCGGTTACGGGTCAGCGCCCGCGTTGGCGGGCAGAATCGCCGGCGAGCGTTGCCGGTCAACCATGGCCAGTGGCGGGCACCTCGTCGACCGACGAAGGGGACTGGTCGCCATGACCGAACCGGCGGATCTCCTCGAGCGGATTGCCCGAGGGTACGGCCTAGACCTGCCTGTCGACGACGCGACGTCTCACCGCGGCGCGACCGGGACCGTCATCTGTACCGGCGACTACGCCGTCAAGGTCGCCCGTCCCGGTGCGGTCGCTCGCGAGGCGACGATGACCGGTGCCCGGGTGGCGGCTGTAGCGTCGCGGGCTGGTATCGCGACGCCTGCGGTCGTCCTCGTCGATGACCAGCAGATGTACGCCGACATCACCGTCGTCGTGTATCGCCGCGTCCCGGGCGTCCCCGCCGAGGAGGTGGGGCGCCTCGACGCTCGGTTGGGGGCGGCCTGGTACGCCCTCGGCGAGCAGTTGGCGAGGATCCATCAGCTCGGCGATGAGGACGGGCTGGCGAACCTCCGGCGCTTCCAGCAGACACCGGAGCTCGACCCACGCGCCTGGCTCGCGAGCGACGCCATCGTGCCTCATGTTCCCCGGGAGGACCGGGACTGGTTCCGTGCCACCCTGGATCACGTCATGCCACTGGTCATCGCGTCCCACCGGGTCGCGTTCTGTCATGGGGATGTCAACGCGTCCAACATGATCGTCGATGCCCATACCTGCGTGTTCCGTGGCCTGGTGGACTGGTCGGGGGCTGGCTGGCTGGACCCTGCCTGGGACCTGGCGAGGCTCCCGCTGGCCGCTGTTCCCACGGTCCTGGCTGGCTACAGGACGGTAGGCCCGTTCCCGAACGACCACTCCGCGGAAGCCCGGATCCTCGGCGTGCAACTCCAGGCCGCACTCCACCGGGTGCGGGTCGATCCACGAGCCGAACCGGTCGACGCGCTCCAGACCAAGGTGCAATCCGCGAGGGATTTCCGGGACATGTATGTCACGTCGTGGGGTGGATAGGGGTTGGCCCCGGCTCTGCGTCGTCGAGCCCTGTTCCCGAGATGCGGGAACAGGGCTCGACCCTTTCCCTACAGGGAGGATGGACGATGCTGAGCGGCTACGTGGATCGCCTGGATACCGAGGGCAGGTTCGGCTTCATCACCGGACCGAACGGCGAGGAATACTTCTTCCACCAGAGCGCACTGAGCGGGACGGAGTACGAGGAACTGGCCCCCGGCACGCCGGTCGATTTCGATACGGAGGAGCACGCCCAGGGCGATCACCCGGACGAGCACGCCCGGGCGATCAACGTGCGGCTGGGGGCCGACGCCGTTCCGGCGGTCGACAACGAGCAGTTGCCGGTGGAAAAGATCACCGGGATCTCTGAGTGATCTGATCACCACCCGGACTCACTGACGGACGGCCCGGACGGGTGCCCGTCAGGCGGGGACTACGTCCGCAGGACGGGCATTGGTGACGACCATCCGGCTCCGGATCATCCCCGGCAGGCGCCGGTAATCGACGGCGAGGTCCTGGGGTGGCACGTCATAGCGCACCTTGCGGAGCAGGAAGTCGGTCGACACCGCTGTCAGCGCGACGGTGATCCCTTCCCCGGCGCAGCGGTGGCCGACCCAGGCGTCGCCTGCCCCCTGCGGGATGAACGTGTTGGGATCGCCATCCCACGAGCGGAACCGCTCGGGGTCAAACGTGTCCGGGTTGGGCCACGTCCCGGCGTGATGATTGGTCCCGTACAGATCGAGGATCACCCGTTGTCCCTTACGGATCGGGACGCCATTCCATTCGAGGTCGTCGCGGGCGCGGGCGGCCGTGACCGGGAAGAACGGGTAGACGCGTCGGACCTCCTGGACGAAGCGCTCCAGGTCCTGCTCGTCGCCCGCCAGCAGCCGGGCCCGGACGGCCGGATGGTGATGGAGCGCGTGGGCGGCGAACATCACCCAGACGGAAACCGCCACCGTCGGGCGGAGGACGCTGAGCAGATCGGTCGCGGCGGGCCGCGCGTCGAGCAGTGTCCCGTCGAGCTGGCGGTGCATCGCCAGGGTGTGCAGTGCCGTCTGCTCCGGGACCTCGAGGCGGCCCGACCGGACAGCCTCGATATGCTCCATGATCCACTGCTCGGTGACCGCCTTCATGCGCCGGGCGCGAAGGTGCGGCAGCCCGACGACGCCCGCCCCCTCGTACCTGGCGCTCATCTGGTCGGCACGGGTGCTGACCTCGTCCTCGGCCAGCGGCACACCGGCCCAGTCGCAGACCGCCCGGGTGATCACCCATTTCGCCTCGTCGTAGAGCGTCACCCGGTTCCGGCCCGGCCAGCCTGCGGCGCGCATCCTCCAGGCGGCGCGGGTCCGCTCTGCGATCGTCTCGACGCTGTCCCGCGGGACCAACGACATCAGCATCGCCTTCCGGTGGCGGTGGGCCTCATCGTCCAGCCCCTGGACCCCACCCTGCCCCAGCAGCGGGGTCGCGACCACCCGCGGCATCGCGCCCTCGCGGAAGAACTTCGTGGTGTCGGAGTGGAACCGCGCCGCTTCTGGTCCCGTCAGGCAGACGCTCGGCCGGCCCAGCAACCGGACCTGGAAGGCATCGGTGCCAAGCCGGGCGGCTGTCGTGGAGATGTAGAAGTACGGGTCGCGGATGAATGGCAGGGTCTGGTCCAGGCCGCTGGCTTCGGGGATCGCAGGCAAGAGGAGGTCCTTCCGTGTGGGTGGTCGCGTGGATGATGAGCCGGACGCAATGTTCGGGCCGTGCCAGTGGTTGGGCGTGGCATCATCCGCCGGGTTTCTGGTCGTTCGGATGTCTCCCTGACCTCGGTCTGATCCAGCCTGGCTGGACCGTGGGTCGCGGATCCTGGTTCCAGGCGCCGGTACCGGGCGCGATCGACCATCCGTGAGGGGTTGACTCTCACACCGTGTGAGGGTCTATCTCTCCGGGACGACATGGGTCCGGTCAATGGAGGCGGCATGCTCAGGATCGGTGAATTCTCGCGGCTAGCCCAGATCTCGATCCGGATGCTCCGCCACTACGACGCCATCGGGATCCTCCGGCCGGCCGGGATCGATGATCAGACCGGCTACCGGTACTACTCGATCGACCAGCTGTCCCGGCTGAACCGGATCCTGGCCCTGCGTGATCTCGGCCTGTCGCTTGGGCAGATCACGCGGCTCCTAGCGGACGATCTGCCCGTCGCCGAGTTCCACGGCATGCTGGCGATCCGGCGCGCCGACCTGGAGCGGCAACTGAAAGAGGGCCGGCTGTGGCTGGCACGGGTCGAGGCCCGTCTCCGCCAGATCGAGACGGAGGGCAAGCCGTCCCCATATGACGTCGTCGTCAAGGACGTCCCGGCCCAGCCGATCGCGTCGACCCGGGCGATCGTGCCCGACGTGTCCGCGATGGCGATGTACCGCTGCGCCCTCTACGACGAGCTGTACGAGGGGCTCGCCCGGAACGGGATCGAGCCGGCGCTACCGGAGTACGCGTTCTATCACGACGTCGAATACCTGGACCGGGACATCGACACCGAGACGGCGGTCGCGATCAGCGCAATCCCCGGGACGCCACTCCGGATCGGCGCCGATCGGCTGACGCTCCGGGAGTTGCCGGCGACCCCGGCGATGGCGACGGTGGTCCACAGCGGGAGTGCCTACGACATCCCGTTGGCGATCTCCGCCCTGTACACGTGGGTCGGTGCCAACGGCCTCGCGACCTCCGGCCCGTTCCGGGAGGTCCACCTGTTCGGCCGGGAGAACGACCACGTCGACCGGAACCCGGAGAACCTCGGTGCCTTCGTCGTCGAGCTCCAGGTCCCGCTGGCCGATTCCGCGGCGAACATCCGCCGGCTGGATGTCCCGCTGCCCGCTTGACCCTCTCACCGTGGCAGGGTCTACCGTCGTCAGCGGCGGTCGGGGATCCGGTCGCGGACGGCGTCAGGGTGACCGCCACCGCGCGAACCCGGCCCGTACAGCCAGACCAGACCTGGACCGGTCCGGATCGACGACGGGACAACCATTCATGGACAGCAGACCGCTACACGTCGTGCTCGGTGCGACGGGTGGGACCGGCTCGGCGATCGTTCGGCATCTCGTCGCGCGCGGGCTCCGGGTCCGTGCCGTGAGCCGGGGCAACGGCGCGCGCGTGCCCGACGGTGTCGAGCGACTCCGCGCCGATGTCTCGACCAGTGCCGGCGCCATCGCCGCCTGCGCCGGAGCCGGGGTCGTCTATCACGCCGCCCAGCCGGCCTACTCCCGCTGGGAGCAGGAGTTCCCGACCATGACGGAGGCGGTCATCGCCGGCGCCACGGCCGCCGGCGCCCGGCTCGTCTTCGCCGACAATCTCTATATGTACGGACCGACCGCGGGACCGATGTCCGAGGCGACCCCCGAGCAGGCGACCAGCCGCAAGGGCCAGGTCAGGATCGGGATGGCCCGGCGGCTGATGGAGGAGCACGAGGCCGGTCGGCTGTCCGTCGCGATCGGGCGGTCATCGGACTACTTCGGACCCGGCGGTACGGCGACGATCGCCGGCGACATCGTCTTCCGGGCGGCGCTGACGGGAAAGACGGTCCGCTGGCCGGGTCCGCTCGACGTCACGCACCAGTTCAACTATCTCCCCGACATGGCCCGCGCGCTGGTCATCCTTGGCGAGCGCCCCGAGGCGGACGGGCAGGTCTGGCATCTGCCCGCCGCGGAGCCGACGTCCGTGCGGGCGTTTCTGGAGCTGGTCTTCGCCGGGCTGGAGCGGCCCGCGAAGGTCGCCGCCACCTCCCCGGCCATGCTGCGGCTGGTCGGCCTGTTCTCGTCGTACGTCCGGGAATCGCGGGAGATCTCCTACCAGCTCACGCAGCCCTTCGTCGCGGACACGTCCCGGTTCCAGCAGGCGTTCGGCCCCTTCCACCCGACGCCCTACCCGGACGCCATTCGCGAGACGCTGGACTGGTTCGCCCGGGACCGGGGATGAGCCGTCGCTGCCAGAGGCATGGACCGGAGGACGACCACCGGTTTCCCGCGGTGGTCGTCCTCCTCTCGGTCCCGGCGGCCGCGGCGTTAGGCCTTGAGCGCTCCGGCGGCGATGTTGCCGATGAAGTGGCGGGCGCCAAGGATGAAGATCACGATCAGCGGTAGGGTCGAGATCAGCGTCCCGGCCATGACCGCGGCGTAGTCCGTCTCATAGACGCCCTGGAGCTGGGACAGCGCGACCTGCAGTGTCATCACGTCCGGGTTGACCAGCACGATCAGCGGCCAGAAGTAGTCGTTCCAGGTGGTGATGAAGGTGAAGATTCCGAGGAAGGCCAGCGCCGGCCGGAGCAGCGGCAGCGCGACGTTGGTGTAGAGCTGCCAGTAGTTGCAGCCGTCGACCCGGCCCGCATCGACCAGGTCCTGCGGGATGGCGCCGAGTGCGAACTGCCGCATCCAGAAGATGCCGAATGCTCCGGCGACGCCGGGCACGATCAGCGCCTGGAGCGTGCCGACCCACTGGAGCTCCGACATGATCACGAAGCTCGGGATCGTGCCCAGCTGGGACGGCAGCGCCATGGTGAGGAGCAGCAGCACGAATAGCACGTTGCGACCCGGGAAGCGGAACCGGGCGAAGGTGAACCCGGCCAGCGACGAGAAGAACAGGGTCAGTGCTGTCGTCAGCACGGCGACGATGACCGTATTCAGGAAGGCCAGCGGCAGGTTCACCGCGTCGCGGACCGTGTTGATGTTGTCGATCAGGTGGCCGCCAGGAATCAGCCGCGGGGGATAGGCATAGATATCAGTCTCCGTCCCCGTGGCCATCACGAGCAGCCAGTAGAACGGGAACAGCGAGATCAGCACACCGAGCAGCAGCACGACGTGAAAGACGACCTTACCGGGGGTCAGGCGATGCATGGGCAGACTCCGGGGCTACGCGACGGCGCGTGGCGTTGGGTAGGGTGAGGTATGGGCGCGACAGCCACGATGCGTGGTTGCGCGTGACTAGTCGGCCGGGCGGTTCAGCACGCGCCAGTTGATGATCGAGAAGGCAAGAACGACCACGAAGATGCCCCATCCGACGGCGGCGCCGTAGCCGAACTGGTTCTGGACGAACGCCTGGTCGTAGAGGTAGAGCACCATCGTCTGCCCGGCCGACCCGGGGCCGCCGGAGGAGTCGCCGAACAGCACCTGGGGCTCGGTGAAGATCTGCAGCCCGCCAATGGTCGAGGTGATGACCGTGAAGAGGATCACCGGCCGGAGCAGCGGGATGGTGATGTCCCTGAACAGTCGCCAGGTGTCGGCGCCGTCGACCTTGGCGGCGTCGTAGAGATCGTCGGGGATGGCCTGCAACCCGGCCAGATAGATGATGGCGTTGTAGCCCGTCCATCGCCAGATCACCATCGCGGCGACGGTGAGCTTGATGCCCCAGTCACTGGTCAACCAGCCGATCTGGTCGGCGCCGATCGATCGGAGCAGGGCATTGATCAGGCCGAACTGGTTGCCGAACAGCGAGCCGAACACGATCGCGATCGCCACGATCGACGTCACGTTGGGGATGAAGAAGCCGATCCGGTACAGCGACTTGCCGCGGATCGACTGGTTGAGCATGAACGCGAGCACCAGCGCGAAGGCCAGCATCGGCACGGTCGAGAGCACCCAGATGATCAGGGTGTTGAGAACCGAGTCATAGAACAGCCGGTCCGTAAGGAGATACTCGAACTGGGCCAGCCCGACGTATTCCATCGGGGCGATGCCGTCCCAGTTCTGAAAGGCGAGATAGAGCGCAAAGATGATGGGGAACAGTCCGAAGATGGCAAAGAGGATATAGAACGGCGCGATCGCGATGTACTGTGCCATGTAGCGCTGGCGGAACTTCGTGAGGGCACTGATCGCCGGTTCCTGGATCGTCCCGAGTCCGCTGCCCGGCGTCGTCCCGGCAGGCTGCGCCGCCGGGGAGATGTCTGTCGTCGTCATCGACCTATGCCTCCTCGAACCGGACCCACGGCATCTTGTGGCGCACTTCGCGACGGACCTGTGACTGGGCGTCGGCCCAGGCCTGTTCCGGGTCCTTGCCGAGGATCGCAACGTTGGTCATCTCGTCGGTGAAGATAGGATGGAGGACGTCATCCGCGCCGCTGTAGTAGAAGTCAGGGACGTTCTCGGCCGCGATGGCGAAGACCTCGTTGGTATTCTGGCCTCCGTAGAACTTCTCCGGCTGCTGCAGCGCCGGGTCCGTGAGCGCGGCCGGGGCGGCTGGGTAGAGGTCGAGGGACGTGTAGCCCACGACCTGCCCGGCCGGCGACTGGATGGAGCGGATGATGTCGGCGGCCAGCTCCTTCTTCTGACTGGCCTGCGTCACGCCGAGGAATGACCCGCCCCGGTTGCCGGCGCCGCCCGGCGCCTGCGCTACGCGCCAGCGTCCCGCTGTGTCCGCCGCCGAATCGGCGAGGACCGCCTTCATCCAGACGGCATTGACGAACGTCGCCAGGGCGCCGGTGGTCGCGGCGGCGCTCCAGTCGCTGGTGAAGGTATTGGTCCGGGCGACCACGCCGAGCTGTGCCGCCTGGACGCCAAGGTTCCACGACCGGCGTACCGACTCGCCGTCGCCGATGTAGAGATCGTCCCGCGTGACGTAGTAGTCCGCACTCTGCCGCAGACTGGAGATGTAGACCTCGTTGGCGCTGTCCAGGAGGAACGTGCCGGGGATGGCGGACTGGAGCTGCTGTCCGGCGGCGTAGAAATCCTCCCAGGTCGACATTCGAGCCGAAACCTCGTCCGGGTCGCTTGGCAGTCCGGCCTGCTCGAAGAGGTCGGCCCGGTAGAACAGCGCGATTGGGCCCGTATCCATCGGAAAGCCCATCAGCTTGCCGCTGGGCGTCACGCCGGCGCCCCACTTCCATCCGAGATACTGGTTCTCGACCTCGCCCAGCCCGTACTCGTACAGGTCGGCAAACTGCTCCTCGGCCCGGAAGTACGTCGCGATGTTGTCGTTGAAGGCCACGATGTCGGGGATGGCCGTCTGTCCGGCCAGCACGGTCCGGAGCTTGGCCGAGTAATCACCACCGATAATCTGATCGTCGATCCGGACGCCGGGGTGGTCGCGCTCGTACTGGCGGAAGAGCTCCGGCTCGATCGAGCGATTCCAGTACCAGAGGGTGACGGCATCCGGGTCAGACCGACTGCGGAACTGTGCCGGGACCGTGCATCCGGTCAGCAGCAACGGGGTCGCCGCCAGGGGAAGCAGACGTACACGCCAGCGTGTATTCATGAGTTTCCTGTCCGGTGACCGGCCAGACTTCGGCGGGGCGCGCTCGTTGCGCTCCGCTGCAGCCCGTTGTGCCGGGGCTCAGGCGCCATGCCAGATCGTCAGCGAGGGGCGCGGGGAACCACCGCGCGGTGGTCCGGGATCGCCGCGCAGTCAACGACCAGCGTGGACGAAGGACATCCGGCGACGTGTTCGACCGGATGTCCTCTTATGGTAACCGTTGCTGGTCGATGCAACGTTACGGCTAATTCGCCGTTCCGTACAATCGGCATCAGCCGTTCGGCGGTCGGCAACCATGCCGGGAGGCGATCCTGGTGTCCTCCGGCTACGGCATCCCATCCTGGCCGGTGGGGGATACCAGGGGAGCCGGCTCGTCCCGGCCAATCTCGGGGTGGCCGTCGCGTCGTGCCTTGGCCCGGTACAGCGCCGCGTCAGCCGCCGCCAGCAGGGACGCGACCGTGTGGTCGGGGTGTTCCAGCATGACCAGCCCGAGCCCGCAGCCGATGGTCAGCGACTCGCCCTCGTACGGGAATGGCGCGACCAGCGCGGCGATGATCCGCTCGGCGACGTCGAGTGCCCGGGACAGCGTCGCGGAAGGCATGATCACGACGAACTCATCCCCACCGACCCGCCCGGCGAGGCTGTCGGGATCGAGGACGTTGACCAGGCGCCGCCCGATCTCGACGAGGAAATCGTCTCCGACCGTATGGCCGAAGTGATCGTTGATCGCCTTGAACCCGTCGAGATCGATGTACATCACCGCCGCGGATTCGCCGGTCCTCACGAACCGGGCGATCTCCTGATCCAGTCGCTGGTGGATCCCGCGGCGGTTGCGGATCCCGGTCAGCGGGTCGAGCACGGCCTGCTCCTCGAGCAGCGCCGCCAGCTCCTTGTGCGCCGAGATCTCCCGGGCCTGGATCGTGAGGCCGTTCATCCCCGTGACGTCCAGGAGGTTGGTCCCGGTCAGCTCGAACCAGCGCCACAGGCCGTCCTGGCGCTGGAGGCGAACTTCCACCCGGCCAGTCGCCCGGGGCGGTCCATCACGGAGATCGCGGATGAACGACTCGACGACGCACCGGTCGTCGGGCAGGGCCAGGTCGATCAGTGACATCCCGGTCGCGTGCTCCGGCACGATGCCCAGTGCCCGCTCGGTCCCCGGGTTGGCGTAGCGCACCCGCCCCTTCCCGTCGACGATCACCAGGGCATCGTGGGTCAGTTGCGCGAGGTGGCGGAACCGGCGGTCCGACTCCAGCCAGACCGTCTCGTCCGAGCCTGTCGGGCGCATCTCGGTGAACATGTACCGGGGACTGCTGCCCGGCTTGCCCATGACCCAGAAGCGGAGGTCGACCGAGATGACCTGTCCATCCTTGCGAATGAAGCGGGCCATGCGCTCGACCAGGTCGATTCGCCCGGCCAGCAGGTCGATTCCCTGGTCGTAGTCGTCGTCGGGCGAGTCCGGGCTCATCAGCGTCTCGTCCGTGAGCTGATCGAACTCCTCGACCGTGTATCCGAGCAGACCTTCGACGTGAGGACTGGCCGCGACGAGATCACCCGATTCGATGTCGCTGATGAGCACTGTGCCGGGGTAGTAGGCGGCGAACGTCCGGCACCACGCGGCATCGATGACGGGCGTTCCGTCCGAGCCGTCCGCCGAACCGGTGAGCCGGTCTCGTGTCGAGGGTGCCGACGCAGGATCAGCTGGCGTCCTCGCCACCATCCCGTTGCGGGCGATCCCCCAGAGGACGTCGGTCAGCGTCCGGTTGAGGCGGTCCTGGACCAGCGGGAGCATGGGGGCCGGCAGGTCGGTCGTCATGGCGTCGACCAGGGCGGTCCGGACCAGGTGGGCCGACTCGATCGACGGAGCGTAGAGCTCGGCCAGGGTCCGGCCGATGTCGATCTCGATGACGTGGGTAGATGCCGGCAGGAACATCGAGGCGATGATGCCGCGGACAGCGCCGTGCAGCCGGGACCGGACGAAGGGCGGACTGGCGTCCGGGTTCTGCCGGGGCGCGAGGCTCACCATGAGCCGGTCGACGCACCCCTCAAGGTGAATCGCGTACCAGGCACGGGCCGCGGCGATGCGCTTGTCGTCGGTCGACGGCTGGTCTGCGACAGGGCCGGGCTCACTGCTACCCCCAGCCGCGGGGTCAGGTCGCATCAGGACAGGAAATCGACTGGGGAGCATTGCCTGGAGCCCGGGTAGCGGCGGACCGCCAATCATCCGTGACGCTGACCACGGGATGCGCTTGAATCACTACCGTAGCAGAACTTCCGGATATTGTGGTCCGGTACGGCACACTCCGGACCCGTCATGCACGCTCACCGGAGAGCCGATCGACGCGGCCAATCAGCGTGCGCGTCGTCATGCGGAGCCACTCGACGGTCGCTTCCGGGTCCTGCCGGTCGGGACGCATGCGCAGCTCGACGCCGGTGCTCCAGACGTCCTGCGCCAAGGTCAGCCACGGGGCCGCCGCCCAGTCAGCGTCCGGCAGGGGGCGGGCTGACTGGTAGCCAGCGCGGAAGGCCGCGCCCAGCGCGGTGGTGTCCGCTTCCAGTGAGGCCCAGCCCTGCAGATCGATGGCTCGCCAGCCGGAGCCGCCGCTGTCGAAGTCCAGCCAGCCGAACTGCCCGTCGCCAGTCATGTGGATGTTGTCGAAGGTCACGTCCCCATGACACGGACCCTCGTCCAGCCCGTGGGCGGCAAGGGTGGTGATCCGGCCCGCGATCCCCCCGGCCACCTCCGCGAGCCTGGCGCCGTCGTCATGATCCAGGCGTTCCAGGGCGAGTCGGACCGGCTCGGTGACGAGCAACCGGAGATCCAGTGCCGGGCGGGGATGATGAGAACGAAGGTCGTCCAGCGCGGCGTGGAGCCGGGCGACGGCCCGCTCCTCGCGCTCGTACAGCCCGGGTGTGAACGGTGGAGTCGGCTTCCGCCCGGGCAGGAGACCGGAGAGGACCGCCACCCGGTCCACGCCGCCGAGCCGGATCGACTGCACGGCGGCCCCGTCGCGTCCGCGAATGACCGGTGCGACGAGGATCTCCCGGTCGTGCAGATGGTCGAGCAGGTCGACCTCCCACCGGACGTCCGCCGCCGTGCGTCAGCCCGGGCCGTAAACCTTGAGTACGGCCGCGCGGCCAACACGAGGATCGTCGATGGCGTAGACGTCGTTGGTCAGCGACCGGATCAGCCGGACGCCGGTGTCCGGACCGAAGCCGAACCGGTCCTGCACGAGCGAGCGGATGGCGGTAATGACGACCGATGGTGGCGGGTCACCATGATCCCGGGTCTCCGGTGCCATCGCCTGGTGCTCCTGTCGCAACCTGGTCTGTCTGGATCGGATGGTGGATGAGTAATCCTGCTCACGATCCCGGCCAGGGGGTTGCCTACATTGACGGAACGGTCCTGTCCCGGATTCAGGCGCGACGCCGGGCTTCCGGTTCCGGGCGGGTCAGGCCGTGGCGAAGCGCGAAGGAGGCCGCGGCCGTCCGTGACGCGACCTGCAGTTTCTGAAGGATGCGGGCGACATGGTTGGAAGCGGTCCGCGGGCTGATGAACAGCGCCGCGGCGATCTCCCGGTCGGACGACCCGTCGATGAGCAGTGCGAGGACCTCCCGCTCCCGGACGGTCAACGGGTCCAGCAGGTCGCGGACGACGACGTCCGCGTAGGCGTCGTCCGGACCGGTCGCGCCCTGTTCCGTGGCTGCATGGTGCTGATCCGCGGCGGGGTCGGCGCCTGTCGGCTGGTCCGTCCGCGCCGCATCCTGGACCGCCTGCGCCAGCTGATCCGCCGGCAGCGCCCGGCCGTCGCCCCACGGCACGAGAAACTCCGGTCCGGGAGCGGTGCCACGCAGCCCGGCGATGAGCGTGCGGATCTCGGGCCGGGAGTCGGCACCGACGGCGTCCCGGGTTCCGGCCGCGATGCCGAGCAGGAAGATGGCGTCCCGGGTGCGCGCGTCGGTCGGACGGTCGAGCAGCAGGACGGCGATGTCCTCCAGCCCGGTCGCGACCATCGGCCGGTCGCCGCGGGCGGCGTTGACGAGCACGGCCTCTCGCAGCAGCGCGATGGCGGCATCTCCGTCACCGGTCCGGCGGGCGGCCCGGGCGGCAATCGCCAGCGCCTGGCTGATCCCGCGCTGCTCACCGACATGGCGGACGAGCGCGAGGCCCTGCTCGGCCAGCGAGCGCGCCCGCTGGGGAGCATCTTCACCGAGGGCGACCTCGCCGAGGTTCATCAGCGCGTAGCCCACCGCCAGGTAATCGCCCGCTTCCTCCGCGATCGCCAGCGCTTCCTCGAACAGCGGTCGTGCCGCGATGAAGTCCCGCTCGTCCAAGGCGAGGTCACCGAGGTTCATCAGCCCGACGGCCAGGATCCGCGGGATATTCAGGCCCCGCCGGATCGCGAGTGATTCCTCGAGGATCGGCCGGGCGATGTCGGGGTGACCGGAATCCTTGAGCATCAACCCGTAGTTATTGAGGGTATTGGCCAGCGGGGCAGGTTCGTCGCTGGCCCGGCGGAACGCCAGCGCCCGCTCATACGCCGTCCGGGCGGTGGCGATGTCACCCAGCCCCGTCGCCCGGGTCGCGAGCGCCGAGTAGCCCGTCGCCAGCAGGTCTGGCGGCACCGGGTTCCCCATTTCTCCGGCCCGCTCGGCCGCCGCCATGACCGGCTCGATCAGCGCCCCCTCATCCCGGTACAACCCCCGCATTCCCCAGTCGGCCCAGACGGCGTAGGCGATGATCCGGATCGCGGACGCCGGGTCGCCCAGTCGCAGCGCCGCCTCGATGGCCGCGCGGAGGTTCTCCTGTTCGGCCCGCATCCCCTCCAGCCAGGCAGCCGTCGACATGGATTGGAACGCCGCCCGCTGGCCCATCGAGAGCGCCGCGGCCCAGTCGATCATCCGGCGGGCCGCCGTGTCGGCTTCCCCGGCGGTGGCCAGTTGCTCCCGCGCGGCGTCGCGGACCACCTGGAGCAGGTCGTAGCGGGCCGTCCCGTCGTCCCGCAGCCGGACCCGGATCAGGCTGGAGTCGACCAGTTCGGCCAGGTCATCGAGCAGTGAGCCGGACGCGTCGACGCGAGCCGGCGCGATGGCCTCGACGGCGTCCAGCCCGAACGAGCCGGGGAAGACGCCCAGCGCCCGGAACACGGCGCGGGTGTCCGGGGCGAGCAGGGACAGGCTCCAGTCCAGGGTCGCGCGGATGGTGCGGTGGCGCACCGGGCCGGCGTCGTCGCGGCGCCGGAGCAGGTCCAGCGCCCCGCCCTCCCGACCGAGGGCCTCGGTGATGGTGTCCAGCCCGAGCGCGCGGACCCGGGCTGCGGCCAGCTCTAGCGCGAGCGGGAGCCCCTCGAGCGATCGGCAGATCCCGGCGACGGCGGGCGCGTTGGCCTGGGTTAGCGAGAAGGCTGGCGACGCCTCGCGGGCGCGATCGGCGAACAGGCGCAGGGCGGGCTGATCGGGCGTCAGGGTGTCGCCAGGGGCGGGGACGGGCAGCGGCGCCAACGGGACGATGGTCTCGGCCGGGATCCGCAGCGGGGACCGGCTGGTTGCCAGCCAGCGGACACCCGGCAAGCGCGCGATGAGCGGGGTGAGGTTCGGCGCGGCCTCCCGGACGTGTTCGACGTTGTCCAGCACGATCAGCGCGACGCGTCCGGTCAGCGCCGTGGCGATGAGCGTGGCGGCATCGGTGTCCGGCGTGACAGGGCCCAGCGCGGCGGCGATCGCGGGGAGGACGAGGGCCGGGTCGGTCAGCGGAGCCAGCGGGATGACGAAGACGCCACCCGCGAACGCCGGGACAAGAGTGGCGGCCAACTCCTCCGCCAGACGCGTCTTGCCCATTCCGCCCGTCCCGGTGATCGTCACCAGGCGCGTGTGCGGGGCGCGGAGGAGGTCGCTGACCAACGCGAGGTCGGCCTCCCGGCCGATCAGCGGCGATCGGTCGGTGGGCGTGGGGGTCCCGGCCCAGTCGCTTGCGTCGCCTGCCGGGGTCTTCCCCATATCCCGTGTCCTCCCGTCCCGGTCGACGACCGGGCAGGCGGCCGGCGCAGCCATGCGCCGGCCGGTAACGGACTCCAATGTCTCCCGCTACCACGATTGTAGGGGCGGGAACCATCGACGGATACCCCTTGCGATTGTTTCATTGTACTGGTACAAAGGAACAATGCCGATGCCGCTGGACCTGCACGTCGACCCACGCTCCGGGACGCCGGTCTATCAACAGATCGTGCGGCAAGTGCGCCACGCCCTGCGGCTGGGCGTGCTGCGTCCCGGCGACCGGATGCCGACGGTGCGGGAGCTGACGGCGGTGCTGGCGATCAATCCCAACACGGTGATGCGGGCCTACCGGGAGCTGGAGGCGACGGGACTATGTGAGGGGCGGGTCGGGCAGGGAACGTTCGTGCGCGAGTCGCTGCCCGGCCCGGCACCGGAGGAGATCGCCGAGCTGCGCGAGGGACTGGCCGCCTGGCTGGCCCGCGCGCGGGAGCTGGGGCTGGACGACGAGGCCGTCGCCGCCCTGATCGAGACCACGATGGACACCTCCCGACGCGACGGCCGGAAGACGGGAGCCACCTCATGACCGATATGAAGCGGGATGACGTGACCGGGAACGGTAGCGCGGGCGACGAGGTCGCGCTGCACGCCGCCGAGCTGGGCAAGCGCTACGGCCGGCGGTGGGCCCTGTCCGGGTGCGACCTGGCGATCCCGGCTGGCAGTGTCACGGCGCTGGTCGGGCCGAATGGCGCGGGCAAGTCGACCCTGCTCAACCTTGCCGCCGGGCTGGCCCGGCCGACCGCAGGGAGCATCCGCGTGCTGGGCCTGGACCCGGATCGCGAGGCGGCGGCGCTGCTGCCCCGGCTCGGCTTCGTCGCGCAGGATCACCCGCTCTATGGGCAACTATCCGTCGCGGAGACGCTGACCCTGGGCCGTAAGCTCAACCCCGGCTGGGACGGGGCGCTGGCCGAGGGGCGGATCCGGCAGATCGGGCTGGATCCAGAGCAGAAGGTGCGCAAGTTGTCGGGCGGGCAGCAGGCCCAGCTGGCGCTCGTGCTGGCGCTGGGCAAGCGGCCAGACCTCTTGCTGCTGGACGAGCCGCTGGCCGCGCTGGACCCGGTCGCGCGGCGGGAGGCGATGGGCGTGCTGATGGACACGGTCGCCGACGCGGCCGAGACGGGCCGGGTCGCGACAGTGGTGCTGTCGTCGCACAACGTTGGCGACATCGAGCGCGTCTGCGACCACCTGGTGATCGTCAACGGCGGCCGGGTGATCGCCGCCGGCCCACTGGACGGGTTCCGCGACGGCCACCGACGGCTCGTCGGACCACGCGCGACGGAGCGCGAGATCGCGGCACTTGGGGAGCGGGCTGAGATCGTCCGTGCCACGCACACCGACCGGCAGACGACGGTGCTGCTCCGCGGGCCGTCTCCGCTCGGCGCGCCGCTGGCCGGTGACCAGTGGGCGGAGCAGCCCGTCCCATTCGAGGACGTCGTCATCGAGTACCTGTCACTGGGCCGGGATCCGGTGGCGAGTGATTGCCGGGAGGTCGCGTGATGTGGTGGCTGACCTTGCGGCTCCAGCGGGCCGAGTTGATTCTGCTCATCGCCCTCGCCATTGGGATCACGATCCCGTTTGTCCTGACAGCCGACCAGGCTCGGCTCGTGCAGGAGCAGTACGCGCCCCGGGGCTTCACGGAAGCGACCTGTCCTGGGGACTGGGTGACCTTCCCGAACGGTGACTCAGGATGTCAGTGGGTCCCGGACCACCTCTACCAAGTGGTCGATGCCTGGAAAATGGGTCTCCTCGGCCTGCCGATCGCTGTCGCCATCCTCCTGGCCATCCCGGTCGTCATGCAACTCCAGTTGCGTACCTACCGGGTGGCATGGACCCAGAGTCTGACTCGGGGCCGGTGGATCGTGACGCATCTCGCGCTGATCCTGGTCGTCGGTCTCGCCGTCACGGGCGGAATGATTCTGCTGATGCGATGGTGGCCCCAGGACTCTTTCCAGTATCGGTGGGGACCTGAGGGGATTGACCTGCCAGGGATCGTGAATGTGGGCTGGTTTGTCTTTGCGGTCGGATTGGTCCTTGTGCTTGCGACCGTGCTCCGGCGGCCGCTGATCGCGCTAGTCCTCGCGGCAGTTGGATTCAGCGTGATCCGGACTGGCTGGACCGAGATCATACGTCCCCGTCTGATCCCGCCCCGTGAGGAGACCACCGCCGCAACCGGATTCCTTGATCAACCGGGCGCCTGACTCATCGGGCAATGGACGACCCGGTTCGATGGGACCCGCCTTTCGGGGCAGGAAGTCCATGCGATCTGCCGATTCGAGCCGAACGTGGGCGGTCCAGGTACTTCGCGCGAGGAGTTTGAAGCGGCGTCCCGGTCAGCCCATGAGGCGTACCGAAAGTGCCTCGACACCAACGGCCTGTTGACGCACTACACCTATCATCCCGAGTCGCGCTTCTGGCCGCTGCAATGGATCGAGACCGGGCTGCTCGTCGCAATTGGCGCGGCGCTGATTGGCTGGACGACGTGGTGCTGGCTGCGGCGACTGGAGTAGGGAAGCAGCGGCAGCGTGGCCGGGGACTGGACGGGACGCTCAGCGTCGCCAGGATGATCCGATCCGCTCGTAGATCGACATCAGCGGTGTGACCGAGATGCCATGGAGGAAGATCGACAGGGTGACGACCCCAAGTGTGACGGCGATCAGCGTCGTCGCGTCGTCCTCAGGGACGCCGTGTTCGATCGCATACATCAGGTAGTAGATCGACCCAATCCCGCGGATGCCGAACCAGGACATGTATCCCTGCTGGATCGGGGGCACACCTGAGCCTCGCAACCCGATCCAGACCGAGATGGGCCGGATCACCAGGAACAGCAGCGGCGCGAACCAGATCAGCGCGATGGGGATCGCGATCTCCGTGATCAATCCACCGATCAGCAGGACGACCGCCAGGCCGCCGATCCGTTCCAGTCGTTCGTTGAACCCGAGGATTACCGAGGTCAGGTGGACCGCGGCCGTGTCGTCATGGACGGCCATCTCATCATCCCCCTGCTCGACCCTGGTGGTTGCTTCCTCGAAGCTGACCGGGGTCGTCAGCCGCTCGACCCGGCGCAGCGCCAATCCGGCGGCGAACACGGCGAGAAAGCCATAGGTATGGGCGAGGAGCGCCCCTCCGTAGGCCAGCGCGATCAGCCCCAGGGTCAGGAACTCATCCAGCCCGACGGCTGCGCGATGGATCCGGCGCATCGAGACGACGAGGTAGCCGATCGCCGTCCCGGCGAGGATGCCGATCGCGATGCCCCCGGTCACCGCCCAGGCCAGATCCACCGAGAACCAGCGCCAGCCGAATGTGCCCAGGTCGTGAGCACCGATCAGCCCGAGCCCGAGCATGACGAAGGGGAAGGCCGTCCCGTCGTTGAGACCAGCCTCGCCGGTGAGGCCGAGGCGGAGATCGTCCTGATCGGTCGGACTCTCGACCGCGACATCGGACGCCAGCACCGGATCGGTCGGCGCCAGGATCGCCCCGAGCAGGATGGCCGCTCCCAGAGACAGACCGAGCCCGACCATCCCCACGATGGACACCAGGGCGATCGTGATCACCATCGATCCAAGGGCCAGCCGGAGCGGAATCTTCCAGCGCTGGTCCCGCCATTCGATGCGGAGCTTCAGACCGCAGGTGAACAGCGAGACGATCACCGCGATCTCGGTGATCCGTTCGACGAAGGCCGCGTCCTCGAATGGGTGAAGGGCGATGAACCCTGCCGCAGCCGTGCCCAGCACCAGCCCGATGGCGAGGTACAGCATCGACGTGGTGATCGGGAGGCGCCTCAGGAACGACCCGCTGAGTGCCATGGTGATGAACAGGGCGCCGATGATCAGGTACCAGAGCGGGAAGGTCACAGCATCGCCCTCGGGTCGGGAGGCGCGGGATCATCCATCGAGAACCAACGTCCGGATCCGGCTCAGGACGCAGGGAATGGCCCCGGATCAGCGTGTGTTCCGCCGCTGACCTTGACCGTGATGCACGACCGATGCCGGTTGCCAACAGACTGTGAACATTGCGGGTGCGTGACCGGTGTGGCCAGCCACAGGCCAGCGGATTTGGTGACCGTCGGGATCAGGGCAGCCCGGTCCGGACACGGAGCGACGAGGCGAAGCGGCTCCACCCGGAAACCAGGTGAAGCCGCTTCGCGTCGTTCATGAGGGGATTGGGGGACTGACCGCTACGTGTAGGTCAGGTACGCGGTCGCCGTGCAGTCCGTGTCCGCGAGGAGGCGGACCCAGTGGGCGGAGAAGCCGGACGGGAACTCGTGGTGGGTGTACCCGTTCGGTCCGACCTCGTAGGTGCCGTAGGTCGCCCACGAGCCGTCGCCGAGGAAGTCGACCTGGATGGTGAAGGTCACCGCCGTGTCCGCCTCATGCGTCAGGTGCAGCACCTTGTGCTCGAATCCGGTCATCAGGTACGGGTCGGACGGCTCGTTCGCCGTCGCGCTGGACTTCCACCATGGGCCGCCCCAGCCGGCCGGCTTGCCGAACTGCCAGAGGTCGTCGGTCTTGCCGAACCAGAGGTTGTTCTGCGGCTCGCCTGCCCAGAGGTTGGTGTCGTTGATCGGTGTCACCTGGTTGCCGGACAGCACCAGCATCCCGTTCCACGAGCAGAAATCCGGGATGATCCGCATGTGGGTCGAGATCGGCCGAACACCCCACGTCCGTCCGCCGTAGACCAGCGGCGTCAGCTCGTAGAACATGAAGTGGCAGTCCATCAGGAATCGCTCGGACTCCACCTCCCGGATCCGCGGCCACTCCGTGCAGAACATGTGGTCGAAGGTATGGCTGGCCTTGGGCAGCCGGTAGGTGTGCCACTCGCCCTCGGCGAACACCTTGAGGATCGCGGACGCCCGGTCCCAGCCCGTCGCGAAGATCGCCTCGCCCATGTTCCGGCGGCCGGTGACCTCCACGAACGGCGCCCGCTCCAGCACCGTCCAGGTCGTGCCGTCCCACTCCGCCAGCCGCCCGTCGGCCGCCTCGCCGAGGAAGTCCCGGTCCTCATAGGTGTTGTTCGCGACCACCACCCGGCCCTGAGCGGTGTGGCCGCCCTTGAAGTGACCGTAGGCGTCCGAGGCGATGTCCAGCTCCTCCATCAGGTCGGCGACCTGCGTGACCTCGAGTGTGTGGACGTCCATCTCGAACAGCAGCCCTTCCATGGTCAGCTGGTAGACCTTGGTGTCGGGCTCGAACAGGTGCTCCATCGTCGCCGTCAGCCGGTGCTCGGCGAACTCAGGGATGGTCCGGACGTTGCCATGCACGTCGATCGCATGCGGCCCCATCATCAGCTGCATCGACTGGCGATGGACCATCCGGTTGGCGTAGGTGCCGACGATGCTCTCCGGGTGGAGGGTGCGGGTGAAGTCGGCGTCGATCGTCCACAGGCCTGTCCCGCCGCCGGAGCCGGACATGTGGGCGACGTAGGAGATCATCCAGAGCTTGCCGGCCCACGGCATCAGCCCGCCGATGCCCGTCTCGGTCCGGCGGGCGTGGTCGTTCTCGCCGCGGACGGTCAGGTGCGGCATCACGCCGCTGATCACGGTCGGCTGTGGGCGGGGGGAGGTCGCAGGCTGGGGGCGGGTCCGGACGAACGTTCCGGTCGTCTGGGAGCGCCGGGTCGGCGGCGGGGCGGTGAGACCGGTGGTGCCGCTGGCGGTGCCGTTACTGGTCATGGTGATGGGCCTCCGGTTGAGTACGGGCACAGGGTGCCCCGGACCGGCGTGCGCATGGGCGGCGCGCCGGGTGGCTTCGAGCTGCGTGGTTATCGGACGTTTTCCCGGGGCTGAAGCCCCCAGGCTCAGCGACGATGTCGCCCGGATACCGATCATCCCGGGGGCGGGATGGTGGCCGAGGCAGCGGGTGCAGTCACACCTCGCTGAGCCCCGGGGCTGAAGCCCCGGGGACGGTCGCCAACTGGACCTACCCCTTCAGACCCGACCGGGCCAGGGCGGCGATGAACTGCCGCTGCAGGATCAGGAAGATCACGACGACCGGCAGGACTGACGACACCGAGCCGGCCATGATCAGCGCGGCGCTGAACCCGCCGCCCTCGTCGATATAGCGGGTCAGGCCGAGCGGAACGGTGAAGTTGGCCTCGCTGACCAGCATGACCAGCGGCGTCTCGTAGTCGTTCCACGACCAGACGAAGGCGAGGATCGCCAGGCTGGCCAGCGCCGGCTTGGCCAGCGGCAGGATGATCCGCCAGTAGATCTGCCAGTCGTTGGCACCGTCGACCCGCGCCGCGTCGGACAGCTCCTGCGGGATCGTCATGAAGAACTGGCGCAGCAGGAACGTCCCGAAGACGGTGAAGATGCCGGGGAGGATCAGCGCCCAGAGCGTGTCGTAGATCCCGATCTCCCGGTAGAGGATGAAGCGGGGAACGAGCAGCAACTGGTGCGGGATGATCAGCGTCGCGAGGTAGAGGACGAAGATCGCGTTCCGGCCGCGGAACTGCATCCGGGCGAAGGCGTAGGCCGCCAGCGATGCCGTGAACAGCTCGCCGACGACGCGGGCAACCGCGACGAGCAGCGAGTTGCCGATGTACTTCGTCAGCGGGTACGTCCCCGTCCAGACCTCGGTGTAGTTGGCCCAGGTGACCGGCTCCGGGATCCAGCGGATCGGGAACCGGAACACGTCGATCTCGCGCTTGAGCGACGACGCGACCATCCAGGCGAACGGGGCCAGGAACAGCATCGCGACCAGCCACATCAGCAGCGCGACGACGACCCACCGGATGATCGTACCGCGATCCATGACGGCCGATGTGCCTTCGCGCCGGCGACGAAACCGACCCTTGAAGCGGGAGGCGCCCACGTGGGGCGGAGTTGCCGCGACCATCGGGATGACCTCCTATTCGTAGTGGACCATCCGGCGCTGGACGCGCCAGAGGAACAGGGTCAGCAACAGCACGCCGGCGAACATCACCCAAGACAGGGCGGCGGCGTAGCCGAACCGGTAGAACTCGAACCCGTTCTGGTAGATGTAGTAGGACAGGACGGTCGTCGCGCGACCGGGTCCGCCCTCCGTCATCAGGTTGATCAGGCCGAACGACTGCGACGCGCCGATGAAGCCGGTGACGAGCAGGAAGAAGGTCGTTGGTGTCAGCAGCGGAAAGGTGATCGAGCGGAACCGCTCCCAGGACGTGGCGCCGTCGAGATTGGCGGCCTCGTAGAGGTCCGGGGAGATGTCCTGCAGCGCGGCCAGGTAGATGATCGCGGCGTAGCCCGCCCCGGCCCAGACCGCGATGATGATCAGCGCCGGCATCGCCCACGTCGACGAGGCCAGCCAGGCCGGCGGGTCCTCGACGCCGAGATTGCGCAGGCCGTTGTTCAGCGGGCTGTAGCGCGGGTGGTAGAGCAACAGCCAGACGGCGCCGATCGCGACGGTGTTGGTGATGAACGGGATGAAGAAGATCAGCCGGAGGATCGTCCGGCCGGGGATGGGCCCATTGAGCGCGATCGCGACGCCCATCCCTGCCAGGGTCGTCAGCGGGACGCTGAACCCGACGTAGACGGCCGTGTTCTTCAGGCTGCCCCAGAAGTTGCCGTCCCGGAGCAGGTCAGAGAAATTCCCGAACCCGATCCACTCGATGCCGTCGATCCCCGAGATCACGTCCCAGTTGGCGAACGACACCGCGAAGGCAAAGGCCAGCGGCAGCAGAGTGAAGATGGCGAACCCGAGCAGGTTGGGCAGGATGAAGAGATAGCCCAGCCATGACGATGGCAGCGGCGAGCGTCGCCTCGCGCGCGTGCCAGTCGCCGGCGCCGGTCGGCCCGGGGTGACGGGATTGATGACGGATTCGGACGGGTGGGCGGCCATCAGTCCCTCCTGGGTGGCCGTCGGCGATCGTCGCCGGGATGGGTTGGACAAGGTGCCAACGGGCCGTGTTGGCCTGCCGGTCCGGGCGCTAAAGCCGCCCGGCTGATCGAAGAGTGGCAATCGAACTGGTCGTGATCAGCGGCCGCTCAGACGGGACGCGGACCTCGGGTGATTCCCGATGAGCCGGGCGGCTTTAGCGCCCGGTCACGTCAGCCGGCGGACGCGATCGCCGCGTCGGACTGCTCCTTGAGCGTCGCGAGGGTCTCGTCGAGGTCCGTCTCGCCGATCAGGTAGCGGTCGGTCTCGGCCTGCCAGATCTGGCTGATCTGGGCGATGCCGGCGGTCTTGGTGTCCTGCGCGAACCGCTGGTTGGGCGCGAACAGGACCTTGCGGAACTGCTCGACGTCGTAGAGCTCCGCGGCGTTCTCGCCCAGCATCCCGGTGACGATGTCGTCCTCGCTGGTGCCGGGGAAGGCCGGGACCTTGCCGGCCCGGAGCATGTACCGCGCGCCCTCCTTGAGCCAGTATTGGATGAAGGTCCAGGAGGCGTCGGCGTACTGGGTGCGCGGGTTGACCATCACCCAGTTGTTGAGCGCGCCGATGTTGTACGGCTCCTCGACGCCGGCCGGGGTCGGGTGCGGCGCGAAGGTCGTGATGAAGTCGTGCGGGAAGTTCTCGAGGTCGTTGACGTAGCGGAGCGAGAAGGCCGCGGTCGACCAGGTCGCGTTCTGCTCGGTCAGGAACGGCGTCTGGGCGTAGGCGCGCAGATCCTGGGCGAGTACATCCGACCACGGGAAGGCGGTCCCGGCGTCGATCATCCCGCGATAGGTCTCGAGATGGGACCGGAACGCCGGGTGATCGAAGTTCGAGGCGGTGCCGTCGGCGTTGTACCAGTAGTCCGGGCCGAGCACCGTCCGCGGCTCGTCCGGGCGGGCGAAGGTGCCGTAGACCATGTCCGAGGAGAGCTGCTCGGCGACGGACTGGAACTCCTCGAAGGTCCATCTCTCCGGCAGGGTGATGCCGGCGTCCTCGATCAGGCGCTTGTTGACGAAGAAGAACGTCAGCTCGGCCGTCGTCGGCAGGGCGGGGTAGACGCCGTCGGCGGTGGTGACGCCTTCGGTGTTGGTCACCCACTCCTGGATCTCGGGGTCCTGGGCGATGTACGGCGCAAGGTCCAGGGCGGCGCCGGCACCGGCCCGCTGGGCCAGCCTGGGCAGGGCGTAGGTGAAGTAGACGTCGATCGGTGAGCCACCCTGCAGGGCGGTGTCGAGCGACGTGTTGCCGGTGTCGTCATTGACGTAGCGGGTGTAGACGGCCCGGATGTCGGGGTTGGCCGCGTTGAAGGCGTCGACCAGTTCCTGCGGACCGTTCTCGGCCGGGACACCGCCCCAGACCTGGATCTCGACCGGTGTCTGGCGGGTCGGGGCTGCGGCCGCAGCCCCGCTGGAGACGAGGGCCGCGCCGGCCGCGGCCGCCGCCGCGCCACCGATGGCCTGCCGCCGGGTGAGGGACCTGTTCGTGAGATCGTGCGTCATCTGCGACCACTCCTCGGGTTGAGTCCGGGGTCCGCCATCGGCGGCGAACCCCACGGTTACCTCTCTTCGGGCCGATCGCCCGGAGATTCATGGGTTAGGTAGGCGAACCGGACGATCCGGCCCGGTCGCCAGGCAGCGGTCACTCCGCGTAGGCGCGCGCCTCGACCAGCCGGGCGGTCGCGCCGCCGTTGGTGGCCGAGATCCGGACCCGGAGGCCCGTCGTCTCGCGGGGGGTAAAGGTATGGATCCGGCGGCGCTGGGCGTTGTCGGTGACCGTCTCCGCGACCTGCCACTGGTCGGTGGCCGGGTCGCAGAGCTCGATCTCGTAGTCCCGGGCGACCAGCGGGAAGCGACCCTCCCAGACCCAGCCGCTGAGCTGGGAATCGAAGGTCAGTTCCACCCGGCCGACCGTGACCGGCGCGGTCCAGTGCAGGTCTACCCACTGGGGGAGGGCCTGCACTGGGTCGGAGACCCAGACGTTGGTGCCGATTTCCGGGCGGGTGACGCCGGTCGCGATGTTGTGCGCCCCGAACGGGTAGCTCGCGGGCTCCGGGATGGTGTGGAAGGTGCCGTGGAGCCAGCGCCAGTACCCCAGTTCCGGGTCCCACTGGGCCGACTGCGTACCCGGCGGCTCCTGGCTGGAGCTCAACCATGCCCCGCCGTCGAAGGGTTCGAGGATCAGCGCGACCGGCGCGTCGGGCCGGACGGCGAGGGGACTGTCCGGTGCGAACCGGACCGATGCCTCGCCGGGCGTGACCGATGCTTCCAGCGTCGCCAGGCGGTTGGAGGTGTCGTCCAGCGCGCGGAGGTCGCGGAGTTGGTCGGCCTGGTGGATATGGAGGCGAGCCGTGACCGGGCCATCGGCGTCCGAGCGGAGCCGGAGGGTGACGGCGTCGAGATGGTCGGCGCTGAGGACCCAGAGCTGGGCGACGGGCTGGACCAGCGGGACGACCTTCATCACCGGGTCGCGCCGCTCGGCGATCAGGCCGTTGTGCTCGGAGGCGCTGATGCCGGTGTCCTCCCAGCCCATGGCGCTCTCGCCGTCGTCATCCAAACGGAGCGGGGCGGTGGACGATGCGTCGATGCGGACGTCGTCGCGGCGGGCCAGGTCGTCCGGGTCCTCATTGCGGCGCAGCGGCAGGTAGGCGCCCTGCCGGAGCAGTGCCTGCTGGACCGAGGCGAGTAGCACCGGGTCGGTTGCCACGCCGCGTGGCGTCTGCCCGGCCGCGATCGCGATCGCCGCGGCGGTGCCCGCAGCCTCGCCGATGACGGCGCAGGTCTTCATCACCCGGGTCGAGCCGTGGGCGACGTGGGTCTGGCTGATGTCCCGACCGGCGAGGAACAGGTTGCTGACCGACCGGCTGTAGAGCGAGCGGAGCGGGATGCCGTAGAGGCCGGGCAGGGGTGGCTGGGTGCAGGGGCGGTCCGGCGAGTATACGCCGTCCGGCGCGTGCAGGTCGATGGCCCAGCCGCCGTAGGTGACGACGTCATCCGGCACGGCCCACATGCCGCCGTAGATGTCGCCCTCGGTCAGGATATGGTCGCCCTCGAACCGGCGGCTCTCGCGCTTGCCAGGGATGTGACCGATCCAGTCCATTGCCCAGGTCGCGGCCTTCTCGCGCACGCCGGGTACGGTGCAGTGATTCTTGATGTGATCCCAGACGCCGAAGACGGCGGCGTGGAGCTCCCGCCGGATCGTCTCGTTGTCGCGGATGGTGTCCAGCCGGCCGCCCCACTCCAGCCACCAGTAGCCGCTCTCGAACTGCTCGTGGTAGCGGAACGGGAGCGATTCCTCGTCCGGGAACGAGTGGGCCCAGGCGGGCGGCTGGAACGGGACCGGGCGGCCGACGTCGCGGGCGGCAAACATGATCGTCGAGCCCAGCACGATGTCGTCGGCCTCGTCCGGCGCCCAGCTCTCGTCGAACTCGGCCCGCGCCTCGCGGCCGATCCGGAACGGCGCGCCGGCCTGGAGCGCGACGAAGCCGTCGCCGGTCGCGTCGATCACGGCCTGCGGCCGGACCCGGATCACCTCCTCGGTGGCCTGCTGGGCCGCGACCAGCGCCGTGACGCGGGTGGCGTATCCGCCCTGGTGATCGTCGGCCGTCTCCACCCCGACGACGCGAGTATTGAGGAACAGCTCCAGGTTCGGCTCGGCTTCGGCCTTCTCGGTCAGCACGACGTCCCACATCGGGTAGTGCTGGCCGTTGACCTGCCGGAGACCGTACGACCGGTCGCGGACGTCGAGGAAGATCTCCTCGATCAGGCCGGTTTCACGGGCATCGCGCAGCTTGCCGTGCTGGCTGGCCCCGACGGGATGGACGCGGATCTCGCTGGAGGAGTTGCCGCCCAGCACCGGGCGCTCCTGGATCAGCGCGACCCGGACTCCGCGCCGGGCGGCGGCAATCGCGGCACAGAGGCCGGCCAGACCACCGCCGACGACGGCGAGCGGGACGTCGATCTCGCGGGTGATGGTCAGGGAGCCGGTCTGGGACGGGGCGGGTGTTTCGTCGCGCATGGAGCCTCCTCTTCGAGGGTCTGTCACGGTGCGGTCATCGAACGGCGGGATCAGGGAACGTGGTCGGTCCCGGGCGGAGCGGTCGATGACCGCACGACGAGGTGAACCGGAAGCAGGGTGTGGGTGCCGGGGATCGCGCCGGGTTCGCGCAGCGCGAGCACCGTGTTCATCGCGATCTCTCCCCACTGCCCCCGGTCGACGTGGACAGTCGTCATCGGCGGCGCGGCGTGGCGGGCGGTGTCGTCGTCGCTGTAGCCGACGACCGAGAGGTCGCCGGGAATCGAAAAGCCTAGCCGGGCGGCGGCGCGATAGACGCCGGACGCCAGCTGATCGAAGGCGCAGACGATCGCGGTCGGGGGCTGCTCCAGCGAGAGCAGGTCCGTGGCCGCCCCGTCGCCGGCGATCTCGTCGAAGCCGGTGAAGCGGCGGCCGGAACGGACGAGGGACGCATCGAACGGAATCCCTGCTTGGGCAAGGGCCCAGAGATAGCCGTACATCTTCTCGATCGACGTATGGGTGTCGTTCGGTCCATTGACCAGCGCGATCCGGCGGTGGCCGAGGGCGACGAGGTGCTCGACGGCAAGTCGGATTCCGGTGGCATTGTCGGAACCCACACTCGAGACACCGCTGCCGGGCAACTGGCCGCCGGCGACGACGACCGGCAGTCCACGGGCCTTGATCGCCTCCAGCACGGCGTGATTGACCACCCCGCCCACGGTGATCACCCCGATGACCTGGGAAAGAAAGGGTTCACCTTCTTCGCCAAGGAGGTGCCGGGAGAGGTGCCATGGATAAGGAATCAGCCCGGCTCGCTGGCAGGCCCCACCGATCCCGGCCAGGACTTCGCTGAAGTTGATGTCCAGGATCTGGGTTGAGTCCTCGTCTGAGATATCGCTCAGAGTAACGCCCAGCATCGGACGGGAAGATGCCGACGAGACCTCGCCTCGTGACCGCGCAGTGCGCGCGGCCAGCGTCGCGTAAGCGTCGCGGACCGCCCGCTTGGTCAGGTCGCTGACGCGGTCGTTGTTGGCCAGGGCCCGTGAGACGGTCGAAACCGACACGCCGAGCAACTCCGCGACATCGCGTTGTGAGATCCCGGCGGGAAGGTCCGGCATGGCGATATGCACCTCGTGATTGCTTGTGTGCAACGAGCGTATCGCAAGGATTTGGATTGTGCAACAAGTAGGCGCAACGGATAAGGAAATTCATTGTACGGATGTTGCACAAATTGGCTGGTACCATGTCGTGAACAATTGTTGACGTGCCGTATGTCTTATCCGCTTGGTTCGAGGCAAGCGTCCGCTCAGGTGTTGGGCCAGGAAAGGGAGAACGGTGGCACGACGTCCAACGCAGGCTGACGTAGCCCGACTGGCTGGGGTCTCCCAGACCGTCGTCTCCCATGTGTTGAACGGCACCCAGCCCAGGGCGATGGCGCCGGCGACGCGGGAACGGGTCCTCGCCGCGATCGAGGAGCTGGGCTACATGCCCGACCTTACCGCCCGCAGCCTCCGGCTGAAGCGAACCAACACCATCACGGTGTTCGTCCCGGATATCGTCAATCCGTTCTTTGGCCTGCTGCTGACCGGGGCGCAGGATGAGGCGCTCCAGGCCGGATACGACCTGCTGATCTACCACACGGGCGGGCATCGCGAACTGGAGCGCAAGGCCCTGCAGCTGGCGCTCAGCGGCCGGGCCGACGCCATGATCGGTGTGCCCTACGACCTGGAGCGGGCGGATCTGAAACCGCTGACCCTGCGGGGGATCCCGACGGCGATGCTCGCCCGGGCCAGCGAGCTGGACCCGGACCGGACCAGCGGCATCGACCTGGTCGACGTGCCCAGTGAAGCGGCGGCGGTGATGCTCGTCGAGCACCTCGTCGCGCGTGGGCATACGCGGATCGCCATCATCAACGGCCGGGCAGGGACGCCACCGCAGATCAACCGCGAGAACGGGTACCGCCAGGTGCTGCTGCGTCACGGTATCCCGATCGACGAGGGGCTCATCTATAACGGCGACTTCGATGAGAGCACCGGTTACACCCGGATGGTCGAGGTGCTGGCACGACCTGACCGGCCGACCGCCGTCTTCGCCGCGACCGACTCGATCGCCATCGGGGCGATGATCGCCAGCCGGGAGGCTGGGGTCCGGATTCCGGAACAGATCGCGATCGGGGGTATCGACGATATCCCGGCCGCGCGGCTGGTCTCGCCGGCCCTGACAACCGTCAACCAGCACCACGACCAGCTTGGCCGCGAACTCGTCCGCCTGGTCCTCAGCCGCCTCCACGACCCGCATCCTGGTCCGGGCCGGACCGTGACCGGCCGGTTCGATCTGATGGTGCGCGAGTCGACCTGACCCGGCGGTACTGATCGCCGCGCGACTCCCGGTATGCGATTACCGCAAGAACCTCCAACTGGCGGCCCGCCCGGTCGTCCTCCGGTGCTGTCGCGGGACGTGGATGGGTATGCGAAGGTGCGCACCATCAGTCCGCCGCCCCTGGCCCCGATGGAGGGACCCACCGCATGTCCGCGATCTCGTCTGCCGTGTCCGCCGCGCCGTTCGCCTTCCCGCCTGACTATGCCGAGCGCGTCTACGCCGGCATCCTGGGCAAGATCATCGGTGTCTATCTCGGGCGGCCGTTCGAGGGCTGGACCCATGAACGGATCATGGCCGAGCTCGGCCCGATCACCGGCTACGTCCACGAGCGGTTCGACGTGCCGCTGGTCGTCACCGATGACGATATCGCCGGGACGTTTGCCTTTCTCCGGGCGCTGCCGGACAACGGCTACACCCCGGACCTGACCCCGGGGCAGATCGGCGAGGCGTGGCGCAATTACCTGATCTATGGCCGGACCGTCCTGTGGTGGGGCGGGCTGGGGACGTCCACCGAGCACACGGCCTTCCTGCGGCTGATGGACGGTGTTCAGGCGCCCGAGAGCGGCTCGATGGCGCGCAACGGCCAGACGATCGCCGAGCAGATCGGGGCCCAGATCTTCATCGACGGCTGGGCGATGCTGTTCCCCGGGGACCCGGAGCGGGCCGTCGACTGGGCCCGCCGGGCCGGGAGCGTCTCCCACGATGGCGCGGCGATCCACGGCGCCCAGGTGATCGCGGCGCTGGAGGCATTGGCCTTCACCGAGCGCGACATGAATGTGCTGTTGGATGAGGCGCTGCGCCTGATCCCGGCCGACTCCGTCATCGCCCGGTTGATTGCCGACGTGCGGGAATGGCACGCCCGGGACGACGACTGGCTGGCGACCCGGGCACTGATCCAGCGGCATTACAACTACGAGCTGTTCCCCGGCGCCTGTCACATGGTGCCCAACCACGCGCTGATCATCCACGCGCTGCTCCACGGCAACGGGGACTTCGGCCGCACCCAGATGGTCGTCAACACCGATGGCTGGGACACCGACTGCAACGCGGGCAACGTCGGCTGCATCCTCGGGATCCGGGACGGGCTCGCCGCCTTCGATGGCCCGGTCGACTGGCGGGGACCCGTCACCGACCGCCTCTACAGTTCGACCGCGGACGGCAGCCGGGCGATCAGCGACGCCGTGATCGAAACGGATCATGTCGTCTCGATCGCGCGGGCGCTCCACGGCGCGACGCCGGAACCGCCCCGCGGCCGGGACCGGTTCCACTTCTCCTATCCCGGCGCCGTCCAAGGCTTCCGGTCGGACGACCCGGCGACGCTGTCGGTCGACAACCGCCAGACGACGACCGGACGGGCGCTGGGACTGACGCTCACCGGGATGGCGGGTACGGCGACGACCCCGACGTTCATTCCCGAGGAAGCGCAGGGGATGAAGGGGTATCGCCTCTACGCGTCCCCGACCCTGCACGCGGGCCAGCGCGTCACCGGCGATCTGCAGGCGGCGCGCGGGCCGGTCACAGTCACGCCCGTGATCCGCGTCTACCGCACCGCAACGGAGATCGAGACGATCGACGGGCCGGCCATCGCGCTGGCGGCGGGAAGCAACGGGGCGATCGACTGGAGGATCCCGGACACCGGCGGATGCCCGGTGATGGCGATCGGGTTGCGGGTCTCCGGCGATCCCGGTGACGGTGTGCTGCTCGACCGGCTCGGCTGGGACGGTGCGCCGACGGTGACCCTCGGTCGGGTGCCGGGGACGGACATCTGGCGCGACGCCTGGGTGAACGGCGTCGACACGTGGGAGTCGCACTGGGCGCCGGCCTACCAGATCGCCCATAACCGCGGGGTCGGGCTGATCTCACAGGGAACGGCCGACTGGCGCGATGTGACCGTGACGGCGACCGTCGGGATCCCGCTGGCCCGCTCGGCCGGGATCGCCGCGCGCGTCGGCGGGATGCGGCGCTACGTCGCGCTGCTGCTGGCGGACGACGGCATGGCGCGGATCGTCCAGGCGGTCGGTGAACGGACCGTGCTGGCCGAAGCGCCGTTCCCTTGGCAGGCCGACGAGCCGTACGAGCTGGAGCTGACCGTCTCCGGCGACACGGCCCGGGCCCGGATCAATGGGTCCGAGGTGCTGGCGACGACCGGCATCGACCCCGGGCTGACCGGAGGTGTCGGGTTCATCCTGGAGGAGGGAACGATGCGCTCCAACGCCATCGCCGTCCGCCCCGCGTCAGCGTGATCGGGGTCGAACGTCTGCAGCCGGACCAGGAGCGGCCCGCGCGCGGAGGGGTGCTGGCCGGTGTGGGATGATGGCGGCCTGTAAGCCGGATGGGCAGGTCTCGTGCACCGTCGTGCCCGCTTGGGTCCGGAGCCATGTGGCGGCTGCCGAAACCAGCGTTCGATTCGCGGTCTCACCGAACCCTGATCAGATGGCGTCCTGCTTCCTGTATTCGACGCCACAGCTCACGATGCGTATCTGACCTGACACGATTTATTGAGATCGTCGCAGTTTGAGACGGGGTGCCGGTTTACCGGTACCCCGTTGTCGTGGGAACCGGACGGACCGACGGCGCGTCCTTATGGCAACGAGGACAGGACGCGCAGATGACATCTGTAAGGAAGGACGCGGTGGCGGGGGCGATGGTTGGCTGGGTTGGAACGAATGGACGGACCACGGAAATCTATGCGACGAGCGAGGTGATGAGCATGACGGCTGCCGGGATCACGATCGAGGTACCACGGACGAGCGGTGTCCGGGACCGGGTACGACAGGCTCTTGCGGCCATCCAGTCCTACCGCCCTGTCGAAAGCATCGCCCGACGGCCGATCTCGGCCCGGATGCCGGCTCATGAGGTGCATCGTTCGCCCGGCCACGCGGTCTGGCCGGATGGCGCTCGGGTGAGCTGGCCAGTGGGAGAGCCCACGACCCGGCGCTGACCGGGATCCGACCGACTCATGGGCTGTTGATGGGACATTGAAAGCGGAACCCCGACCGGCTGCCGGTCGGGGTTCCGTGTCCCGTCCGACCGGTGGAGCGTCACTGGGCCGGGACGGGGGCGGGATTGCGTCGCCCGATCCGGTCGACGAACCAGCGACCAACCAGCACGCCCATGACGCCAGCGATGACGGCCACCCACGCTGGTGCGCCGAGATCGATCGCGGCGACGATGACGAAGCCGTCGAACAGGGCGATCAGGGTGAAGCCGACGTGGTGGATCCAGGCGTGGTGCTGGTCCGGTGCCCGGCGAGCCAGCCAGGCCCGCGCGACCATGACACCGCCCAGCCCGAGCAGGCCCAGGTAGACGGCGCGGGTCACCGTCGCGAGGTCGCCCCAGTGGGCGGCGATGGCTCCCGCCACGAAGACGAGCATGGCGACCAGGGACCAGGCCCAGAGGCGGACGAAGCCGCTGTCCAGGTCCCGGGGCGGCCGAATCACCGCCAAGCCAGCCCCGAACGCGACCGTCGCGGCCACGGCGTGCAGGACGATCAGGGCAAGGAAGGGATCCATTGGAGACAACGCTCCCGCCCGGTGCGCCGCCAGCCAATCCGTGTAGGGATCCCCGCCGGGCACTGTCGTCGAGGACGGTCGATGACGCGTGGTCAGGTGATGCCGCCGAGAGGCGTCTGCTCAGCCTGCGGTCGCGGGGGCCGCGACAAGGACGCGGTCCAGCCGGTCGAGTCCGGCGCGCAGGGTCGCCGTCTCCGGGCCAGTGCCGATCCGGAGAAAGCCATCCAGCCCGAAGACGTCCCCGGGGACCAGCAGGACGCTCTGCTCCCGGCGGATGCGGTGGACCAGTTCGGTCGAATTCACGGGCAGGTCGTAGCGGACGAACACGGTGCCTGTCGCGGCCGGCCGGGTCCACGTCAGCCGCCCGGCGTGCTGGTCGATCCAGTCGGCGACGATCTCGAGGTTGGCGCCCAACATCCGGCGGCTGCGCTCCAGGATGGCCGCGCGTCGCTCGGGTTGCAGCGCGATCGTCGCGATCGCCTCACTCAGCGCCCCGGTCGTGATCGATGTGTAGTCCTTCCGGCCCCACGCCGTCTCGATCTCGGTCGCGGGTCCGACGATCCAGCCGATTCGCAGGCCCGGCAGCGCGTACGCCTTCGACAGGCCCGACGTGACGATGGCGCGCTCGTACAGGTCGGCGAACGACGGTGACTCGGTCCCGCTGAACTCCGTCCCCCGGTAGACCTCGTCGGCGTGCAGCCACAGGCCGTGCTGGCGGGCCAGATCGACCAGCGCCGTCATCTGCTCCGGCGCCAGCACGCTGCCGGTCGGGTTGTTCGGGTGGCAGATCGAGATCATCCGGGTCCGCGGGGTGATCGCGGCGGCTACCTCGTCGAGGTCCGGCGCCCAGCCCTGGTCCTCGCGCAGCGCGACGGCAACCGGCTTCACACCCATCGCCCGGGCCCAGCCCCAGAGCTGGAGGTAGTTGGGCGTGATGAGGATCAGTTCATCGCCCGGCTCCAGCACGGTCATCCCCATGACAAAGATCGCCTCGGCCGACCCGTTGGTGACCAGCACCTCGCCGGCGGATCGTCCGGGGTACATCGCGGCGATGGTCTCCCGCAGCGCCGGCGTCCCGTTGGTCCAGCCGTAGCCGATCTCGACGTCCAGCAGGGCGATGCGCTCGTCTGGGGTCAGCAGCGAGTTGATGGAGTAGGGGTGGACGCCGCTGTCAGACAGGTTGATGTCGACCTCGTTCTCGTGGAGGGACTGGATCCGTTCGAGGGCGAACTCGTCGATCTGCATGGGATGCTCCGTGATTGCGGTCGGCGGGTCGGCGGCGGTAGACATCGGGCAGCGGTGCCTGGCGTCTGACGCCGGGCGTATGCTTCCAGACGGGTTGTGACGGCCTGGACAGGTTCGGAGGAGTGTATGCCGGTGACAGGTCGACGTGCGCGGCGGCTGGAGTGGGTCATATGACACTGCTCCGGTCCGTCGCCGTGCTGCCGACCGTGCGGGAGCGCAAGGGCTACCCGTTCGACCTGCCGCTGATCCAGTCGCTGCCGGAGCTGGACGTCTCGGTTCCGGTGACGTTCCTGGTCGGGGAGAACGGCTCGGGCAAGTCGACGCTACTGGAGGCGATCGGCGCGTCGGTCGGCTCCGTCACGATCGGGGGAGCGCCGATCGCCGCTGACCCGCGACTGGCCCCTGCCCGCCGGCTGGCCGACTGTCTCCGGCTGACCTGGTCCCGCAAGACCCGGCTCGGCTTCTACATGCGTGCCGAGGACTTCATCACCTGGACCGACAGGTCCGTCGAGCTGCTCGGGGAGCTGGACGACCTGGCCGAGGAGGCCCGTACCAATCGCGACACGGGCGGGGGCGACTGGTGGCGGGCCGAGGCCGTGGCTCGCGGGGAGCGCGCGCTGCTTCAGCGTGGTCTGGGTGCGGAATTCGATGCCCGGTCCCACGGCGAGTCGTTCCTTGACATGTTCGGCCAGCGGCTCCGGCCCGGCGGGCTGCACCTGCTGGACGAGCCTGAGACGCCGCTCTCGCCGCTGCGGCAACTGGCGCTGCTGGCGCTGATCCGCGACACGGCGAACGAGGGCGGGCAGTTCATCGTCGCGACCCACGCCCCGATCCTGCTGGCCTGCCCCGGCGCGACCATCCTCCAGATCGACGGCGACCGCCTCGCGCCGGTCGCGTATGACGATGTCCCCAATGTCCGGTTGATGCGCGACTTTCTCGCCGATCCAGCCGCCTATCTTCGCTACCTCTGATCTCCGGCAGCGTCGCCATGACCGGGCGTTCCGACCGGTCGCGTACACTCGGCTCATGCTGAAGAACGTCATGCCAGCTGCGATCGTTCGCTGGAAGGGCCTGCAGGACCAGCTCTGGTTCATCCCGTCGATCCTCACCGTCGCCGCGGTGCTGCTCGCGTTCGTGATGGTCTGGGTGGACCGGACGCTGATCGGGCAGCGCCGGCCGGAAACCGACTGGCTGTTCGGCGCTGGCGCGTCCGGCGCCCGGGAAGTCCTCTCCGCGATCTCCAGCACCATGATCACGGTGACCGGCCTGGTGTTCTCGATCACGGTCGTGGCGCTCCAGTTGGCCTCCAGCCAGTACACCCCGCGCGTCCTCCGGACGTTCACAGGTGACCGGGGCAACCAGCTCGTCCTCGGGGTCTTCATCGCCACGTTCACCTACTCGCTGCTCGTGCTGCGCACGGTCCGCGAGGGCAACGACGACGGGATCGCCCCCTTCGTCCCGTCCGCATCGGTGACCGTCGCGCTGCTCCTGGCCGGGGCCAGCGTCGGCTTTCTCATCTACTTCATCAGCCACGCGGCCAACGCGATGCGGGCCTCGGTGATCATCGATAGGGCCGCCCGGGACACGCTGGCGGTCGTCCGGCGACTGTATCCGGACCGGGACGACGACGCGGCCGATCCCGGGAAGCGACCCCGGGCGGAGACGCCGCCCATCCCGGCCACGGGAGTCGTCGATATCCGGGCGACCCGATCGGGGTATCTCCAGGAGATCAGCGACGACGGCCTGCTCGCCGCACTCTCGCCCGATGACCTCTCGCTGGAACTGTCCGTCACCGTCGGCTCGCACGTCCTCGCCGGGACGGTCATCGGCCAGGCGTGGCCCACGGAGCGGATCGACCTGGACGGTCTCCAGGACCAGGTAACGGACGCGCTGATCCTTGGTCACGAGCGGACGATGCACGCCGATGTCGACTTCGGCCTCCGCCAGCTGTCGGATATCGCGGTCCGGGCGCTGTCGCCCGGTATCAATGACCCGACCACGGCGACGCAGTGCATCGACCGGCTGGCCGAGATTCTCGGGCTGATCGCCGTGCGGCCGGAGCCCGTCGCGGTCCGGCGCGACCAGGAGAGCAGGGGAACGCTGATCCGGCGACCCCTGTCCTGGGAGGAGCTCCTCCGGACCGCCTTCGACGAGATTCGTCACTATGGCTCCGACGACCCGATGGTCGCACGGCATCTGAGCCGGACGCTCCGGCTGTTGATCGACATCGTCCCGACCGACCGGGTCCAGCCGCTGCTCGACCTCCGCGGGGCGGTGGTCGCGATGTCCGACCGTGAGATCGAGGACCCTGGCGATGTCGCCCGGATCGAAACGGCGTACTGACGGATCACCCGTGGGCCCCTCACCTGCGACACGACCCGTCACCGGCGCGAGAGGCGCCGGCGACACGCGTGGGAGCAGGTATGGAGTTGTTCGGCATCCGGCTTGTCGGGATCAACGTGGAGAACGGCCAGAAACTCATTCTGACCCTCATCCTGGTCGTCGCGCTGCTGCTGGTTCGCCGCGTGGTGGTTCGGGCAGGGCTGTGGCTGCTTCGGAACTACTCGGCCCGGCATTCGGCGTTCTGGTTCCGGCAGGGGCTGAATCTCGCGACCGGGCTCCTCCTTGTCCTCGGGATCCTCTCGATCTGGTTCGATGACCCGACGCGGCTCGCGACGGCGGTCGGGCTCGTCGCGGCCGGCCTGGCGTTCGCCATGCAGCGGGTGGTGACCTCGCTGGCCGGGTATCTCGTAATTCTCCGTGGGGACAATTTCACCGTGGGTGACCGCATCACCATGGGTGGGGTGCGCGGGGATGTCATCCGGCTCGGCTTCATCCAGACGACGATCATGGAGATGGGGCAGCCGTCGGCTGTCCAGAGTGCCGATCCACCCGTCTGGGTCCGGAGCCGCCAGTACACCGGCCGGCTTGTCACGGTCACCAATGACAGCATCTTCGAGACGCCGGTCTACAACTACACGCGCGAGTTCCCGTACGTCTGGGAGGAGATGACCATCCCGATCGCCTTCAGCGCCGATCGCAAGCGGGCGGAGCAGATCCTGCTCGACGCGGCGCGGCGCCATGGCGCCGACCACCAGGAGGCCAGCCGCGCCGCGCTGTCCGAGCTCGGCCGGCGCTACTTCATCGACACCCCCGACCTGGAGCCGACGGTGTACTTCCGGCTGACCGACAACTGGCTGGAACTGACTGTCCGCTTTCTTGCGAGCATCCGTAGTGTCCGGGACGTGAAGGACGCGATGAGCCGAGAGATCCTCGAACAGTTCGACGAGGCGGGGATGGGGCTTGCCTCAGCTACATACGAGATCGTCGGGTTGCCGCCCCTGGTCGTCCGGCAGGAAGGCCATCGGCCGTCCGGGTCCGCCGGTGTGGCGTCGACTGATTGATCGGAAACGGAAAGGGTCAGCACCATGCCGGACGGATTCTGGGGCATCTTCTTCGACTCATGGGGCGGGCTCGGCCGGATCCTTGTCGTCGGAACCCTCGCGTACCTCGCACTCGTCTTCTTCCTGCGCGTTTCGGGCAAGCGGACGCTGAGCCAGCTGAACGCCTTCGACCTCATCGTGACGGTCGCGCTTGGCTCGACGATGGCCTCCATCATCCTGTCGAAGGATGTCGCGCTGCTGGAAGGGATCCTGACGTTCGCCCTGCTGATCGGTCTGCAGTACGTGATCAGCGAACTGACGATCCGGTCCAGCAAGTTCGGTGGGCTGGTCAAGTCTGATCCAGCCCTGCTGTTCTACCGGGGATCGTTCCTGTCGGAAAGCATGCGGGCCGAGCGGCTTGTGGAGGCCGAGATCCGGGCCGGGATCAGGAGCCAGGGGATCGCCTCGCTCGATGAGGTCGAGGCGGTCGTCCTCGAGACCAATGGCAAGCTGTCAGTGATCTCCCGGCCGGAAGGCGAGGCGAGCGCGCTCAAGGGTGTCTCCCGGACTACGGACCGAAGCGGGGTGGGGGCGTAGGGGGCATTGCGCGGTGATGCGCCACATCGCGTTCCGGAAGGCGAGGGGCGGACATTCGGGTCGGCTCCGTGGCAAGCTACCCGTGTTCACTTCCCCCTTGGTCCTGGTTCCTGACATACGACCCGAGGCTCCGCCATGGCCGACACGTCTCCCCGCCGTTCCCCGATCCTCCGTCCCTTCATCGCCGTCGGCCGGTTCTTCGAGCGCAAGGTCCGGGCGCTGGCCGTGATCACCGCCCTGGGCATGTTCCTCGTCCTGCTGATGGGCGCCAACGTTACGGCGACCGGCTCCGGCGAGGGCTGTGGCAACCACTGGCCGCTCTGCCATGGCTCGTTCCTCCCGGCCGACACCTTCGAGTCGATGGTCGAATACAGCCATCGCTTCGTCACGGGGATCGAGGGACTGCTCGTCGTCGCGACGGCGATCGGCGCCTGGCGGGTCCGGAAGACCTACCCGGTGTTCACCTTGCTGGTCCCGGTGATGGTCCTGTTTCTCGTCATCCAGGCACTGATGGGCGCGGCGGCCGTGAAATGGCCGCAATCGGCGGAAGTCATGGCGCTCCATTTCGGGATCTCGCTGGTCTGCCTCGCGGCGGCGGCGCTGATCGCCCGGATCGTGACAGAGGCCCGGCGCGACCGGTTCGAGGATCACCTCCGGCTGGCCACGATCCGCGCCCGCCACATCGCGCCGGCCGGGCTGCGCTGGCTGGCGGTCACGGCGCTGGTCTTCTCCGTCGTCACGGCCTACCTGGGCGCCTACGTCCGGCACACCGGGTATGAGTTGGCGTGCCTCGGCTGGCCGACCTGTGAGGGGCAGCTGGTCCACGGGTTGACCGGTCCGGCCGGCATCCACTACAACCACCGGCTCTCGGCCGTCGTGATCACCCTGATGGTCGTGGCGCTGCTGTGGTGGACATGGCGCCTGCGGTCCATCCGCCCGGACCTGTTCGGGATCGCGGCCGTCGCGATGGTGGTCGTCATCGGCCAGTCCGTCGTCGGCGGGCTGATCGTGCTGACCAACGTCCAGATCTTGACGACGCTGGCCCACGCCGGTCTGATGGGGATCTTCTTCGTCGCGATGTGTGACCTGGTGCGATGTACCTGGCCGGCGCGAAGACCGGCCGACCGGCCGGCGATGCGCGTCGCCATGCCTCAGCCGGCCGGCGACTGACCAGGACTAAACCATTGAACCTGCCGGAGCCCGCACCGGTCCCGTGCGGGCTCTGGTGTCTCATGGCTGGGGCGACCGTCGTCCCGGCCAGGCTTTTCCCGCAATGACAGGGACAATGGGGCCAATTGGCTATACGCTGGACCTCCCGCAGATCCCGATGATCGATCAGACTGAGACGGAGCCCGCTGGATGGCGGTTGCCGGGTCGGGAAGCGCAGGGCACGGATGGATGAGAGCCTGGTCGGGATCGTGGTCGGCAGCGCGTCGATGCTCGTCGCGCTGGCCGCGCTTGCCGTCAGCGTGGTAGCGATCCAGCGGTCCGGCCGGTCGGTCCTCGATGTCCAGCGCTTCGTCGCCGAGGCCCGCGCGCAGCAGCGGACCGAGCGCGACCTCTGGTCCCAGCCCCGGTCCGCGAAGGTCACCCTGATCGGCGAGCGCCTCGGCGTCGCGACCAGCATCGTCGAGGATGCCGGGTTGCTGACGTTCGTGCTCCGGAATGACGGCGACGCCCCGGCCAGCCAGGTCCGGGTCGGCGTCACCTATCCGACCGGGGCGGAGGTCCGGCCAACGGCGAAGGGGGACCTGCCACCCGGGGCCGAGCTGACCTGCGAATTCCCGATCGATCACGCGCGCTTCGGCGATGGCGACTCACGGGTGTTCATGCTGGACGTCAGCTACCGCGACCGGACCGGCCTGATCGATCGGCTGATGCCCGTCCATCTCGTGATGAAGTGGGGCGCCGCCGAACTGCAGTACTTCCTCGGTCCCGTCGACCAGACGGTTCAGACTGAGGACGCGATGGGCGTGGTCTAGCGCCGATACCCCGCTCGCCGGAACGTTGCTCACCCGGTCGCTTTGGCGGTCGGGTATCGTGCTTTTTCGGACGGCAGTACCTGCGGTCGTGCCCGGGTCTTTGCCCCTGACAATATCTTGACAGGCTGACACTGATTCGTGGCGAGATACGCACGGAGTTTTGCGGACATTATCCCGGTGCGGGGAACGATCGGATACCTGTTGGGGGACATTGGTGCGAACTGCGCGAAATAGCGACCGGTTTGGGCCTCGAACAGCGTTATCAAGGACAGGTGATGCGATAGTCTGATCCTGTTCCGCCGTGGGGATACGGTGGGGTGTGACATTGAGGAGACCAGCCATGACACCAGCGACACGTTTCAGCAGACGGACAGCGATCGCGCTGCTTGGATCGACCGTTGTCGCCGGCTCAGCCGTGGCCGGGATCGCGCAGCGGGCAACGGCCCAGACCGCGCCAACCTTCTCCGCCGGGAAGACGGCCGTCGTCTCGGCGGCCCAGCTCAATGTCCGGTCGACGCCGAGCCTGAGCGCGCCGATCGTCGCCACGCTCCCGCTCAATACGCAGGTTTATCTCGCGACCGGTCCGGTCACCGCCGACGGCTACACCTGGTTCCGGCTCCAGAGTCCCAGCGCCGCCGGGACCTCCACCTTCCTCGGGTGGGCCGTGACTGCGTTCCTCGCCGGTGTGGCGGCCCCGCCGGTTCAGCAGGAGTTTGCCTACGGCTCGACTGTCAGCGTGACGGCGAATCTGCTCAACGTTCGGGCGAACCCGTCGACGAGCGCCGCCATCGTCGCGACCTATGCCTTCGGCCGGACGGCGAAGATCACCGGCGGGCCGACCGTCGCCAACGGGATCACCTGGTACGCCGTTGACAACGTCGGCTGGGTGGCAGGGCAGTTCCTGGCCAAATCGGGTGGCACCACGCCGCCCCCAGCGTCCGGCGGCTTTGCCGTCGGAACCGTCGTCGCGGTCAACGTCCCGTCGGTGAACATCCGCTCGGGTGCTGGCACGAGCTTCCCGGTCAATTCCACCGCGGCGCAGGGCACCCAGCTGACCATCGCCGAGGGGCCGGTCGCCGCCTCGGGGTACAACTGGTACCGCGTCACCGGCGGCGCGACCGGCTGGGTGGCCGGCGAGCTGGTCGTCCAGTCAGGCGGGACGACCCCACCGCCGACGTCCGGGGGCATCGCCATCGGATCCACGGTCAGGGTCACCGCCCAGCAGGTCAACGTCCGGTCCGGCGCCGGGACCAGCTTCTCGGTCACCACGACCGCGTCCGCCGGTGATACGTTCACGGTCTATGAGGGGCCAGTCGCGGCCAACGGGTACAACTGGTACCGGGTGTCCAACCTCGTCGGCGCCTGGATCGCCAGCGACTTCATCGCGGTGTCCGGCAGCACCACGCCACCGCCAGCGGGCGGGTTCTCCTACGGGCAGCGGGTTACCGTGACGGCTGGGACGCTCAATGTCCGGGCCAACCCGACGACCAGCGCGGCGATCATCTCGACCTACGCCTATGGCCGGGCCGCCACGATCACCGGCGGGCCAACGGTTGCCAACGGGATCACCTGGTACGCCGTCGACAACCTCGGCTGGGTGTCCGGCCAGTACCTCACTGCCTAGCGTTCGGCCCGCACCCCTTGCCCTTGGAATGCTCCCGGACAGGCAGAAAGATCCCCCGGCTGACTCAGGTCAGCCGGGGGATCTTTCTGTTACCAGGGAGTACCAACAAGAGCCGGTACGGTTGGCCGTGCGCTGTGTCCGGACATGACCGGTGTCTTAGTGTCATGATGGGCCAGCAATTCTGGTCCGACGATCCCGTTTGCCGGTTGGCATGCCCCTCGAGCTGTGCCCTGCGGACAACACGGGTCAGTGCTGACGGGTTGCCAAAGGGTGTACGTACGCTATGATGTGTACGTACACCTTGGTGTCGGGCAAGGCAGCGCAGGCAACCGTAAGGAGGACAGGGTGCGGTACGGTCGACACATACTGGCAGCGACGCTCGGTGCGTCACTGGTCTTTGGTGGGGTTGCCGTCGGGCCCGTCTCCCGCATGCCGTCCGCCATCGCGCAGTCGGCCGGGACGCCAGGGACGGTCGGCGTGGACTTCCTCAACGTCCGCATGGAACCCTCGGCCACCGGCGTCATCCTCGCGACCCTGCCGGCCGGTACGGCGCTGACCGTGCTGGCCGGGCCCGTCACCGCTGGCGGGTTCAACTGGTACCAGGTGCAGGCGGGGGACCAGTTCGGCTGGGCGGTCTCCAGCTTCGTCCTCACGGGCGGGACCGCCTCCGGCCCGGGCGCTGGCACCGGTGCCCAGTGGGTCTACGGTGACACGGTCACTGTCAACACCGACGCACTCAATGTCCGGGCGTTGCCAGCGCAGTCGGCGCAGATCCTGGATGTCTACCGGTCCGGTCGGGTCGCGACCGTCACCGGGGATGCGCAGGTCGTGGACGGGATCACCTGGTACCCGCTTGACCGGCTCGGCTGGGTTGCCGGGCAGTTCCTCTCCGGCGGCGTCCAGGGCGCTGACGGTACCGGGTCAACCCCGGGTGCGGTCCCGGCGCTCACCGGCAGCTGGGTCTACGGTGACACGGTCACCGTCACGACCGGCGTCCTCAACGTCCGCGAGCTGCCGTCGCTGTCCGCTCCGGTGGTCGCCCGCTACGCCTTGAGCCAGGTGGCGACGGTAACGGGCGACGCGACGATGGCTGACGGGATCACGTGGTTCCCGCTGGACAACCTCGGCTGGGTCTCGGGCCAGTTCCTCGCGACCAGCGGTGCGACTGCGCCGGCCCCGACTGCCCCGGGCACCACTCCGCCGGCGCCGGCCGCTCCGGGCGGCGTGGCGAAGCCCACCGCGCTGGCCTATGGGGATGCGGTCGTCGTCAGTTCCAGCCTGCTCAACGTGCGGGCCGAGCCGGGCGTGAGCCAGGACATCGTCGCGGTCTACCCGGCCGGCAAGCAGGCCGTGATCAGCGGGCACAGCAGCGTCGCCGATGGGTACACCTGGGTGGCGGTCGACCGGCTGGGTTGGGTCGTCGCGGACTTCCTGGCCTACGTCGGTCCGGGCACCGTCCCGGCGGCCGCGCCGGCTGCCGTTACCGCGTCCGGGGCCGATACGACTGCCGTGTCCGTCTCGACGACGCCGGATGCGACCGTATCGCCACCAGTTGCCCAGCCATCGACCACCGCGACGTCGCCATCGCTTCGCCCGACGACCGCCGCCCGGACGCCGTCCCCCACGCCAGACGACGAGGCGGAGGAGGTTGAGGTCGACGAGACACCCGAACCCGTGGCGACCGAACGGCCGGATGCGCCGGCGGCGACCGAGCGTCCGAGTGCCCCAGCGACCGAGCGTCCGAGTGCCCCGGCGGCGACTGAACAGCCGGATGCGCCTGCAGCGACCGAGCAGCCGGATGCGCCTGCGGCGACCGAGCAGCCGACGACGCAGGTCGAGCCCGTCTACGTCACGCCGACCGTCGCCGCGGCGGAGCCCGAGGCGACCGAGGCCGCAGACGAGGCCGAGGAGCCGGCCGCGGCCGAGACTTTCAGCGACGGCCAGAACGTCGTCGTCGATACCGGGCGGCTCAACATCCGGTCGGGTCCGTCCTACGACGCGTCCGTGGTCCGGATCGTCGACAACGGCGCCGAGTTCACAGTCTACGGCGAACCAGTGCAGGCCGAGGGGTATACCTGGTACCGGGTCAGCTCCACGCAGGAAGAATGGGTTGACGGACAGTTCCTCGCCGCGAAGTAGCGACGGGAACCAACACTGACCGGACACGAAGACGGGCGCCCCGAGGTGGGCGCCCGTCTTTGTGTGCTTATCGTCTGGACCGGTCGCCCGGTAGACAGGCAGGAATTCGCCGCCTCGCCGGGCACGAGCCGATCAGTCGCCGGAGAGGATCAGGCCACCTCGCGGGGTGACCATGACGGCCCGCTCAAACTGGGCCACCCAGGTACCGTCGACGGTCCGGGCCTCCCACTCGTTGGCCATCCAGTGTTCCTTCTGGCCCTCGATCACGACTGGCTCGACGGTGAGGACCATGCCCTCGACCAGCTCGTCGCCCTCCCCCGGATCGCCGGCGAACGGGACTTGCGGGTCCTCCCACATCAGCCGGCCGAGGCCATGTCCGCAGAAGCCGCGAGCAACGTTGAATCCATGCTGCTCGGCGACCGACTGCATCGCCCACGACACGTCGCCGATCCGGTTGCCGACCTTGGCTGCCGCGATGGCGGCGTTCATCGCCTTGCGCGTCCCCTCCATCAGGCGTCGGTGGCGCTCGGTCTCGTTGCCGATCGCGAAGGTGACGGCGGCATCACCGGCAAACCCGTTGAGCAGCATCCCGGCGTCGATGGTGAAGATGTCGCCGTCGACCAGCATCTCGTCCCCGGGGATCCCGTGGACGACGATGTCGTTGCGGTTGGTGTTGATCGCGCCGGGGAAGCCGGCCTGCTTCTCGAAGACGGGGATGCCGCCGAGCCGGGCGATGTAGTCGCGGGCGTAGGCGTCCAGCTCGATCGTGCGGATACCCGGCCGGGCCATGCGCTTGAGTTCGCGGAGCAGCTTGGTCGTGGCGCGGTTGGCTGCCTTGAGGCCGGCGAGTTCCTGGGGTGTTCTGACGATCACGGGGCCTCCGGGGCCGGGCGGGCGGTTCGCGCGGCGAGGGTGACACATGGCAAGGCGCCGCGAACGACCAGATGATCGGCGGCGCCGGGCCAGCGGATGGATCTGCTGTTGGCAAGGATAGCCGGACGAGCCGGTCCCGCGTCGTCAGTCGCCGGTCGCAACCAGCGCGTCGAGCGTGGCGAGCGCGGCGCCCAGTTCGTCGAGCAGCGGTCCGTCCGGGTCGGCGGCGATGAGCGCGTCCGTCATGGCATGCAGGTACCAGAGGGTCCCGTCCCGCCCGCCATGGAAGATCGGCCAGAGGGTGTCTCCGCGACGACGGTAGTCGCTGGTGATCGAGCGGGCGTTGTGGATCTTGTCGGCCGCGACGATCAGCCGGACCTCCGGTGATTCGGTCGCCATCCGCCCGATGTGGTCGAGCTTGCGCTGGCGCCACGGCGGCTTGGGTGAGCCGGACGAGTCGGAGCAGCCGTCGACGAACCGGGCGACCCGCTCGCCGAACTGGCGGACGATCCGGGCGCGGGTCGCTCCTCCGCCCTGGTCTTCGATGGCGTCGTGAAGCAGCGCCGCGATAGCTGTCTCCTCGTCGCCGCCCGCCTCCAGCACGAGCCCCGCGACCTGGAGCAGGTGGGCCAGGTAGGGCACCCCGCTCCCCTTGCGACGCTGGGAGCGGTGCAGCTCCGACGCCAGCACGACGGCGTCGTCAAACCGGGCGCCGGGCACGACGGGTGAAATCGTGGGCGAGTGGACCATCTCGGGCTTTCCGGGGGTACGTGCGGGCGGGACGCCGATCGGCCGGGCACGTCCGGCCGGACCGCGGGGGACGGTACCATGATGACCTCTGGCGGCGCCGGCGCGGGCGCCCATGGATACGCTCCGGTCTCGCCGGACGGTCGTCTCACACCGAGGAGTAACGGACGATGGCGCTCTGGATCTGTACCGCCTGCGGGACGCAGTTTCCCGAATCGGGCATGCCGCCCGCCGTCTGCTCCATCTGCGACGACGATCGCCAGCCGCCTAACACCAATGAGACGCAGTGGGTGACGCCGGACGAGCTGGCCACCAGCGGGTACGACGTGAAGGTCGTGGAACATGAGCCGGGTCTGACCGGGATCGGGGCGGAGCCCGGCTTCGGCATCGGCCAGCGGCCCATCCTCGTCCGGACCCCGGACGGCAACATCCTGTGGGACTGCATGGCACCGCTGGACGACCGGATCGCCCGGGAGATCGAGCAACGAGGCGGGTTGTCGGCCATCGCCATCTCCCACCCGCATTACTACACGACGATGGTCGAGTGGGCCGATCGCTTCGACGTGCCGATCTGGCTGCACGAGGACGACCGGGCTTGGGTAATGCGCTCGTCGCCCCGGATCCGCTTCTTCGCCGGCGACACGCATGAGCTCGCTCCCGGCACGACGATCCTCCGGCTGGGCGGACACTTCCCCGGTGCGACGGTGCTGTACTGGGCGGGGGCGGAGGACGGCCGGGGCGTGCTGCTCTCCGGTGACACGATCCTGCCTATCCCGGTCAACCACTCGGCGACGTTCCTCTACAGCTATCCCAACCGGTTGCCGCTGCCGCCGTGGGAGATCCGGCGGTTGCGGGCGGCGATCGCGCCGTACCGGTACGACCGGCTCTACGCCGCGTGGTTCGGGCAGGAGTTGATCGGGGAGGCCGACCGGGCCGTGCTGGAATCGGCCGATCGCTACCTCGCCAAGCTGGGTGGGCACATCACGGTCGCGCCAGGGATTCACGGTGCGACGGCCCCCGGCAACACCGGGTCGTCCTCCATCCCGCGCTGGGATCGACCAGCGGAGGCAGCCAGATGACCGGCGGCCAACGAGTGGCGATCGTCGCGGGAGCGAGCGGCGGGATCGGGCGGGCAACGGCGGCCGGGCTGGCCGCTGATGGGTTCAGGGTGGTGGTCGCGGCCCGCTCGGCCGACCGGCTGGCGACGCTGGTCGAGGAGATCGGCGTGGCCGGAGGCGAGGCCGTCGCCGTGCCGGCGGACGCGGCGATCCGGGCCGATTGCGAGCGGGTCGTCGCCACGGCCTTGGGGCGGTTCGGCCGGGTGGACGCGCTGGTCAATACGGTCGGCGTGAACATTCCGGGACGGCAGGTGATGGAGATCACCGACGAGACGTGGCGGCTGATGATCGATGGCAACCTGACGGCCGCGTTCAATCTCACGCAGGCGATCGTGCCGCATTATCGCGAGCGGTCCGGCGGTCTGCTGATCCACATCTCGTCAATCTCGGCGCTGCGGACCGACCCGTCCGGCGCGGCCTACCAGGCGGCCAAGGCAGGGGTGGCGGCGCTGGCCCACGCCACGATGCTGGAAGAGCGGGCCCACGGGACGCGGGTCACGGTGCTATATCCCGGCCTGATCGACACCGACTTCATGAAGTACCGGCCGACGCCGGTGCCTCGGGCAATGCTGGACGTGGCGCTCCAGGCGGATGACGTCGCTTCCGCCTGCCGGTTCGTCGTGAGCCTCCCGCCTCACGTCCATATCCCGGACATGACGATCATGCCGACCGCTCTCACGTGAGGGAAGGCCTGAGGCATGCCTGAACGTCTCAAGCCACCCGCCGAGGTGATCGACATGCTGGCGTCGATGCCCGGCCGGATTGCGGCGCTCACCGACGGTGCCACTCCGGAGCAGCTCGTCACCGCTCCGGCGCCGGGCGAGTGGTCGGCGGCCGGGGTGATCGCCCACCTGCGGTCGTGCGCTGACGTCTGGGGCGACGCGATCCGGGTGATCGCGGCCAACGACCCCGAAGGGAAGCGTCCGCCAACGGTCCCCTTCGGGAACGCGGCCGATCGGGAGGCTGGTCGCCTGTCGATCCGGGCGATCAACCCGACGACGTGGGTCCTGCAGACCGACTATTTCGACTTGGCGTTCGCTCCGTCATTCGCCGCCTACGCCGCCCAGCGCGCCGATCTTGTGGCGTTTCTCGGTGAGCTCGACGCTGATGACTGGCCCCGCGAGGTGATTGTCACCGGCGCCGGCCCCCCCCTGACGTACACACTCCATAACTTCTCCCAGCGGATCGCGATCCACGAGCGACCGCACCTCAGGCAGATCCGGGATGCCATAGGCGCCTGACCACTCAAGCGTCGTCTGCCTGCTTCGGTCCTGGCATTTCCCACGACACATCGGGTACGGCCACCAGCCGGCGTCGCATCGTTGCGATCGCGTCGTCGGCCGAGTCCACCAGGATGAAGCGGCGGCCGAGTTCGGCGGCGGCGGCGCCCGTCGTGCCGGAGCCGGCGAAGAAGTCCAGCACGATGTCGCCCGGCGCGGACGATGCCCGGATGATCCGGCGGAGGACGCCAATCGGCTTCTGCGTGGGATAGCCCGTCTTTTCCTTCCCGGTCGGGGAGACGATCGTGTGCCACCAGACGTCAGTCGGCAGCTTGCCCCGCTCCCGCTTCTCCGGCGTGACCAGGCCCGGGACCATATACGGCTCGCGGTCGACGTCCTCGGTGTTGAAGACGTACCGCGCCGGGTCCTTGACGTAGACGAGGATGTTGTCGTGCTTGGCCGGCCAGCGCCGCTTCGCTCGCGCCCCGTAGTCGTAGGCCCAGATGATCTCGTTGAGCAGGCACTCCTCGCCGAACAGCGCGTCCAGCAGCAGCCGGCAGTAGTGGACCTCCCGGTAGTCGAGGTGGACGTAGAGAGTCCCGTCCGGTGCGAGGACGCGGTACGCCTCCAGCAGTCGCGGCTCCATGAACGTCAGGAAGTCGTCGAAGCGGTCGGCGTAGGTCAGGCGGGACAGGATTTCGGAGCGGTAGCGGGTGCCACGGTAGCCGGCCCGGGTGGCGGTCGGGTCGGCGATCATCCGGTTGACGGTCCGTGACTGGCTCTTGCCCGTGTTGAACGGCGGGTCGATGTAGATCAGCCGGGCGACGCCATCCGGGAGCAGGCGAAGCGCATCGAGGTTGTCGCCGTGGATGACGCGGTGGACGGGTTCCAGGGCTGTTCCCTCCGGAGGTGGTCGCTCGTCTTCCCATCTTACCGGCCACAACACCCCGTCGGGTGCGGGGCCGGGCGGTCGGCATCGATGAACAGCGCTGACCATTCGACCGGTCCCGTACACTTCCAGGTGACATTTCGGGTGGACATCTTCGCCCGCCGCCGCAGTCTCTCCGGGAGTATTCACCATGCGCCTCGTCCGGATCGGCCTCGCGTCCATCAACTCCACCGTCGGCGACTTCGCTGGCAATATTGACCAGGCCATCGCCCGGGCGCGCGAGATGGCGGCTGATGACGTGACCGTCGGGGTGTTCCCCGAGCAGGCGGTCGGCGGGTACGCTCCGGAGGACCTGCCCCAGTGGCACGGCTTCGTCGAGGGGCAGTGGACGGAGCTGCAGCGGTTCGCCGCCGAGACGGCCGATCTCGACCTCGTCTCGGTCCTGGGCGTGACCATTGCCGAGCAGGGGCTTCGCTACAACTGCGCCGCGGTGGTCGCGGCCGGCCGCATCCTCGGGATCGTCCCCAAGGAGAAGCTGCCGACCTACAACGTCTACTACGAGCAGCGCGTCTTCACCCGCGGCCTGCCAGGTCAGCACGGCTCGCACCGCGGCGTGCCCTTTGGGGACTATCTGTTCCGGTTCGACTTCGGGACACTGGCCGCCGAAGTCTGCGAAGACTTCTGGAGTACCGACGGGCCAGTCCGGCGGCGGGCGTACTCCGGAGCGGAACTGATCGCCAATGTCTCGGCGTCGGTCTACCGGGTCGGCATCCACGCCACCCGCGAGGAACTGGTCGCCACCCGCGCCGCCGATCACCAGGTCACCTACGCCTACGCCAACATGCTGGGCGCCAACGACGCGATTATCTTCGACGGTGGCGGCTTCATCTCCCAGAACGGCAAGCGGTTGCTGGATGCGCCGCGCTTCGTCAACGGGTTCGCCGCAACGACCATCGACCTCGACCGGACGCTCCGCCTCCGGACCGAGAACACGACCTGGCGTGACGATCAGCGTGACTACGCCAGCACCCATACCCTGGTCCCGACGCTCGCCTACGGGTCCGAAATCCTGGACACGTCGAGCGGTCGTGCCCGGCTGCGCTACCCGTTCCCGGCCCACCGCTCGTTCTTCCTCCCGGACGACACTCCCCGGCCGACCGCCCGGGAACTCCTCTGCGAGGAGATTCTCGACGCGCTGGCCCTCGGGATCGGTGATTACTACGAGAAGCTTGGTGCCTTCCGCCAGATTGGCGTGGCGCTCTCGGGTGGTCGCGACTCGCTGCTGACCCTCCTGGTCGCGCACCGCTATGCCCGCCGCGTCTCTCCGAACGACCCGGGCGCGCTGCTCAAGGCGTTCACGATGCCGTCGCGCCACAACACCGACGCGACGAAGAGCGCGGCGGCGCAGATCTGCCAGGACCTCGGCGTGCCGCTGGAGACGATCCCGATCCACGAGGCGCACGAGCGCGAGATCGCCGCGGTGACCGAGATGCTGGGACCGAACCAGCCGGTGACGGAACTGACGCGCCAGAACATCCAGGCGCGGATCCGGGCCCAGCGGATGTGGAACTGGTCCAACAGCGCGAGCGGGCTGTACCTCCAGACGGGCAACATGAGCGAGCGGGCCGTGGGCTACACGACGATCGCCGGCGACCTGACTGGCGGGCTCGGCGTGCTGGCGAACGTGCCCAAGACGGTCGTCAACTACCTGCTGGATTACCTCGCCGAGACGACCGGGTACGAGGGCATCGCGATGGTGCTGGCGTCGCCGGCTGGTCCGGAGCTGGCCGACGACCAGCGCGGCGAGCACGAGCTGATGCCGTTCCCGGTGCTGGACGCCTGTTTCCACCTGTTCGCCTACGAGAAGCTGCAGCCGGACGAGATCACCGAGGTGCTGGCCGACATGTTCCCGGAGTGGGGCGCCGAGGCGCTGACTGGGCACGTCGATAAGTTCACCCGGCTGTTCCTGCAGAACATCTACAAGTGGGTTCAGGCGCCGATCTCGCTCCACATCGGAAACCTGGACCTGGACCGCGAGCGGGCGCTCCAGCTGCCGGTCGTCCAACGCTCGACCTGGGCGCGGGGTACGGCGCGCGGCGAGCGGCAGGCGGCGATGGTCGGCAGTGGACACAAGCCGGCGTAGTCGGGTAGCGGGAGCTGAGGAACAGGCCGCCCCTGCCCGGGGAGAGGATTGATACACTCGTGCGCGTGCGTGCCGGGACGAATCCGGCCGGATTAGTCGCTGGTCCGACGAAGGGGCTGGCGCCGCACGAGTGAGGTGTCCCTATGACCCCGATGGCCGTCACCGATGCCCCGCGAGCCGTCACCATCAACCCGCCAGCGCGCCCCGCGCCGCCCGCATCTGGGGGGCGCGAGCCGTACCGCGTCTCCGTCGCCGAGTACACCGCCTTCCGACGGGACGGCTTTCTCGTCGTCCGCGGGCTGCTCAGCGCCGATGAGGTCGTCGAGCTGCGCCGGCATACCGAGGACCTGATGCAGGGCCGGCTGCCGGAGCAGGCGGGCGAGGAGATGGAGCGGCGCGATACGACCGGCGATCGCGGTGTCAGCACCCAGCGGCTGGCCGCGCCGCCGGCCGACCTCTCACCGGAGGAGAAGGCGGACTACTTCCTCCGGATCCACATGCTCCACCGCCAGCTGGAACTCCACGAGCGCTACCTGCTCCATCCGCGCGTGCTGGACGTGCTCCAGGTCCTGATCGGCCCGGACGTGCTGGCGCTCCAGTCGATGCTGTTCCTGAAGGGGCCGGGCAAGCCCGGGCAGGGCTGGCACCAGGACTCGTTCTACATCCCCACTCACGCCGACACGCTCTGTGGCGCCTGGGTGGCGATCGACGACTGCGACGAGCACAACGGCGCGATGTGGTTTGCGTCCGGCTCGCAGCACGAGCCCGTTTATCCGCCGCATTCCGGCTATGGGTACGGCGACACGCACGTCGCTGATATCCATGCGGTCAGCGGCGTGAGCAACCCGGACGATGAGCAGAACGACCTGTCCCGGATCGCCGACCGCTATCCGCACCTGCTGGCGGCGGCGAGCGCGGGGGACGTGGTGTTCTTCGGTGGCCATATCCTGCACCGCAGCAAGAAGAACATCACGCCCGACCGCTTCCGCCGGTCGTTCGTCGGCCACTACTGCAACGCCCGCTCGTTCACGCAGTGGGGCGGCGACGTGCCGGCCGATCCGGAGACGGGGATGACCAACGGGTCTCACATCCTCGCCCGCGGCGACACGCACCTGCCGTTTGCCCAGCCCCGGTTCGGGACGCCCTGCGCCGCGACGCTCTCGCCGGAGGACCGTCGCCGTGAGCACGCGATCGCCGACATGATGATGGGCGACATGGACAGCGGCATGATGGGCGCCGAGGAGGCCGATCCTACCCGCGTCGACGACCACTGATCGCCGTGTCGGCTCAGCCCATGGCGAAGGTCAGGACGGACACACTGTGCGGGGGAAACGGATAGGTTCCGCCCTCGCCCAGCGGGACCCGTGGATGCGACCGGACGCCGATGACGTCCGGCCGGTCCATCGTGTTGTGATCGAGCAGACCGCCGGTGTCGGCGCCGAGCTCGTGGACGTCGGCCATCGCGGGCAGGCGATCGGTCGCACCGTCGACGGTCAGCCGCGCGGTGATCGGGCGCGACGGGTCGCGGTTGATCACCGAGAGGTGGAGCCGCGTGCCGTCGGCCGACCGGGTGGCCGAGACATCGAGGTAGGGGACGTAACCGGGACGACTCGGGAACGACCCATCCGGGAGCGGGTGCGGATCGCGTGTGATCGACCGGATGACACCAGGGGCCTCGACGGTGGCGCGGACGGCGATCGGTCCGGTCTGATGCTGCATGAGTGACCAGACGTGGTACGTCGCGCTCCGAACCAGCCCGCCGGGGCGCACCTCCAGCAGCCCGTTGGCATTGACCAGGTTGACGGTGTTGGCCATCGTCACCGCCGCCGTGTGACCACTCATCCGCTGCATCGCGTGGAAGACGCCGGCATAGTACAGCGCGTCGGCCAGGGTGCGCGGGCTGTAGCGGTTGACCCGGTAGCGCCGCGGTCCGTCACCGCTCATGCGCATCGCCGACTCGTCACGCGGGGCGATTCCGCCCCGGTCGCCACGCTCGGGTTCGGGCCAGTCGGTTGGCTCGAGATGGCGCATGTTCCACTCGTCGAACGCCAGCCTGGGCGGCCTCTCCAGTCCCGACCGCTCGCTCAGTTCGGCGACCATGTCGGCGTAGGCCAGCAGTTCGCGCTCGACGTGGACAGCCTGCGAGACGATCGCGGCGAAGTGATCGCGGTCGTCTCCCGGGGCGTACAGGTGACCCGAGCCGCCGTAGAGATGGATCGAGAGCAGGTCGAGGTCGCGGCCGGCGACCTCCAGCACGGGGCGGGTCCACTCCTCCCGCTCCCAGCCGACGCCCACCGTCCGGATCGCCGGGTCAACCCGCCGCATGAACCGGGCGTGCTCACGGGCGTCTTCGGCGTAGCGCCGGGCCGACCGCTGGCCCATCTGCCACGACCCGTAGACCTCGTTGCCGACGCCCCATGTCCGGACCCGCCACGGCTCCGCCCGGCCATTGGACCGCCGCTGACGGGTCATCTCCGTGTCGCCGCGGTAGTTGGTGTATTCCACCCAGCGGGCGGCATCCTCGACGTCGCGGGCGGAGTGAGCGAGGTAGGGCTTGGCGCCGATGGCCTCGCACCACGCCAGGAACTCGTCGGTCCCGAACCGGTTGCTTTCCTCGCCGCCCCAGTTGAGATCCAGCCGCCGGGGTCGGTCGTCGCGTGGACCGATACCGTCCTGCCACCGGTACGACGAGGTGAAGTTGCCGCCCGGCCAGCGGACGATCGGCACGCCAAGTTCCCGGCAGGCGGCGATCACGTCCTCCCGGGCACCGGCCAGTGGACCGGGGCCGGCGTGGGCCAACGGCGACCCCTCGTCGAACACGCCGCCCTCGATGTTGCCGAAGAAGGCGCTCTCGAGAAAGTGCCCGTAGATTTCCGGGTCGACCCGGCCGATCCCGTCGTTGGGGTGGATATCGATGTGGGCAGTAGGGCGAGGGAGCATATGGCCTCTATGGCGCATCGGCCGGTGGTCCCGGGGCTGAAGCGCCCGGGCTCAGGGAGGTTGCGGGGAGGATCGCTCGTCCGGTTGATATCCTCGTCTCAGGTACGGTCGGGCCGCCGCTACACCCTGATGAGCCCCGGGACTTTGGTCTGGGAATCGGCGAGGGGTCCAGGCGCCCATGGGATCACCCGCGCGGCCGGTCGAGGTCGCTCAGTGAGGCGTCGTAGGTCTTGCCGCCGACGTCCTCCATCGTCGTCATCCAGTGGTAGAAGTTGTCGACCCGCCGTCGGAGCTCCTCGTAGAGGCGCGTCATCAGGTCGCGCCGGACCTCAGCGAACGCCGGGTCCGGGTCATGGAACCGGTTGGTCAGCTCGTCCGGATCGGCGACGAGGTCGTACAGCTCATTGGTGTCCGATGGGTTGACGACCAGCTTGTACCGCTCCGTCCGGATCATCCGCTGCGGGTAGGGGAAGTGGTGGCCGTGGAACTCGGCGTAGATCTCGTCGGGCCAGTCCACGCCAGAATCGTCGCGGATCAGCGGCAGCAACGAGCGACTGTCATAGTGGGCGGGGACAGGCACGCCAGCGAGGTCCAGCACCGTCGCCGGGATGTCCATGAATGAGGCGAACCGCCCCTCGGCCCGGCCGGGTGGCGCTCCGGGGACCCGGGCGAGGAACGGCACCTGGTAGATGTCGTCGTACATGGCCGGCCCCTTGTCATTCAGGCGGTGCGAGCCGGTGAACTCGCCGTGGTCGGCCGAGAACAGGACCGCGGTTGTATCCCACAACCCGAGCTCGCGCACGGCATCGAGTACCCGGCCGATCTGCTCGTCGATCAGCGTGACGTAGCCCCAGTACGACGCGATCAACTCACGCCACTGGTCGGCGGTGAGGGTATCGGCGCCCCAGTGGGCGGCGTACTCCGCCTGGACGCGGGGCTTGCCGGCGAAGGTCTCGGACATGCTCGCTGGCAGGTCGATCGTCCCGGACCGGTACCGCTCGTGATACTCGCGCGGGACGATGTAGGGCAGGTGCGGGCCGAACCAGTGGACGCCGAGATAGAACGGCGCGCTGCCGTCCCGGGCACCGGCTGCCCATTCCCGCAGTCGCTCGATGGCGCGGTCAGCGAGGAACGCCTCGAACGTCGCTTCGGCCGGCTGCTCCAGGACGGCGGAGAGCAGGTTGCCGGGCTGGCCGTTCGGAAACGTCGGGCGGACCTCGTCGGAGATCGCGTAGGGCGGGTAGCCGCGCTCCTGCAGCCAGGCGACGTACTCCGGATGGCGGACCGGGTTGGACCAGCCGGGGAAGTGCGTGCCCTCGAAGCCGAAGTCCTTGGGGCCACGCTCCCGCCCGACGTGCCACTTGCCGATGTGTCCCGCCCGGTATCCGGCCTCGCGCAGCGGATAGGCGAACGACGGGAAGGTGTCGTCCAGTTCCTCGATGTAGCCGACGTTGCGCTCGAAGTTGGCCAGGAGCTTGTGCCGGGCCGGCCAGACGCCGGTGACGAGTGAGGCGCGGGCGGGCGTGCAGATCGCGCTGGGGGTGAAGGCGCGGTCGAACCGCGTCCCGGCCGCCGCCAGGCCGTCCAGCGCGGGTGTGTCGACCGCGTCGTTGCCGTAGCAGCCGAGCGTGTCGGTCCGGTGCTGGTCGGTGACGAGGACGAGGATGTTGGTCCCTGGCGATGGGACGGCGGTCGGGAGATCGGTCATTGGCAGGGAGCCTCCCCTCTCGGCCCGGCGGTGGGCGTGCCCGGCATCGGGCGACCACGAGTGTACCGGGATCAGGCAGGGGCCGCCGCGCTGTCGGAAGGCCCCGTGACTACCACTCGCCTGTGTTCGCTGACCGCTGCGCTGCGGTGGATCCCCGGCGCACTGCGACCGCAGCAGGCAGGACCATCTGCCCGCTGTCGGGGATGAGGACGCGCCTTGGAGCGACGCCGGGCACATGCTGAAGCTTGTCAAGGGTGAACCTGGTCTGGTACTCACGTCCTGACGCGGCGAGGCGTCCTCTGCCGTCCATGTTCGATGGCTCCTGATCCGATGATCGCTCTACCTGTCGATCGGAGCCCTCGCCATGCGCCCGCGTCATCTGCCTCACGCCGTCCGCGTCGCGCTCGTCGTGCTGGTCCTGCTCGCCGCCTACCTCGGCCCGCGGCTGACCAGCCTGGATCGCATGATCCAGACAGACGAGGCGGACTGGCTGGGCGGCGCCGCCAACGTCTACACCGGCGTGGCCCACGGCAATCTGACGATGACCTACCAGCTCCCCCACCCCGGCGCGACTACCCTGCTGGCCGGGGTGCTGGCGTACGTCGTCCGGATTCCGGACTACCCGGCGCTCCACGCCGACCCCGTCCCGTTCCATCGCGTCGACGTGGTGCTCCGGGATCTGGGCCACGATCCGATGATGCTGCTCGTCACGGCCCGGACGGTCAAGCTGCTGATGCAGGCGGCGCTGTTGCTCGTCGCGGCCTGGCTGATGTGGCGCCTCTTCGGCTGGGCCGTCGCGGCGACAACCTCCGGGCTGATCTGCTTCGAGCCGTTTCTGATCGGCTACGACCGGATGCTGCACATCGACGGCCTGGTCACGGTGGCGTCCTTCGCCGCGGTCCTCGCGATCGCCGCGGCTGGGTGGGCGCGGGACCGGCCAGCACGCTGGTGGGCGCTGGCGGGTGCGCTGTCGGCGCTGGCCTGGATGAGCCGGTTCACCGCCGGTGTGCTGGGCGTCGTCGCCGTCGCGGTGATCATCGGGCCGCCGCTCGTCGCCGTCCTCCGGCGCCGGACGACCGTCCGGGCGGCCGCCCGCTCCGCCGTTCGCCCGCTCGCTGCCTGGCTCGCCGCGTCCGCCGTGACCACGCTGGCGCTGTTGCCGGCACTCATCGTTGCCCCGGTCGCGACGCTGGGGAACTTCTGGGACTACGTCGCCAACGCCGCATCAGCCGGGCACGAGCTGCCAACCTTCTACGCCGGGCAGGTCCACATGGGCGACCCCGGCTGGACCTTCTACCCGGACGCCATCCTCTGGAGGATGACGCCGGTCGTGCTGATCGGACTCTTCGTCCTGCTTGGTGGTGCCATCGTCCGGCCCCGCACCTTCCTGCCCGTGGGTTTCCGGGCGCCGCTCCTGATCGTCGCGTCGTTCCTCCTGCTCTACGGCGGGCTCATGACGGCCGGCGCCAAGAAGTTCGACCGCTACATCCTGCCGGTCTTTCCGCCCCTGGATCTGCTCGCCGCCATCGGGTGGATCGGGCTCGTCCGGCTGCTCTGGGAGGTGCGCCCTCACTCACGGGAGGTGCTCGCCACGACAGCCGTCACCGTGCTGCTCGTCGCCCAGGGTGGCGCGGCCTGGTCGGACCGGGCCTACGGGCTGGACTACTACAACCCGATCCGGGGCGGGATCAGCGCGGCGGAGACCGGATTGCAGATCGGGGCGGGGGAAGGACTGGACCAGGCAGCCGCGTTCATCGTCGCCCAGCCCGGCGGGACGCACGCCACCGTCCGGAGCCAGAACAACAATGTCACCATGCTGTATCTGATGCCGGAAACCGTGACGGTCCTGAACTCCGAACTCGACGGCGGTCCGACGGGGATCGACCAGTGGGCGACGACCGACTACTACGTTTCCTACCTACCGCAGTGGATCCGTGATCTCAACCCGGTGATGCAGCATCAGGCCAGCCGGTACGAACCCGTCCACACCGCCCGGGTCGACGGCGTCGCCTTTGCCCACGTCTACGACCTACGGGCGATCCCACCGCCCCCCGAGCTGGTTGACGGGCTGACGTGTCGCTGGAACTTCGGCGATGACGCGACGCTCCTAACCTATCGCGATCAGAGCATCAGGGTGGATGGCGATAGCCCGAATCAGCGCCGCCTGGACCTCTATGTCCAGACCGGGCCGAACTTCGGTGGGGCGCATGCCGTGGAAGTCCAGCTCGTTCCGCGGGAAGACGGGTTGGAGCCGATCGCGTTGCAGACGACGCTCGTTCCGGCGCCCGCACCAGGTGCGATAAGCACGGCCAGCGTCGATTACCAGCTGCCGCACGGCCGGACAACCGGCTCATACGACGTCGTCGTCACGGTTCGCGAACCGGCGACCGGTGAGTCGATCCCCGCGCGATTGTCCGGGCAGGAGGATTCGCCCGGTCCCCACGCGATCATCAATGCCTGCGATGGAGCGGGCCAGGTGGACTGACGCCGCGCATGGTCGGATGCCGGTGAACTCCGTGGTTGGACGGGCTGTGGTGACACGTGGGACGTGCTGACGCTGCCCCGTTCCGGGAGGGGGGCGCCATGAGACCCGCATGGCCCGGGGACCATGCACGTCCAACCGGTCCGGAACGGGAATGAGCAGATCGGCCATGTCCCGGGGCCGGTCAGTGGACGATGGGTCCGGGGAACCACGGGACGGGCCAGGACGTCTTCCTGAAGCCGGGCACGCATCCGATCGAGGCGACCTGTACGCCAGCCCGGGCTGATTCCCTGGAGGCCGTTCATGCCCTTCGCCCACCGCCTGACCAGCCTGCTGCTTGCCACGGTCATCACTGCCGGGACGGCCTCGGGCGCGGTCCGGGACATCGACAAGGAGAAGTGGACCAGTGGGGCGTCCAACGGTCGCCCGGCGGTTGGTGACGAAGTCGGGATCCTGAGCTACGGCAGCGACGGTCCGGTGGCACTCGTTACCGTCGAAGCGATCCACGAGGACTTCGACGGGATGACGAGCGACCCGCCCGCTGATTCCTTCTATGTCGCGGTTGATCTGACCATCGAGAACGTCGGTGCCGAGTCGGTGACCTATGACGCGAACGACATCGACCTGGTTCTCGGCGATGGCAGCATCCTGTTCAGCTCCCTGATGTCTCTCCCCGAGGAGGAACCGGGCCCGTTGTCGTCGGACCCGGTTCCGGCGGGCGATACAACTTCAGGCCGCGTGTTGTTCGTGGTCCCGGACGGTGCGGCGGTCGGTGGCGTGGTTTACGACGATTACTACAACATGGCGATCCTGGCCGCGACCGACGACTTCCCCGACCACGCCCCCGGCGAGACGCTGAACTGGACATACCAGGACGTGTACTACGGCGAAGAGTACGACCTCGACGTCACGATCACGGATACGATCGACCCGTACGATGGTCGCACTGCCCCGGCCGGGAGCCGATACATCGCCCTGGAATTCACGATCGAGAATGCCATTCCCGACGACGGCTACCGGGTCGTGACGACGACGTTCGAGATGCTGGTTGATGGCAACCAGCTCCGGGGGGCCCATTGGCCTCGCGACGACTGATCATGATCCACTCGAGTCCCGGCGGCTGCGAGGTGGCCAGAGCGTCACCGGCTACCTGATCTTCGAGGCCCCGGAGGATGCCACGACGTGGGACCTGATCTTCTCGCCTCTCAACGGCTCGTACGTCCTCGGATTGGGCGCATTCGAGGACTGATCTCCCGGATCTTCGACCGGGTCGCTCTGGCTGGCCGGGAAGGCCAGGGTAGGGGACCGGTCAGGAGAGGCGATCCAGGAAGGCACGGGATCGCTCGAGGGCCAGCCCGGCGGCCGACGCGTCATACGACGACAACGACCGATCGGCGAACAGGTGCTGGTCACCGGGGTAGGTGAACAGCTCGCCGAGCTCCGGTCCGACGTGCGCGACCAGCTCCCGGGCCGCGTCGATGTCGCCCTCTCCCGCGAAGAACGGGTCGTGGTCCTTCCCGTGGATCTGGACCGCCACCCCGTCCGGCCAGGGCCCGAACGCCCAGTCGCCCGTGATCGGGATGCAGGCCTCGAACAGGATCGCTCCCCGGGCGCCGGGCCGTGTCTGGGCGAGGCGCTGGGCGGTCATCACGCCCCAGGAGAAGCCTGCGTAGACGACTTCAGCTGGCAGGGGCGCGATCGCGTCGGCAATCCGCCGCTGGATCACCTCCTCGCCGATCTCCTCCTTGAGCGCGAAGCCGGCGTCGATCGACGCCGGCAGCTGCCCGGCGAACAGGTCCGGCGTATGGACCGTATGGCCCGCCGCCCGCCAGTCGTCAGCAATGGCGCGCAGCCCTTCGGTCAGTCCCTGGATGTGGTGGAACAGCACGATGTCGGTCATCTGGAGCGCTCCTGTCGGTGGTAGGTGAACGTCCCGGGTGAAGGGACCGGCTGCCAGTGTCTGTCGGTCCTGCGTCAGGATCAATAACGGATATCAGGGACGCAGCCGGCAGGACCGGCCCGAGGGTGTTGCCGAAGCCGGACGGGGTTCCCGTTCGACGACGGCGGTGCTAGTCTGGCGGCTATCGCCACGGGGGCGGATGGAGAGGGAGGGCAGCGAATGAACGCAGACATGATGATCCTCCTCGCCCCGGTCCCTCCGTGCCGCGTCGCCCCGGTGGCATCCCGGTGCGTCCCCTTCACCCCGGTCCCAATCCAGCCCGTCACCGGCCCGGCGCGATGTGGCGCCGTGGAGCCGCTGGCGGGCCGCACCCTCGCAACCCCTAAGTCGCGGCGGAGGTGACCTGACGGGAGTCCGGCCTCGCCGCGGCCCGGCGACGGACTCCCGCGGGACGGAATCTCCCCGTGCGTTACTCCCATGTGTTTGGTCACACCATCCGCCATGACCCCAAGGACGAGACGACGGCCAACGCGCGCCTGCTCGTCCGGGCCGGCTTCGTCGACAAGCTCCACGCCGGTGTCTATTCGTACCTGCCGCTCGGCCTCCGGACACTCGACCGCATCACCGCGATCGTCCGGGAGGAGATGGACGCCGCCGGCGGGCAGGAGCTCCACCTGCCGATGCTCCACCCCAAGGCCAACTGGGTGGCGACCGGAGGCTGGGACGCCATCGACGTGCTGTTCCACGTCCCGAGCCGGACCGGACGCGAGTACGCGCTCGGCCAGAGCCACGAGGAGGTGATCTCGCCGCTGGTCCGCGCGCGGGCCCGGTCGGTCGAGGACCTGCCGCTGGCGCTCTACCAGGTGGGCTGGAAGTTCCGCGACGAGCTCCGGGCGAAATCCGGCGTGCTGCGCGGTCGCGAGTTTCTGATGTGCGACCTGTACTCGTTCCACGCCGACCAGGCTGACTTCGACCGGTTCTACGCGGAGATGAAGTCGGCGTACCTGCGGGTCTACGGCCGGCTGGGCCTGACGGCCAAGGTGACGGAGGCGTCCGGCGGGGCGTTCTCGGAGAAGCTGTCGTACGAGTTCATGGTCCTGACGGACGCGGGCGAGGACGACATCCGCTACTGCCCGGCCTGCGACTTCTGCGTCAATGTCGAGGTCGCGACGGTGTCCGCCGGTGATCGCTGCCCGCGCTGCGGGGAGGCGGAGCTGGCCGAGGCGCGGGCCAGCGAGGTCGGCAACGTCTTCGACCTCGGTACCCGCTACGCGCGCGCCTTCGATCACACCGTTCGGGGCAGCAACGGGGCCGCCGTCCATCCGGTGATGGGCTGCTTCGGGATCGGGATCACCCGCGCGATGGGAGTCATCGCCGAGACGTTCCATGACGACAGCGGGCTGATCTGGCCCCGGGCAGTCGCACCGGCGCGGGTCCATCTCGTCACGATCGGGGAGGCCGGGGCGGCGGCCGGTCCGGACGTCTACCGGCGACTAGTCGCCGCGCTCGGCCCCCGCGACGTGCTCTGGGACGACCGCCGGACGTCGGCTGGCGTGAAGCTGGCCGACGCTGACCTGATCGGGCTGCCCGAGCGGGTGGTCGTCTCCGACCGGACCCTCGCCGACGGCGACGTGGAGATCTCGGAGCGGCAGGGCGGGGCTGGCCGGCGCGTGGCGCTGGCCGGGATCGATCGATGGGCTCGCGACCTGGTCGCCCCGGAAGCGAACCTTCCGGTCGCCTGATCGCCCCAGCGGGCTACGATTGGCAGGCGCGGGGCATCAGGGCCCCGGTCCTGCCGCCACGCCATTCGCCAGTCCAGAGGAGCTTCCCACCCATGACCATCGTGTGCCGCAACTGCCAGGCGCCGCTCGGCCCCGATCGCTTCTGCGAGCGATGTGGGGCTCAGGGAGCGCTGCCCGCTACCGAGGGCGTCGACCCGGATCGCATCGGAGCGCTCTACGAGCTGCTGCAGGAGGTCCGGCAGACGGGCCCGGAGGCGGCCGCACCGGAGACAGCAGCGGATGAGAGCGACCGGTACGTCCGGATGCTGATGTCCGCCATCGCGGGGAGTGAGCAGGATTACGTCGCGGCCGGCAGCGTCAAGTTCCTCGGTGCCGCCATCCCCGAGGACCGCCACCCGATGCGCGCGATCTTCGACCGGCTGGACGCCGGAGCGCCGATCGAGTCGGCCGAGATGGAAGCGGCGATGAGCCGGTTCGCCGAGATCCGGGCCGGCCTCACCGTCGAGCAGCGCCATGACCGGCCGCTGGCCGAGCTGGACGAGACGCTGCGCCGGCTGACCGGGCTGCGGATCGCCCTGACGCCGATGCTGGGGTATATCCGGGAGCCGGCCCAGCATGCGTTCGTCCAGGTCCAGCAGATCGGCATCGAGCGACGGATCGCGGGGGTAGCGGTCGAGATGGAGATGATGCGGCGCAGCAACGAGGCCGAGAGCACGGTCGCGGCCAACTAGCTGGGCAGAGAACCCCAATAGCAATTGTGAAACATGTAACGATTCGGGCAACTATTGCCACGTGATGTGGCGGAAGGGTGCTTGACAGGAGGTCAGATCGGGGGTAGGATGCATTCAGACAGTTCACCACCCGGGAAAACCCGGAACGCGGCGGGTATCCGCCGGCCGCGTTGCAGGGAACTGAAGGAGCGGCAAAGATGCTGAATCAGCGCCAACTCCATGTCTGGCTCAAGATCTGGCAAGTGGACAGGACAGGTCCCGGGCTTCGCGGGGCCAGTTGCTAGCCGGGTCCTAACGGGCCAGCGCCTCTGGAGAACGAGGTCGTCAGAGCGGCCGGGATACCAAGGGCACCTGTGGCGGATCGCCACAACGCTGGATCCGGAACCAGGACGAAGCACCAAAGACGAAGAAGCAATGGTCCTCCGGGACTGGCCCACGTGTATCGGGGGCCAGTCCCGGAGACGTTTTCGGCACCTTCATCTGAATCCCCTCCGCATTCCCCTCCGCCCGCCAGCACTCTCCCGATGTTCCGGCCGGGGTTGACTGCGCGTCGCTTGACACTGATCCCGCCTGGTCCGACGATGTTGTCGGGCTGACGCGGCCCGCCGCTCGCCCTCCGCCGGGTCGTTCCGGCCGAGGATGGTGAACGCGTCGACGGGAATTCCACCCCGATCCCCCGGTTTCCGCCGCCCGGCGAACGACCAGCAACGCGAGCCCTGGCCCGACGTTCGCCGCCGACGGAGGACCAGTCACCATGTCCACGATCCGGAGGTACCACGACGCCAGGGCGATGGCGCGGACACTCCGCGACCGGCTCGCCGACCTCGGCCACCCCGTCACGCACAGCCAGGCGCTGGAGACGGTCGCCGCCCAGCTCGGGCAGCGCGACTGGAACACCCTCGCTGCCCTGATCGCACGTGACGGGGACGATCCGGCGGGATCCGCCACCCATGGGTCAGTTGCGTTCGCCGCGCCGATCCCGATCCTGCGCATCTTTGATGTGGCGAAGGCGAAGGAGTTCTACCTGGGCTACCTCGGGTTCTCGTGGGCGTGGGAACATCGCTTCGGCGAGGACTTCCCGCTCTATGCAGAAGTGGTCAGGTCCGGGTTGCGGCTGCATCTGAGCGAACATCACGGCGACGGCACGCCCGGGAGCGCCCTGTTCCTCCCGATGACGGGTATCGACCACTTCCACCAGGAACTCGTCTCGCGTGAGTACCCGTACGCCCGGCCCGGGATCGAGGACGAGCCGTGGGGGCGGACGGTGACCATCGGCGACCCGTTCGGCAATCAGCTCCGGTTCTGCGAGCGGATTGCCGAGGAGTGATCCAGGGACGGGCGATCACTCTCCGTAATTAACATCCCTGGTAGATCCCATGACATTCTTCGCTTCTGTCCGGGAGGCCGGACGGGGCAGGCCATGCCCGGTCCGGTTTTCGTTTCCCGTGGACCATAGGTGCTTCCCATCCAGTGGCATTGACATACACCCAGATAGTGTTTACGGTATGTTGCATGCAATCGCTTCCGGTAAATGAGATGCTGCCTTCTGTTCAGGCCAAGACGCGAGAGCAGGCGACTTACGAGGTCTTGCGTCAGGCGATCGTAGCCGGACGGTGGGCACCCGGAACGTCCCTGGTTGGGAGTCGGCTGGCCGACGAGATCGGTGTCAGCCGGATCACGATCGCCAATGCGCTCAAGCGACTGGCCGGCGAAGGATTCGTCGAGACGACGCCCCATAAGGGGGCCGTCGTAGCGCGGCTGGATCCAGCCGTGGTCCGCGAGATCTATCTGATGCGCGCTGCGCTGGAAGCCCTTGCGGCCAGCGAGGCGGCGACGCGGATGGATCACAGCGATCTGGAGCGATTGCATGCGCGGAACGCCGCGATCGCGGCGGCCGACGCGTCCGGGGCCGACATGCGGGAGGTGCGCCAGCTCGATCGTGAGTTCCACGAGGAGCTCCGGTCGCTGAGCGGGATGCCGACGCTTGCCCGGACGCTGCTCAACCTGGCCGATCAGTGCGAAGGCTATCGGGCACGGCTGCTCGACACCACTTCGCTGGTCCGGCCGAGTGAGCAGCGACACGCCCGGTTGCTCGATGCTCTCGCTTGCCACGACGGCGAGTTGGCCGGCGCGGCGATGCAGGCGCATATCAGCGAGGGACTCGACGTCCTGCTGCAGGTGATTGGCGCGCAGCAGGCGGAGGGAACGCGCTCGTCCTGACCAGGTCTCGGTGGCCACGCGAGCCCTTGGTCCCGGCAATAAACCCAGAGACACACCGTACGACGGCGTGCGGGCGGTCATGGGGCCGCCTGGTGCAGACACGGAGGAGGACTGCGATGCGGCAGGACATGTCAATGACGGGTTCCGCGACGGAAAGCGGACCGATGAGTGGGTTGCTCGGTCGCCTGCAGGAGGGGCGACTGGGCCGGCGGTCATTCGCCGGGGCAGCCATCGCGGCCGGCATGGCGCCGGTGCTGGCGACGTATCTGAGCCACCATCCCGCGGCAGCCCAGGAGGCGGGAACCGGCCTGGTCGTCACGCTACCCCGGACGATCGTGGCGCTGGACCCGCACGGCCCGCAGGCCGTCGAGGAGACGACAGCAGTCGTCTCCAGCCACATCCATGACACGCTGACGGCCCGGAACCCCGAGACTGGCGAAGTGCTCCCGCGCCTTGCCGAGAGCTGGACGCAGGTTCAGCCGACCGTCTGGGAATTCACCCTGCGGTCCGGCGTGACCTTCCACGACGGCTCGCCGTTCACCAGCGAGGACGTCAAGGCATCGCTGGAGCGGATCATCGCGCTCGAGGGCCCGCTGGCGCCGCTCTGGGCTGGCGTCACCGCCGTCGAGGCACCGGAGCCGCAGATCGTCCGGATCACGACCGAGACGCAGATCGGCACGATCCCGGTCAGCGCGACGCTGCTCTTCGTGGCTCCGGCGGCAGGGCTGGTCAACCCGGACTTCTTCAATCAGCCCTATGGGCTTGGCGCGTTCCGGTTCGTCTCGTGGCAGCCGGACAACTCGCTGGAGATGACCGCCAACCCGGACTACTACGGCGGCGCCCCGGCCCTGACCGGCATCACCATCCGCGAGATCCCCGAGCAGTCCGCCCGGGCGACCGCCATGGAGACGGGCGAGATCGACTTCACCTATGGCGTCTCGCCCGACCAGTTGCCGGCCCTGCGGGAGAACGCCGATCTGACTATCGCGCCCGTGTCCAGCTACCGCTACTACTTCGTCTGGTTCAACGCGACGCGGGAGCCGTTCACGAATCCGGTCGTGCGCAGGGCGCTGATCCACGCGCTGGACCTCGACACGATCGTCGCCGACCTGCTGGCTGATGTCGCGGTCCGGGCTCAGGCGCCGATCCCGACGACCTGCTTCGGCGCGATCCCACAGGCGCCCTACGCATACGACCCCGAGCTGGCGCAATCGATGCTCGCCGAGGCGGGCTTCCCGGACGGGTTCGAGACGACGATCCAGTGGAACCCGGGTGCCGCGCCGCAGGATCGCGAGATCATGCTGACGATGCTGGCCTACTGGGAGGCAATCGGCGTCCGCGTCGAGAACCTGGAGAAGGAGCGGGCCGTCTGGCTGGAAGACCTGCTCGCCCTGAACTGGGACATGAACTTCCAGGACAACACCGTCCGGACCGGAGACGCTGACTTCACTCTGCGCCGGCTCTACACCTCGACCGCCAACCGGACCGGCTATGCCAACCCGGAGCTGGACCAGATCCTCGCAGATGCCGCCGCGAGTGCGGACCCGGCCGAGCGTGAGACGCTCTACACCGAGGCCTGCCGGATCATCTGGGAGGACGCAGTCGGCATCTTCCCGTTCGACCTGATCGAGAATTACATTCACAACAACCGGGTCCAGGGATTCATGCCGGCCCCGAACGCCATCCCGACGTTCATCGACGTGTCGGTGACCGGCTGATCTACCCCGTCGTCCAACGCGGGGATGGCTGCGCATGGCCCGGCCGGCCCGGCGCGCGGCCGTCCCCGCCCCTCCCGGTGATCCCATGACAGGCTACGTCCTGCGGCGCCTCGGGTACTCCGTCTTCGTGCTCTGGGGCGCGCTGACGATCGTCTTCATCGCCGTCCGGGTCCTCCCCGGCGATCCCGCCCAGCTGATGCTTGGTGCGACCGCGACGGAGGAGGACGTCGCGGCGCTACAGAGTCGGCTGGGGCTGGACCAGTCGTTGATCGCCCAGTACGGCACGTTCCTCACGGATGTTGTCAGGCTGGACTTCGGGGACTCGCTCCGGGTCAACCGCTCGGCCGCCGGCGAGGTGGCAGCCCGGATCGGCCAGACGGCCCTGCTCGCGGCGGTCGCGCTGGTCATGGCGCTGGCGATCAGCTTTCCCCTCGGCATCCTGGCCGCGCTCCAGCCGCGGTCGATCGTCGATCGGCTGGTCTCGGTCGTCTCGCTGGTTGGGCAGTCGGTGCCGTCGTTCTGGCTGGGGATTGTCTTCATCCTCGTCTTCGCCCGGGAACTGCGCTGGTTGCCATCCGCCGGGTCGGATTCGATCAGCCACCTGGTGCTGCCGGCCCTGACATTGGCGCTGCCGCTGGTTGGGGTGATGACCCGGCTTGTCCGCAGTGGACTGGTCGATGTGTTGGTCGAGGACTACATCCGGACGGCCCGGGCCAAGGGGTTGGCGCCGGAACGGGTGCTCCGTGGCCACGCGATGCGGAACATGCTGATCCCGGTCATCACGATGATCGGCCTGCAGGCCGGCAACCTTCTTGGCGGCGCCGTGATCGTCGAGACGGTCTTCGCCTGGCCGGGGATCGGCCGGCTGCTGGTCGAGGCGATTGACAACCGCGACTACCCGGTGATCCAGGCGGTGATCCTCCTGATAACGGCGACCTTCGTCCTGATCAACCTGCTGGTCGATCTCAGCTACGGCTTGCTGGACCCGCGGATCCGGCTCGGATAGGGGCGCCGCATGGAGACCACGGAAGGACGAACGATGACGTCGTCAATCGCCCAGGCCGCGCCGGATACCGCCCCGCCCGCCGGGGACCAGTCTGGAGTGGGCGGCCGCGGCCTCCGCGGTCGCCGCACGTCGGCTGCGGCACAGCGGCGCCGGCGGGAGCGGATCAGCTTGCTGCTCTGGGGGATGCCGATCATCGTCTTCGCGCTGATCGCGATCTTCGGACCCATGGTCGTCGAGTACAGCACCCTCTCGGTTCGGACCGGTGACCGGCTCAAGGCCCCACTGGCCGAGTTGCGCGATGGCTCGACGGCGCTGCTCGGGACCGACCAGGTTGGACGGGACATTCTGGCTCAGGTGATTCAGGGCGCGCGGATCTCGCTGCTCGTCGGTGCCGCGACGGTCGCGATCGCCGGCCTGATCGGGATGCTGCTCGGCGTACTGGCCGGCTGGTTCGGCGGCTGGGTCGACACGGTGATCATGCGGATTGCCGACATCCAGCTGGCATTCCCGTCGATCCTGCTTGCGATCCTGCTCGCCGCCGTGATCGGCCCGAGCGTGACCAACGTGATCCTCGCGCTGGCCCTGACCCGCTGGGTGACCTTCGGCCGCGTGGCCCGGGCCGCGACGCTGGCGGCCAAGGAGCGGGAGTACGTCACCGCAGCCCGGTCGATCGGTGCCACGCCGTCGCGGTTGCTGGTCCGCCACGTCGTTCCCGCGACGCTCGGCCCGCTGATCGTGATCGCAACCGTCGAGGTCGGGTTGGTGATCATCGCCGAGGCGTCGCTGAGCTTCCTCGGCCTCGGAACGCCGCCCGACCAGCCGTCGTGGGGTCAGACGGTCGCCAACGGCCGCGACTACCTGTCCAACGCCTGGTGGATCGCGACGATGCCGGGACTGGCGCTGAGCATCGTCGTGCTTTCGGTCGGGTTGTTCGGCGACCGACTCCGGGACTGGCTGGACCCGCGTTCAGGCCAGCTCGGGTAAGCGGAGTTGGTAACAGCAACGCAATGTGCGAAGGGAGAGGGGCGCGACCGTGACGACCATGACAGGGATGCGGCAGTTCGGCACCAGCGGGATCGGGGTAGCGCCGGTCGGGTTCGGTACGTGGCCGATCGGCGGGGCCCGCTACGGCTCGTCGGATGACGCCGAGGCGCTCCGGGCACTCGACGCCGCCCGGGAGGCCGGGGTGACCTTATTCGACACGGCACCTTCCTATGGTGCCGGGCACGCTGAAGAACTGCTCGGGCAGGCGATGGAGGGACACCGCGACCGCGTCACCATCGTGACCAAGGGCGGACTGATCTGGGACGACGGGTCGCACGTGCTGGGGCGGCGCTCCGATCGTGATTACCTGTTCGCCCGGCTGGACGAGAGCCTGCGCCGGCTTCGGACCGATTACGTCGACATCTACGCCATCCACTGGCCGGATACCGAAACCCCGCTGACCGAGACGATGCCGATCCTCGAGGACGTCGTCCGGTCAGGACGGGCGCGGGCGATCGCCGTCTGCAACTTCACCGGCGAGCAGATCCGCGAGGCGGCGGCGCACCTGACGACCGAGCGGCTGGTGGCCAACCAGGTCAGCTATCACCTGTTTGACGATCGCTGGGCCACCTCGTCATTCCCGGTCTGCGACGACCTGGGGATGGGCGCGATGGCCTACGGTCCGCTCGGGCATGGCCTGCTGTCCGGCGCCATCACGCGCGAAACCGTGTTTGATCCGGCCGACTGGCGGGCCAGTGGAATGATCTTCGGGCAGGCGTTGCTCACGCCGGACAACCGCGAGGCCAACCATGCTGTGGTCGACCGGCTGGCCGCGCTGGCCGCCGATGTGGGGACAACGCTGCCCCGGCTGGCGATCGCCTGGGTGCTGACCAATCCGACCGTGACCGCCGCGCTTTGCGGCGCCCGGACGGCGGCCGAGATCACGGATTCGGCCGCGGCGATGGATCTCCACCTCGCTCCCGAAACCCTCGCGCTGATCGACGACATCATGGCCGGTGCCGCCGGGAGGACCACCGAGATGCTGACCTGATCCTCACCGTGTCTGGTCGTTCCACCCCTGCTGACGTCCCCATCCCGTCCATCCCCAGGAGAAGCACCCCGATGACGGTCGCCGACGAGCCGCGTTCCACGTACACCCTTTCCCGGGACATCCCGGTCCATGATGCCGGCGAGGTCCTCGTCGTCGGCGGCGGTCCGGCCGGGATCGCCGCTGCCTTGGCTGCCGCCCGCAATGGTGCGGAGACGACGCTGATCGAGCGGTACGGCTCGCTCGGCGGCAACCTGACGAGCGGACTGGTCGGGCCGTGCATGACGTCCTACAGCCTCGACGGCCAGCAGCAGCTGATCAAGGGCATCTTTGAAGAGATGATTCTCCGGATGGAGGAGTCTGGCGACGCAATTCACCCGTCCAAGGTGCCAGCGAGCTCGCCGTACTGTGGCTTCATTGAGTACGGGCACGACAAGGTCACGCCGTTCGAGCCGGAGGCCGTCAAGCGGGTAGCGATGGAAATGCTGCTCGAGGCGGGCGTCCACGTCCGGCTCCACACGCAGTTCGCTGACACGATCGTCGAGGGTGGCCGGGTCACCGGGGTCGTGACGATCAGTAAGTCGGGGTTCGAGGCGTGGCGCGCCGGAATCACGATCGACTGTTCGGCAGATGGCGATGTCGCCTACCGGGCGGGTGTCGAGACAGTCCAGGGCCGGGACGAGGACGGGCTGACCCAGCCAATGACCCTGTTCTTCCGGATTTCGGGCGTCGACGACGCGGTCGTCGAGGAGTACGTGGCGAATCACCCGGACGACTTCCGCCCCTTCGCCAGTATCGTGGCCGAGGCGCGGGAGAAGGGGGAGTTCACGATCCCGCGTCGAGGGATCGGCATGTACAAGACGCTTAAGCCCGGCGTCTGGCGGATCAACACGACCCGGCTCCAGCGGCTGGACGGCACCAGCGCCGCAGATCTCACGACGGCCGAGATCGAGGGGCGGCGGCAGGTCGAGGAATTAATGCGGTTCTTCCGGACGCGGCTGCCGGGATTCGAGCGCTGCGAGCTCATGGACACGGCCGCGACGATGGGCGTCCGGGAGACGCGCCGGATCGTTGGTGAGTACACCCTCGCAATCGAGGATCTGCAGAGCGGCCGGGCCTTCGACGACACAGTTGTTCTCTGCGGCTATCCGGTCGACATTCACAGCCCGACCGACGCCGGCGGTGGGACGACCGGCGAGATCGAGATCGCTAATGTCTACCAGATCCCGTATCGGACGATGGTGCCGAAGGGGATGGATGGGCTGCTCGTCGCCGGCCGATGTATCTCGGCCGACCACGAGGCGCTGGGTGCGGTCCGGGTGATGCCGCCTGCCTTCGCGCTGGGTGAAGCGGCAGGGACTGCAGCAGCCATCGCCGTCGAGCACCGCCAGCAGCCGCGCCACGTGCCGGCGGACCGGCTGCAATGGACTCTCGTCCGGCAGGGAGCCTACCTTGGCGAGGAAACGGCGCAGCGAACGGCGGCGTTCCAGCCCTGACTGCCCTTGTGTCCTTCCGAACCTGATGCGGATCCATCCGGTCAGCTTCGTGTCCTTAGCCGAATATAATGGTCGGACTTCTTGCAGGCGAGCTGAGTGCTGGACCCAAACCGGGAGAACGGGATAGCGCGATGGCGACAATGGTGATCGGGACGGAGTCCGGCGGGACGCTCGTCGGATCGGATCTGCTCGAGCGACTCCGGGCGGGCCGCCTGCAGTCCGAGGACGAGGTCTACGCCATCTGCGGCGAACCGCATCCGATGATCCGGGACAAGCACACCTCGTACATGACGCCGTTGATCATGGACTTCGTCCGGGCGGCGCCGTTCTTCCTGACCGCCACGGCCGATGGCGCGGGCAACTGCGACGTCTCGCCCAAGGGTGACCCGTCCGGAGCGGTCGTCGTGATCGACGAGCGGACGCTGGCGATCCCGGATCGGCCGGGTAACCGGCGGGTGGACGGGCACCGCAACGTCATCCAGAACCCGCACATGGGGCTGATCTTCATCATCCCTGGCCTGGATGAGACGCTGCGAATCAATGGTCGCGCGTTCGTGACGGCGGACCCGGAACTGCTGGGCACGATGCTGGTTCAGGGCAAGGCGCCGAAGCTGGCCACGATCGTCGAGATCGACGAGGTCTACATGCACTGCGCGCGGGCGTTCCTGCGCGCGGGGATGTGGAAGCCGGACCAGTGGCCGGACCCGGACACGATCCCCACCCTGGGCGCGATCATGGCTCAGCAGAAGGATCTGCCGGCGCCCGACGAGAGCCAGGGCAAGCGGCAGGAGGAGTACCGGAGCATCCTGTACTAGCGACGGGCTGGGCTGGGCTGCGTTATCCGGGGGCGCCCGCTGCCGCAGAAGATGCTCACTCGCATTCCACGGGAGAGGGCGACCGCAGACCAGCGGTCGCCCTCTTTCACACCCAGTTGCGTCAGGGATGACGAGGACCTGACGGCGCGCGCTCAGCGGACCGGCGGTTCGGCAGTGATCGTCCCGGACTGGACTGACCGGATGGCGCCCGTCACCCAGAGCGACAGCGGCCCCCCAATCCCGACGATGAGACCAACCAAGGCGATGGTGTACGGAGCGCCGAGGACGGGCGTTATGAGTCCCATCCCCTGGTAGGCCAGCGCACTGGCCAGCGCGATGACCGCTCCCCAGGCCGCATAGACCCGACCGCGCAACCGCTCCGGCACGGCCCCAGCGAGGTAAGCCTGGAACGAGATCACGGCAAGCGCGTCGAGGAACCCGAAGCAGAACCACGCCGCGTAGATAGCCGCCATCGGTGGGCTGACGAAGGCGGCCATGAGGAAGAACGGGCCGAGGTAGCCCAGCGCCATCATCCGTGGGCGTCCGGTCCGCCGCTCGACGCGGTGCGCGACGAAGGCTCCCAGGACCGCCCCCGCCGCCATCGAGGTCGTCATGAGCGCGTAGGCCGATCCCGCCCGGTCGCCAAGGTCCAGCGACTCCTCCGTGTAGACGATCCCGGCCACCGTCATGGCGGCCACGGCGATCTGGTGCAGCGACTCCGACGCCGTCACCCCGCGCACGATCGGGATATCGCGGATCGCCCGGATACCGGAGAGCATCTCGCGGCCGGCGGTCCGGACGATCGTGCCCCGGGCGAAGGAGACGGCATCCGCCCGGTCTCCGGCCGGGATCACCAGCCGGCGCAGGGCGATCAGCGACCCGGCGAAGCAGAGCGCCTGGATCAGGAAGACCGGCGCTGGCCCGGCCAGGGCGATGATCCCGGCGCCAGCCGCCGGTGCGGCGATCCGGATGATGCCGCCGGAGACCTGGATCAGCGAGAGCGCGGCGACGAGGCGCTCCGGCCCGGCGACCGACGGCACGGCGGCCAGCTCGGCCGGCCGGCCGGTCGCGTTGCCGACCGCGACCAGGACGGTCAGGACGGCCAGTTGCCAGATCTCGGTCGTGAAGGGGATCAGGGCGACGAGCACCAGCCGGAACAGGTCCGCCGCGATCATCAGGCGCCGCCGGTCCAGATGGTCCGCGAGCAGCCCGGTAATCGGCGCGAGCAGCACCTGGGGAAAGATCAGCACCAGGGCGATGAGGCCAACCATCTCGGGGGACGAGGTCAGGTCGTAGACCAGCAGCGGCAGCGCGATCCGGGACAGGGCCTCCCCGCCGCTGGAGAAGATCTGCGTCATCCAGAGGCGACGGAAGTTGGGCTCGGCCAGGAGCCGGGACGGGCTGGAGCGCGCCGGATGCCCGTCGACGCCAGTCGACGGGAGCGGGGACAGCTGGGGCATGGTGGTCACGCGGGACGCCCACTCGGACCGGGAAGGGCGTATCGTCCGGGGCGGTCAGTGGCATCCGCCCGGCGCCGGGCACGGCATGCGCTTGGTACCGCGAGAGAAGTGACACTGTAGCAGAGTGAATCGCCCGCGCTATCGCGCCGCTGGGTGATCTGGGCGGGATAGCGCGGACTCACGCGAACCGCGCTACTTGACTCCGCCGAGCGTGATCCCTTCGATCAGATGCTTCTGGAAGAACAGGAACGCGAGGAACAGGGGGATCGTCGCGAGGTTGGCCGCGGCGAGCAGCACGGCGTTGTTCGTGAAGTACTGGCCCTGCAGCAGCGCCAGCCCGACCGGGATCACCCGCATGTCGGCACTGTTGGTCACCGTCAGGCCCCAGAGGAACTCGTTCCAGCTGGCGAGGAAGGCGAGAAAGCCGAACGCGGCCAGCGCCGGCCGGGCCAGCGGGAGGTAGATCTGCCAGAAGACCTGGAAGGGATTGGCCCCCTCGATCGTCGCCGCCTCCTGGAAGTCCCGCGAGATCCCGAGGAAGTACTGGCGCAGCATGAACGCGCCGAACGAGCTGAAGATCAGCGGCACGATCAGCCCTTGGTAGGTGTTGAACCACCCCAGCTCACGCATGATGATGAACCGCGGGACGATCAGGACCTGGTCCGGCACCATCAGGCCCGCCAGCAGGACGAAGAAGATCACGTTCCGCCCGGGGAACCGCAGGTTGGAGAAGGCGAAGGCCGCGACCGCCGCGATGGCGACCTGCCCGACCGTGCGGGCGACGGTCACGACGATGGAGTTGACGTAGTAGCGCCCGAAGTCGCTCTGCTCCAGCACGGTCCGGTAGTTGTCCAGGGTGACGTTGCCCGGCAGGAACTTCGGGTTGGGCGTGAACAGCTCGGTGAAGGGCTTGAGCGCCGTCGAGATCGACCAGAGGAAGGGGAGCATGAAGATGAACCCCAGCGACAGCAGCGCACCATGGAGGGCAACGCGGCCCACATAGTGGCGGAGCGGCTTCTGCCGCCGGCTCGTCGTAGCTGTCATGCGTAATTGACCCACCTTCGCTGCAGGGCGAACTGGATGAGCGTGAAGACCAGGATGATGGCGAGCAGCACCCACGCGAGGGCCGTCGCGTATCCCATCTGGCGGTCCGCGAAGCCGGTGTCATAGATGTAATAGACCGCGGTCGGCAGGCGGTTCGTCGTCTCCACCCGCGTCATGACGTAGACGAGGTCGAAGACCTGGAGCGCCCCGATGATCCCGATGACCGAGAGGAAGAAGATCGTCGGACTGAGCAGCGGGACGGTGACGTCGCGGAAGCGCCGCCAGCCGTTCGCGCCGTCGACCGACGCCGCGTCATAGAGGTCCTTCGGGATCCCCTGCAGGCCGGACAGGTAGATGATCATGTCGTAGCCGACCGAGCTCCAGAGCAGCACGATGACCACGGCGACCGTGGCGGTCCCGGGGTAGAGCAGCCATTCCGGCTGGGGAAGGCCAAGGCGGCCGAGCCCAGCATTGATCGGCCCGAAGCCGGGGTCGAACAGCCACTGCCAGATTCGCCCGATCGCGACCGGCATCGTCAGCACGGGCAGGAAGAAGATCAGGCGGTAGAAGCCGCGGAAGCGGATCTTCGAGTTCAGCGCGACGGCCAGCAGCAGGGCCAGGATGAGCCGGATGATGATCAGGGGGACGGCGATCGCGAACGTGTTGCGAAGGGCAGTCCGGAACGCCGCGTCCCCCCAGATCTCCTGGTAGTTGCGGGTCCCGATCCACGACGGCGTGGCTGGCAGGGTCCACTGGGTGAAGCTGAGGACGAACGATGCGGCGAGCGCGATCAGGAAGAAGACCGTAAACCCGATCACCAACGGCGCGACCATGAGGAAGCCCCAGCGCGCCGTGGTCGATGCGTAGCTTCTGCCCCTGGGCCGTCGGTAGGTCGGGGTCGTGGCGGTGGTCATCGCGGCATCCAAGGTAGGGGTGGGGGTCGCAGAGGCCGATCAGCATCGTGGAGTGGGAGCTACGCCGCATCCACTCCGCCCGTCCCATGACGGAAGCGGCGGATACCCTGAAGGATACCCGCCGGCCGATGGATCGATTGGTTGATAGTCAGGCCCGGAGAATGGCGTTCCCGGCCTCCGTCGCCCGCGTCGAGATCTCCTCAACGGGGATGTTCCCGGCCCAGCCGTCGACCAGGACATCCTGGACCGCGGTGAGCCAGTCCCCGACACCCTGCGGCCAGTCGAAGCCGAAGCCGTAGTTCTGGGCGGCGTCGACGAAGACCTGGAGGTCGAGGTTGGGGACCGATTCGACCCAGCCCTGCTGGGTGCCCGCCAGCGCCGGGATCGTCGAGCCGCTTGCCCCGAGGATCTGCTCGGCCTCGTCGCCGTGAAGGTACTTCACCCACTCCAGCGCGGCGCCCGGGTTGCTGGTGCCGCTCCAGATGACATTGGCCACGCCTGCCGTGACCGTGGCCTGCCGGACCTTGCGCGGGAGCGGCGCCACACCCAGGTTGAGGTCGAGCGCGCCGTAGGTCCCCGCCCTGAAGGACCCTCCCGGCATGAAGGCGACCTGGCCCGCGGGGAAGAGGGTGTCGGCCACCGGGTTGGACTGCTGGATGGCGATCGATGGCGTCAGCCCGTCGGTGAAGAACCGGGTGATGTACTGGATGGCCTCGTCGCCGGCCGGCTGGTTGAGGACGACCTCCGAGAGATCGTCACTCAGGAGCTGGCCATCGTTCTGATAGACGAAGTTGATCCAGGTCTCCTGGAAACTGGTCTGCAGCCCGACCCCCCAGATCCCGGCGTCCGTGTTGGTCAACTGCTCGGCGGCGGCCCGGAAGTCGTCCCACGTCCACTCGGCGGTCGGGTAGGCGACGCCGGCATCGTCGAACAGCGTCTTGTTGTAGTAGATGGCGATCGCGTCGAAGTCGCGGGGGACGCCGTACTGGATGCCCCCGGCGGCATACGGCTCGACGAGGGTCTGCGGGAGGCGGTCGACCGCGATGCCATCCCCGCCGATGATCTGGTTGATCGGCAGCAGCGAACCGGCCGCGGCGTACGGCGGAAAGCTCGTGGCGTTCATCCAGAAGACATCGAACGCCGCGCCACCACTGACGGCGGTCTGGAGCTGGGTCCAGTAGTTGGCCCAAGGGACGATCTGCTTCTCGATCGTGATGTTGGGGTAGACGGCGTTGAAGGCCGCGATCTGCTCATCGATCGCCGGCTCCTGCGCGGTATCCCAGAACCCGTAGGTGAGTGTCGCCTCTTCCCCACCATAGGGAGTAATCTCCGGCACCAGTGGCGCGGCCGGAGTGCCGCTCCCAGGGGTAGCGTCCTGCGCTGATGCGATCAGGGGGAGCGCGCCGAGCGCGCCGAGCGACAAGCCAGCGGCGCCAGCCAGCCGGCGGCGATCGAGGCGGCGGGACGACCAGGACTGACCGGACGATGATCGGGACATGACTACCTCACTTTTCGAGATCGACGCCCATGATCTTCTGCTGAGAACCGGGGTACGACGAACCGTCAGGTCGACGCTCGCGTTGGCTGCCTGGTGATGTCCGTTGGTCTGTTAGGAACAACGGCCGTCGTTGGCCGGAATGATGATATGGCAGCCGACAGAACGTTCCACGACATGATGGCAGACGCCGGGCAGACTCGCACGTCACCTGGGGGTGTGGCTGCCGGCGTGGGATCGGGGATACCCTTGCGCCGGCTCCGATCTGAGCGCGTTCTGCTGGCGTCATTGCCAGGCGGGCTGTGGCCCCGGTTCATCCGGTTGAGTCGTGAGGGCGTCTCCACGATGTCGCCGTCCGGGCACTGCGCCCTTTGGCAATTGGTGCCGATAGCGACCTGCTTCATCGTCTCGCGACGCGGGCACCGTGTCGTGATGTCTTACTCCCTCATCCCGGGCGGCCTGGTAGTACTGGTCCCATCGCAGGACCCATGCTCCTGGTGTCGTTGCCGCTACCCATGCGATTCCGGTGACGGTGATTCTGGCGGGAGTCGGTTGGTCAGCCGGAACTGAGGAACTACTCGGCTAGAATGTCATCCGACTTGATAGTGAAATTGATTGTCCCAATGCTGACCTTCGCGCGGAGCCCACGATGATTCATTACGACCAGACAAGCCGGGACGCATCAGGGATCGACGAGCTACCGGTCTGGTTGCGAGCGATCTGGGAGGGCACGTCCGACGCGATCGCTGTTTCCAGCCGGGATGGCACGGTCCTCGCCGCGAATCCGGCTTACCTGGAGCTGTACGGGTACAACCACGACGAGGTGGTCGGACAGAGCTTCGCCATCATCTTCCCGGAAGAGCAGCGAGCCCGGGCCGTGGAGCAGCACCAGGAGGTATTCACCGGACCGAACTCGCCGGGTATTTACGAAGCGCACATTCGACGCAGCGATGGGACCGAGCGCGTAGTCGAGTCGCGGGCCAATTTTATCGTCGAGGATGGCGTGCGAACGGCGTTGATCTCGACGATCCGGGACATCACGGACCGGGTCGCCATGGAGAAGTCGCTGCGCGAGCGCGAAGAGCAGTTGCGGCTGACACTGGATTCGGCCGAGACGGGCGTCTATGTCTGGGACCCACAGACGGACCGAACCAACGCGGACGCACGGGTCCGGGCGATCCTCGGCCATGGGGCGGGTGACGAGTTCTCGCTCGGCGTGGCGCTCGACCAGTACATTCACCCGGACGATCGGGAGCGCTACGCAGTTGCCGTGAAGGCCATGCTTGACCCGGCCGGGATGGGACGCCTGGCGGAGGAGGTCCGCTGGCGGGGGGCCGATGGTCGCGAACGCTGGGTTCGGTTTACGGGACAGACGATCTTCTCCGACGACGCCGCATCTCGTACGGTCGTCCGGGTGCTCGGCAGCGTCGTCGACGTCACCGACCGCAAGCGCACCGAGGAAGCCCTGCGGGACAGCGAGGAGCGCCTGCGTCTGATCGTCGAGAACGCCCAGGGGTACGCCATCTTCGTGACGGACCCGGAGGACTTGATCACCGACTGGTTCCCGGGAGCAAAAGCGGTTTTCGGCTGGACCGCCGACGAGGCGCGTGGACAGCCCGCCGCGATGACCTTCACCCCCGAGGACCGCGAGGCTGATCAACCGGCTCACGAGACGCGGGAGGCCGCCCGTAACGGGTCCTCGCCGAACGTCCGGTGGCATCTCCGCAAGGACGGCTCTCGTGTCTTCATCGACGGGGTGACGACCGCGCTGCGGGACGCGGACGGTACCCTGCAGGGGTTCCTCAAGATCGGCCAGGACGTGACCGAGCGGCACCGGGCGGAGCAGGCGCTGCGTGAGAGCGAGGAGCGGTTTCGGACGCTCGTGGCGAATCTGCCGGACTACGCGATCTTCCTGCTGGACCACGCCGGGATCATCACCGAGTGGACGGCTGGTGCCCAGCGGGTGAAGGGGTACCGCGCCGAGGAGGTCCTCGGTCGGTCCGTCGCCATCTTTTCGCCGCCGGAGGATATCGCGGCGGGCACGGTCGAGCGGGAGATCCGCCAGGCGATCGAGACCGGCCGTGCCGAGCGGGAGGGCTGGCGTATCCGCAAGGGCGGCGAGCGGTTCTGGGCCAACGAGATCATCACGGCCATCCACGACGATGCCGGGGACCTGGTCGGGTTCACCAAGATCAGTCGTGATCTCACCGGACGCCGGCAGGCCGAGGAAGCCCTGCAAGCCAGCGAGTCCCGCTACCGCACCCTCATCGAGTCCATGGACCAGGGGTTCTGCGTCGTTCAGGTGTTGTTCAACGCAGAGGATCGCCCGGTCGACTACGTGATCCTTGAGGCCAACCCGGCCTTCGAGCGCAATACCGGCCTCAAGGACGTCATCGGGCGCCGGGTCCGTGATCTCGTTCCCGGCCACGAGGAGCACTGGTTCGAAATTTACGGTCGAGTGGCGCGGAGCGACGAGCCGGAGCGATTCGAGAACGAGGCGGCGGCACTCAAGCGATGGTACGACGTGTACGCCTACCGCGTGGACGATCCCGAGCAGAACCGGGTCGCAGTGCTGTTCCAGGACATCACCCTGCGCAAGCAGGTGGAACACGATCTCGAGCAGGCCAAGACCATGGCGGAGCGGGCCGTCGCGGCGCGGGACCGATTCCTGTCGATTGGTGCCCACGAGCTCCGAACGCCGATCACCGGCCTCAAGGGGACGGCCAACCTGCTGGCCCGTTCGATCCATCGCGGGACCCTGACGCCGGAACGCCTGGGACGGTACGTGGAGTCGCTCACCCAGGCGACCGAGCGCCTCGAGACGATGGTTACCGATCTCTTCGATGTCGCGCGACTCCATGCCAGCGAGTCGGGACAGATCGAACGGCGGGCCGAGCCGACAGACCTGGCTCAGCTCGTCCGTGACACGATCGATCAGCATTGGCGTGGATTGAAGGGGTCGAGGATCGCGCTGTCGCTGGAGCCCGGTCCTCCGGTGCTGATGGAGCGGGACCGGATCCGGCAGATAGTGGTCAACCTCGTCGAGAACGGGCTCAAGTATTCACCGGGTGGTGGACAGGTCCGGGTGTCCCTGACCCGTGACGACGAGGGCGTGACACTGCAGGTGCGGGACGAGGGGATCGGTCTGCCGGCTGAGGCGCTGGAGACCATCTTCGAACCGTTCCGGCGGGCGACCAATGCGGAAGCGAGCACGATCCCGGGCATGGGACTCGGGCTGTATATCTGCAAGGAGATCGCGGAAGCGCACGGTGGACGACTCTGGGCGGAGAGCGCTGGAGAGGGACAGGGCACGACGATGAAGTTGTGGCTGCCATCCGGAGCTCAGACGCTGTCCCTGCATTCTGGTACACCTGCGGTTTGATCGGTAGACACCCGGTCAGAAGCCCAGACGAGGATCGCTGTCTACGTGTTTCGCGATCCACTCGACTCGCCGCCCTTGCCGATTTCCGGTGAAACCATTCCTTGCTGGTCTGCAGGTCCTGGTCTGCCAGGCGATAGCCGGCGAGCGACGGGGGGAGCCATTGGTGCGTTGGCCGGCAGCGATATTCCCAGTACGTCGACACCTTCCGCAGAAGACCGGAGAGGCGCCGCTCACTGGCATGGCCTTGGTCTGGAGTGTGTCTCCAGAAGCACGAGTCGATGCCCGTCCGTCGGCGAGGAGGGACCCCTTGAACGCCGAGCCGCCGCTCCTCGATCGAGTCCTGGCCTCGGTCCATTAGCATGTACAGGCAGAAACACGGGACAGGAGCCGATATTCCGTTAGGGTTCCCGGCCCGGAATGGCACATGGCGCACCGACGCATCGCCTAGGGTAGCCCGCCGAAGTTCCTAGCCTCCCGCTGTTGTAGTCATGCATACGAATTGTGACGTTGGTCACGTATTGCTTCCTCCGTCCAGACGATACCTTTGCCCTCGCTAACCAATATCTTCAGTCTGGCCGGTTCTGCGTCAGCAGGCTGGGAGGGAATTGTGGTCACGGAGGACCTGGCACGTCGGCTGGCCGCCGAACTCATTGGCACGTTCCTGCTCGTCTTCATTGGCTGTGGAGCGGTCGTCACCAATACCGTGAACGCGGACGGAGCAAGTGGACTGATCAGCATCGCGTTCGCCTTTGGCTTCGCATTGATGGTCATCGTCTACGCGATCGGCCACATTTCCGGGGCCCACGTCAACCCGGCGGTCTCGCTGGGTCTTGTCATCACCCGTCGCTTCCCGGCTGCAGAGCTCCTCCCCTACTGGGTGGCACAGGTCGTCGGTGCGCTCATTGCCGCAGCGGTGCTGCGTCTGACATTCGACAACGTGGCGCACCTCGGAACGACCATGCCGACACAGACGACAGCCGACGCGCTCGTCGTCGAGTTGGTCATGACGGCGGTGCTGGTCTTTGTCGTCTGTGGCGTCGCAACGGACAAGCGGGCACCGGCGGCGGCGGCCGGACTTGCGATCGGCGGGGCTGTTGTCCTGAACATTCTCGTCGCTGGACCAATCTCGGGAGGGTCGGTCAACCCGGCTCGGTCGATCGGTCCCGCTGTCATGTCAGGCGAAATGGGCGACCTGTGGATCTACCTTGTCGCTCCGCTTGTCGGTGGAGTCATCGGTGCGATGGCTTATCAGCTGATCCGCGGCGCAGAAGCGAGCGAGATCTCGGTTGCTGAAGGCACCACGACAGAAGTCCATCGAGCTGATCAGTCGTCGGTGCGCTGACGACTGATCAGAGGAAGTGATGAGGCGTACTGAACCGGGAGCAGGTCGCAGTGAAATCAGCTTGAACGCAGGCATGGTTGGCGTGCTGGCAGAGTAGGACCTTCGGTCCTATCCAAGGCCCGAACGGTCGAAGGGTCACACCTGAGGATTTCACGACATGAACAGTGCCCGACGACCCCGTGTCGGCACCTCTACCCGCCGGCGATGGTTTCGGCGGAAGCGCTTCCTGGTTCCAGTCGGCACAGTCGCAACAATCGTGGTTGCGGCACTTCTGGCGTTCAACCTGAGCCCGTGGCCCGGAGCACTCCTGATCCGTCACGTCTTTGAGGATGGTGCTGACAACGTCCGCGAGCAGATGGAGAAGCATGCCCCTGACGGGGTGGCCTCAATCCTGAACGAGCAGTACCGGGCCGGCGACGAGGATGCCCGGCTCGACGTGTACTTCCCGGAGTCCGCCGGGCAGGGCGGAGAAGCATTGCCAACGTTGGTCTGGACTCATGGGGGAGCATGGCTGTCAGGACACAAGGATGACGCGGCGCCGTATCTCATGCTGATCGCCTCGGCTGGGTACACCGTCATCTCACTGGATTACTCGATCAGCCCCGAACACCAGTACCCCCGACCGGTCCACCAGATCAACGATGCGCTCGCATTCATTCAGCAGCAGGCGGGTCGATACCATGCCGACCCAACCCGGATCGTCATGGCGGGCGACTCGGCTGGGGCCCAGTTGACCAGCCAGGTCGCGGCGATGATCACCAACCCCGCCTTCGCAAACGAGCTTGGGATCACACCAGCCATTGCTCCGGAGCAGCTCCGCGGGGTGATTCTCTATTGCGGCATCTATGATATGGGCGCGTTCCTCGATCACGACATCGGTGATCTCGCTGCGGATCGGACACCGATGGTGCGACTCCTTGAGTGGGGGACACAGATTTCCGTTTGGGCCTATACGGGGGAGCGGGACGGCGACGGGCCAGATCTCGCGCAGATGTCGACCATCCAGCATGTCACCGGAGCGTTCCCCCCGACGTTCATCAGCGGGGGAAACGGCGACCCGTTGACCGAGCCGCAATCGCAGGCACTCGCATCTGTTCTGCAGAGCAACGGCGTCCCGGTTCAGACGCTGTTCTTCCCGTCCGACCATGTCCCCAGCCTGCCACACGAATACCAGTTCAACCTGGATAACGCCGACGGACAGACGGCGTTCAGCGACATGATGACGTTCCTGGGAGAGCGAACGGGGATCGCCCACTGAACCGGGTTCAGGACCTGGGCCAATGTGCAGACAGGTGAAATGGCGTCAGGTTTCGACTCAACCGCGAGAATAACGGCTCTTGCATGCTCGAAGCACAATTCCAGGTCCTCGTGACGCTTGTAGCTCAGTCGCTGATGATCAATCGACACTGCTACCGCGGTAGCAGCGGACGGGACGTAAGGTGTTCTGAGGGACGTGGTCATCGCTGGCTCTAGCCATGCTGTGTCCTCGCTACAGGCCATAGGATCACCTGGGTCCGGCATCCGAATACTATCCAGTGAAGGGATTCGGCCGGTCCATCGGCCGTGGTCTCGTCTCGATCAGTGGAGTGACTCCCGGGACGGATCGACCAAGGCATCGAGGACAGTCTATGGGACCGCGGTGCCATAGGGACGGCTGTGCGCTTTAATCACGGCCCGGTGAGGCAGGTCGTTAACTTGTCCTCAATGCCGGTCGGTAGGACGGCGCTGGGTGGGATCGGTCGGAAGTCAGGGATCTCCAGGGATTAGGGGCCGGCGGCGTGTGATCCTCACGGAAGGGTCGGTTGGCGTAGGCGAGCGTCGTCCCGGCAGCATTACGCCGTTTCAACTCGTAGACCTCCGACATGTCCATGGGACGGAAGCTGTCCCTCTCGGCGATTTGGGTAATTGCGCCCCAGTGAAGACGATGGCCCCGGTTCGGAGTGGTCATCCCAACGCGGGTTCCTGCTCGCCATGGGCGACCACGTGCCGCGACGGTGTCTCACCTCGGGAACCTCGGACGCCTCAGGTCAGCCCGTTTCCGGCCGAAGAGAGGCCTATCCCAACCGTATGGCTGGAGGAGCGTGCCGTGATCCGGGAAACCCAGAGTACGCTGACGAACGCTACGGAATCCCGTATGGCCGGATGGCCGCCCAGGAGTTGTAGGGAAAGCCGGTCAGGTCAGATCGCCTCTGTCACAGTGCGCCTTCCGGTGCGTCGTGATTACCCGGCATCCCAGTTCACGCGAGCGATCAGGTGGGGAATCGGAATCGACGAAGCTCCCCGATCAGGTCGCCATAGACATCAAGGCGAGCACCCGCTACCAAGGTGCTCGCCTCTCTCTTTGTCTCTTCACCGCAACGTCGTACTGCCTCGACTGCGAGCCGGGTTCGGATGACAACGACCCGGGGAATGACCAATCGCTCCCCCTGATGGGAGGCCGGCGGGTGGCACGACCAAGCCAACCCGGACTGGCAGGGATAAAGGATGAACGCTACTTCTTGAGCGGATATTGACCCCAATTCATAAGCAATTAGTGAACACAAAAACGCATCAAACCATGGGGTTTCGCTACGGTTTACGAGTGAAGACCAAGCTTGATACTGAATTGATACCAGGATTGTATGAGGGTTGAACCGGGGGCTGGTTCGACCCCAAAGGAGATTGGCGGGCCAAGCCACGTAAGGTGGCCATATGCGGTTGCCGGTGTTACCGCTGGCAGTCCGGCGGCCGCGATCGGCTGCCCATCCCGGACACCTTAACACCGTGCTGAGAGGATCGCTCCGCCTGGTCCGATGATCTCTGTGCTCGTCTCCAGCCCGGGTCACCCCTCGACGGCGTGGGGACTCGGTCGTGCACGTGATCGCGAGCCGGGCGAGCTTCTCCCCGGCGACCAGGTGCGGATGGCGAGCCTCTCCCTGGGTGTCACGTTCCATCCGGAGTGATCCGGTCGCCCTGTCACTGCGTACCAAGCAACAGCGAGTGGCAATGCCGCCACCTTCGGGTTGCTCTCCGGCGCCGGCGTCCCGCTGTGGGATACCCGTAGTGACAAGGATCCGTTCATGCTCCAGTCTCTCGTCCGCTCCATCGGAGCCGTGGCCCTCTTGCTGGCGGTGCTCCTCGGCACGGTCGGTACCGTCTCGGCCGCGCACAATGGCAACAACAAGGCGTCTCTGACGGGAACCGGTGGCGAGGCCGACGCCAGCGGGCAGTCGATCGTCAACTACCGTGAGGGCACCGGGACCTTCAACGGCAAGGTGTCCGTCACCGGTCTCGTGCCGGGTGCCACCTATACCTTCCTCGTGCGCGCCCCCGCCACCGCTGGCGGCGGCGAGACCAGGGTCTGCTCCGGCGAAGCGAACGCACAGGGCACCTTCAGCTGCGCGGCCCAGGACATCGCTCTGCCGGGCTTCGTCGCGGCGGTCGTGCGGGACGCGACCGGGACCGAAGTGGCCACCGGCACCTATGAGCGGCGCGGCAACTGCCGTGACCCGCAGCAGGCCGGGTCCCAGTGCAACGCGCCCGGACACGACTAACACCAAGGTCATGGTGGAGCGCTGGTAAGGCGCTCCGCTGGGCCGACGCATCAGGAGAACGGCAGGGAGTTGCTTCCCTGCCGTTCTCCTGTCTCTCATCTGACGGACGACCAGCGGAGTGGATTACGGGACCGGCGTGGAAGGTGCGGGTGTGCCGGCAGTGCGGGGGAAGCGCAGTGGGGCAGGGTCCCGGACCGCGTCGAAGTCGCCGTCGGCGGAGGTGAAGGTCTCGTCGATGGTGGTGTCGCCCAGTGTGCCGGTGAGGCGGAACGAATAGTCGCCGGGCAGAGTCGGGAAGAAGACGGCGCGGTACAAGCCGGGCTCGCCAGAGACGGGCTCGAGCGCGAGTGGCATGGTCTGGTCGCCGTAGCCAACAGTGACGGACAGCGTCTGTTCCGCCCCCTCGAAGAAGAACGGGGAGTCGCTGCCCTCGGCCGGTTCTATGGTCGAGATATCCAGGCTCATGCCGTTCCGCTCGCCGGCGAAGGCGGGCTCGACGAGGAAGCCAACGACGAAGTCGTACCGTCCGGCGATCTCGCGGTCCTCGTGGGCCGTCGCCTGCAGCAGGCCGTAGCTACCGGCCAGCAAGACCAGCATGGCGATGAGGACGAGTAGTGGTCGGCGGTGACCATGTGACATGAGCTGGTTCCTTCCGGTGTGGTGGGTCGCGGACGGGGAATGCCAAAGCAGGCAACGGTCGCGGGGAAGCATGGCCGGAGCCTGGGGTGCTGGACCCTTGGCGCTCCCGAAGGAGTCTCCAGTGACCATGCTACGCCGTGACCGTGATCCTGACTCGAACGCAGGACGTTTAACTGTCATCGTTCCCAACCGGGCTGACCGCGCCCGGACCCCTGTGGTGTTCCTGGTGTGGCCGGAAGGCGGCGCCGATAAGCGCTGGTCACGATGTCCGTGGCCTTCCCGGCCCACTGCCCCTACCCAGAAAGGGCCTCGGTCCCATGACCCAGGAACTCACCAACCGCTTCCTCGGCGCGATCGCCACGGAGCGCGAGCGCATCGTCTCTCGCCGGACGCTGGTCGCTACGTCGGCCATGGCCGGCGCCGGCTCTCGCCCTGACGGCCGTCCCCGGTTCCGAGCGTCCGCCCCGAGACAGCACCCCCGAGACCGGCGTCTTTGAGGCGGACCCGTACTTCGAGGACGACGGCATCAACGTGCTGAACTACGCCCTGACGTTCGAGCACCTGGAGGCAATCTTCTACCGCGAGGGACTCGCCGCCTTCACGCTCGACAAGATGGGTGGGCAGGACGTCGACGACCTGCTGACGGTGATCGGTCAGCACGAGGCGGCGCACGCCGAAGCGCTGACCGGGACGATCTCCGAGCTCGGTGGCGCGCCGGTCGAGGAGGCTACCTACGACTTCGGGTACACCGACGTGGCGAGTTTCCTGGCGACGGCGGCGGCCGTCGAGAACATTGGGGTCGCGGCGTATGCCGGCGCGGCGCCGTCGGTGGCCGTGCTGGCCCCGGGCCTGGTCCCGACAGCCCTCGGCATCCACTCGGTCGAGGCCCGGCACGCCTCCTTCGTCGCGGCGCTGATCAACGACGAGGAGAACCAGCCGTTCCCGAACGCGGTCGGCGCGCCGCTGACGCCGGACGAGGTCCCCGAGATCGCTGGCCCATTCATCGTCTCGGGCGCGGCCAGTACCCCCGAGCCGTCCGAGCTGACGGTCGCGGTCGGCACGACGGTGACCTGGATCAACCAGGGCGCCCACCCGCACAACGCGGCGGCCGACGACGGCACGTTCGTGACCGAGTACGTCACCAACGGCGAGAGCGTGTCCGTGACCATGACTGAGCCGGGGACATCCCCCCTATTTCTGCACGCTCCACGCCTCGCTGATGCAGGGGCTGATCACCGTCACTGAGTAACTCACCGGGATTGAGGAGACGGAATGTTCCGAACGGCTGGACGGTGACGCAGGCGGTCACCCCGGGGTTGGACCCGTCGCGGCCCCGTGCTGGGATGTTCTGCCACGGTCGCCAGCCCGTGCGCGTGCGGTAGTAGCGCGGCCGCCCGGTCGAGACGTTATATGAAGATCTCGTGTTGCCGGGCGGCCGCGAAGGTGCCAGCCCAGTCGTCGAGCTCGATGACGAGTTCCAAGAATTCGCCACCGACCTGGTGGACGAGCCTGATCATCCGGTCATCTAGCAGCCCGGGGGCGTCGATCTGCGCGAATACGGCATGGAGATGCCGGGCGTCGGGCGAGCGGCGACTGTGGAGGCAGGGGAGTGATCAGCATGGCGACGGTCACTAGCTATGGGACCAGAGCGGACGTCGGAAACAAGGGTTCGCGAGTATCGCGGTTCCTGGAGATCGAGCGTGTGATGGCTCGGGGCGCTATCAACGAGCGGCGAGGTGCGGCCAACGATCAGCGCATGGTGACCGAGGGTGCGTGGACCGCGCGGACGCCTTCTGGGAGCGGTCCGAGCCGGCGCGGCTCCGCCGGTTCGTGTGACAAGCGGAACTGGCTGTGAGAGGGCATGTCGGTGCTGACGATCGGGTGCCTGGAGAGCGACCCGAGCAGCAACGCCCGCCTCTCCCCCTCTGACAGGGTACGTCTGAGCCAGGCTGCACACCTCTCGCTGACGGGTCTGTCATCTCCCTGACGGCGGTGACCCCACACTAATTCAATGAGTCCAATGATCCAAGCGGATGTTTTATCCGTTATGCCTGGACAGGTGCTTCCGGGAACGTGCCGGACATCACGTACTCGCTGCCCGAGCTGACTTGTCGCTCGTTGCTTGTCCAGGCAAGGCTGCCGAGTGGACAAGGGACTCGACATGCCATCGACAACAGGATTCGGATCGCACGCGACTGGAGACGGTCCCGAATCACTGTGGCCATGGCCGGGAGGAGGCGTCATATGAGGCTCGTGATTGTGCCCAGGAGCGGCATAGGCCTGCTGGCACATCTCGTTTCCCCAGGGTGCCGGACCTCGCGTTGTCATGGGTGAGCCAAACGGCCCAAAAGACGCAGCCGACGCTACGGAGAACGGCAGGAGCGCCGACCAGGCTGTCCGGCTGGCACCACGTCCAGTCGTCGATGCCATACCCGCCACTGCCCGGTCCGTAATCCTCTACTCGATCCTGGTGGACCAGAGCGAAGCGCTCGTCTATATCAGCCCCACCGTGGAGGAACTCCTGGGGCATCCGCCGGAGGCCTTCATGGCCGAGCGGGGTCTCTGGGGTCGCCATATCCATCCGGATGACCGAGACCGGGTGCGAGCCGAGATGAACCGGACGGCGCCCGGTGTCGACCGCTACGCGTCTGCTTACCGCCTGCTGGCGCGAGGCGGTGACGTGGTCGATGTCTACGACACGGCCGTGCTCGTGCGCGACCTCCATGGGCACCCGCTCTGCTGGCAGGGCGTCGTCACGGTCTCGGCCGACACCCGGTTCCAGCGGCTCGCGAGTGATTCTGGTGACCTGGTGAGCGTGATGTCCACCACCGGGCTGCCCACCTACCTGTGCCCGGACCTCGAGCACCTGGCAGGATCCGACCGAGCGGAACACGGTCAGGACGATGGGCTGGCTTTCGTCCATCCGGCTGATCGAACGCACCTCAGGGCGCTCCTGCATGCGCTTGAGTTGGACCCCGAGTCAGTCGTCACCCTGGAGCTCCGGATCTCTGATGGCGACGGGGGATGGCGATGGATGGAGGCTACGGGGACCAACCGACTCCATGACCCGGATATCGACGGGCTGGTCGTCATCTGGCGTGACATCAGCGAACGTCGGGCCAATGCGGCCGCCCTCGACTTGTTGAACAGAGCGGTCGCCGTGACGAGCAACGGGATCGCGATCGTCGACATGAATGATCCGGTCCAGTCCCTCATCGAAGTCAATCCGGCGTTCGAGCGCATGACCGGCTACGTCCGGGCGGAGGTGCTTGGCCGAAACTGCCGCTTCCTACAGGGACCGGAGACCAATCCCGAATCTGTCAGTGCCATCAGGGCTGCCATTGCTGCGGGTCGCGAGGTCCATACGTCGCTCCTGAACTACCGCAAGGACGGGACGCCATTCTGGAACGAGTTGCGTCTGGCCCCCGTGCTGGACCCACAGGGTGGATTGACCCACTACGTGGGCATCCTCAATGACATCACAGATCAGCGCCTGGCCGAGGAGGAGCTCCGCGTCCATGGTGAACTGCTCGAACAGGCGACCGTCGCCGTGATCGCAACGGACACGAGGGGCCGCATCACACACTGGAACCGGCACGCAGAGCGGATCTACGGCTGGCACGAGAGCGAGGCGGTTGGGCAGTCAATCTACGGTCTCATTGCCGGGCCTATGAATCTCCGGCAGGACCGAGCAATTCTCCGGCGACTGCGCGCCGGCCAGGCGTGGGAGGGTGAGTACACGTGCAGGCGCAAGGACGGGACGTCTCTCGACGTCCATGTGGCGATCTCGCCCGTCCTGGGTGCGGAGGGACGCATCGACCGGATCGTGAGCGTCTCCCACGACATCACAGTCCGCAAGTCCTTCGAAGCCGGGCTGCACTACCAGGCTACCCATGACCAGCTAACCGGACTGCCCAACCACCTCCACTTTAGCCAGCACCTGGAGCGAGCGTTGCACCAGGCGGTGCGGAATCGTCAGTCGATCGGCCTACTTTACCTTGACCTCGACCGCTTCAAACTGATCAATGACGGGCTCGGTCACGCTGCGGGGGACGCGTTTCTCGTCGAGATGAGTCGTCGGCTCATCAGCGTGGCCCGAGAGCTTGGCCTGGTCGCGCGCCTCGGGGGCGACGAGTTCGCCGTTCTCCTGGACACTGCATCCGCTGATACCGCCCGGGCGGTCGCTGACCGCGTCCTTGCTGCCATCTCGGGACGTCTTGTCCTGGAGGGCCGCGAACTCTACCCGAGCGTCAGCATCGGGCTGGTCCTGAGTTCGCCCGACCATGCTCGTCCACACGAAGTACTCCGGGCAGGTGACGTAGCCCTCTATCAGGCGAAGCGGGCCGGTCGGGGGACTTACGTGCTCTTCGACCCGGTCGCATCCGATCTCACGTCGGGCTGGTTGAGTCTCGAGGCAGATCTCCGGGGAGGGATCGAGCGGCAGGAACTGAGTCTCGCCTATCAGCCGATCATCTCCCTGACGGACGGACGGGTGGGTGCGGTCGAGGCACTACTCCGTTGGCAGCACCCGGAACGCGGGCCGGTGCCGACGACAGAATTCGTGCCCGTGGCCGAAGAGACTGGCCTGATCACCGTCATCACCGAATGGGCTCTAAAGGAGGCGTGCCTTCAGCTGGCAACCTGGCGCAGGGACCTAGGCGAGATGGCACCGTCCAGCGTCAACGTCAACCTGTCTACTCGAGCCCTCCGGGATCCGGCGTTGGTCGATCGAATCATGGCCTCGCTGGATGTGGCGGATCTTCCGCCTGAATGCCTACGCCTTGAGATCACCGAGCAGGTCCTGCTGGAAGAACTCCGGGCAGCTGCTCCCACGCTGCGTCGACTCCGCGACGAGGGTATTCGCCTAGCGGTGGATGACTTCGGGGCCGGTGCGAGTTCGCTGGCGTCCCTGTGGACGGTCGATGTCGAAGTGCTGAAACTTGACCGGTCATTCGCCGCCTTCCTCTCCCAGGAGGACAACCAGGTCGTCATCGGAGCCGTCACCACCATGGCCCATGCGCTGGGTCTTGAGGTGACCGCGGAGGGCATCGAACGACCGGAGCATCTTCGAGTGGCTCGGGCGGCAGGGTGCGACTGGGGACAGGGGTATCTTCTGGCTCGCCCCATGCCAGCGGGGGAGATGACTGGCGTCCTTGCCACCGCCCCGTGGAATACCCATTGGCTCGCCCCGCGGCGGCGGCGGCGATGAAGAGGCTCGTTTTTCGCTTCTGATGGGATTCACAGAGGCCCCAGCGGGGATGCTGTGCGAGTCCGATCCCATGACGGCGCGGGCTCAGTATGGCTGCCATGTGGTCTCGGCGGCGGGTTCACGATCGCCGCACCGGTGACCCTGTACTCAATTCAGACACTGTCGGTCCGGGACGACGTCATTCAGGATCCAGCGGCGTGGCGTTAACGACCGAGGCATTCAGTGTGAGTGTCAGCGAGGTGCTAGTGATCCGTATCGTGGGCACTATGCGTTCCGCCGACTACCGGAGCCATCGACGCCTGGTCGATACCCTGACTACCCGATGCGCGTCGGGGAGTCGTGATCGACATCGTGGCATAGCTGACGTCCGGGACGACGACGTCGAATCCCTACCAGGTCAGCGAAACCATCGCGCCCCAAGTGCTCGCTGATTCGTGCTGGCCACAACGCGGGAAGGTTGGGATGACACTGACGTCATCGCATCCGGCCCCCATGGCAATCGCCGGGTCAGGCGACCCACTACCTCGAAGCCAGTCAAGCGCAGGAAGTGCTTCTCCGGACTCGCTTGTCCGCTCAGGCGAGACGCGCTCCGCAGGGCTGCCGTCGCCTTCAATGAGGCACAGGGGCCGGACGGTTTGTGGGCCGCCGTAGGCCCGACGCCCAACCGGTGGGGCACTTGCGTCCCGATCTGCCGGTTTCCGGCCAAGCCCGGCTTCTGCGCCGTGGAACCACTCCTATGCTTCACCATTGCGGACTATCCGGCGACAGATCGGGGACGCGCCAAGTGGTTGGATGGTCAAGCGACGGCTGATGAGAAGGTGATCGCCGAACTGGTGGGGCAAGCCTACAGGTAAGACCGCAACTCTGGTGTCGCGGCCCGTATCTCATCACTAGACCAGGTCCGGGGCATCGCGTGACTGTTCGCGCGCCGGCTGGAGGTGGGGAGAGAGCAGCCCCGTCGCTGCGCCATGGCCGTCCTCGCATGCGGTCGTTTCGGTGGTCTCTCATCAGCGCGCAGGCGGCAGGAGTGATCCACCGTAGGAGGGCATTCGTATTACTGGGGCTAACGTTCAGATACCTGATCGTCCGGGTCCGTATTGACAGAGGTCATCGCCCCCGTGCCTGATCCCTACGCCGATATCCTGCACCGCGCCGTGGCCCACCACCGGGCCAGGACGCGAGCGACCGCTCCCCAGGCTCAGCCTGAGCCAGACCGGGAACCGGTGATCACCGCTCAGACGTTCGCGATGCCGATCAATACCGGTAGTGGATGGCACGAAGTCGGGCTGGTCACCGATGCGTCACTCCCGCACCGGTTACTCCGCGTCCGGTGGCACCCGGACACGGGACGCGTGTCCATCGAGCAGCCCTATGGCACTGGCTATGAAGATGTCGAGTGACCGATGGCAGCCCCTTGGCCGTGACGCTTCCGACGGGATGCCGCGAGCGTTCTCATCGCACACGCAGCGCAGTCCTGACCAGGAGCCATCCGCGACACCAGCGATGGCATACGGGTGAGGAGGGTACGTGGACAGCAGGAGGCCTTCGGGACGCGACTCGAGGCGGCTCGCCTCTGGCGAGTCCTGTGACGGGCGGACCTAGCCAGGCGGGCGCTCATGTCGGCGCCGACGATCGGGTGCCTGGAGAATGACCCGAGCAGCAACTCGTGCCTGTCCACGATCCGGGTACTGGTCGAGGCGCTCGACGTTAATTCCATCTGGCTGCTCTTCGACGCGTCAGCCGCGTAGGGATGAGCAGGCAGCCTCGACGGTGGGCTGGCTGAGAGGCACCGTCGACGATTTTGACGGTCGGGCGATCGGGCTCAAGTGAAGAGGGATCGATACGGTGCGAGACTCGCCTCCACCTTCGGTCTGCGGGGGGCCGGAATGGACCCGGCGAGCCACACTGCGCCACCATGACCGATGACGTCATTTCAGGAATGCGGTGCTTCCGGCAGGCAAGCAGAAGGACAGTGCTGAACGGGAGCAGCATCGCGAGGTCAGCGCAAGGCGTCGGCCGGCTCACGAACTGGTACGGGCGCCGGGCGTGTAGGGCGAAACACCCGTAGTGCGGCCAACTCGGCCACGGCCGCGATGGCGATGCGGACGCCGAACAGCAGGGCAACCCCGCCGGTCTGCCAGAGCAGGCCGGCCAGCAGCGGACCGACGACCTCGCCAACGCCCTGGGCCGAGTCCAGCGCGCCAAGCCGGCTGCCACGGCGCGCCGGATCGACGGCGGCAATCCGGCTGACGGTCACCGCCCAGGCCGGCCGGAAGGCTGCCTTGCCCGAGTCGTCGACGACCCGAGCCACGGCGATCCCGGCAAACCCGGGCCAGACCAGGTAGAGCACTGACGACCCGACGTTGGCCAGCGCCCGCCAGGCCACGCCCAGTGAACTGCCCCTCCGGTCCACCAGCCATCCGAACAGCGGCCCAGAGAACAGGAAGCTTGCCGCCGACAGGGTGTAGATCAGTCCTGTCTGCGCCTCGGTCAGCCCGCCGTACTCGGTGGCGATCAGCGGGAAGATGCCGTGGACCATGTAGGCGCTGGTCGTGACGAGCATCGCCACCGAGCCGGGTCCGGACAATTCGCGCGCCAGCGCCCACCCGCCGGCCAGCCGCTCTCGCCTCGTCGGCCGGATCGTGGGCGACGCTGCCACGGGCGGGACGGTGCCGGGCGCCTCATCCGGCACTTCCTTCAGGCCGACCCACGCGATCATCATTGGGAGCAGCGCCAGGCCGAGGACGACCAGGAACAGCGTGTCGTACGAGCCGGAGGCGGCTGTAAGGATCACGCCGGCCACGGCGGCGCCCCCGACCCCGCCGACGTGCTTGGCGGTGGAATACCAGCTGTAGGCGCTGCCCACGCGGGACTGGGCGTCCCGGACGATCACACTCAGCGAGCCGACGTCGCGGCCCGCCGCGCTCACGCCCTGGAGCGCCCGGACCGCGAGCAGGCCGGCGAACGTGTCCACCACCAGCAGCCCGGCCACGGCGAGCACCCGGCCCGCCGATCCCCCGAGGTAGACGCTCCGGACGCCGAAGCGGTCGGCCAGCGCACCCGCGGCCGGCTTGAGCAGCAGGGCCACGACGGTGCGGAGGCTGACCAGCAGGCCGATCTGGGTGAACGAGGCGCCGACCTGATAAGCGAACAGGGGCAGCGCGAAGCTGACCATGCCGAACGCGAGGCGACCAAGGAACCCCTCGCCGATGACCGTCGCCAGCGCCAGGCGGGGGTTGCGCGCCCTCACCGGACCACGCCCGCCAGCGCGTCGGCCACCTCGGCGCGCAGGCACTCGGCGGCCGCCAGGAAGCCGCGGAAGCCGGGGAAGGGGTTGCAGTCAATGATCACTGGGCCACCCTCGCCGTCGCGGAGGTCCACCCCGAAGGTGCTCAGGCCGAGCGCCTCGCCAGCCGCCAGCACCAACTCGACGGTGCCGGCCGGCAACTCGACGGGCTCGACAACGTCACTTGCGAAGGACCCGACGGCGAACCGCTTGCGGGCCGCGAAGCACGTCCCCCTTGCGACGTAGACCTTGGTGTCGGGCTCATCGTTGCCGATCCGTGGCTGGGACAGGCGAGTGCCGTCGTCCACCACCAGCCCGGTGTCCGGCTCGCCGGCCGGATTGTCCAGCACCGGTCCCTCGGCGGGCTCCCCGTCGGATGCGTGGAAGACCACGCCGTGCCCGTGCACCCCGAAGACGGGCTTGGTCACCCAGCCCCGTCGAGCCGGCTCCCCGGGTCCGAGCGTGTCCGGTGGACCGGCGGACAGCCACGTCGGCGGCACCGGGAGCCCCACGGCGGCCAACCGCCCGATCACGGCGGCCTTGTCTGCGGCCCGCCAGGAGGCGACGGCTCCATTGTGGAACCGCACCCCTCGCCGCTCCCCGGCGATCGCCATCGATAGGCCGAAGGTCGTCGCCGTCTTGAGCAGGACCAGGTCGGGCCGGCTGGCGCCATGATCGCCGGATGCGCCGTCGTGGCCGGCGCTGGCGTGCTCCGGCACCCGGACCGTAACTCGGATGCCGTCAGCGGACAGCAGCGTCAGGAGGCGGCGCATGACCGGGTTGACAGCGGGCTCGCCGCCGCGCGGTTCCACCCAGAGTTCCAAACGAGCACCATTTGTCACGCTCATCGTCCTTCGGCCCCGGTCGTCAGCCCGGCGTAGGCGTCGCAGACCATTCGCGACAGTTCGTCCGCAGGGTCGAGCGCGCAGACGGTGGCCAGCACCTCGGCCGGGCCGACGAGGTCGACCTCGTGCCGGAGATCCAGCGCCTGCCCGTCCGTCGGCTCGGCGTAGGCGAGTCCCGCCGCGATGACCCCGGCCAGTGCCGTGGGCCGGTCGCCGGCCGCCAGCGCTGCGACGGCCGGGCCGATCAGCCGGTCGTCTGGCGCCAGCTTCCGCCGGGGCTCGCGGCCGACCCGCGCCACCGGGTCAACGAGACCGGGGTCGACGTACCGGGCGAGGATGGGGTCGATGGGGCGGTCGGGCAGGCGCTCGCCCCACGGCTGAGCGGCCATCCGGGCGGACAGCGCCCGCTGGGCCTCGCCGACCACGGCTCGTACCCGGCCGGCGATCAGCGGATCGGCCATCGCGGTGTCCAGCGACTCATGCCCGGCCCGCCAGCCCAGCCACGCCGCTGCGCAGTGACCGGCGTTGAACAGCCACAGCTTCTCGACCATCCGGTCGTCGAACGAGCGCACCAGCCGCAGACCCGGCACCGAGCCGTCCATCGGCGCAACGCCGGGGACCAGTGCCAGCGCACTGGCGTAACACTCGTCCTCGTCGTTCGACTCGAAGCGGACGCCGTCGGGGGTGACGGTCCGGGTCGCGATGACCCGCCAGACCGCCACGCCGCTGACGCCGAGCGACCGTCCGATGCCCCCGGCGACCGCTGGCGCGACCCCGGCCATCGCCCCCAGCAGGATTTCCGGCGAGCGACGGTGGTTCTCGAACGCGAGGACGTTGACCGCCCGGCCGGTCACGACTCTCGGTGCCAGCATGGGGCCCAGCAGCCGGCCGATGGCGGGCAGGGCCGAGGGGCCGACCGCCGTGACGATCAGGTCGGCGCGGTCGACCAGCGCGGGCAGGCCCGGGTCGTCGAGGCCGACGGCGTCGATCCCGTCGACCCAGCGGTCCGCGGTGACCGTGCCCAGCACCCGCAGCCACAGCCCCTGCCGGTCGGCGATGGCCCGCCGGGCGGGACTGTCCCGGGCGGCGAGCGTCACTCGCCAGCCCCCGTCGCGGAGCAGGGGGGCTACGAACCCGCCGACCATCCGGCCGGCCCCAAACACGAGGGCGTGTGGCGCCGTCACCGCTGCCCTCCGGTCGCCGGGGAAAGCGGCGTCGCCGTCTGGCCGGAGCGGGGGGGCGCGCCCGCTGCCTGGCCGATCACCGTGATGATGGCGTCCACGGCGTCGGGTACTCCCTTGAACCCGGGGAAGGCGTTGGCGTCGACCAGCACCCAGCCGGCCGGCCCGGCGACGAAGTCGCAGCCGTAGCACGTCAGGCCGAGCAGGTCCCCGACGGCGCGAGTGGCGGCCGCAACGGCGTCCGGGATCCCGGCCGGCCGGCCGAGCTTGTCCGCCAGGGTTCGGGCCGGGAAGGGGCGCTCGATGGCCCCCATCCACTCGCCGGCGACGAATACCTTGAGGTCGTCACCGTCGTGCGGGGTCCAGCCCATCACCAGGTAGGGACCGGCCGGCAGGTCGGCCCGGCCGCCAGCGAGTGTTCCGGGTGCCACGTCCCAAAGACCAGCCCCCTGCGAGCCCCGGGCCGCCTTGGCAAGGACCCGTGATTCGGCGAATTCGAGTAGGGACGCGTCCAGGCCATCGGGCGCGCCGGAGTCGCCGCCGAGCCAGGCGAAGCGGGACGGGGCGACCGGGAGACCAGCCACCTGCAGGATCGCCGTGCTGGCGAGCTTGTCCTGGGCGAGGCGGGTGGCATCGGCGCCATTGACGCAGGGGATATCCCACGCTTCCGCCGCGGCGGCGATGTGCAGCGCGGCGGCCGACCCGTCCTTGAGCACCAGCACGTCGACCGCGAGTGGCCGGTCCAGCCGGTGGCTCGAGGTTTCCGGACTGATCACGGTCACGTCGGCCCCGCGCCCGCGCAGCGCGGGCATCAGGCGCTCGGCCAGTGACCCGGGGCTGGTGCAAGACCGGGCCCGCTCGATCAGGCCGACCCGGACATCGCGGAGATCCTGGTGATCCAGGGTCATGACGGGCTCCAGACCAGCGAGCGCATGCGGTCCTGGCCGGACCGGCGCCGGAGGCGATCGATGCCGGCTTGGGCCGCGATGTGCCCGGCGATGCGCTCGCCGGCACCCGTCACGGCCGAGTAGGTCGGGAAGTCGTTGACCTCGATCACGTACGGCCCGCGCGCCGTCAAGGCGACGTCCACCCCCCAGAGCTCCAGCCCGCAGGCCCGGCCGCACGTCAGGGCGATGTCACGGAGGTGGGCGTCCAGCGCGACCGGCTCGGGTTCGACCGGTTCCTGTGGCCGCGCCGGGCCGTTGCCGTCGAAGCTGACTGGTGCCCGCTTGCGCACTGCCCAGACATCACTGCCGATCCCGTACAGCTTGAGGTCCCAGCCGTCGGCCTCGAGGTACTCCTGGGCGATGTAGAGCCGTGAGGGGCCGTCCGGCTCGGCTCGGCCGGCGTCGTCCGGCGAGGAGACGAGCGACAGGCCGATCGAGCTGTCCCCGTCGAATGGCTTGACGACCAGCGGGAAGGCGTCGGCGGGCACCTGGCGGAACGCCGCCGGGTGATCGGCGAACCATGCCCGCGGGACAGGGATGCCATGTCGGACGAGCACGGTCTGCATGGCCACCTTGTTCCGGACCAAGTCGATGGCGCGTACCGGATTGACGGCATGGACTCCGATGGCGGCCGCGCCAGACAGCAGGGCCAGCACGGCCTGGGACCGACCGCGGCTGACGATGGCGTCCCAGGCGGGCGCCTCCTCGGGGATGTCGAACAGGTCGCCAGGTTCCGGCACGAGGACCCGGACCTCGCACCCGGCGGCCTCTAGGTGCGCCAGGGCGTCGCTGACGGCGCGATCGGCCAGATAGCGCGACTCGACCGCGACGGCGATCACCAGCGAGTCGCCCGGCCCCGCGTCGTGGCCGTGGCCTTGTCCGTGGCCGTAGCCATGCCCGTGCCCAACTCCTGTTCCCATCGGTGTCATCCATCCTGTCTGGTCGGCGCCATTGGCGCCGGGCGAGGCATCAGATCCTGCGGTGGGCCACGCGGCGGAGCAGAGCCCGGACCCGGGCCTCGAACTCCAGCAGGCTGAACGGCTTGGTCAGGTAGTCGTCCGCGCCGAGATCCAGCCCGCGCGCCTTGTCGACGTCAGTGTCCCGCCCACTCAGCACCATGACGTGGACGTCGGTCGCCTCCCGGATCCGGCGCACCACCTCCCAGCCGGACAGGTCAGGCAGGACGATGTCGGTGACGACCAGGTCGGGCTGGAAGGAGGACAATTGCTCAAGCCCGGCGGTGGCCGAGGAGGCGGTCTGGACTTCGATCCCGTGCTTCGTCAGCGCCAGGCGCGACAGGGCAAGCATGGTCTCGTCGTCATCGATGAGGAGGACGCGGTAGGTCGTCCCGGCGTCGTCAGGGGCTTCAGGGGTGGCGTCGATCATGGGATCCTCCGGGACGGGGTGAGGCGGTGGTCGAGTGTGCCGTGGGGCAGGTATCCGGAACGGACGGAGTTCATGGACCGCGCCGCGGCGGCCACCGGGTGCGACGGCCCGGGGGCGGACGGTTGCGGCGGCGTAGACGTGTCCGCCGCCATTGGCGAAGCGGTGGGGGCGGGGTGGTCCCGGCGAGCCGTCGCCACCGGGGTCAGCGGCAGGTCGACGGTGAAGGTCGTCCCAAGACCCGGCGCGCCCTCGACCCGGATGTGGCCGCCATGGGCGTCGACGATGGCCCGGGCGATCCAGAGACCGAGGCCGGTGCCAGGCAGGTCGTGGTGGGTCTCGAGGCGGGCGAACGGCTCGAAGATGCGCTCCTGCTGGTCCGGCTCGATACCGGGACCGTCGTCGGTGACGCTAACGACGACGCGGCCGGAGGAGGCCCCGACGCGGACCGTGACCTCGCCGCCGGCGGGGGAGTACTTGCAGGCGTTGGAGACCAGGTTGCCGAGGAGCTGGCCGATCCGGTCGCGGTCCCAGGCGCCGTCGAGGCGGTCCGGCGCATCGAGCGCCAGCCGCCGGGAGCCGGCCGAGAGGCGCTGCCGGTCGACGACTTCCCGCACCACCTCGACGAGGTCCATCGGGACCGGGCGGACGACGAACCGGTCGGCGCCGATCGCCGCGGCATCTCGCAGGTCGTCGAGCAGGCGACTCATCTGGCTGACGCCACCGTTGACCGCCTGGGTAGCGACCTGCTCCTCCTCGGACGTGGACCGGAGAGTGTTCGACCAGGACAGCATCTCGAGGCCGGCCTGGACGTTGTTCACTGCCCCGGCGAGGTCGTGGACGACCATGCCGATGAAGACCCGGAACCTCGTCCGGTCCTCGGCCTCCCGGCGCGCCAGCCGCGCGATCTCCTCGCGCTGAATGGCGAAGCGGACGGTGAGATAGCCACCGATGAGCATCCCCAGCAGGCCGAACGGCCAGACCCCCAGCGGTCGGCCCTCGATCATGGCGCTGGCCAGGTAGAGCCCGGCGGCGACGGTCGCCGTCGCCGCGACCGGCCGGGCGCGCCACCAGTGGGACGCCATCAGGACCGGCAGGAGGTAGAGCGACGAGACGATGTGGTTGCCCGGCAGGAGCAGGAAGTTGATCACGATCGCGGCCGCGAAACCGGCCGTGACGGCGGCGAGCTGGCGGGACATCATTGCTCCTCTCTCCTCGTTCGCGGACCTCAGATAACCCACGAGTCGGTGACCACGACCCATGGCGACGGGTTGGCGGTCGACGGATGTTCGACTGGAGTAGAGGAGGAGATGCGCCGACCTGATACACCGGGTACGTCTCGTACATCGTCGACGGCACAGTACACGATGCGACACCGAAGGTGCGGATCGCCATGTATTCGGGTATTCCGCTGTTTCTCCAGTCAGCGGTGGATCGTCAGCTTCAACTGCCGACCGCGCATGTCCCGTTGGCGCGGGACCGATGAGTATTGGTAGAACGGTCTCGCGAGGTCACCGGATCAGTCGGGCAGTTGACTTGCGCTCGAGAAGGGGGTGACGAGCCATTGACGATAGAGCCGTGCACCGTCATGTGCGTAACCGCCATGGACCCGACTGAGTCAGATGAGGACAGTCTCCTCGGCGATGTCCACTAGCGGCTCGCGGGTCGCGATCGTTGTTTCGCCCATTTACGCATCCGCACTACGGACATCATCTTGACCCCGAGCGCACCTGGGCCACCATGCCACGCGTTGCCGCGACAAGGGATGTGGTCTCAGGGACTCGGAGCCACCAGCAGGTGAGCAGGTAGACCGCGCCAACCGTCAGCAGGATCGCCAGTGCCAGCGCGAGGCTGGGGCCGGAGCGGTCGCCCGGCTCCGTTAGCTGAGCGGCCGGATCGGCCAGGACCGCGGCCAGGAGCCCGGCCGGCACGGCGGCGAGGCCGAGGCGTGCCAGCGCCCAGCCCAGCCCGGCCGTCAGCCCGGGCACCCGGTGGCCCAGGCGCCAGGTCAGCAGCACCAGCCGCAGCACTGCCGACAGGGACAGGGCCAACGCGATCCCCGGGGGGCCGAACGCTCGGGCCAGTGGCCAAGCGATGGCGACGTTGACCAGCACCGCGACGACCGTGACGACCAGGGGCGTGCGGGTGTCACGGAGGGCGAAGAACCCGCGGGTCACCGGCTCGATCAGGGCCCGGGCGAGCAGGCCAAGGGCGAAGACCCCCGTCGTCCCGGCGACGAGGTCAACCGAGCGGGACGAGAACGCGCCCCACGCCAGGACGCCCTGGACAATGCCCTCACGGAGCAGGGCCAGCGTGACCGCTGCCGGCAGGACGAGGAACACGAGCCCGGTGACCGACCGGCGTAGCGTCTCGCGGAGGGCGTCGTTGTCACCGAGGGTGGCCTGGCGGCTGAGGCGGGGAAAGATCACGGTCGAGAGCCCGAGGGCGGCGATACCATGGGGCAGCATGGCGAGGTGCTGGGCGTAGAACAGCGCCGAGATGCTCCCCTCGCCGAGGCGGGAGGCAACGTTGGTCATCACGATCAGGTTGGACTGCCCGGCCATCTGGTTGAGCAGTCGCGGGCCGAGCAGCCGGAGGACCTCACTCAGCCCCTCGATCCGGTGGGACAGCAGCGGGCGGAACCGCGCTCCGCGCCGGACGAGCACGGCGAACTGGAGGCCGGCGTGGGCTGCGGCGCCGAGGACCACGCCCAGTGCCAGACCCCGGGCCCCGAGGCCGGGCGCCAGCAGCACCGCCCCGAGGATGATGCCGAGGTTGTAGGCGATGGGTGCCAGGGCGGGAAAGGTGAACGCCTCCTGGGCTTCCAGCATCCCCTTGGCGGCGGCCCCCAGCCCGAGCAGCAGCGGCGATAGCAGGAGCAGGCGAGTGAGGTCGACGGCGAGGTCACGGGCCGCGGGCGACAGCTCCGGCGCGATGACGGTGCCGACCAGCGGCCCGGCGAGGAGCAGGACGACCTGGGCCAGCACGAGCAACGCGATGACGGTCAGGGTGAGCAGCGCGTTGGCCAGTCGCCAGGCGGCCTCGGCCCGGCCGGTGCCGAGGAAGCCGCCGAAGACAGGAATGAACGCCGTGCCGAAGGTACCGCTCATGACGACCATGAACAGCAGGTCGGGGAGACGGAAGGCGGCGATATAGGCGTCATAGGTCTCGCCGGTGCCGAACCGGGCAGCGATGACGACCTCGCGGACGAGGCCGAGGAGGCGCGTCAGGGCCAGCGCGGCGAGGACCACCACGGCGCTGCGGAGGATGGGGCGGGAGTGGGCCGACGGGTCGGTCACTGCCGTGGGCGGCGAATCGGCCGACGGAGCAGCCGGCGACCGTAACCGTACTCGTGCAGGAAGGGGCGAGGATCGTCAACCGCCAGGGAGGCGAAGCCCCGGACGCCAGCCAGCGACCGCAGCCAGGCCGCCGTGGTCAGCTCGCCGGCACCGATCAGCTGCCGCGCGGCCGCGATGTCTCCGGCGGCTTCCCACCAGCGGCTTCCCACGCGGTAGGGCACCGGGTCGAGCGGCAGGGTGGGCAGCGGGTCACCGGCCAGGTCGCGGTAGTGGATCAGCGGGAAGTCGACCCCGGCGGCCGTGGCAAGGTTGACCGATTTCAGCCAGCGGGGATTGAGGTCGGTCAGCTTCAGTCGGCCGTCCCGGTCGTCGCGCTTGAACTCCAGAAGGCCGAAGCCCCGGAAGCCGATCGCCTGGAGGAGCCCGAGCCCGAGCGCGCGGACCTCCGGGTCGTCGGTCGTCTCGGCCAGCGTCGCTCGGCCAAACATGGTGGGGTACTGGCGCAGCTTGCGGTTGGTGACGGCGGCGCGGACCTGGCCGTCGGCGTCGATGTAGGCCCGCACGCTCCGGATGTTGGTGACCGGGCCGACGATGATGGCCTGAACCATCACCCGGATGCCGGCCGCGTGGGCTCGCGTGAAGGCGTCGACGAGCTGGCTGGCGTCCTCGGCGACGACCCCCTTGCCGGCGCCGGGAAAGGCGAGTGCCCAGCGATGCGACTCGTAGGGCTTGAGGTAGACCGGGTAGGACAGGTGGTGAGCGAGAGCCACGACGTCGGCCGGGTTCTCGGGGTAATGGGTATCGGCGTGAGCGACACCGTGGCGGGCCGCCATCTCGTACAGGCCACGCTTGTCCAGCCCTCGCTCGACCGCCGTGACCGGCGGCAGGATCAGGCGGAACCGTGGAGCCAGAGCCTCACGGTGGCGGGACAGGAGCAGGACGTAGGCATCGGAGGCGGGGGAGAGGACGGGCCGGCGCGTGGCCGGACCTGTGGCCGCGGCGTCCAGCCGGTCGGCCTCGGCCAGCAGCGTCGCCACGGCCGCCTCCGGCTCCCGGACCGGGTGCGGACCGGGACGGGACTCGGCGTAGCGGGAGGTGAAGCCGAGACGGGTGGGATCGGGGTCCATGGCCACGACGCGGACGCCGGCGCGGCCGAGGCTGCGGATAGCACCCAGGCCGGACAGACTGGCGTTGAGGACGATGGCTGGTGGGCCGTCGTAGGGCAGGCGTGGGCGCAGATTCATCGACCGCGAGCCCTCTTCTGGTACGGCGGAACTGCCGGAGTGACGGGCAAAGCAGATTTGTAACATTTTCCCAATCATCCTATCGTTTGAACTACCTGGAGACAGCGAGCGTTCCCGCATGTATCAGTCGGTCGACGACCAGCCTCTGCTTTCGTCGAAGGAGGTGACGTGTGCCCCCAGGACCAGCACCGAGGCGTGACCTATCGTTTGAACCGAGCAGGATGACCGCGATGACCCCATGCGGGCCGACAGAAGATGCGGTCGTGGACGACCGTCCAGGGCGGGACACCTGGGAGACGGCGCTGTGGCAGGCAGGGGGTGACCTGCTGCAGTCGTGGGACTGGGGCGAGTTCAAGGGCCGGCACGGGTGGCGAGTCGGGCGCGTGGTGGTTCGCCAGGGTGACGCCGTCGCCCTGGCTCAGGTGCTGTTCCGGACGGTCGGGCCGTTCACGCTGGCCTACCTGCCACGGGGACCGGTCGTCACGCCCGGGTCCTCGTCACACACGTCCCAGCAGTGGGGTGGAGGCGATCTGCTCGCCGAACGGCTGCTCGTCGCGGTTGACAGGATCTGTCGGCGGCACCGCGCCATCTCACTAGTAATGGAGCCGACCGGTCCGCTGCCGGGGGCATGGTCGGGGTCGGCCTTCGTGCCGGGGCCCGGCGCCTTCCAGCCGGCAAGGACGGTCGTCGTGCCGTTGGAGCCGGACGAGGTGCTGCTCGCGCAAATGCGGCGGGACACCCGTCAGAACATCGCTCATGCCCGACGCCGCGGCGTAACGGTTTCTCGCCACGTCGGTCCGGTGGGGCCGGAGACGATGGCGACGTTCTACGCCCTGCTGCGCGAGACGGCCTGCAGGGGTAACTTCGGCATCCACTCGCAGGGTTACTACGAGGACATGCTCCGGGTATTCAGGGACCGGGCGGTGCTGCTGCTCTGCTATGACGGCGGCACGGTCACCGGTGGGCTGATCGCGGCCCGGAGTGGTGACTCGGCAAGGTCGATGTACGGCGGGTCGACAGGAAACCGGGGACGCGGGGACGCTGCGCTGCTGCGGTTCACGGCGATGAGCTGGGCCCGGGAGGCTGGCTGCCGCCGCTACGACCTTGGTGGCATCGCGCCCGTGGCCCCTCTCCGATCGAGGGATGGCGTCACCGCAGCGCCTGCCGGAGGCATGGATGGCGTGGACCAGTTCAAGGCCGGGTTCGGCGGTACCGTCGCTGCGTTCCCGGCGCCGGTCGAGCGGCGTTACCGGCCGGTGCTCGTCTGGTGCGCCAGCCGAGTTTTCCCCCGCCTACGCCCGGAGAGCGGGAAGGACCAGCGTCATTTTGCGAAGCCAGTGGTTACCAGCAGCTTGCTGTCCACGCTCAAGGCCATGCTCGGGCCGGCATGAGCTCGGCGTGATAGGTCGCATGCCCCTGATGTAATGCAAATGCATCCGTAGTCATATGTTTTGCACGACCTTCGCTTCATCACCTCAGAGACATCGACGACCAATAGTTCCACCCGGACACCAACTAGCGTACAATCGACACGACGTTCGGCGAGCGCAACGCTAGGGAGGACTTGGTCAACGATGTCCAGAAGGCCGAGCACCGCTTCTAGGGCCAGAACCTGAACCTCTGCGACGATGGTCGTGAAGTACCGTGCCGACGTCCTGCACGCGGTCTCGATCAACGGCACGGTAGTCGCCTTCATCACCATCTACGACAGCACCGTTGCCTCGAATGCCGTTTCGCAACCATCACCATGGCTGAGGCTCAGCGTACCATGCTGAAGTTTCGGGAGGATCGCCGGAGCCATGCCGCCAGGCGATGAACCGCCTCCCGATGAGCTTGCTACGTTTCCACGTAAACAGAGGTTCACTTGCGGGGATTCGGCCGGACCGCTTACCGAAGCTTGTTGCCGATCCCCGCTGCACACCAAGAGACCAAGTCACGTCGAGGCGTGGTTGGGTCGCTATCTGAGTCTCCTCAAAACCGACACGGCTCTTGTTTTTCAGGGGATTGTGCCCCCGGTTCATAATCAGGTAGTAGACACAGTTGATATGAGAAGGTCCCTCTTGTCCTGCGGTTTGCGATCGATGAGGAGCCGGATTCACGTCACATTCATAGGTAGTTGGCGTCGGAATGGCGGAGACAAGGCCAATCCAGCCCGTCGCTCATCCCCGCCGTTATGTTGTCGGTCCGGTGAACAGTGCCAGGTCGCCGGCATGCTTTGGTCATCTTCGTTCGCCCGGGAGGACCGGGGCTCCGCGGGCAGTAACCCGTCGACGAGCACCAGCAACACGATCGCCCTGATCGTATACCGGGACGCCTATGGCATCGGCGACCGTCAGCAGGTACAACGGGGAGCCGAGCGTATCGACACGCTGGAGGAGCAGTTGACGGCAGGAGTCCTTCCGGCTTGAAACAGGAGACAGCCCACCCTCGTAATCGGGTGCAAGTCTTGATAACGCGCGCGACACCGGCCGACGTGGCTGTTGATGGACAGGATCCTGACAATGCGCCCTTGGGCGCCATGCTGGACTATGTTGCGCGCAGCCGCCTCACACGAGAGGCGCGCCGCGCAGGTTGGTCTCGATCGTCGTGTCCCACGACGCAACGTCCATGTCGATCATGGCGGCATTTGGGACGATCACCGCTTTGCGACCATGACCTGGACAGGACCAACGGGCTGCTGTGTGACGGCGAGCAGGTGGTCGATCACTGCCTGACCACGGACATCGACCACGACGGTGGTCAGGCGATCCTTGCACTCGACGTGGCGACGGCCTGGTCAAGCGCGGCTTGCTGGAGATCACCAGGACGACGTTGGCTCCGGCATCGTGGAAGCCGAGAGCTACCCCGAGACCGATCCCGGACGCTGCTCCGGTCACGATGACAGTCTGACCCTCGAATGATGTCATGACTGGTCCCTTCATCTGGCGGCCGCACGGCGACGACGCGTGCCTGCCAACGTGGCTCCGGTCACTTCTTGGGTAGCTCATCTGGCGTACTCGTCGATCGGTCCTATGGGGATCACTCCGGAAGTGCACATTCGCTGAATGGTCCGCGATCCCTCGGACGGCCTGGCGAGCACAATGACACGCTCAGCCGTAGGCTCGATCATGCCGCTTCTCATGGCCGTAGACACTTTGCCAAGCGTCTAATTCAGAGTGGTCCTCTCCAGGGGATAAGAGAGAAACATCTCATCGAGCACCGGTTCTGGAATATTGGCAAGAAGTCAAATCTCAGTCTTTGTGAAAGTACCACCGCGTCCTGAATTCTTGCAGCGATAGATCATATTGACTTGCAAAATTGACGTTGCGTTACCCGTAATCTGAATGAAATAGGGTTGGAACCTTACAGAAACCATATGGCGCTGACCGTAGGCTGGTAACGCCGGTCGAGCGTGGACGCATCTCCGCGTCACATTCGATCGTCGGTTTCAGCACCCTGCGACTTGCGTGAGGGTCGAGAGAAAGCGATGGGTCCACAATCCCATGATCACATTACCTGCCCAGGCATCACCCGTAGCTGCGGGGTCGTTGGGTCTTGAGGACGTCTCGGCGGGAGCCGTCGAGGACTTCCCCGACTATGTGCGCCGCGGTGGGTACTCGGACGCCGCATGGAACTCTCCGCCTGACGAGCTGATCAGCGTCATCGCTGAGAGCGGACTCCGGGGACGTGGCGGGTCGGGGTTCCCGACCGGGACCAAGTGGAAATCGATGACGTCGGTCGCCACGCCACCGGTGGTGGTCGTCAATGCCGCCGAGTCGGAACCCGCGAGCCACAAAGACTTTGTCCTGCTCCGTCTCCGTCCTCACCTGGTGATCGAAGGCGCACTCCTCGCTGGCCGCGCGATCGGCGCCGACTCCTGCGTCTTCTATACCCATGATCTGGACGCGAAGCAGATCGTCGACGCTGCCTGGGCCGAACTCATGGCAGCGGGCGCGGAATTGCCGCACTGGCGAGCCGTGGTCGCCCCACGGACATATGTGGCCGGTGAGGCGAGCGCCGCCGTGAACTTCATCAACGGACGTCGCGCCATACCAACCGGAAAGCCTCCCAGCGTCCGGGAGCGTGGCGTCGATGGCCGCCCGACGCTGGTCCAGAACGCAGAGACCCTCGCTCACGTCCCAGGGATCCTACGCGAGGGCTCGGACTGGTTCCGGGCCGCCGGGACTGTCGATTATCCCGGCAGACTGCTGCTGTCTCTGAACGGGGGAGTGCGCTGGACTGGCGTGTTCGAGGTCCAGGCGGGCACGCCACTCCTGGACGTGATCCGCGACCTTGGTGGTGGAGCACCTGGAGGCATCCAGGCCGTGCTGCCGGGTGGGTACTTCGCTGGCTGGCTGGCCCCTGACGCGCTCCGCGAGGGTGTGACGCTCGACCCCGAGAGCCTGCGCGCCGCAGGGAGTGACCTTGGATCAGCCGCGATCACGGTGATTCCCGAAACCGTCTGTGGGGTCTGGCAGGCCGCTCGGCTGCTGCGGTTCTTCGCCAACGAGTCCGCTCGCCAGTGTGGGCCGTGCACCTTCGGCACCGCCGCGATGGCGGACGCGATGGAGCGTATCGCCCGCGGGGTCGCGCGCGAGGATGACCTCGACCGGCTGCATCACTACAGCGAACGGATGCTCCCCCGGCGCGGCGCCTGTGGCCATCTTGACGGCGCGACGGCCGCCGCCCGGACGGCGCTGCGCGTCTTCGCCGACGACATCGCCAGTCACGCTCGCTTCGGGGGCTGCGGCCGTCCCCTGCACTGCGTCTTGCCGGGACTGGAGGACGCCGATGACCGTGCCTGACGCTGACAAGCGGCTCCGCGTCCGCGTTGACCCGATCCGGTGCACCGCGTTCGGGTTCTGCGCCGAGTTTTGTCCTGAACTCTTCGAGCTCGATGAGTGGGGTTATGCCTGGCTGAAGACGCGGGACGTTGATGGCGCCGCCGAGCGGCTCGTGCGCGAGACCGCCCGGTTGTGTCCACGGGGAGCGATCGCGATCGACGAGGTCGTCCGCGGTGACGCTTCCGTCGAGACGCGACGACCGGTGCTGCGCCTGCTCGACATTTCCAGAATCTCCAACAAGCCGTAAAGAGGAGGACTCGCATGAGTGCCGACGACACCAGGCCACCCAGACGACCAGAAACGACCCCGCATCATGCCCTCCCGAAGTGGGAGCAGGTGGATCGTCGCCGGCAACTCGACCGGCAGACGAGCATGGTCCGCCGGTCGCTGTTCCTGAGCGGGACAGTGGGAACCGTCGCGTTCACGACTCTGGCCCATTTTGAGTCCCTGCCGACAGCCGGGGAGGATATTCCGCTCGCGACGGCGACGACTGCCCAGGAATCCAACCAGACGCTGACGTCGGGGGACTTCTTCGAGGGCCAAGGGGAGAGCGAACTCGGCGCGCTGGCCAGCTCCTCCGGGAGCCCATCCGGCAGTGCGACTCAGGATGCCCTCAGGGCATCTCCCAAGGCGAACGCCGAGGCAGTGCCGTCAGGTGAGGTTTCCGGAGGTCCATCATGGTCTCCACCGCCACCAGTGGCGGGTGGTCAACCGCCTTCGTCGCCACCGCCGCCGCCTCCGGACAGCGGGACCCATTCCACTCCTCCGGCGCAATGACGAAGGCGCATCTCGACGAGATACCGGCCCAGCGCCTGTGCTCGGCCCACTTCTCAGCACTCGGAACCAGGGTCGATGTTCTGGTCACGCGTTCGGACGAGCTAGAACCGGTCCTCGAGCACGTGCGTCAGATCTTTGACCTTGTTGATCGCACGTTCAGCCGGTTTCGGACAGACAGTGAGCTGGCCCGGCTGGACTGGCTGCCAGGTACCCGGCAGTCCGCCTCGGCGATGTTCCTCGCATTGCTTGACGCGGCGCTTCGAGCGGCGCGCGATACCGGTGGGTGGTTCGATCCCACCGTACGTGACGCACTGGAAGCGGCGGGGTATGACCGGAGTTTCGAGCAGATCGAGTCGGAGGGTGCTAGCCGACGCCGGAGGCCGGTCCCGGCTGGTCGCTGGGACGAGATTACCTACGACCGGGACCGCCTCTGGGTGCATGTGCCGGAGGGCGTACGTCTGGACTTCGGGGGCATCGGCAAGGGCTTCGCCGTCGATGAAGCGCTCCGCACGATGCCCCCGGTCCGTGGCGGCGTGCTGATCAACGCCGGTGGCGACCTCGCTGTCCGTGGTGACCCTCCTGTTGATGGTTGGCGGATCAGTGTGAGCGAGGCATCTCATGACCGGATCGAAATGGTGGTCGCCCTCCATGCCGGGGCGCTCGCGACGTCGGGGCTGGGTCATCGCACCTGGACCCGGGACGGGGTCCAGCTTCATCACCTGATCGACCCACGAACGGGGGCTCCCGCTTCGATTCACTGGCGAAGTGTCACGGTGGCCGCCCGAGATTGCGCCGCCGCCGAGGTCGCCGCCAAGGCAGCCTGGTTGATGGGGGCCGCCGGTCCGGCGTGGCTGGTTGGTCGCGGCCTGACCGGACGGTTCGCCGCCACCGACGGGCGGGTGGAGACGGCCGGGTCATGGCCGACCGTAGGTTCACGTGAGGAATCCATTCATGCTTAGTCTGGACACGTACTGGTACGTCGGCAGGGGCAGCGGGATCGTCGCCTACCTCCTGCTCACGATCATCGTGGTATTGGGGATTGCGCTCAGTCGACGCTGGCATAATCCCCGCTGGCCCCGCGTCGTCGTCCACGAGGCGCACCGGTGGGCGACGATCACGTTCTATGTCTTCCTGGTTCTCCACGTCGCGTTTCTGCTGCTCGACCCATTCTTTGGCCTGACCGTGTGGGACGTCACGGTGCCGTTCCTGCATCCGTATCGGCCACTCTGGTTTGGTCTGGGGATCGTGGCAGCCGAACTCGCGCTTGCGATGGGAGCCAGCGTGTGGCTCCGGGGACGCATCGGATATCGCGCCTGGCATCTGCTGCATGGGCTGGCCTACCCGATCTTCATCGCGGCCCTGCTGCATGGGGTCGGGGTGGGCACGGACAGTGGGACCTGGTGGATGACGGCACTTTTCGCCGGAAGCGCGATCGCAGTCACGGCCGCTACGGCATGGCGGTTCGTGCGTCCAATGCAGGCGCAGCTGGCCGTCACCGCGGCGTCGATCCTCGTGATCGTCGGTCTCTTCGGGCAGATCGCATGATCCCTCCGATCGACCTGACATTGCGCCAACCCGCGGGCGCGTGAAACCGCTTCTCCCCGGTGAGTAGGGTTTGGCGACCCGTATCGGGCCACTGCTCGATTCCCACACGGCGGCCAAACATGACCGTTCCTATGCCCGGATCAGGCTACGAGGGACGCCCATCGACTACCAGCCCTCGATCTCGGACAAGGAGAACTCTTCATGACACATCACACCTGGACTGACGCTGCAGTTACCCCCAGTCGCCGCACTTGACACTCGACCAGGTCGCCGCTCCCTGCTGCCAGGAGACGTCGTGCTCGGTGCCGGGGTCGTCGGAATCGGCGCCATGGGCGGGATGATGGCGTCGGCCCAGGGCAGTGCCACACCTGCCGCCGCTACCCGCGGCGGTGCCGGGGACGCAACCCCGGCTATCGTCGGTCCCGGCTACTTCTTGAGCGGGTCGTGGCCCCAGTTCATGAGCAAGTACTGGACACAAACGGAATTATGAAGGTCCAGTGGTGATGAGCTTCTCAAGCGAGGATGGAAGGTCATCGCGCAGTTAGCCGAGCTTGGCGTATGGAGACCTTCCAGTCCATGACGGTTGTAAGGGTCCGATCCCTGTTGCACCACTCGGGTAAGCCGAAAAGAGCGAGGAGAAGGTGAGGGGGATCCCTTGCAACCAAACCGTTTTGCTTCGAGTTAGCGAACGGCCTGGTCATAAGGAATGCGAGTAGGGATGAGGGGCCGATAGCAACTCGAACCTGACCTGCGATGCAAAAGAGTCACAATATGGAT